>Ga0315284_10000438_pt1 | contig 57320 bp, 53 predicted proteins | sample YL17G09_16_MG_FD_203696 | JGI IMG/M metagenome (GOLD analysis project Ga0315284, IMG submission 203696) | Sediment microbial communities from Yellowstone Lake, YNP, Wyoming, USA - YL17G09_16 | ecosystem: Environmental > Aquatic > Freshwater > Lake > Sediment | place: USA: Wyoming | collected...
TCATATATTTTGTAATTTAAAACTTCTTCATTTACACCTTTTCCAGCTAATTTATTTGCTGATTTGCTATAATAAAATAATGTATCCATCTTAATATTTTCAATCGTGGTTGTCATTTTGGAATATGGTTGTTAATGTTTGATATTTATATATTTATAATTTTAAATCAATTTTTTTATGATTTAGACTATATAAAAATCGGTGTTTGAAATGTTAAAAGGTGTAACATTCTGTTTTAACCCACTTTTTACTTAAAACTGCTTTTACACTTTTTAATGCTCCTTCGGTCCATCCTTGGTCATGACTAACAACTTCTCCAACAACTAAAATTCCTTTTTCTGGATGCTGTGCTTTATCTATAAATTTATCTCTATTTTTATATAAATCCATATTAAGTGGTTTATAGTAATGAGTGCCTATTGGCCAATAAAAATCTTTAATAGCAGCTAAATGCAGTAATCCATCATGAATTCCTAACGATTTTTCAATAAGCCTACAATATAAATCTCTATTTTCATCTGTATTTTTAAGATAATCTTTTAGAGCAAGAGTATTATTATTATCATTATAAACAATCATATAAATTCCTCTATCACTATTAATCGGCATAATTTTTTGTATAGGACCTGGAACCATAGTCATACAACCGACATATTCTTTCATAATTGGTATAGAACTTTTAGAGAATTTTCCATAAAGTCTTAAAAAAGGTTGTCCAACAATATCATTATAAATAGGATTATTCGGAAAAAATTTTTTGAGAGAAAAAATAGTGGTAGCTACGATAACTTTATTACATGTATATTTTGCGTTATTTTCAGTTTCAACCATAAAACTACACGGTTTATCTTGTGTTTTAGAAATTTTTATCACATTATTTGAGAATTTGAAGTGGGATTCTCCAATAAAACTGGCCAATTTATGAACAAGTAATCTCCAGGAAACGTGAAATCCCTTCCAACAAAATGCATTATCTTCTAATCCATAATAATATAATGTTTCAAAAGCATCTTCATTTTCATAATCAGTATAACCAGAAGTTATTAAAAACTGTTTGTATTGTTTTTCTCCTAAAATATTTTTGGCAAATTCTTTGAATGTAATAGGTTTTCCCTTATATTTTTTATATTCTTGTTTAAGTTTTTTAATTACTTCATTTAAATCAAGAGGTTTCATTAATTGTGAATAATTAGGATAAACCATAAATTCTTTAGTATCCAAATCGAATGTTTTTAATAAATTTAAAAGTAATTTATCCTTATTTTTTCGTCCGATGCCTGCTCCTGTAACAATCTCTGTTCCATAAAACATCTCGTTACTTGCCCTTCCACCTATCCATTGTTTTTTATATTTTTCAAGTATTAAAAATGTTGTATTAGGAAAATTTTTTTTAATGTTATAAGCACTATATAATCCTGCCATACCACTACCAATAATAATTATATCATAATATTTATTAGACATAATAATATAATAATAGTTAATATTTAAATAATTAGTTTCGTTTTTTGTATTTTTTAATTGTTATAGACCTTTTTCCCTTGCAATTAAATTTTCCTCTTGTAAAACCCTTTCTATTTAAAATAGTTTTTGTACATATTCCAATAGAACGTGCTTCATTTTTAGGGTCAAGCTTCTTAATACATCTACACAATTTTTCAGATAATATTTTTTCTGCATTAATCTTAACTAAACGTTTTGATTTAGGTATTTCTTTTTTATAATATTCTAAAATTTGTTTATAATCATTCATATTTAATTCTGACATTCGTTTTTTATATAATTAAATATAATATAATTAAATATAACATATTTTAATGAAATATTTTAATGAAATATGTTTAGTACGCAGAAATTATAATTTATTTCACATTATATTTCAGATTATAATGTATATTTAAGTTTTTTTTAAAAGCAAAAAACTCAACATATATAAGTAATGAAAATAGTGGTATTTGATTTAGATGAAACTATAGGTTATTTTACACAATTTGGTATTTTTTGGGACTGTCTTGTGAATTATTTAAAAGAAACAAATCAAAAAAGTTTAACACAAAATGATTTTGATAAAACATTAGATTTGTTTCCTGAATTTTTGAGACCAAATATAATAAATATATTAACCTACTTAAAGAACAAAAAACAATCTAAATGTTGTCATAAAATGATGATATATACAAATAATACCGGACCACGAGAATGGTCTCAACATATTATTAAATATTTTGAAAAAAAAATGAATTACAAATTGATAGACCAAATAATTGCCGCATTTAAAGTAAATGGTAAACGAGTGGAAATTTGTAGAACATCCCATAACAAATCACATAAAGATTTTATTAAATGCACAAAAATACCAGTAAATGCAGAAATATGTTTTTTGGATGATACTTTTTATCCTGATATGTCAAATGATAATATTTATTATATAAATATAAAACCTTATTTTCATGACTTAAAATTTGAATATATGATATCAAAATTTAAAGATAGTGATGAAGGTAAAAAATTAATAAATGATAATAATTATTTTGAAACATGGATGCTAAAAGAAATAAAAAGATATAATTATGATGTTGTAGAAAAAGATGAAAAAGAAAATGAAGTGGATAAAATTTTAGGTAAGCAAATTATAATTCATTTACAAGAATTTTTCAATAAATCTAAAAAAAATAAAACATATCGAAATATGAATAATAAAAAAAATAAAACACAGAGAAAATACTAATAATATAGTTTATTTTAAAAAGTTTACACCTTTTTACATTTCAAACATCGATTATTATAAAAATCGATTTAAATATTTGTCTATTAAATATATAATAAATAGACAAATGTGTATTCACCCAGATTGTAAGAAACAACCAGCATTTAATATAGAAGGCTAAACAAAAGCATTGTATTGTTCTCAACATAAATTGGAAGGAATGGTAGATGTAAAACACAAAACTTGTAAAAGCGATTGGTGTTTAACACGTGTTACAGAAAAATACGATGGTTATTGTCTATTTTGTTATATGAACTTGTTTCCATACAAACCAGTATCGCGCAATTATAAAACCAAAGAATATTCAGTTGTAGAATATATAAAAACAAAGTTTCCAAGTTTGAAATGGATTGCAGACAAAATAATAAACGGAGGTTGTTCTAAACGCAGACCAGATTTGTTATTGGATTTATTATATCAAATTGTAATTATAGAAGTAGATGAAAACCAACATTCAGATTATGATTGTAGTTGTCAAAATAAACGCATAATGGAATTATCCCAAGATTTGGGACATAGACCTATAATATTTATCAGATTTAATCCAGATGATTACGAAAAAGATGGAATAAATATAACTTCGTGTTGGGGTCAAGACAAGAAAGGAATATGTGTTGTTAAGAAATCAAAAAAAGATGAATGGGCACAAAGGTTAAATGTATTGGAAGAGAAAATTAATTACTGGATAAACCCAGAAAATATAACAAATAAAACCATTGAAACTATACAGTTATTTTATGATTTGTAAAAACGGTATTTGAAATGTTAAAATGTGTAAAAAAGTATTTAAAATATAAAACATATAATATTTAAAGTAATGATGGTGCTTACTAAAGATAATTTAAACCAATTATATGTTGAGGAAAAAGAAATTATAAAAAAAAATAGGATTCAAAAAGTGGTAAGTTATATGATGGATTTGGCAATAAAAAATGCCAAAAAAGTAGAAGTGTCTTGTAAAGAAAATTTTCCTCATGAAATTAATGAAATAAAAGAAGAAATCTTGGAAAAGTTAAAAATTTTATTCCCAGACAGTAAAATTAATATAGATGAAAATGATAATCTTAACCACTATCCTCAAAGTTTATATATTTCAATTAATTGGGAGTAAAAGTATGACTAACAAATTGTTTAATTTCATTTACATAATTATTTAGAACAGAAGTAGTTAAAATAAATAATCCTGCACTAAAGGCTATTTTTCTATCTAAATCATTAAATACTATAGGGTTATTTTTATATATTGAAAAATATTTTCTAAATGGATTAAAACGCAAAATTAAAAATAAACAAATATAAATTCTTAAGTAATAATCTAATGTTTTAAGATACACTGGTGCAGTAGAAGACAACCCAAGTGCAGACATAAAAACTAATAAATAAGATATACCTAATGTAATAATAAATAAGTTATTTTGAATGTAAGATAATTTATCCATAAATACTATATATTATAGAAGTAGTAAAATAAATACATAATGCTTTTTTATTTATGTATTTATTTTTTTTGATAATTAAATAATTCAAAATCTTTATCATAACAATGATTTATTAATTTTATTGAATCATTATTCAAATATTTTGAATAATTTTTTACATGATATTTATTTTTATTCATTGTTATATTAAAGTCAGTATAACCGAGCTTAATCATATCATCTTTTAAGGTTTCTGTATGTAATATTTGTATATTTTCTATTATATTATTATCATTATCCCTAATAAATAGATGTTGTGGAATATTATGATTATCTACATCACTATTTTTTGAATAAATATATTTTTGTAATTTAATATAAACCTCCATAGGTGTAGAAAATTTGTGTATATATTTCAAATAAAATAAATCGCTTATAACTTTGTCATATGGATTTCTAACTATTGTCATAATTTCCAAATTATTATTATCTATTTCAAACTCATTTTTATATGTCAATATAGTCTTATATAATATATGTTGCAATGATGCATGGACTGAAATATTTAAACTCGCATTGTATCCATATATTATAGAATTATTCAAAGCAATATTATATTTATTACTAAAATATTCTTCAATGGAAGTCCCTCCTGTTTTTGGAATATGAATAAATAATAAATTTACATCATTTTTTTTAAAATAAGGCATATATAAATTTCATTAATATTTTTAAAAAAATTAAACGTTTTCAAAATATAAATCCAATGTTCTGGCACTGGGGTCTTTAGATAAAGTATATTTAGGCATCCAAAAATAAGGTAAAATATGAGAACAATTAGGATAAAATGTATCAAATATTTTTTTATAATATAACTTTTCATTATCTATACATGGACTATATTTGTCTGTATTTTCTTCTATATTTAGATAAAAAGCGATATGTTCTTGTAAAATTTGATACAAAGAGCGACCTTGTGAGCTAACTCCATCACTGAACGCTTCCTTTTTTCTAAATAAAATTTCGTCAGGTAAAATTTGTTTATTTCTATTATCTAAAAAAGAAAAAACATTAAATATATCAACTCTATTTTTAAAACCTAAACGCAAAAGGTTTTTTTCTTGTGCATTAAAATTTTTATGATTTCTAAAATAAGGTGGAATGGTTAATACATGATTAACAAGATTACGGTCTAAAAATGGTGTGCGTGGTTCTAAACCGTGTGACGAAATTGACTTATCAGAACGTAAAACATCAAATATATGAATATCTTTTAATAGTCTTCTTGTTTCTTTATCAAATTCAATATCATCTGGACACTTTCCCATATAGAGATAACCTCCAAATAGTTCATCCGAGCCATCTCCATTGAAAATAACTTTAGCTTCAGAATTGGCAGCTATATATTTCCCTAATAAATAATTACCGATACTTGCTCTTACAGTTGTTGTATCATAGCTTTCAATTGCTTGTATTACTTCTGGAATAGCTTCAAACATGTCTCTTTCCGAAACAATTATTTCCGTATGTTTGCTTCCAATCCAATCAGCTACAATACGTGCATATTTTAAATCTTCAGAATCTTTTAACCCAATACTATAGGTTTCTAATGCTGTATTAACCTTGTTAACACGATAATAATCCGCAACCAAAGCAGCAATCAAACTACTATCAAGACCTCCAGATAATAAACAAGCAATGGGTCTCTCTGTAGTTAAACATCTTTTATTAACTACATTTTTCAAAAGATAAGCTATAGAATGAGAATAATCACTATACAATTTTTGTGTAGAATTATTATTACCTAACCATTGTGCACTACCAGGAGTATAAGAAAAATTAAGTATAAAATGAGGAATATTTTCTTTTAATGGTTCCCAATTAGAAGATATTTTACTTGATAAATTAAAGATGCTATATGTTCCTGGCATAAATTGTTCAATAGAAAAATCAGGTGTATTTTGATTTAAAAATCTTTCAAGACATTTTAATTCAGAAGCAAAGCCATATAAGTTAGATAGTCTATTTTCATTAATATTATTTTTTAAATAGTAAAGAGGTCTGACTCCAAGAGGGTCTCTTGCAATATATATTTTATTATCTAAATTTTCAGACAGACGATTATCATATAATATAAAAGCATAAACTCCATCCAACATAGTAAGTGTTTGCTCAATACCATATTTAATATACAAATGTATTATCACCTCACAATCAGAACCTGTGGTAGGTTCTATATTCATATATTTATATAAATCTTTATAATTGTATATTTCACCATTGCATATCAAAACAACATCATTAATAACTAATGGTTGATTAGATTCTTCATTTAAGCCATTAATAGCTAATCGATGAAAACCCAAAACCATTTTCATATATTTTGTATCTAATTTAGAAAATTCAGGACCACGTCTTTGTCCTTTATAAAATTCTTGTTTGATTATATCGTAAGAAATTTGTTTATGATTTAGAAGAGCAAATATTCCACACATTATTATAATTAATATGTTTTCAAATCTTTATGTATTTTCTAAAAAATATTTTAAAGTATAGAATATAAATTTAGTTATTTTATTAGTTTTATATAAAAAAATATACTTATTATATAAAATGATTAATTCATACCAAGAGAGTAATATATGTAATTCTAAAATTCACCAAGAAACTAACAAAAGGATATATGATAGAAATATTCCTTCTCAATTACTTCAACCTTATTTAGATGTTAGACCAGTAATGACAAAGTATTCTTATTTTCCAATTGTAGAGCCAAGGAGAGAAATAAAGGTTCCAATGGAACAATTACCGACATATAATGTTCATTCTGTCTTTAATCCAGGTAATACTCGTTCTCCATGGTCAGGTTTTGCTTCAAATATTAATAAAGAATCAGAATTGAGAAATCAAATATATGCTTTGCAAAAATGTAGTCAGGCTGTATATGTTCCAAATAGTAATAGTGATTTATATACATATAATTTTAAAACCAAAGTGCAACAAGACCCCCATTATTTATTGTCACAAAATGCGGATTTCTCAAGTTTTAACCCAAATCCTGACCCAGCAAAAATAGGAGCCAATATGTTTATGAACTCAACAAGAACACAAGTAAAAGATATGACAAAACAAACATGTTAAATTAATATTATACGTTTGTTTATTTATTTTGTTTATTTTATTTATTTTATTTATTTTGTTTATAAATAAAATAATACATAAATTGAAAAGAAAATTTATAAAAATGTAATAATTATTTGTATAATTATTTGTATAATTATTATTTTAAAATAAAGGTTGGTTAGAAACTAATTCTTGAACTATCATTCCCAAAGAGCCAATCATAGCAAGTCTTCCGTTATTTAGTTCTGCGTTTGACATAAATATTTCATCCTTTCCTAAAAACGATTTTTTCAAATTCAACCACAAACCAATATCTCCTGGTTTATAATCACTTTTCATTACAAAATAATTGGATGAATTTGTGTATGGATTTTCCCATCCTAACAAAATAGATTGAAATTCTGATATTGCAACCACAGTAGTAAATGCAGCTATAGTAACCATATTGGCATCATCTAACGCATGAATTGCTTGTTTATGAGTAACGAGTTCAGTAATAGGAATCGCGACAGCAGATATCATGCCCCATCTTCCATGCTTTAATTCAGCTTCACGAAGTTTAACTAACTCATGTTGTGGTTTATTCTTTGCGAATCCAAGAGGGTCGAAATATCCAAGCGGTTTAGTTATACCACTTAAATAATTAAAACTATTAACACTATTAACACTATAAGACATAAGAACGAATAATCCAAAATAAATGAACATGTTATAACATAATATACAAATGTTTATTTAAGTTATTTTTCAAAAATATATAATAATATATTCAATTATAATTAATATAATGTCAGATGCATTTGTAAACCAAGTAACTTTAGATTGTTTATTAAACAAAGAAATGTTTGGTAAACATATTAAAAACCAGAAATCAAAATCAATTAATAAACAAGAGAGAAAATTTTATAAAAAACGTATTTTTTCTCTATTTAAAGAAATAATAACAGATAATGAACCATCATATTTGTTACCAGATGTAAAATATGCATATGAAGGCTTTATTAACTCATGTATTCATTATTTTAAAGCAATCGACAATAATGATTTAAACCAAGCAGAATATAATGAATTAGAATTAAAAACAGAAAATGTAAATTATTCTTTGCAAGATTTAGATACAGATTCAAATTTTAGCAAAAGTGATGAGGCAGATAAATTTTTAATGCGTTCAATAATAGTAGACCCTCCGACTTTAGATAAATATGTTAAAAAAACATACACAAAAAAGATAGAAAATATAATACTTCCAAAACAAAAAAATATAAATTTGCAAGACCCAGAATTAAAAAATAAAGGATTAAAAAAGAAAAATATCTCTAATAAATATGAGAACAATACAAAAAAAGAAGATACATAATATTTCGAAAAAGAAAAATCATAGAAATAATAATAAAAATTCAAAAAGATTAAAAAATAAAATTAAAGGTGGAGCTGGAAGTAAAAGAAAAGCTAAACTTAAAAAAATTAATTGTAGTCCAAAACCCAAAGGTGAAATGAATGATTTTACCTGCTACACAAATAAATCACTATATAAGTTACGAGACCTTTGGAACGCAAGACATCCTGATGTAAAAATAACTTCAAATAACTCAAATGAAATACATAGTTTATTGACTAAAAAGTTAGAAAAAGTTTGTAATACTGAATCCTGTTGGTTAAAACAAAAAGCCGAGTTTGGACCAATTAGTAGTGATTTTTCTGAATCATTTGCACCTGAATCTCCACCAGAATGGAAACGAAATCCAAATGAATGGTTGTCAAGTGAAGATATAATGAATGTAATGAAACAATATGAAAAAGCATATAAATGTTTTGATTTTATAGGTCCGTCTCCTATTGATTTTGATACAAAAAAATTATATGGTGAATGTGTTTGGGAAGAATTATGTAACTTTAGTCTTGCTAATCAAATAAAAAAAGGAAAAACAAAAATAGGTTTTATTTTTAATACAGATCCACACAATAAACCAGGTAAGCATTGGATTTCATTATTTATTAATATTAAAAAAAAGAATATATTTTTCTTTGATAGCACAGGTGAAAAAGCTCCAAAACAAGTGACTAATTTTATTGATAGAATAGAAAAACAAGGATTATTATTAAACCCAAAAATAAAATTTATCACAGATAGTAATGAAGGTATTGAACATCAATATGGAAATACTGAATGTGGAATATATTCTTTATTTTTTATTGTTCATATGCTCGAAGATAAAATGACAGAGCATTATTTGAAAAAGCATATATTAAAAGATGAATATATGGAAAAATTTAGACATGTATACTTTAATGATTCTTTGTAATTCCATATCATATTATTTCTACGTTAAAAATATATAAAAATAAGGTTTTATATTTATATATTTAAATGTCATCAAAAATTTTTTTAAACTCGGAAAATATATCTATGATTTGGGATGTAATAAGTGATGAAGAGATGTTTAAATTTTTATCTCGAGATATTCAAAATAAAGTTGCAAATATTTTTACGAGTAATTTAAAAAGTTTTTTTGAAAGTGAAATTCATAATACAAATAATTTGATTGATATAAATAAAAAATTCATAATGTTGATATTAAATTATATAAAAACAAATTTTTCATCACAACAACCAAGTAAAATTAAAATACATAATGAAATAATACAAGCTCCTGAAGAAAAAGTATTAATAACATATGAAGAAATACAAAATGACAGAAAAAGTCAGTTTGAAAAAGATTTAAGTAGACGTCAAGATGAATTTACAAATTCTATGACTATACCTGTGCCAAAAGTTCCTGAATTTAGCGATAAAAATATAGATGGTCCAATTAGAGAGATGGAAAATATAATTAAAACAATGACAGCTCAAAGAAATTATGAAGTGGAGCAAATTAATAAAAATTACCAACATCCAGATAGTTGGTTAAAATCTCAAGAAACTTCTATAAAAAATGATAAAAATTTAACCCCTTCTGTAATTTCTACAGAAGAAAATGAATATAATAAATTGAGGCATATAAAATTTGAAAATGAAGAAATTACACTAATTAGTCCTGAAAAAAGAACAGTTACATGGGGAGAAAATAGTGAGATAGATAATAAAAAAAATTTAGAAAATATAAACTTAACAGAAGAAAGTATATTCAAAAAGTTAAAAAAGGTAAATATAACACAACCAACTATTGTTTTTGAAGAATCAAACATTAATTATTCAAAAGAAGATAGGATTCAAAATTTGGAAAATGAAGTTAAAACACTCAATATAAAAATGGATATGTTAATAAATTTATTAAAACAAAATAAATAAATAGCTATATATTAATATATAATATATAATTATGAGAATTATCAATATTTTCTTTTTACACCTTTTTACATTTCAAACGCCGATTATTTACAATTGTTTAATTACTTTATAACTATTAAATAAACTAATTAAACACAAACTAAATTATAATAATAATGAATAATAATTCATCTTTACAAAATGTGTATAATTGGGGAAAAATATATAGTTCACCATTTGAAAGATGGAAAGATTTATATCCTCAATATTTAGAAAATGGAAAATGGAACAAAATATGTATTAGATGTAATAAAAATACAGAATATGTAGCAAGATGGTGTAATAATTGTTATAACGAATATAAAAAACTTGAAACATTTTATAGGGTTAAAGCATATAATTTATTGAAAAAAAAATCATTAGATACTAAATGTGAAATAACTGGTTGTAATAAACAAATGATGAAATATTATTTTGAAACACTATTTGACAATAATATGAATTGGAATAATCAATCTATATATTGGCAAATAGACCATAGAATTCCGATATCTTGGTTTAATTTAGAAAACGACGAAGAATTAAAATTTGCTTGTAATTATAAGAATTTACAACCTATGGAAAAGAGTTCAAATCTCAATAAATCACACGATTATCCAAATAATCATTTATTTAACTATGCCTTCCATTCTGAAGATACATCTTGAAAATACTCTTCAATTATTCTTCCTTGCATTTTTATTATAATATTTGTGCTGTTCCAATATGGTGAGAAATATTTAATTATAGAATGATTTGCGGATAATGCTTGCATTCCTCCCATTTCGTATATTTTTTTCCCCATTTCAATAATTAAATTTTTATTTCTAGGATTTTCATATATTATTTTACAACATATATGTTGTTGTTCTCCATATTCAGCCCATAAATCAATATAATTGTTTAGTTTTTCTAACATTTCTTCATAACTATGATAAGGAGTAACCTTAATAAACTCTACAATCATTTCATCTTCTACTTGTATTAAATCTTTATTCTCGTTATTACTCATTATATAATTTTGTTATTTGTGTTTAAATTATTTATATAAACTATATTCAATTTTTTATAAAAATAATCGGCGTTTGAAATGTAAAAAGGTGTAATAAGTTTAATTAATCTATTTAATAATTTATTAAATAATAATGTCAATTGTATAAATATTGTATACAATAATAGGTTACGTAATTTAGGTCTACGAATAATAGTATTTAAAGAAAAGAAAATATCAAAAATTATAAAGGGTGTTAGATATATTTCAGATATTTATTATTATAAAGCAATTGTAACTGCGGCTGATGGTATTAATTTATATAATAAATTATCAGACGAGGATAAAACAATTATAGAAACATTTATATCATCATGCTACTAATTCATTAAAGCGCTGTTCTCCGTTTGGAAGTGTTTCAAGAGTGCCTATTTGCAATGGTATAATTGATGAGTCTTCCAAAGCAGCCATATAACTTTCCTTATCATAAATATTTAATAATGTTTTACTCATTCTTCGATAAACATATTCAACACCATTTAAGGTAACAGATTTACCTGTCCACTCAATAGCTTGTTGGTTTGCTTTAACAGTAGTATCATTTGGTTGTTTTTCATAATCAGGAACATATGAGAACTTGGAATTTGTAGGGTCACTAAAATTGACACATCTGCCATTAGAATATATATAACAATCAAAAGCAGATTCTTTAATACAATCAGTGAGCTGTGATGTTAGATTGGATTTAATTTCGGAAATTTCATATAAATATTGGTCGCTTGTTTGCGGGACACGTGGTAATGTTTTACTTAAATCATTGTTTTTTAACTCAATCGCCATATCTGATTTTAATTGTTCAGGTGAAAAAATCATAATATAAACAAAAACTTCTACTGTTTGTAATGCAATAGGTAAATCTTTATGACTACAAATACGTCTTGCACGTCCAATTACTTGTTCTAAACGCACAGGATGCCAATATGGTTCCATAATATGAACATATCGAGTGTTTCTCAAATTAATTCCTTCAGAACCGGATGAGGTTATCATAAATACTTTAATAACCTGACCCATATTATTATTAGTAAATTTTCTTTTTAATTCACGACCGATACTATCTGGAATATCGTCCCATTCACCATTATATATATGTCTTATAATTTCTTTTTCTTCACTTGTTTCAGTTCCTGTATATAAAGCATATGTTAGTTTTCCTTGGTCTATTTCTGGTATATTAATTTCCCAAATATTTAGTGAATTTTTTTTTATATTAAATCTGGCAAACCCATTTTTATTAAGAGCTAAACTAAATAAACCGATGCCTTCAGCTGTTCTGAATTGACTGTAAACTAAATGAAGACCTTCGTGTGCTGGGTCTTCAATATTTTCTATCATATTTAAAAATTTAGGACTATATGTTTGAAGTGCTTCCTTTGTTAAAAAATCATTCGAATGGTCTTCTATGTTTTTAATAGCTCCTTCTAATCTTTCTTTATAATCAATTCCTCCAATATTATCTAAAATTTCATCACCTTCTACTTCTCCTTCTTGTCGATTTGTAACATCTTGTCTATTTTCTTCTTTACGTGCTTCTTTTAGTAATTCTGCAAGTTCACTGTCATCTTGTTGCTTTTCTTCTTCTTTTTTTCCTTTTTTTCCTTTTTTTCCTTTTACTCCTTTTTCATCTTTTTCACCCTTTTCTCCTTTTTCAAATGTTTTAATAGGAATAGGTCTTTCTGGCATAACATAATTACAAAATAAACGTGAAAAAATTCTATAAGTAGATGTGGATTCTTTATATAATTCATCCATATTATTTTTTGGAAATGAACTGCTTTCTATTTCTCTCTCTTGTTTTCGAGCTCCTTCATAAATTTTGAATTGAAAGTCACTCATTGTTACTCTTACAATATGATAATCAACTCCTAACCTTTTGTTATATCTTGGTAACAAACTTTCTTGTGCACTTTTAAAATAAGAAGATAATCCTAATATACGTCTTTTTAAAGCATCAGTATTTTTTAATTTTTTAGTAGTAAAGCTAATATATTCTCCTTCAAAAAGAGAAAGAGTATCTGGAAGTGCTTTTCTATTTTTAACTTCAATACCATCTAAAATTACATCAATATCATTTCTTCTCAAGGTAGAAATAAGTTTTCTCTCAAAATCATCATCTGTCATTACTTCTTCATCAATTACTTCGTCTCCTTTTTCATCTTTCTTAACATTAGTAACACCTTGATAGCCTTTTTCTTTTTTCATTACATTTTTAAAACCGTAAGGATTTTTTGTAACGGTTAATATTTTGCTGGCAGGAGAGTAATCAATATAATCTAACATTTTTTGTCCAATAAACATTTCTTGAAGAGAATTTTTATCTATTTTTTTTGCAGTCTTAACATCAAGTGGTATTTTCCATGTTTTAATATATCCTCTTAAAATATTAAATAATATTCCAAATTCATTTGGATAATTAATTACAGGTGTTCCTGATAATAACACTATTCTACAATTTTGTGCTCTTAACAACATGTAATAAAGTTTAGTAGCAAGATTTAAAGGTGTTTCATCTCCAAATATATTTTCTTCTTCCTCTTTTCCTTCACCTTCTTTTCCTTCACCTTCTTTTTTCGCACCTTTTTTTCGCTTTTCATCACCAAGTATAGGTTTTTCTTTTTTTAATTTATTAACGATTCTACTAATTAAATTATGGGCTTCATCAATTATAACCACAGTATTGTCAAATATATTTCGCGTATAACCTTGGGTTATCTCACTTAATCTATCACTACGTAATCCATTGTAATTAATAAATGTATATTTTTGATTTATCATTTCATTTAATTGTTGTTCCAAAATTTTTCTCGCACTATCATCTAATTCATCATAATTAGGTTTCTTTTTAATATTTATAAAATAAGCACCTCCATTTCTTCTAATAAATTCCATAGGAAGATTTAAAATAGCTGATATTGGTTGGGCAGCTTCTGGATAGTCGACAGTAGAAATCCATTCCCAAAATTGATTTCTTTTATATAATAAGTCGCCGCATTTTTTAAGCTCTTCTCTGTAATTTGCCTGTAAAGAGGCAGGAGTCATAACTATAACTCTCTTTGCTTCTTTCATTCCTTCTGCAATCGCAATAGATGTGCAAGTTTTACCTGAACCTAAACCATGATATAATAATAATCCACGATAAGGAGTATATAAATTTAAATAATCTCTAACTATCTTTTGATGTGTAAGTAGAGAGAAATTACTACTTGTTTTTCCAATATTATCACAAGATATGCTATCTTTATTTTCTTGCAATTCAATACGATATTTATCAAATATAGAATTAATAAAGTTAACAAAAATCTCTCTATTATTCATGTAATAACTTGAAACTTTTATTAAAACATTAGGTATTTTTTTAGGAAGGCGTTTTAGAATAGGTGTATCACCAATTTGCACAATTGTTTCAGGACCTAAAATAGCAACTCCTTTTTCAGGTTTTTTAGTAATTCTTTCCTTTTTACGTGGAATTATAATAGGTAACATTTCAGGTGTTTTTTCTTTTTCTTTTTCTTTTTCTTCATCTTCATCTTCTTCAATAATAAACCCAATTTTCTTTTTAGGTATCATTTCAAATTCTTGAGGTGAAACTGGTTCCGCAAATTTTTCATTCACTACTTCTTTTGGTATTTCAATATTTTCTTCTTCTTCAATAATAAGAGGTCCTTTAGTAGGTATTTTTTTTGCTTTTTTAATAGTTGATATTTTTATTGGTTCGATAATTTTGTTCTCTTCAACTTCTTCTACATGTGGTTTTGTAAATACTTTTATCATTTTGCTTTCTTTCAATTTTTTAAGTAATGCGTTTCTATCAAACCCTTTTTGCGTTTCATCAACAATAAGAGGAGCGGTGAATTTAGGTTTATCTGTTTTTGCTAATATTTCTTCAACAACATTTTCTTCTTCAGATTCTGGACTTATTTTTTGTTCTGCAGACATTTCTGTGGCTACTATTTTTCCCTTTTTAACTCCTGTAGGTTTTCGAGTGTTTTTCACTCCTTTTATAACAATAGCCACTCGTTCTCTTTGTTCGAGTGTTGGTTTTAACATTAATTTTTGTTTTATTTCTTCTAAAGGATTATTCATTACTTATATAATTTGAATATATAAATTTTTATATTTTTATCTATATAAAAAATTATATTTTAAATTATAAAAGATGTAAATAATTTAAAAAATATAAAAAAAGTTTTTAAATTATTTCTATATATTTGAAAATTTCAATTATTTTCTAAATTAATTATATGACAGAATTAGAAATATTTTATAATAGTAAAAAAATAAGAAAAAATGATTTTCTTACTCCTTCTGAAACAAAAAAACAACCTTTAATAAAATATAATTCCAATGGTAATGAACTATATACTCTTATATTATATGACCCTAATTCAATATATGGAACATATATTCATTGGTCGACTGTAAATATACCAGGAGACAATATAGATAAAGGTTCTATAATTATACCTTATATGGGTCCACATCCGCCTCCTGGCAGTGGAATACATAATTATACATTTCAATTATACCTACAAACAGAAAAAAAAGATATAAAACCATTAGAAGGTAGAAAAATTGAAATAGAAGATTTAAAAAATAGATTACAAGTTACAAATTTATTAACTCAATTTGTATTTAAAAGTAAGTATGAATCAGGTGGAAAAAATAAAAAATCAAAAATGAAAAAACGAACAAGACGTAGAAATAAAAAGACAAAAAGAAAAATCTAAACAATATCTAATATTTTCAGAGCTTCATTACATGCAATTTGTTCTGCCTTGCGTTTAATTTTATGTTGTCCTTCTCCCATAAAAATAAATACCTTACCATTTTCTTCAACAAAATCATGAACAGTCTTAAAATTATTAAAAAAAGAAATATCAACAGAATCATTATGAGAAAGATTATGAATATGTTGTCCCAAACAGAGATACACTCCCATTTTATATCCGAATTCAATATCATGTTCAATTTCTAAATAATGTGGAGTTACTTTAAATTCTTTTTGAATTCTAACTTGAAGAATATTTTTATAATTATCGTCGTTTTGAATAAGTGCTACCCAATCAATATGTTTTTCAAAGACACTTTCTATAAATTTTTGCACCATTTGAAATCCAGGACCAGTGATAAAAATATTTTCAAACCATTTGTCATCATCTTTTATACAAATTTTATTAAAATCAAGAAACAATGCTCCGATAAAAGATTCAAAAAGACAACCCAGTTTTTTTAAATTAGTTCTAACCTTTTTTTCCTCTGCATGTTTAGATAAAATTAACCATTTATGTAAGCCCATCTCATAAGCTATACGTCCAATTGCTTCATTTTTAACAATAGCTATTTTTTTTTCTGTCATAAAACCTTCATCTGCTTTAGGAAACCGTCTATAAAGTAAATATTTAGTAACAAACTCTAATGCACCATCACCTAAAAATTCAAGTCTTTGATTAGATTTACTACTTAACGGCAAACAATCATGTGGTTTTTCAACAATAGTTATATTTTGCTTTAAATTTTCATACTGCGGATGTTTAGTGTATGATTCATGAACAAATGCTCTTTCATAAAGAGCCATATTATGAACAATAGGCGGGACATTATATTTAGCAAGAATAGATTGTACTTCGCACAATGTAATCTTTACATTTAAAGGATTATATGGATTAAAAACCAACCCTTCTTCAGTTCTGATAATATCTTCTTGATTTATTTTAACTTCTGACATTATAATAATATATTTAGATAACTTTATATGGTTTGAATAATATTATTTTTAGCAATTAAAATATACATATTCTAAATGAAAATTAAAATATAAAATATTTAGAATATTTTATATAAAAAAAATAATATTTATGTAGAATATAAGATGGTCTACATGTCTGGTAGTAAAAATGCTCGCAATCAAGCGTCTATTGTTAATAGAACTAATGTATGTGGTGGTCCCAAGAAAGCAGGAACAGCACCTCGTGTCGGTTGGTTTATGTCAAGTCAACCTTTTTTAATTAGAGCTCCTCAAAATAACCCAATATTTTGTATTCCCAACACCACTATCCAAACTCAAAAGTATGGATACCGTGCAACAATTGGAGGAAACATGGGTTAAAATTAATAATTTATTTTATAATATACTATGTATTATTAATAAAATATTATTTTTTTAAAATGATTTAATAAGATACTATTAAATTATTAAATAAATGATAATCAAGATTGACACTCGTGAGCAAGAGCTTTTAACAAATATAAAAAAACTTGTTTTATTTATACCAATATTTAAACAATTAAAGGTTGAAACAGCAAATTTACCTTTAGGAGACATAATAATTACTGATGATAAAGAAGAAAAGCTAATTATAGAAAGAAAAACTGTCAATGATTTATTAGCCAGTATTAAGGATGGAAGATATGAAGAGCAATCATACAGATTAAATGGTTTAGAACATCATAATCACAATATTATTTATCTAATTGAAGGAGATTTTAACAAAGTAAATCGTTTTAAAGATAATCAGATAGAAAAACTTACCTTTTATTCATCAATGTTCTCTCTTAATTATTACAAGGGTTTTTCTCTTTTTAGAACGTTTAATTTAGATGAAACTGCTCTTATTATTTGTAATATGGCTTATAAATTAGGAAAAGAAAACACAAATGGAAAAAAAGGATTTTATACAAATATTAAAAATAAATCTAATAATGAAATTGATAATATACTGAATGCAAATAACACAGAAATTATTATTCAAACTGGCGGAGACGATGAAAAGGAAATAGATGCTTCCGAAAAAGATTATGTAAATGTTATTAAAAAAGTTAAAAAAGATAATATTACCGTAGATAATATTGATGAGATAATGTTATGTCAAATTCCTGGTATTAGTTCTGTTTCTGCATTAGCAATAATAAAAAAATTTAATACGTTAACTAATTTGATAAAAGAGTTAGAAATAAATATTGATTGTCTAAAAGATATTAGTTACACAAATACTAAAGGGCAAATAAGAAAAATAAATAAAACATGTATTGTAAATATTGTAAAATTTTTACTGAAAAAATAAAAGTATAGTATATAAATGAAAAAAGAATTAATGAATTTATTTATGTTTTTAGCTATATGTGTAGTAGCATACATATTCTTTAGAAGTTTAAATTATAATTTAAATTTTAAAGAAGGTTTAACAACTTCTTCTACTTCAACACCTATTTCTACAAATGCAGCTGATGGTATAGCAGGAAATGCTGCAGCATATGCAGCAATTATAAAAGCGGAAACAGTAAAATTACAAGATACGTTTTTGATAAGTAAATATCGCAAAGATTATGAAAATATAATTTTAAATTTAGATGACTTTATTAATAATTTGATGTTAAAAACCGCTTTAACAGTTGATAAAAATACACCTCAACCTACATTGTCAAAATTATCTGAATTAAATCAGGCAAAAGTAGCTTTAAATAATGTAATGAAATATGTAGATGCAGCACATTAAAATAATTATTTAATATAAAAATTTAATTAATTATTTATTTATTTATGGAATATAAATAGAAACTTCATCTTCTTTATAATAACCTTGGTCAACCAAGTTTTGAGTATATGATGCGCCACCCCAGTTAGGGTCCATAGCATTAGGACTAACTTTAGCCTGTTCTGCCACAATATCCATAGCATCTAATGGTGTAGTTGTTCCTACATAATAACTTGTTTGGTCATATGCTGGATATGAATTTTCATTATATGGAGGGTCATTTCTGGTTGCATCAACCAATAGAGTAGGATTTGGATACGCTGGTTCACCCACTTGCTCAAGTGCTGGTTCAACAATTGGTTGAACTTGAGAAGCAATACCAATAGGAGCCAGTATAGATGGAGGTAAACCTGCTTGTGGTTCAGAAACACTGGGTCTAACTTTATAAACCTTATTACCTTGTGCATCATATGTTTCTTGTAAATATAAAACGGGACATCTTATTCCCTGACTTCTTTGCCAATCTAAAAATTCCGTATAATCTTCTAAATTATCAAACTCTACAGGGTTTACGCCAGGCACTTGTGCTAATCTTGAATTATATAAATAAAATCTGGCTCCTTTTTGAATCAATAAATTAGGACATCTGGTGCCATCTGATATATTATTTGTTAAGCCTTCAGCATATTTAGGGTCTGCACATTTAACATAAAAATACAAACCAATAAAAAATACTAATATAAATAAATATGTTAGAAGAGTCATTATATATTTAATAAGGATAAAATTGTAAAAAATGTGCGTTTATTATTTTCTGTTTATTAAATATAATGGTTTTTTTAAATATTAATACTAAAAATTATCATGAAAAAGACGAAAATGGCTTTACAAAAATAGATAAATTGAACAATATTATTAATAACAAAAAAAGTAAAGTGTTTATTCTTTACTACATGGAAGGGTGCGGTCCTTGTAATGCAACACGACCAGAATGGGATAAGATGAAAAATGTATTTAAAAAATTTAAAAAAGATGATAATGTAGCAATTGTTGATATTGACCAGGTTCTATCAAGTAAAATAAAAAATATACAACCACCTAATAGCTTTCCTACTATGCGTGTTATTACAAATGGTGGTAAAAAAAATGTGAATTATGAAGACTGTGATATAAAAAATAAAAATAGAACTATTGATTCATTTGTCGAATGGGTTAATCATGAAACAAAGCATTCTTATTTACACCATAATAATACAAAAAAAAATAAAAGAGGAGGTAAGATTATGACAAAAAAAAATAAAAGAGGAGGAAAATGGTCTATGAAATACAAAAACAGTATTGATTGTAATAATCCAAGAGGTTTTTCTCAAAAACAACATTGTAAATATGGAAGAAAATAATAATATATTCATTTTTTATGATAGAATATATTATTGAATTTTTATTGGGACTTTCAGCAGGAGGGTTTTTTGGTATAACAGGAATTGCCCCTTTGGGAGCAATTGTAATAATATTTGATTATCTGGGCATAGGTGAATATAAAACAAATTTAGGAACCATATTATTTTTATATTTATTTCCAATATCAATTGGGTCGGTATATCAATTTTGGAAAGCAAAAAAAATAAATTATAAACTCGCATTTATATTGTTATTAAGTTTTATATTAGGAAGTTATATTACATCTTTTTATGTTTTAAGAAAAGACAATCCTTTAAGTATAAAAACTATTAAATATATTTCTGCTTATTTTACTTTGGCAATTTTTTGTATATCCTTTTACTCGGCTTATTATGAAAAAGACTAACATTTAAAATTATCTTTGGAATAACCTATAACAGCACAAGCAATCCTTTTTCCAGCATTTCCTGTTTTTAAACTTTCATCATTCTTTCCTTTTCCACAATCATCTTCATCAGCGTGAATAATTAATCCTCGGCCAATAATATTACTTTTATTACCTCGAAGCTTAATATAATTGTCATAAAATGAATAAATTGCTTGGCCTTTTGCGTTTGTTACTAAATTTCCCAAATCACCTACATGTCTCTCTTTCATTCCAGGACATCCATGTGTTTTTCCGTAAGGATTAAAATGTGCACACATACTTGTACATTTATCTGTTAAATCGCCTGCTTCGTGAACATGAAAACCATGAAGACTATTAGGTTTTAAACCTACTATATTTACATCAATACGAACTTGATTAGTTTCTAAATCTTCTGTAAATCGTGTAACTCCTTTAATTTTATCATCGCTAAATACAGCAATAGCATAAACTGGAGAGACAGATGGAGCAAACGTTGGAGGCAATATTTCGTAACCGATTCGTGTATTCTTTATCATAATAATATATTTATTTATAAAAAAAATTGAATTCAAATGTAATTAATAATATTTTATTACTATTAATTACTTATCAGAATGTCTAATCAATTAACAAACAAAAAAAGCTATTTACGTCTCTTACCAAATGATGTATTAATACTTATATTTGAGTTTGACGGCAGTGCAAAAGAAAATTACAATAAAATTTTAAATGAATTTAAAAAAATAATAAATATTAAACTTTATTATAATTTGGCGTTTCGTATTCCTTTAATGTGGGATGAAGATTTAACATCACCAATAATTAAAGGTATTCCTTTATTAAATACATCTAATAATTATAAATTTATTTTAAATCAAAAAAAAATAGTTTCTTATTGTAAATGTAATAAAGCTTGTTGTTATCAATTTCATTATGACTTAAATAAAAATTATAAATGTTCTTGTCATGACAACATAAGTATAGGAGGATTAAGTTATACTTATCCATATAAAAATAAAAAATTAACAATTAGAAAAGAAAAAACAGGTTTTTGTGTTAAAATTAATGAACCCTCCCAACCAAATCGGCTATATCAAAGTTCTGGTTCAAATTATTTATCATCTAACTCTGAAAATTCATGGTAAAAATCTAACGTCTCTTCTTTAATTTAAAATATGGACTAAAATACAAATAGGCAAAATATATAAAGTAAGAAACAATAAATAAAACAATAAGTAAATTAAATAATTTCATAAAATTATAATACATGGATGTATCGGTAGAATCACATTTAATGGTTGTTCCAAAAAAACCAAATATTCCTTAACCTAATATTCCTCCACTTGAACCAGAAATAGAACGTTTTCCCATTATATATATAATAAATTTTTTTTTTGATATTAATTTTTTATATAATTTAAATAAAATTGAATAAAATAAATAAGATAAATATAACTTAATATAGTAAATTAACAAATGGAACACATTTTTAGAATTGTCGATTTTAACGTATATAACGGTAAAGATTCTTCATCTGAAGATTCAGATGACGAACAGAATGTGTATAAAGATTCCAACAACTTTGTTATACAAATATTTGGTGTAAATGAACATGGGAAAACATTTTCATTGACAACAGAGGGTTACAAACCATTCTTTTATGTAATGGTAGACGACAAATGGTCAATTAAAATGAAAGAAGATTTTCATTGTCATTTAAAAGACAAGATGGGTAAATATTACCAAGATTCTATTACAGAATGTAAAATTATAAAACGCAAAAAATTATATGGTTTTGATGGTGGTAAAGAGCATAAATTTATATTTATTGAATTTGCAAATTTAAATGCATTTAATAAGGCAAAAAATTTATGGTATACAGACTACAATAAAGGTCACGAATTATTAAAAAACGGCTACAGATTTAGAGATACAGATATAAAATTATATGAGGCAAACATACCACCCCTTTTGCGTTTCTTTCACATAAGAGAAATTAGTCCTTCCGGTTGGGTTGCTATTCCAAAAAAAAAAGTTTTAGAAAACAAAGGAGAAATAAAAAATGTGAATTGTGATTTTGAAATAAAAACAAATTATAAAAATATTATACCATTAAACGATATGGAAACACGTGTTCCATATAAAATAATGAGTTTTGATATTGAGGCGAGCAGTAGTCATGGTGACTTTCCTGTTCCTATAAAAACATACAAAAAATTGGCTACCAATATTATTGAATATTTTGGCTCTCTAAAAATGGAAATGACAAAGGAATTGTGTAAAAATATTTTAAGAAGAATTATTTTGGCAGCTTTCGGATATGAAGAAATGGAGAAAATTGATTTAGTTTATCCAAAGATAAAACCAAAAACAAAGGAAGATGTGCAAAATCTATGTGAAGAATGGTTAGAGACTCAAGTTAGAAATTTAAAAACTATGGATGGGTTTTCAGAGGCAAATACAATTGAATCATTATTTGAAAAAATGGTTGCAGATGAAGAAGAAGTAGACAATGAGCAAAAATTTGTAAAATCATACACAGATAAAAAAGCAACTATAGTAGATATACTTTGTGATAAAAAATTTGAGCGTGAAGGCAAAATAAATGAATTAAATATTTCGTTGAATGCAAAATTTCCAAAACTGGAAGGCGATAAATGCACATTTATTGGTTCTACATTCATGAAATATGGTGATATAGAACCATACTTTAATCATTGTATTGTATTAGATACATGTTCTGATTTGCCAATTGAAAATTCTGTTGTAGAAAGTTATAATACAGAAGAAGAATTGTTACTTGCATGGCAAAAATTAGTTCAGCGAGAAAATCCTGATATTATTATTGGATACAATATATTTGGTTTTGATTATGAGTTTATGTTTCGACGTGCGGAAGAAAATAATTGTGTTAGCGAATTTTTAAAACTATCAAGAAATAAAGATGAAGTTTGTGCGACAAAAGATAAAGATTCAGGTAAGTGGAAAATTGAAGAGAATACCATTCAGATTGCCAGTGGACAACACGATTTAAGATTTATTAAAATGAATGGTAGACTGCAAGTTGATTTATATAACTTCTATCGCAGAGAATCAAACTTAATATCTTACAAATTGGATTATGTTGCTGGTAATTTTATTGGAGATTTTGTTAAAGGTATTGAAGATGAATCTTCTCAAAGTGTTATTAAAACTTCCAATATGACAGGTCTTCTTATTGGAAGTTTTGTTCATTTTGAAGAAATTGGTCATTCTGTTGATTATTATGCAGATGGAGCAAAATATTTGGTAACAGATATCGATAAAATTAATGGTAAATTTACTATTAATAGTGTGATTAATCCTGATTTTGAGAAAAAAGTTAGATGGTGTTTAGCAAAGGACGATGTTACACCAAAAGATATATTTAGAATGACAAATGGAACGGCTCATGATAGAGCAGTAATAGCTAAATATTGTATTCAAGATTGTAACATAGTTCATTATTTATTTAATAAATCAGATATTCTTACAGGTTATATTGAAATGGCAAAAATTTGCAGTGTTCCTATCAATTTCCTTGTTATGAGAGGTCAAGGAATTAAGCTTACAAGTTTTATAGCAAAAAAATGTAGAGAAAAACGCACTTTAATGCCAGTAATAGAAAAAGGAGGTCTTGATGAAGGCTATGAAGGTGCTATTGTTTTGGACCCAAAATGTGATTTATATTTAGATAATCCTGTAGCATGTGTAGATTACGCATCGTTATATCCAAGTTCGATGATTAGCGAAAATTTGTCACACGATAGTAAGGTTTGGACAAGGGAATATGATTTGGCAGGAAATTTAATTGAAGAATGGGGAGAAAAAGATGAAAATGGAGAATATATTTATGATAATTTACCAGGTTATGAATATGTTGATATAAATTATGATACATATCGTTATGTAAGAAAGAATCCAAAAGCAGCAGCAGAAAAGGTTAAATGTGGTTATAAGATTTGTAGATTTGCACAACCGATTCCTAATGAAAATGGAGAAGGAGAAGCTATTATGCCTGCTATATTAAAAGAACTGTTAAAAGCAAGAAAAGATACCAGAAAATTAATTCCTTTACAAACAGATGAATTTATGAAAAATGTATTAGACCAACGTCAAATTGGTTACAAATTAACAGCCAATTCACTTTATGGACAATGTGGTGCAAAAACCAGCACATTTTATGAAAAAGATATTGCAGCATGCACAACAGCTACTGGTAGAAAGCTTTTGACGTATGCGAAAAAAATTATTGAAGAATGTTATGGAAATAAAATTTGTGAAACAGAAAAATATGGACCTGTTTTAACAAAAGCAGAATATATTTATGGAGATAGTGTTGCGAGTTATACACCTATTTATGTAAAAGTTAATAATAATTTTGATATAGTTACAATTGAAGAAATAGCTAAAAAATATGGAAATAATAATTGGGTAATCTGTTCTGAACCTGGAAAGCAAGAAAAAGAATTTTGTGAATTAGAAGGTGTTGAAACATGGTCAGATAAGGGATGGACAAAACTACATAGAGTTATTCGCCATGAATTAGCGTCACATAAAAAAATAATACGTGTGTTAACTCATACAGGTATGGTTGATGTAACAGACGACCATTCGCTTATTACAAAAGAAGGCATAGAAATATCGCCAAATGACATTCAACTTGGCACTGAATTGCTTCATCATAAATTATTATTAAACGAAACAACAAATGAATATATTAGTGAAAATGAAGCAAAAATAATGGGTTTCTTCTTTGGTGATGGAAGTTGTGGTGAATATAATTGTTCTTCAGGAAAAAAATCTTCATGGGCTTTAAATAATGCATCTATGGAGATTATTAATAAATATTTAGAATTATGTAAAATTGTTTATATAAATTTTGATTGGGTTGTAATGCCAACTTTAGAAAGTTCTGGTGTTTATAAAATTTCTCCAAGATGTAATAAATACGCTTCAATAAGCAATTTCGTAAAGATATATAGAAAAAAAATGTATTATAATAATTGTAAGATTATTCCAGATGAAATATTAAATAGTAATTTTAATATAAGACAAGCTTTCTTTGAAGGATTATATGATGCTGATGGAGATAAAGATATAAATGGATATACAAGAATAGACCAAAAAAATCAAATAAGTGCTTCTTATATTTGTTGGTTAGGAACAAGTTTAGGATTTCAAACATCTATTAATACAAGAAAAGATAAACCTAATATTTATAGAATTACAATGACTAAAGGTAAACAAAGAAAAAATCCTAATGCAATTAAAAAGTTAGAAACTATTTGTTACGAAGGTTATGTATATGACCTAACAACGGATAATCATCATTTTGCAGCAGGAATTGGAAATATGATTGTGCATAATACAGATTCAGTATTCTTTACATTTAATTTACAAACACCTGATGGTATACCAATAAGAGGCAAAGAAGCATTAGAAATAACAATTGAAATTGCTCAAGAAGCAGGTCACTTGGCATCAAAATTCTTAAAAGGACCACACGATTTAGAATATGAGAAAACATTTATGCCATTCTGTTTATTATCTAAAAAGAGATATGTAGGAATGCTTTACGAAACCGACCCAAATAAAGGTAAAAGAAAAGAAATGGGTATTGTATTGAAGCGTCGAGACAATGCACCAATAGTAAAAGATATTTATGGCGGAATTATTGATATTCTTATGAAAAAACAAAATATAGGAGAAGCTATAAATTTTCTGAAATCTTGTTTACAAAATATTGTAGATGAGAAATTTTCGATGGATAAATTAATAATAACAAAATCATTACGTTCTGGATATAAAAATCCTCAATCAATAGCACATAAAGTTTTAGCAGACAGAATTACAGCAAGAGACCCTGGTAATAAACCTGCTTCAGGTGATAGAATTCCGTTTGTATATATTTCTACAAAAAATAAAAAAGCACTTCAGGGAGAGAAAATAGAAACACCTACTTTCATTACAGAAAATAATTTAAAAATCGATTATTCATTTTATATTACAAATCAAATAATGAAACCTGTTCAACAAGTATTTGCTTTAGTTTTAGAAAAAATATGGGAAATGAATAAAAAGCTTGGGAAGCTAAAAAAATTTAAAAATGATGTAGATTTACTACGTAAAGAATATTACAATGATTCAGAAAAGTTTGAAGAAAAATTTGAAGCAATGCGTTGTAAAGAAATAAAAGTTCTATTGTTTGATGAATATTTAAGAGAAACAAATAATGAAAAAGAAGGTCTTCAAAGTTTAACAAAAATATTTACAAAAAAATAATTTAACAAATATATATATATGAAATCTAAAAGACAAAGAAGACATATTAAAAAAAGAGGTAGAAAAACTAAAAAAGGTGGTTTTTTAAATTATTTTTCAAATAAACCCACTGTATTACCATCTGAATGTGACACTAATCAATTATCTTCTATACAAGGTTCGGACGCTTTACACGCAAATTATCAAAAATGTTGCCCAAAATCGTTTTTTGGGACAAAAAATTCTTCACCATATTGTAAACAACTTGATTTAAATTTTCAATCATCTTTGAAAGGAGAAAATAACGCTAAAGAATACCCAGATGCAGAACCTATGGAACAATATCAGATGAATCAAAACCCCCCAAGTTATCCTTCTCCACAACTACCAAAACCTGAAATGGATAGAGCTGTAGCAGAAACAAAAGCCTGGTATAAATTTTGGGGAGGCAAAAAAACAAGAAAAAATCGCAAGCATAAAAAAAAATAAGTTTTTTATTATAAAAAAAAATTGAAATTATTAAATCTTTATAATAAAATACAAACATAAATTGTAAATCAAAAAATGCAGGAAGCAAATTTATTTATAAGTGCTATATCACGAAATAATCTATTACATGAAATAATATGTGATGTAAAAGAATATTATGTAAAGGAAAGACATAATATATGTATTACCCTTTATGAATTAAAAGACAAATGTAAAATAGACTGGAACTTGTATATTGAAAATAATAATCTATCCAGTAAATTTGGCGTAGATTTGATAATATTAGAATTAAAAATTAAAGAATTAGAATTAAAGCTACGCAAGGTTAAAAATGCAATGAAATTAATTTGTAAACTATCATTGGTTGGCACTTTCCGATTTAAAAAGATTTCTACGAAAAACAAAATATTTCTGAATAAAGAGACATGTTCTATATGCTTTGAAACACACAAAGTAAACAATTTGCTTACTACAAGTTGTAAGCATCATTTTGGAGAATGTTGTTTTGGAAAATACGTAGAACACAAACTTGAAAGTAACCGCGCAATAAAATGTCCATTATGTAGAAGTAATAATATTTTGCCTGTAGTAAAATATTATTAAAGTTAAAAATTATAAATATCATCAAATCAGAGTATAAATATTATTAAAAGAAAATATTAATTTTATAAATATTTTATATAAATATTTTTTAGCGAGTAGAGCTGGAAAGTTGTCTCTTTTTTGGAGTAGAATTAATCATAGAATCAAACATTTGCTTAACCATAAAGCTAATGTCACTAACTGTTGTTTCAAGACTCCAAACACGTTCAGCAAGTTTTGTTACTTCACTTGCATTATCATGGATTTCATCGTCATCACCATCATCTTCATCTTCATCTTCATAGCCTTCATCAACATAATCTTCGTCTGATTGATTATCGCAAGATTCTACATCACCTTCTGATTCGTCATCACAATCTTGCGCATTCATGGTATTTTTTTCTTGAAAATAAGATGCGTCAAATCCTCTGGCATCGTTCCAAGAATTAATAAATCCTTCTTGTTCAAGTTTAAACAAGATAGAATTCAAACTACGTTGATGCTTTTCTGCTATTTGTTGGACTGTCCATTCTAAAAGCTCATATTCTCTTTGGAGAGATAATATTTCATTCACATTCCATAGGTATCCGTGTCTTTTATTTGCTTGCATGGTATAATATTATATTATTGCACATATCTTTAAGTATTTTTTGATAAAATATATTACATATATATTTGTAATTATATTAATATGTATTATGGTTATAAATATTTGTGTTAATAATCAGTATGTAGTTCTATATTTAGTTTTTTCAGAATAATCCAAATATAATAAAATGGATTGTTTCATATATATAAATATAATATTCATTAAAAATTATTTCAAGAAATGTTTCATTATAATTATAATACTTATTTATTTCTGTGTCTTGTAGTTCGTGAATTTCTTTTATATTTATTTCACTTTCATTATTTTGTATTTTTTTGTTATTTTGTATTTTTTCGTTATTTTGTATTTTTTCGTTATTTTGTATTTTTTCGTTATTTTGTATTTTTTCGTTATTTTGTATTTTTTCGTTATTTTGTATTTTTTCGTTATTTTGTATTTTTTCGTTATTTTGTATTTTTTCGTTATTTTGTATTTTTTGTATTTTATGCATATATTTTAATAGATATAATATAACTTTATATAATATTAATAAAGTTAATTGAATCATTTTCTTTGAAAATTACTTAAAATGTTAAAAATATTATTTGATTGTGTATTAGTAGAATAATCAAAAGCTGTGTTACCAGAAGGGTCTAAAATTAAGTTAACTATTTCCTCTGCTACACCAGGCGTTAACAATGTATAATATAAACTATTTATTCCTCTATTATTTCTCTCTATAGCTGCTTCTGATGTTTCGGTTGATGATGTATTAATTTGTGTAGTAGGAGGTAATGTTGTATTATTTGTTGGAGTAGGTGATAATGGTGTATTATTTGTTGGAGTAGTAGTAATAATAGTATTTATATTTGTATTTAAATTTTCTATATTGGATGGATTGTGAGAACGTATATCGTATCTACACACAGGACAACGACAATTGCTTCTAAACCATGTATTTAACTGTTCAGTATTAAAAATATGGCTACAAAATCTAATAACTGATACCGTATCATTATCATTAAAATTTTCCAGTGAGATAGGACAAGCCCTATTTCTTGGATTTAAAATATCAGAATATCTTACAATTCTTGTGGCAAGCTCTATTTGTGATGGCGTAGGATGAACTTCTATAGGTTCAAAAAAATTCTGAAATAATCTATTGAGAGAAGAATCATTTTGAGGTCTATTTAAATTTGTTGTTGTCCACGTTCCTGTATTTGTTTGTGGAATAATATAATCAAATACTAAAGGGTTTGTATTATTATTATTTATTCCATTACGAGAAGTATATCTATTATCAAAAGATGAATTGTAAGAATTATTCCTGTCTCTATTTGAGTAATTTCTGTATCTATTTGAGTAATGTCTCTCTCTATTTGAATTATTTAGCATTCTCGTAATGAGACTTCTTATTTCATTATTGGATGCAGTTAAATTATTTATTTGTCTTAAATTATCGTTATACATTGTGTTAAGTATATTTATTAATAAAAAATGTTCATGATTAATGTTTAATTCTGGATTATTTTCACTCATATATTAATATATATTATTAAATATGTTTAAATGTATTACAATTATTTAATATTATATTAAAAAATGGAAATATATAAAAATAAAGGACTGAGTGGATTAGCTAATCTTGGAAATACGTGTTTTATAAATACGTGTTTACAAGTATTATCTCATACATATGAATTAAATGATTTTTTAAATCAAGAAACTTATAAAAAAAAATTACAAAATAAATATGAATCTGCAATTATGTTAGAATGGGATAATTTAAGAAAAATATTGTGGAGTAGTAATTGTATTGTATCACCAGGTAAATTCTTTAAAACTATCCAAAAAGTTGCTCAAATCAAAAATTTGGATTTATTTACTGGATATTCACAAAATGATGTATCAGAGTTTTTTTTGTTTTTAATTGATTGTTTTCATACTTCACTTTCGAGAGAAATAAAAATGACAATTTCAGGAACACCAGAAAATGAAACAGACCAAATAGCTATTCAGTGTTTTGAAATGATTAAAAATATGTATTCAAAAGAATATTCAGAAATTTGGAATTTATTTTATGCTGTTCATGTTTCAGAAATTATATGTTTGGACACAGGTGCACAATTTAGTATGAAACCTGAATCTTATTTTATGATTGATTTGCCTCTACCGATTGATACCAAGTCTCCTTCTTTAATAGAATGTTTTGAACATTATGTTGAAGGTGAAATATTATCAGGTGATAATGCATGGTATAATGAAAAAACAAATAAAAAAATAGATGTTAGAAAAAAAATACAGTTTTGGTCATTTCCAAATATATTAGTTATATGTTTAAAACGTTTTAATCATAAAAATCAAAAAAAACAAAATTTAGTTACATTTCCACTTGAAAATTTAGATTTATCTAAATTTGTGATTGGTTATAAAAAAACCAGTTATATTTATGATTTATATGGTGTGTGTAATCATAGTGGGGGTGTTTTAGGTGGTCATTATACATCATATGTAAAAAATGCTAATGGAAATTGGTATCATTTTAATGATACAAATGTATCTGAAGTATCTTTAACAGATTATATTGTTTCACAAAAAGCATATTGTTTATTTTATAGAAAGAAACAACAAAATTAAAAAATCTTTTTAACTATTTATATAATATATATAAATGGAAGTGGTAAATACATCAACAACAACTGACCCTGTAAATATGTATAATTATTTAAATAGTTACATTTTAAATCCTATGGTTTTCATTATAATTTTTTTAATAATCGTAGCTTATTACGTTTTCTCTTCTTCTTTAGCAAATACAGGAAATGATGGTAGTATTACTGGAATTTCAGGTAATATGAGTAGCATTATGGGAATTATTATTATCGCAATATTAGTAGTATTAATTGTAATTAATGCATTTCAGTATTTTTTCAGTATAAATGTTACCGCATATATCCAAGGTTTATTTACACCTAAAACAAATATTGATATTGTTGTAGACCAAAGTACATATCAACCTGCACCAGTTCCAGAAATAAGATTTAAAAAACAAGTATTTAATATTCCTGGCAACTATTATAATTATGAGAATGCAAAAGCATTGTGTCAAGCATATGGTGCAAATTTAGCAAGTTATGAGCAAGTAGAAAATTCATACAAAAATGGAGGAGAATGGTGCAATTATGGATGGTCAGATGGACAAATGGCATTGTTTCCTACACAACAGCAAACTTTTAATAATTTACAAAAAATAAAAGGACATGAACACGATTGTGGAAGACCAGGAATTAATGGAGGTTATATTGCTAATCCTAAAATTAAATTTGGTGTAAATTGTTATGGAAATAAACCAAAAATAACACAAGAAGAGGAAGAATTAATGAAAAAAACAACACCATATCCAGAAACCACACAGGATATTATTTTTCAAAAGCGTGTTGATTTCTGGAAAAATAAAGTGAATGAAATATTGGTATCACCATTTAACTATGATAGTTGGGGGTCATTTTAGATGAATAATTAAGTAATACTATGTGGTTGATATGGGGATATGAGTTAACAAAATTATTATAATGATAAAAATCATCATTTTCGTTATAATATTTATTATTATATTTTACATTAAGAATATTTAAGTAAAATTCTATGATAATACATATTGTAAAAATAGTAAATAAAATTTTTTTTATTTTATAGATATATTTTTTATAAAATATGTAAGTTAATATAAAAATTTTATGACAATTCATAATTTTTATTATGTAACAATCATTTTTAGTTATATAATTTCTACAAATTGGACAAGTATGGTTTAAATTAAACCATGTATCTAAACATTTTATATGTATAGTTCCGTCACATTCACAATTTTTTAAATATAAAATCTGTGTTTTTAGTGTTATAGGTTCTATTTTATCTTCTAATTTAATCTCATAACATATAAAACATTCTTCTTCTATTATTTCTATTTGTTTTACGGTAACTTTTTGGTCATTATCATAATAATGGTCAAATGTTCTGAACATTATTTAATATATTATAATAGATTTATACTATAATATAAAACATATTATTTATTTTTTTTTGTAATACTTTTTTTATTAATTTTTTTCAACTTTTCCATATTTTTTTTAGTTTTTTTAAATTTTTTTTTCAGTTCACTCTCGTGCACTTTTACTAAATCCAGTAATTTATCATGTAATTCATCATCAATAACTTCATCATCTTCATCTTCACAATCGAATTTATTACTTTTTTTACCTCCCATTTTAACATCAGGATTATAAGTATATGTCCAATTTGGAACTACAAGGTCTGAACTAAATAAATCAGAAACCTTATTTGAGCCACCATGTTGTTCATTATTTATAGTAACAATAGGAGATATTCCGCCTTTCATCATAATATTTTTTACACTAAACCCACCTGAATGGATTCCTTCAATAGCGTCATTATTAAAAATTAAGTCAGTAGCACCAAAATAGCTCATATAAAATACTTATATAATATTTAATTATTAGAAAAGCGCTTTATTTCTGGAACTATTTTAATAGCTCTTTTTTGTCTGACATATTCCATAATTAATTTTACTTGTGATTCATTTTTTATTACTTCTCCTAAAGTCTTTTCTAAATATTTAAATGTTAATGGTTCAGTAACTCTTGTATTTTGAAATTTTAATTTTCCGTCGCTTATTTGAATAGTAGAATTAGAGAGATTATTTGAAGAAGCATAGGTTGTAATATTTTGTTCCAGAACATTTCTTTTCTCTCTTAAATCTTTTGTTTTTTCGCTTATTTGTTTTAGTTGATTATCAATTGAAACCCATTGTTGAATTTGATTTTCAAAACTCATATCTTTTTATAAAATAATTAATAAAATATAAATATTAATAAAACTTATATTTATATTTAAATTTTGGTTTATTTAAATTTTGGTTTATTTAAATTTAATGTTTACGATGTTTGCGAGTAAGTTTTCTTCCACCTTGTCTTTTGCGTTTGTATGATTGTTGCATTCCTAAAAGACTAAAAGGGACAATTGCTTGATTTATAACTGACCCCCAAATTCCACCGCGTCTTTTTTTACTTCTTTTACCTGCCTTCTGAATTAAAGCAAGGTTTTGAGAATTTGGAACTCCTGGCCAATTAGAATTTTGTCCTTGTGCGCCTATAATAGTATTTCCTGGAATTTTAGCATAGGCTCCAGTATCGCTAAATACTCTATCATATTGTGAGTTTTGACTATTATTTACATATTCGCCATAACTGGCAGCTGAACTATATGGTTCAGCTCCACCTTTTTTATGTCTACGACTATAACTTTTACGTGTCATATTATATTAATTAATGAGAATAAAAATATATTTACATAAATAATTATTTAAATATACTTAACGGTGTTTGCGACTTCTTCGTCCACCTTTGCGTTTACGCGTATGTTTACCACCTTTTTTATTTTTCTTATATGTCTGTTGTAGACCTAAAATACTAAATGGAACAATTGCTTGATTAATCAAACTTCCTAAAAATCCACCACGTTTACTTTTTAATGGCATATATAATTAGTTTCTATAAAATTTTTTGCAATATATTTTTATTACGCAATATTAATAATAATATAATAAGAATTGCTAAAACCATTACAAAAATAAGAAACACTAAAGCTGCTGTGATGTAAATATAAGGATTAATTTCATATAATATAAAATCAATTAATGGTTTTAATAATGTTTTACATTCGTTTTTTATGTCATCTCTTTTTAGAATATCTAAACACTGTTTAACTAAAGGGATTGTAGATTGAGCAAATGATTCTTTCATACAGATTATAAATAAAATTTAATTACTAAAAATGCGTGTTAAAAGATTTTAATTTTTCTTTATATCCAATAATATGGAAAATATTATTGAACCAAATGAAACATTCGATTTTTCAAAACTTTCTTTAGCACATCCAGTAGGTATACAGGGTGGTGCTTACTTTACTAAAATTGAAAACAATAAAAAACCTCTATATATACAATCTTTAAAAAGTGTCACAAGACAAGGCTTTGTTAAAACAGGTAAAAAATATTATTGTGACCTTATGTTTGATAAAAATGCTTCAGCATTAATCAATTGGTTTGAAAATTTAGAAGAAAGATGCCAAAAACTAATATTTGAGAAGAAAGATACATGGTTTCAAAATAATTTAGAAGAAAACGATATCGAAAGCGCATTTAATTCAGTTATTCGAGTATATAAATCAGGTAAGTATTATTTAGTAAGAACTAATATTAAAAATAATAGCTATAATCTTCCTTCAATAAAAATATATAATGAACAGGAAACTCCGTTAACAATGGAGGATATATTAGGTGAAACAGAAATTATTTCAATTTTAGAGATACAAGGTATTAAATTTACGTCTCGAAATTTTCAAATTGAAATTGAATTAAAGCAAGTAATGGTATTAGATAAGGAACCTATTTTTGATAATTGTTTAATAAAAAAGAATAAAAATACATCTGAAAATATATCTGAAAATATATCTGAAAATACATCTGAAAATACATCTGAACAATTAATCGATTTTACAAGTAAAAATGAACCTTTAGACAATATTAATTTAGAAGAAGATAATAATTTAAATCAAAATTCTATAATCAAATCTTTTGATAACTATGTAAATAAAAATGGTTTAGAAGATTTTGTTGATACCAATGAAGAATTAGGAGTATTAGATATATTAGCTGATAATAAAGAAGAAGACAATATATCTTTAGACATAGAAATAGAAAATTTAAATCAACATGATGAAGAAGAAGAATCAAATGACTTGAAAGAATTTGATGTCAATTTAAATTTAGCAAATAATTTAGAAACAATTAACCTTAAAAAACCCAATCAAGTATATTTTGAATTATATAAAGAAGCAAGAAATAAAGCAAAAATTGCAAAAAAAAATGCTATCTTGGCTTATTTAGAAGCAAAGAATATTAAGAAAATATATTTAATTGATAATTTAAATGACAGTGATAGTGATTTTGATGCTGAAATAGATGAAGTTTCAGAAAGTGAATTGGAAGGACTTTAAATTTTAGAAGAAATGTTTATATGCAATGTTTAGAATAATTAATATGTATTCTAAAAATTATTTTATCATTAATTTTATATAATGACAGTCTCTTTAAAGAAGCTATTGAATGACTATGGAATTGGAGCTATTATAGTTATATTAATAATTGCTTATGGCGTTAGTATGTTTGCTGGATATTTAGGCTCAAAGGGAACTATTGGTTCAGAATCAAATGCTCACATGCAACAACAATATAAAAATAATGTTGTTTCTAATACTGGCGTAGGCGTTCGTCCTTCTGACCCTAATGGAAACGAAGTTTTTGCCTCTGCTAATGGAGTTCAAACCAGTATGCCTGGTATACCCTCTTCTTGTTCTACACCAAATATTCAAAATCCTGCTGAACTTTTACCAAAAGACAGCAACTCACAATGGGCTCAATTAAATCCTTCTGGACAAGGTGAGCTTGCAAATGTTAATTTATTAAAAGCTGGATACCACATCGGTATCGATACTATCGGTCAAACTTTGAGAAATGCCAACTTGCAAATCAGGTCTGAACCACCAAATCCACAGCTAAATGTGGGACCATGGAACCAAAGCACAATAGAACCAGATTTTATGAGACCTCCTTTGGAGTTGGGGTCTGGACCTCAATAAGCATAATTTGTAACAAAATATTTAATCAGTTAATATGTTTTTGCGTTGCATATTATAAATATTTTTTGTATTCATTATTTTTACACATATAAATATTTTAAACTCTATTGTCATTTGTAATTTTTTAAATATTATTTGTTAATTCATTTAACAAATCATATTTATTAACAATAATTTTGATAATAATAATTTTATTTTGATTTTTTTAAATGAATATCTATTTTTTTATTATTTTTTAATTCTACTTTTTCTAATGCATATTGACCACAAGGCCCGCAATGGTCTTCATTTGATAAATCTATTTTTTGATTCATTTTTTTATTACAATTTTCTATTCTCCATCTACCAAGAGGTTTAGGTAAATCTTTTGGCATTATGTTTTTTATAATAGTTATTATGAATTTCATAATATATAATAACTATTATATTTAAGTATATTTGTATAAGAAAATAGTAAAGCAAAAATAGTTAAAGTTCTAAATATTATATAATTAAATGCTTTTTGTTTTTATATTATTTTAAATTCAGCTTTAACCGGATAATGGTCACTTAAAATAGGAGTATACGTATTACTTTCCGGATGTTTTTCCATTACTATTCCTTCTCCAACTACAGCTACAGAATTAGGCTCTAATAAAAGTTTGTCTTTTTTGTAATATATCATATCAACTATTCCACCATATGCACTCGTATCAATTACAGAAGATTCAAACATACCATCGTTATTGAAATACACTGATAAATAACCATTATCAATTAAAAATTGATGAATATCATCAATATATATCCAGTCATCCCATTTCTTTTGGTATTCCCTTTGTTTTTCAAGTGGAATATTAAGGTCTTGTAATAATTTTTTAAAATAATTATCTGTATTATCTTCAACAATTTTAGTTCTTATTTTTGTATTAAAATCACCACAAATAATGTCTGGATTTTCTTCATTTACCACTTTTCTTATTTGATTTAATTTTTCACTGTTATAGCCTTCTTTTTGTATAGCTTCTTTATCATCAAAACGCCCTCCTATTAAGTGAACCGATACTATCTTAATAATTTTTCCATTTATTACAATCGATATAGATGAATAACATCTCTCTATACCAAAAGAATTTATTTTGTTTTCATGTGAAGTCATAGATTCAATATCGGAAGAAACATATATAGCATTTGCCAAATAACTTGGTATACCATACATTATTGTGGCCTTTGACCAATCTAAAGTTTCAGAGGCACATATAGATTTCTGTTCTAAATTAACAAGAGGTAATATATCACTTTCTAATGGATTTTTAAATATAGGATATGGGAAATTAGAAGGTTTATCTACTTCTTGTAAGCAAGCTATATCTATACCAGTAAATAATTTTTTGAATTTTTTAATTTTATCTACATCTTCAGTTACACAAGTAACAATTTTATTATCTTTAATTGTATAATTATATAAGTTTAAATAAATTTCAACATTAAAAGACATAATAGTAAAATATCCATCTGCAATATTTCCACCTCCTTTTTTATTATTTTTATTAAATTTCTTATGTTTAATTCTTCTTGTTTTTTTTTTGTTATCTTTTTTTGTTACTTTTTTTTTAACTAAAATTTTTTTACGTTTTGTTAATTTTTTTTTTGTCATATAACATATATAAATATATAATTTAATTTAATTTTAAATAGATATTATATATGGAAAAACACAGTATATTTTTTTATATATTCATAGCATTTATTCTTTTCTTTTGTTTAAGAATATATTATGAATCTGATGCCTATAATTTAAAGTGTATTATTGCATCTAAAGATGGTAATCGTTATTGTGTTCGTGAAAGAGAGAAATTAGAGCTTGCTGCTAATCTTTTAGCAACTGTTACACAGAAAATGAAAGATATGGTAAAATATATGAAAAATACACATCCAGAAGACCCACGAACTATTCGACTTGTAGAAGGATTTAATCCAAAAAAAATTAGTGAGACATTACCGACAAGTGAATTAACCGCTTTTAGCGAAAATAAAGGTGAAAAATTAGCATTTTGTTTAAATACAACAAAACAAGGTGATAAATTAATCGATATAAATACACTTACATTTGTAGCACTCCATGAGCTTTCTCATATAATGACAGAAAGTATAGGGCATAAACAAGAATTTTGGCAGAATTTTAAATATTTATTAGAAAATGCAAAAGCAGCTGGAATTTATACCCCTGTTGATTATAAAAAAAAACCGGAACAATATTGTGGAATGACTATTAATGATAATCCATATTACGACCTTGTTTAAATTATTTTCTCTCTATATTATATAAATGGAAGGAGGATTCACAATGTTAATTCATTCAGCTATCATTACTGTAGTTCTCTACATAATAATGAAATATTTACTAAAACAATCAGATTCTAAAGCACAAGATAGAAGTATTTTGATAGGAGCAATTGTATTAATCTATATGATTTTATTTGGACATGGTTTACCAAACCATATTAATGGAAATATTTTTTAATATATTTTAATTTAATATCTTTATAAATAATTAAATTAAAAATAATACTACATTTATATATATGTCAAAGTCTATAACATTAAAACAAACATCTGATACACTTAATTCAAATATTCAATCTACTTTAGATTACAATCCTATTTACAAAGTAAATCATATAGTAAATGGTGCAATTGATACTATATATGTTTTTAATGGTAAAAAAAATGACACAATTACACAAGAAGAATTATTTAACAAAATATTTACTGAAGAAGAAAATATTAGAATTAAATCTGATAAAATTAAAATAAAATTTTCTGAACAACAAATTTATTTTGATGATAATATTGGAACTATTAAAATTAAAATACTTATGGAATTTAAAAAACAAATTTCATTGGACGAAATTTACTTATATTGTCAAAAAATTGAACCTCTCAATAGCGTAGCTGTTTATCAATCTCTTACACAAAATAAACATATTGAACTAACAAGAGTAAGATTGGACCAATTTATTTCTAATATTGTTAATGAAGAAAATGGCTCTGCCATAACGCTACCTGTTGATAAAGATATCTATACACTTGATGATATTTTGGAAATGAAATTAGAAGGAAAAAAATATATACTCAATAAGGTTTTAGGTCAAAAATTTTTTATTGTTGAAAATGAATATCCTTTTGTATGCGACCCTTTTGATGTAAAAGGATATGATGATGTGTTTTTTGAAAAATCTGCACGTAAATCATTATCTACATTAAATAGTCATCTTCTTTTAAGCAGTGGTAATATATTAAATAATAATATCTATTTATGTTTAGCTAAAGATGTTCTTGAATATGCATCACGTAAAGATATATCCGAGGAGACAACTATTAAAATTTACTATCCTTTTTTGTTTAATAAAAATATAAATAGTCTTGATGAATTGAATGATAATAAGGAAAAATTAGTTGAAGGAAATAAAAAACTTATTAATGAAAAAACAAATGATTCATTACAAACTATTGCGATGTTTTATGATATATACAAATTAAAAAAATCTAATTTTAATTATATTAAAAAGGGAATAAAATATGTTAAGGCAATCATAAAACCTGAATTTGAGGTTAAGATACCTCTCGAAATAATCTTTAAAATAGTCCATGCTACTCAATTAAACCCTCTAATAAAATACAATCCATCTTCCAAACAAGAAAACATATATCGCTTATATACTGACAAAATTTCAACAGATGGTAGAAAAATACCTTATCTAAAAAAAGCTATAATTTTCAAGCTTATGAGAAATATTGGTAAAACAAAAACAGTAGCTATATTTATTGAAAACCCTGAAACTAATAATCAATCAATTGTATGTGAATTTGATGAAAATGGATATATTACTATTACTTCTGAATTTCAAAATATTATTATTGAAGAAGAAGTTAATATAATTTTTAGAGAATCTATTAATCCTATTATAGAGGAAATTACAAATGTGTTGCAACAAAGTGGATATAAATTGAATAAATTTAATAGTTTATCTGATGATAATGTTGAAATAAGACAACTTACATATGATGTTGAAATTGCTATAAAAAAACCACTAAATATTAATGAATATAAGGGTTGTATTTCAGCAATATTTGTTGATGAATCGAGCGTTTTTAAAAAAGGAACACATTTACGTTTTAAAAGAGTATCAAACTATAGCAGTGTTACAAGTCAAGAAGCTTTTATACTTGAAAAATCAGAACAAGGACATCGTGGAGAAGAGATTATTAATTTACTTGTAGAAAATTTTCCTGATGATTTAGACAAAAATAAAGCTGCTGAATTAGTCAGAAAAGTAGCTAATGAAATTCAAGTAGAAAGAGGATTTAGAAAAACTGATATTAAAATTAAAGAAAATCCTGGTTTTAAAACCACTATAATATTAAATCAAGAAACAGGTATAATAAATATTAGTGTTGAAAATATAAATAATATTCATTATCTTTCCACTATTCCTATTTATTTAGATACAATAGTGCGATTAACGCAAGACATAAATAGCACTACATTTCCTTTGCAAGAAATTAAAAAATTATGTGGAAAAGGTATAAAAGAAGATATAACTATACCAGATATCATTTCTGCAAGTGAGTCGTCAGCATCTGAAAACGAAATCCCATATGTTGATGATGAAGATGAAGGTGTAGAATATACAAAATATAAGACAGCGCAATTGGTTCAAGGCGAAAAACCCAAAGGTGTTTTTAGTTTATTTTTTGATAATTCGGATGAAGAAGATTTAAATGAGTCAGAAGGTGGAGATATTGGAATGAAAATATCACCAAATAATAATCTAAATAGAAAAGGATTTAATGAGGGATTTTCGGGAGGTGTATCGGAAAGCAGTGATTCTTCTGTTTCAACTGATGAAAGCACTCCTAAAAATACTTATAATGGAGTTACTATTCCAAGTGGTATTAGTTCAGATTCAGATGTGCCAACCGACGAATCATCGCCGCCACTTGTTCTTACAAATGTAAAAACAGTTCAGGTTAAAAAACTACCTATTGAGTCAGCATCTGATGTTTCTACAGATGATTCTGCTATACCGAAAACTAAAAAACGAGTTGAATCACTTGAGAAAGATATTTCTCAACCACCTAAAATACCTTCTTCAGAAAGTGAATCTGAAGTATCAAATGAAATCACATCTCCACAAAAGGAAGATATATCATCTGATAAGGAATTATCTTCATTAGAAATAGAGCCAACACCTCCTCTATCATCCAGTTCTGATGAATCAGTTTCAACAGATAATTCAGAATCTGCAGCAGCTGTTACCACAATGAAAGCAAAAACACCTACACCTCCACCCTCATCGGATGAATCAGTTTCAACAGATAATTCTGAATCTGCAGCAGCTGTTACTACAATGAAAGCAAAAACACCTACACCTACTCCATCATCGGATGAATCCGTTTCAACAGATAATTCAGAATCTGCAGCAGCTGTTATCACAATGAAAGCAAAAACACCTACACCTCCTCCCTCATCGGATGAATCAGTTTCAACAGATAATTCAGAATCTGCAGCAGCTGTTACTGCAATGAAAGCAAAAACACCTACACCTCCTCCATTAATTTCTCAACCTAAACAGACAGAATCTATTATTCAAAAAAAGAAACAATTAACAAAAAAGAAAGAAGAGGCTATTTTAGAAGGCAAATTATCCGAAGACGAATCAGACGGACGTAATATAGATAATATGAAATTAAATAAACCGTATTATTTTCAAACATTAATTGAAAGTAAGGAACCATTGTTAATATTAAAAGAAGATACCGCTGAATATAATGCATATTCACGAACATGTAGGTCTGATATGAGAAGACAACCAGTTATATTAACAGATTCTCAATTGTCAAAAATAAAAAAAGAACATCCAGGATTTTTGAAAGAAGAAGATGTTATTAAATATGGCTCGAATCCAAAAAATCCTTATAATTATATCTGTCCACAATATTGGTGTTTAAAAACTAATACACTCATTGACCCAAGAGAATTAACAGAAGTCACTGGTAAGGATGGAAAAAAAGAATTACAGCATCCTACATGTGGAAAAGTATTACCAAAAAAAGAAAAAAAGGTAAAACCAGGGTATTATATATATGCTTTTTATGGTGACGGTGAAAAACACTATCCTGGGTTTCAAACAGATAAACATCCTGACGGATTTTGTTTACCATGTTGTTTTGATAAATATAATACAGAAGGAAGAATAAAAGCAAAACAAAAATGTTATGGAGAAGAAGAAAAGAAAGAAGAAAAGGAAAAAAAACAAGAAAATATTCCATCAGAAGAAGATGAATATATAATGGGACCAGATAAATTTCCTCTTGGTCCTGGACGTTGGGGATATTTACCTGTTGAAATTCAAAAAATGCTTCATGAAGTCAACGCAGACTGTCAAATTAGTAATACAAATACAAATATAAAACAAAATCACCCTTGTCTTTTACGTCATGGTGTAGAAATAAGTAATAAACAATCATTTGTAGCCTGTATTTCAGATGCCATCTTTTATGGAAAAAAAATAGTTGATGAAAAAAATAAAGGCAATGAAAAGATAGTAAAAATTTTATCAATAAAAGAAATGAGAGAAAGAATAATTAAATCTCTCACTATAGATTCATTTATAAAATATCAAAATGGTAATTTAGTTACTGATTTTCAAGACATGGATAAAAAAGTAGATTTAAATAAATATAACCGTTCAAAATTATTTTTAAAAATAAATATGAACAATCCAGAAGAAAAAGCTTATTTTACAAAAGTAATAACAGCATTTGAAAATTTCATAAGTTTTTTGAGTGATGATGATGCTATTATTGACCATACATATTTATGGGATATTGTAAGTATGCCTAATAAATATTTATTTCCAAATGGCGTAAATTTAGTAATTATGAAATTACCAAATGAAGATATAACAAATAATGTTCAAATTTTGTGCCCAACAAATCATTACTCAACCGAATTTTATGAAGCTCGAAAACCTACTATTTTTTTAATGAAAGAAGATGGTTATTATGAACCAATATATTCATATACAAATGAAAATAAAAAATTTACAATAGCAAAAGAATTCAAAGAGTATGACCCAAAACTTTCAAAAACAATGAGAGCAGTATTAAAAGAAATAATAAAACCTTTTTTGGATACCATATGCAGACCTCTTGATAGTATGCCTAATGTATATAAAGCAAAACGAAGTATATTATTATATGAGCTCGTGCAAAAATTAGACAAATATGAATACAATGTATTAAAATTAGTTTTAAATTTTAATAATAAAGTAATTGGTGTTTTGGCACAAGAACCAGCTCCTTCTGAAAAAAAATGTTTTGTTCCTTGTTATCCTTCAGCTTTGGATGAGAATTTAAAGAAAGACCTTGATTTTGTTTTCATGACAGATTTAAGTTTATGGAATACTTATTATAATACAGTATCTTTTTTAATAAAACTCGAAAAAAGAAGTAAAAAGAGAAAAGAAAACGCTGATATACCATGCAAACCAGCTTTTAAAATTGTAGAAGATGAATTAGTTGTAGGAATATTAACAGAAACCAATCAGTTTATTCAAATATCACAACCTATTCCAGAAATTGATATTGATAATGATATTCAGCTTCCTTCTATAAATAATGATAATTATATTGTAAACTCAAAAAAACAACCAATGGTTTCGATTGATGTACCAGTAACAACAGAAACAAATGTAGACCAAGAGAGAGTAGATTATATAAAAAAAATTAAACTCGAAACCAATTTTTATAATGTTTTTAGAAATACAATTAGAATTTTATTAAATGATAATGGAAATATCAAAATAAGAGAAAAAATTGAGACTGAAATGTTAAAAGAATATATAATTTATTCTGAAAAATTAAAAAATGTAAATAAGTTATTAAGAGAGTTAGTTAAAAACAAAATTCAATTTACTGGCGATAAAAATTATTATAAATATATTAATGAAGTATCTACATGCATAGTTAAAGATAGTAATAGTTGTAACGCTTCCTCAAAATTATGTATCATGGAAGATGGTAATTGTAATTTAATATTACCAGAAAAAAATTTAATGACAGGTAAAGTGAATGAACCAATATATTATGGAAGGTTATCTGATGAATTAATTAGATATAGCAGAATAAACTCATTTATGCTTCAACCACAAACCTTTTTATCATTTGGAAATATAGGTTATAATTTAAGAGACAATGAAGTAATAATGATTCAATCATTACTAACACAAGAATATTTTGAAACGTTAATACCAGCTATGATAAATAAATATACAAAATATAATTCTTACGATGAAGCAGAACCTATAATAACACAAGTTTATGAAAATACAATTCCCTCTCTCGACCATGCAATTGGAAGAAAAAATGAAAAAGATTGTGCAGCAATCATACAAGACAAAATTACATCAGGTATTTGGAAAGAATGTTTCCCTGATAATTATAATGAAATTAAATATGGTGAATTTACTTACTGCACATTTGATTTTATTATTAATATTATAGAGAAAAAAACAGGCAATAAGCTTTCTATTAATAGTGTTAAAAATGAATTGTATGATGAATATAAAAGTTTAATTCCCGATTATAAAGATAAAATAGTTGATATATTAATTTTAGAAGGTAAAAAAACGCTTGGTGACCAAGTGTTAGCAGATACATTGACATTTTCAAGTTTTATTTATACTGATAATTATTTTTTAACAACATTAGATTTATGGTTGTTAGTTAATAAATATAAAATTCCAACTGTTTTTATATCTCAAAAATTTATATTACAAACAAAATATACAAAACATGAATTTGTAGGATACGGAAGTGATGAAGATAAATTTATTTTTATAGTTATTCCTGGGTTTAGACCTGAAAATGTTCCACGTTATAAATTAATTCAAAGTAATGATGGAGATATATTTATTTCTCTCAACAAATTAAATGAAAATTGTGTTGATAGAATTCAAACGGCTATTCAAGATAAAATATCAATTGAAGAATATTTAGAAAAATTTGTAAGACCAAATACTACTTCATACAAAAAGAAAAAGCCAGTAGGATTGATTATAGACTCTGAATCTGATGAAAAAGAGAGAAGAAAACCAAATAAAAAATTAATTATAGAAGAAACTACACCAATATCACCTGAAGAGGCAGCAGAAAAACCACAAAAAAAACATACCAAAAAAAATATAGCTTTAAAAGGAAATCAAACAAAGAAAAATTTGAAAAAAAGAAAGTTACTCATCGTTGACAGTTCAAGCACTGAAAAAATTTAACTTATAGAATTTTCTTCTTCATCTGCATCTTCTACATTTTCTTCTTCTTCATCTTCTTCTTCATCTTCTTCATCTTCATCTTCTTCTTGTTCGTATATAATTATATTGTTATCTGCAATTAACAATAATTCATGTGTAAAAATATTTATAGTTGTATTTGACACAATATGGTCTTTTAAAAAATTATCATTTTGTTTTTCTATACTATTAAATGGTATATATTTATCATCAAATTCAACTATTTTACCTATTATTTTTCTTTTAAAATTTTTTTTATATCCCATTAAAATTTTAAATTTTTTTCTTCCAAATTGTGGATTAAATCTATTAAATCTTATTAATAAAACTTTTAACATATTTCTTAATTCTATTTTCTTATTAGGTAATAAAGAATAATTATAATTAACATATAACAACAAATATGGTCTCATAATTTTTATTAACTTATCAGAAGGGAAATCATCATCTATTAATATTATATATTTCATTTTACATTCTCTGCAATTATCATTAAATGATTTTATCATGAGGTTTATTTCTTTTATTAGAATATTTGATGGTGATTTAAATACATAATTTTCAATAGAATATTGACGTAATAAATATTCATGTTTTTTTTTAAAACATTCTAAATTGAAATTGCAATAAAAAAAGTGAAAAAATAAAACTGGTATAAAATGTGTTTTAAATTTTATAAATAAATAAATATTATAAAGTGTTGATTTTGAAAAGGGTAAATTATTATATGGATTTTTTACGCATAATGGTTCTGAAAAAAAAAAATGATTATTAATTAATGAAGTGTTTATTATATTTATTAAATCATTAACATTAAATAAGTATTTTACATCATCTTGAAATATACATATTATATTTTTTTGATTAATATCTATTTCATTTAATGCCATATCAGTATTAACTACTATTTTAGAATTTTTAAATTTATAAATATATATTAATTTATTCAAAGCTTTATAAGTTTTTTGAACTTTACAAAAATAATCAATAAACAATTCTTTTTTATTTTTAAAAAATATACAATTTAATGTTTCATAAAAAAATTTAAACTTATTTTTAACATTTATATCTTGCATTAAAAAAATATTAAAAAATAATTTGCATCTTTCATCTACATTTTCATTTTTATCATAATTAGAAGAAAAAATATTGTTGTCTGTATGAAGTAATTTTTTTATAATTAGCTTATATATGCTTCCCATATTTTAATGTAGTAAATTTATATTTAATACATATTAAATTTAAATTAAATTATACTTTATAAAACATTTTTATAATAGATTTTTATAATAGATTTTTATAATAGATTTTTATAATAGATTTTTATAATAGATTTTTATAATTATATTAAAATCCTGGGTTGTAACTATTATCTTTACCCAAATCTTCAGCTTTTATTGTGATAACATTATTTTGTATAGTAATTTTATTAATTCCGCATGGGTCTTCAGGGTTGTCAACCGCACCGAAGAATTTTTCAATTTCTTCTTCAGCGTTGAATGGTGTATATGGGCTTGCTTCTTCTAATTTTTGCATTTCTTCAATATCTAATACTACTTGAAATGCGCTTGTGCCGAAAAACCCTTCTTGACCACACATAACATTAGCCGAAACACCTCTTAATGTATCAAGTTCGGCATGTCTTGCAGCCTTTAAGAACATTTCAGGGGTTTCCTCAAATGATGCTTTTGCGATTGGACCAATATTATCATTATTAATACCATGTCTGAAAATTGATATTAATTTATGTGTAAATGTCATTCTATCTACAAGAACACTATAATTATGATAATTAATATATGTTCCATCGAACTCTACTACATCAACCAACTCATTATAAATAGTTTGTCTGGCTGCTTCAATACCTAAAACATTGAAGATTTCTACTATGTCATTACTAAATGTTCTTTTATTATCAATATAATCAACAGCTAATACATCAAGTAAATTTGTTCCAATAGTATCCAAGACCCATATTTCTTGTTTTTTATATAATCCATTGTTTTCTACCATGTTATCTAAAATTTTTCGGAGAATTACCTTGTTTATACCTTTTATACCTCTTAATACAACATTTTGTAAAAGTTGTTCTTGGAAATTTTTCAAAATATAAATTTGGTCAGATTGGTCAAGTGGATTTACTTTGTTTTTCTTTTGCCCTCCACGACTTGTTCCAGCTTTTATAACTTCATTCATTCTAATTCTGAAAATCAATTTATCTGAATTAAAATCAGAATAAACGCAAGAAATTTGATTTTCATAACAATTATTCAATGTGAAATTTACATCATCCATAGTAATATTTTTCTCAAGCATTATTTCAGCATCCATTTCCATTCGAATAATCCATTTTGATTTTTCGTTTTCATCATTTTGTAGAGACACTTCTGAACATTCTGCAAACATGTTTTCATACTCTTTATATTGTCGAATTAATTCTTTATCTTCACTAATTAAAGTATTAAGGTCGTCTGGGTCAAAACATACCGAAATAGATGTAACAATTTCTCCTAATTTAGTATGTTCTAACATATACATAATTGAGCTGGCTTTCTCTTTTTGCGTCTCATCTTCTGGTTTCAAATAAATACTCAAAGAAGGGTTTTTTATTTCACTGGATAATGATAAAATTTCTTCAATTCTTGGCACACCACGAGTTACGTTAGATTTTGACGCAACACCAGCAAAATGGAATGTATTAAGTGTCATCTGAGTTGAAACCTCTCCAATACTTTGACCAGCAATCATTCCAACCATTTCACCAGGAGTAACAATAGCTCTTTTATAGTCAATTATAATTGTTTCTAACAATAATGTCAAAGCATCCTTATTAAATCTTTTAATAATCAAAAGGTCTTTTGGAGACAAATAATAATAAAACAATGCCTTAAACAAGTTTGTAGGTGGTGCATAATGAATTAATCCTAATTTTTTATAGCAATCTTCAATCATTTCGAATGCCTCAAGTGGTGTAACATCCACAAGAGATGAAATAGTAATATTGCATTGTCCTTGAATATTGCTGATAATATAATTAAAAGCAACTGGACAATTCACTATACTATCACTTTTATTTTTAAAGACATTTTTAATGATATCTTCTCTGAATTTAATCATCATTTCTATGTATTCACTTGTTTTCTTCATGAAATCAATATTTTGTTTTTTATACCTTGCCATTGTGTTTTTCAAAAATATATTATTCAATGTTTTTACTTTTGATTTTTCTTCAGGAATAAGATAATGAGCATAAATATCTTGTACACTCATTGAAACTATTGGTATAAATTGATTTTCCACTTTTACCGTATCAATATTATCCTCGCCATATGAAAACTGGACAATCTTATTTTTGTTTGTGCGTATTGTCATATCATATTCCACTTTTAAGTCTTCAAGACCTTTAATCAATCTTCGTTGAATATAACCAGTGGTAGACGTTTTAACAGCAGTATCAATAAGACCTACACGACCACCCATAGCATGGAAGAATAGTTCTTGTGGAGACAAACCATTTATATAAGAACTTTCTACAAATCCACGTGCACTTGGAGAATCATCATATTTTGTATAATGAGGAAGTGTTCTATGGTCAAACCCATAGGGAATACGTTTGCCATCTACGTTTTGTTGTCCAAGACAAGATATCATAAAAGATATATTTAAATCTGAACCTTTAGAACCAGCATTTACCATGGTAACAAAACGATTATTTTTACTTAAATTTTTTAATCCAATTTTACCTGATTCAGAAGTTGCTTGATTCAGCATACTATTAACTTGGCTTTCAAACTCTTCTTCATTTGTTTTACCTGTATTATTTTCAAATATTCCTATTTGTGTTTGGTCAATTAAATTTTTAACGTCTTGTTTTTTTTGTGTAATAACTTTTACAATATCTTCGTTTGTTTTTTGGTCAGAAATCAAATCACTTATTCCAACACTAAAAGCACTTGATTTCATATATTCAGTCACAATATTTTGTAAATCATCAATAAATTTCGAAGAAGCCATATTACCAAAGTCATTGCAAACTCTTTGTAATAATCCTTTTGTGCCAGCACCTAATACGCTTTTATCCATTTGACCACGAATATATTTACCATTTTTAATTTCAAGAACAGCATTTGATGTTTTTGCATCATCTTTATCTTCTTTAAATGCTTTGGTTTTATATTTCATTGAAAGTGGTGGCATTATTTGACTCAAAATATCAAAATTTGTAATTCCACCATCTTTTTCGACATCTTTTAATAATTGTTTTTCATCAACTGTATTTAACATCATCAATAAATTCATGGCATCACGTGGGTTAAAACGAATACCTTCTTTTACTGTGTGTTCGCCTTTTTTATATTCTTTTTCTCTTGTAAACAAGTATGAACCAAGCATAGAATCTTGATAAATACCAATAATAGCTGTATTATTTGCTGGACTAATAATTTGATATGGAACAGCTGCTAAATTTTTTAACTCTGCCTCTGATTCGGGGTCTTGAGGCATATGCAAATTCATTTCATCGCCATCAAAATCCGCATTATAAGGCTTTGTATCTGCAACATTCATTCTGAATGTGTCGCCTTGCTTCATTATTCGCGCGATATGACACATCATACTCATTCTATGAAGAGTTGGTTGACGATTAAATAAAATAGCATCTCCGTCCATCATGTGTCTGTGAACTGTATCGCCTTCTTCAAGAAGAATTGAATTTCTATCAAGATAATATCGTAATGTAATTGTTTCTCCATTTTGTTTATCAAGCATTTTAGCACCTGGCCAAACATCTGGACCATTTCTAACTAATTTTGTCAGGAATCCCATGTTAATTTTATTCACAATAACTGGTTTTGTAATATTTTTTGCTATTTTCATAGGAATTCCTAATTCTCGAATAGAAATGTTAGGGTCAGCTGTAATTACTGAACGTGCGCTAAAATCAACACGTTTTGCCATCAAATTACCTCTCATACGGCCTCCTTTTCCATTTAATCTATCTTTAATAGACTTTAATGGTCTACCTGAACGCTGTGCAACTGATGCTACACCGGGCATTTTATTATCAACTTGAGTAGCCACATAATACTGTAACACTGATGTCCAATCATCAATAACATTTGCTGGAGAATTATTTTGAATTTTATCTTGCAATGTTTTATTTGTCTTAATAATATTTACAAGTATATGACTCAAATCATCTTCTGACCTTTGCTGTGCGTCGTGTTTTACGGATGGTCTAACAGCAGGAGGAGGAACAGACATTACTTGGCAAATCATCCAATCGGGTCTCGAAAATACTGGACTGAAACCCATAAAGGTTACATCTTCGTCTGATATTCTTTTTAAAATTTTTAATACCATTTCTGGTGTAACTTTTATAATAATTGGTTCAGAATCAGCACCACCTTCATTTTTCCATTCAGCAAAGATACTCGCTAATCCTTCTTTGCGGAATTTAGGTTGCAAACAACCACAACCATCTTCTGTATCTTCACCACAACGCTTGATAGCACTTGCTAATGAAAATATATATTTCCATCTTGCGTCACCTTGTAGTTTCAATGCTTGTTTATATTTTTCTTTGCTAATCTTAAGTTTACTACATTTAAAACAAATGACTCTCATACATTTTAAAATAGTTGTCAAGTACTGTATATAAAATACCGGTCTTGCTAACTCAATGTGACCTGCATAACCTGGAGTTTTCATATAATCAAGACCATCAGTAGGACAAATTAAACCAGGCTCTGATACACCCATGCGTGGGTCGAATAACCCACCGATAACTGGCTTATTATTTATATATGTATCTCGACTCGTAATTTCAGCAACAGAACCTTTTCTTATTTCATCTGGAGATAAAATACTAAATTGAATACCAATTACTTTTGAGCAATTCATTGACATATTATTGGAAGTTGCGAACTTAGACATCTCTTATATTATAATACAATAGATTTATATTGTTTTAATAATTCAATTTTATTTTCAATCAAAAAACAAATTACAGAATTTTATTTTTTTTAATTGAAAAATAGAATTCTACAATTTATTTTATCATTAGTTATTATATGACAAAAAAAAATGTAGTTCAAAATGTGAAAAAAAATAAAAGCAAAAGGTTTAGCAAACGTCAAATGATTAGATTAACACATAGGAAATTTAATAAACCCAATTTAAAAATTATTACAAAAACTCCATCGCGGACACATAATTCAAAATTAAAAAACCTAAATATTGGATTTCTTGCAATGTCTGCTGGGGGACCAATTACTCCACCTGAAAAAGATTTTGTTGATAATAATGCTGACGATAATACTGAAGACGCTAATAGTATGTCAGAAATTACCTCTTCCAGTATTCCTGATGAAATTGTCTCTCCAAATAAGGAAGAAATTGATGAGTTTGCCAAACGAATGCAAAAATCGCAAGCATCAAGAAAAATTGGAGATATTATTATAAAAAATATAACAAATCGAAAAACTATAAAAAAAAAAGCAATGAATACAATTGGTAAATTTTTTAAAAATGTTAATCCTGATAAAAGACGCGCTTACTTTTTAAAATCAATTTGTTCTGATTCCGGTGTTTGTATAGCCTTTGGTAAAGAGGCAAATACAATTAAAAAACACTTTGACAACTTTACAAACTTCAAATACTTAATAGGATTTGCCAAAACAATAGGCGCTGTTTCAGCTAACGGATTTGTTAAAGAATTAACATATGAAAATGAAGGATATAAAGCCAACGCAATCTTAAAATCATCTGCAAAACGTAACTCTGATAATTTAATTTATGAAGCATATGTTGGTAATTATTTAAATCGCGTGGGATTACAATATCCATGCTTTTTGGAAACATATGGAACATTTCAATATAACACAAAATTTGCATACAACCAAATGAAATCTGATAAGATGACGCCTGTAGAAATAGTTGATACTTGGATAGAACTGGTAAAAGATATTAATACTAATTTACAAGTTGAAAAATCGTGTACAACTCCTTTATATTCAGCAGTTCTTCTTATCCAACATTTAAAAGATGTAAAAGATTTGGATTTTTATCTTACAAACGCTTCGTTTTTAGAATTTGAGTTAATGTATGTATTATTTCAAGTTTACGCGCCTTTGGCAATATTAGCTAACACATTTACACATTACGATTTACATACTAAAAATATATTATTATACGAACCTGTTAAAGGAGCCTATATTGAATATCATTATAATATTAAAGGGAGAACATTTTCTTTTAAATCAAGATATATTGTTAAAATAATTGACTATGGACGATGTTTTTTTGAAGACGATGAAAATCATACTTTTTCTGGAAGTTCTTTAGATATTTATAATAAGCTTTGTTCTACACAACAGTGTGATCCAAATTGTGGAGAAGACGACGGATTCTCGTGGTTGGAATATCTTCCAGGTCAAGAAATTCATAGTTATTATATATCAAGTCAAATACGAAACAAAAGTCATGACCTTCGAGCATTAAAAATAATTTCAAGATTAGATTCGTATTATTTAAACAAAATGCCAAATGATTTACAAGACATTTTACAAAAGGTTTATTATAAAATGAATTACGGCACTCCTGAAAGTGTTTCTGGCTTACCAAATAATATAAGAAATGTAACAGACGTGTTAAAGTCTTTATTTATAATTAATAAACCAGAAAATATATCGAAAAACAATACTTTTTTTGATGCCACTTTTACTAAATTAGGTAATTTATATATTTTTGATGATGGAAAACCCATGAAATATGAACCAATGGTATAATAAATTAGTTTTAATAATCCATTTTATTTTATCATAAATTATAAAATAAAATTGATTTTGATTTAAAATTAATATGTAAAGATATATAATAAGAGATGCCGCGTGACAGTCAAACTAAATCATCAAAAATTGAACAAATTAAGCGCTCCAAAAAACAGGAGGAATTAAATAAAAAAAAGAAGAAAATTGTGAATTCTGATAGTGATGGAGACAATGGTAGCGATTCTGAAAATGATGAAATGGATGTTCATGAATTTCGCAAATATGTTCAAAAAATATTTCCATCCAAAAATCTTGACAAAAAAATAAAAGCTGGTGAGAAAGTTAAAAAGGCAATCGAAGAAGATGAAAAAAATAATAAGAAAAAGTCTAATAAAAAAAATAAAAATGCAGAGGAATCAGAATATGTATCAGAAGATGAGTCAGAAGATGAAATATGGGAAACGGATTCTTCATCCGAAGAAGAAAAAATTCATAAAAAAACTAAAAAGGGTAAAAAAATTAATAAAAAGGTTAAGGCTGATTCTGAAGACGAAGAATCACTCTCTGATGAAGATGATGATGATTATGAACCAGATGTTAAAGGTTCTAATAAAGTTAATATCATTTTCACTATTGGTGGTGTTGGTGATGAAGAAGATGAATGGGATTCTGAAGACGAATATGATTCTGATTATGAAGATTATGAAGATTCAGATGATGTAACAGAAGATGAAGATGAATCTGTTTCTTCTGTTAGTACCGATGATGATAACGAAGACCAAGATGGTGAAGAAGAGGAGGAAAATACAAAACGTAAAAAGACTACAAAAAATTTGAAAAAAAATGAAAAGAAAAACAAGATAAGCAAAAGTAAGACCAGCGAAAGGAAAACCAGTGAAAGGAAGACCAGCGATAGTAATACCAGCGAAAGTAAGACCCTTCTTGATAATGAAACAGAATTAAAACAAGCTGCAGATACAGAAATTAAAACAAATGAGGTTGTTTTAGATAAATTGAAAGAAATTTTAAGTAACAATCCCAAAAACAAATCTATTAAAAAATGTATAGAATTATATGAAGAAGACACTAAAAAAATAGATGCAAAAAAACAAAAAAAGGAAAAAAAACAACAGGCTAAAAATTTGCGTATTTTTAGAAAAATTGTTAGGGATAAAAACACAATGAATGACTTTTCCTTTTATGAAAAGCTTGATATTCCCAATCAGAAAAAAATTATTAAAGAATTAAGAGAGATTAATAAAATTACTCGTATTGAAAAACCATATAGAATGACACTCCTTGAATCGGATATTCCAGTTCAATTCAAGGCATCTGCAATTAAAAAAATTAATTCTTTGCGATATATGGAACCCGGTAGTGGAGAATTCTACAAAATTAAAAATTGGGTTGATACATTTATGCATATTCCATTTGGAAAAAATGATGGTTTGCCAATTAGTATCGATGATGGTGTCGAAAAATGCCACGAATTTATGGAAACTGCCAAAAAAACACTTGATGATGCAGTGTATGGATTGAATGATGCAAAGATGCAGATTATGCAAATGTTAGGTCAGCTTTTAACGAATCCAAAGGCAATTGGAACAGCTATTGCCATTCATGGACCACCAGGAACAGGTAAAACCAGTTTGGTAAAAGAAGGTATTAGTAAAATTTTAAATAGACCTTTTGCATTTATTGCGTTGGGTGGTGCAACAGACAGCAGCTTTCTTGAAGGACATAGTTATACATATGAAGGAAGCACTTGGGGCAAAATTGTGCAAATATTGATTGACAGTAAGTGTATGAACCCTGTCATTTATTTTGATGAGCTTGATAAAATTAGTGACACACCCAGAGGTGAAGAAATTGCAGGAATTCTTACACATTTAACCGACACTTCACAAAATTCACAATTTCATGACAAATATTTTGCAGAAATAAATTTTGATTTAAGTAAATGTTTATTCATATTTAGTTATAATGATGAGACAAAAGTTAATTCTATTTTAAAGGATAGAATGTATAGAATAAAAACAAAGGGATATAGTGGTAAAGAAAAATCGGTAATCTCAAATAACTACTTATTGCCAAAGATTCGCGAACAAGTAAAGTTTAATGAAGGTGATATTATTATTCCTGATGCTACCACTTCGCATATTATTGAAACTCATTGTAACAAAGAAGATGGTGTTAGAAATATGAAAAGATGTTTGGAAATTATTTATACAAAATTAAATTTATATCGATTAATGAAGCCTGGGTCCAATTTGTTTGAAGGAGAGATGTCTATAAAGGTTTCATTTCCATTTACTGTGACAAAAGATATTGTGGATAAATTGATTAAACGTGATACCGATTTGTTTAGTGCTATGAGTTCCATGTATGTGTAGAGTAAACTATTTAAAAAATAAAATATATAATATATAAAAAATAATGGAAAAACTTGATTATTTTTTATTATTAAAAAAGAAATATTCTAATATGTTAATTTATTTACAAGAAATATATAATACATATCAAACTATATTAGATATACATGAAATAAATAATAATATACAGGATTATGATGTAATTTATAAAAAAATGTTGAATATAAGTAATGAAATTTCCGAAACAAAATATTTTTTACATAATCTTGAAAAAGATATATATGAAAATTGCATTCATCATTTTGTTGATGATGTTATAGATATACATCCTGATAAATCTTTGAATATTAAATATTGTAGTATATGTGAATATACATGTAAACTATAGAAATATATTTTATTTTATTTTCTAAAAAAATTGAAAGTATTTTTATTTATATAAAATAATATAAATAAAACTAAACAAGATGTCAATCACAACTATTAATTTATCTTCAGCGGCTCATAAAGAAATAATAATGAAACTTTGCGACAGAAATAAATTTCATAAAGAAGATATTTATTTGGAAATAAATAGAGATTTACCGCCTGTGTTTAAAGAAAAAGCAATAAAATTAAGTGGTATAAGTGAATACAATAAAAAAATTGAAGGAATATTTAAAGGACTTGAAAATTTTGGTTATTTCATAACTGTTGAAGAAAATTCTAAAATAAAAGTTGTTGGTTTTATTATTTACAATATAGAAAAAATTCAAAATAAAAGTTATTTACTATTTATTTTAATTGATAAAAAATATCAAAAAAAATGCTTTGGAACAAAATTAGTTAACAAATATATTGAAGAGATAGAAGAAAAAAAATTATTTTATGCTACAGTTAAAGTAGAAAACGAATTAGTTGCTAATTTCTACCACAAATTTGGCTTCGACAAACATTCTGATTTAATAAAAACAGAAGATAACGAAAAATATGATATCTTACACTATTTTCCGAATGGTTCAGCGAAAGCATTAAAACTTATAAAATCTGTGCCTTCAGATATATTTCCATTATTACTTACCGAATTTATTAATTCAAGAAATAAATAAATTTAAATGTCAACTCATTTAATTATTAAACATTTAGTCATTTACACCTTTTCTTATTTTAAACGCTTTTTTTATATATTTTCTTTTATGCATTTTGCCTTCTTAACCACACATATCTTCGCTGTTTCTTACTACGGCACAATAATA
>Ga0315284_10000439_pt1 | contig 57166 bp, 45 predicted proteins | sample YL17G09_16_MG_FD_203696 | JGI IMG/M metagenome (GOLD analysis project Ga0315284, IMG submission 203696) | Sediment microbial communities from Yellowstone Lake, YNP, Wyoming, USA - YL17G09_16 | ecosystem: Environmental > Aquatic > Freshwater > Lake > Sediment | place: USA: Wyoming | collected...
AGTTGAACCTCGCAGTGCCCCACGATCCAGGCCCTTTATTGTACTTGGATTGCGCGCGGCCGGAGGTCTTGCGGATCGGTGATGCCGATGCGGATAATAGCGTTTTTCGCTTTTTTGTTCTCGGCCTTGCCGGAGACTTGGCATCAAAGGATAATGGCGTCAGGTAGCCAGGAAGTCGCTGAGAAGCCTGTCGGATGAGCACATCAACTGAGCGGGCCGGCAGGCAGCCGACGGTAAAGAGCCAAGGAGGCGCGACATCATGCCCAAAAAGCGACGAAACCAGACACCCAGGCGGCCCAGACCCGCAACTGTGACGGTGAGTATCAGGGAGCACCTGAATTTCCCCCCCAAGGGGATTCGCGACGGTTTTCTCCGCGAGCTTGCCAAACAGGTGAGGGAGTTTCCCGTCGGACGCCAGGAGCCATGGGGTATTCCCTTTGAAATGGCCGGCAAAGGTTCAAGGGTTCGCGTCATTCTGGTCCGCAGCGGCCAGGAGCTGACCGTACCCGTCGGGGCGAAGGCGGACTACATCTGCCTCCTGCACACGTTCCGCAAGTCGCCGCGGGACAAGACCGAGTATGTCGAGAGCCAGCCGGTGGGAGAATACGGGATCGTCTATTCGCGAGGAAGCTCGCATGTGCATCCGGTCCGCGCCCGCCTTGACGTGCCAATTCCCGAAAGTCCCGGGCCGGCGCAGATGGCCGTGCCGTTCCACATGCCCCTGACCGCCGACCCAGTCGCGCCCCCGCAGGGTCGCCACTGGGGCCAGCTTCAATACGGACTTTCCACAGGCAGGGGAGAACCGTTGGTCTTCGCCCTCAGGAATCCGCAACCCACTCGGAAAGTCCAGGCGCTGGTGATTCGCGGACTCACCGACTCGGCGCTGATCGTAGCGGGTGTCACGTGCTTCCGCGGAACGGCCCACCCCCTCCGCCACCTCCCCCGCCGGATGTACCGCATCAAGACCACCGGCGGCAGGCAACGCAAGGTGGAGTCAGTGGAGGTAAGCATGGGCGCTGTCGCCCGGAGGGACCGGACCATCGGCCCCAGGGGTAAGGCCTGGTTAAAGGCCGCCTATGCGGGCGTTGACGGCGCGGCAGACCCGTCAAAGGACGGAGAGGACATCTATTCGATCTACGGCGCCGCTGATGCGACCGTCTCGGCTGAAATCGAAGGCAGGAAACAGGCCGTCAATTTCTCGCTGGCAGAGGCATACGAGACAAGCAGATCCCTTCGCGACGGCGTGTCACTGGAACGTCTGGGCGGCTCGAAGCAGTGGGTCCAGGTGGATGTCATCGACGCGTCAACAGGCAAGCCGACACCGGTGAGACTCCACATCTCCGGGCCTCGCGGCGAATACATCGCGCCTTACGGCCATCACGAGCAGGTCAATGCCAACTGGTTCGAGGACTACGGGGCGGATCTTAGAGTCTCCGGCAGAAACTACGCCTATGTGCCCGGGCAGTTCACCACCGACCTGCCGACGGGCGACCTGTACGTCGAGATGACCAAGGGCTTCGAGTACGTCCCGACGCGATGCAAAGTCACGCTGCGGCCGGGGCAGAAGAAGCTCCGGTTGAGCATTCGCCGCTGGAAGGACCTCCGCTCGGCCGGATGGGTCACGGCTGATACCCACGTGCACTTCCTCAGCCCCCAGACGGCCTGGCTCGAGGCGCAGGCCGAGGGCGTCAATGTGGTGAACCTGCTCGCCAGCCAGTGGGGCAGGCTGTTCACCAACGTCGGTGACATCTCCGGACGACTCGGCATCGTCGAGAACGACACCATCGTCTGGACGGGCACGGAGAACCGCAACCACATGCTCGGGCACATCTCGATGCTCGGCACCAAAGGCCTGCCCGTTTTCCCGATGTGCTGCGGCGGAATCAGCGAATCCTGGGTGGGCGACCCGGATTACCGAACGCTCACGGAGTGGGCGCGTGAGTGCAAGGCCAGGGACGGAGTAGTGATTCGGCCGCACTTCCCATACTGCGGCTTCACGGAAGACCCGGTCCTTGCGGTTAAGGGAGTGGTGGACGCCCTGGAAATCCGCACCAGGCCAGGCGGCGGGTTCCCGATCCAGGAGTGGTACCGCTACCTTAACAACGGATACCGTGTGGCCGTGGCCGGGGGGACGGACAAGATGGGCGCCAACTGCGCGTTGGGCAGCCTGCGAACCTACGCCAGGATTGAACCAAGCCGGCCTTTCACCTACGAGAACTGGGCCAAGGCCGTCCGCGCGGGGCGGACTATCTCCACCAACGGCCCGTTGCTTGACATCCGCGTCGAAGACCGGCAGATCGGCGATACGATCCGTATGCCGGCTGGCGGTGGGACGGTCGAAGCTGCCGCCGCCGCCGAGAGCGCCTGGAACGTGGGCGATATCGAGATCGTCTACAACGGCAATGTCGTGGCTCGCCAGGCCGCGCGCTCAGGAGAGCGGAAGCTGACAGTATCCGAAAAGGTCGCAGTCGCTGGTTCCGGATGGATCGCCGCGCGATGCACCGGCGTGGGCGGCACGCCGTCGGGCTACATGGCTGCCCATACGTCGCCCGTCTACATCCAGTGCGGAAACGAGACGCCTTTTGACGGCCCGGCCCTTGAGCATATGCTGAACCTCACTCGCGGCGGCATCGAATACCTGGAAACGATTTCCACGCGATTCGACGACAAGGAGCAGGAACGGATGATCCGGATCTACCGGGAGGTGGAGCGACACCTGCGAAAGCGCCTGCGACTGGGACAATAGCGGCCTAGACCGGGGAAACACCGAAACCCGGAAGGATGCACATCATGAACGTCACCCACCCGACTGGGCGACGGCCCTACACGTCAAGAGATAGCGCCACAGCGAGTGGATGTCCGTTTGAGGCGGAAGTACCTGAGAAGGCTCCACCTCCTAACCAAGTGCAACGTCATCGCCTACTATTCTGGCTGGCTTCAAAAGCCGGTATCGGAGGGCACGGTGGAACTGAAGCTTGACCGTGATAATCCCCACCACCAAGAAGCGTTCCGGTTGGCTGAGGATTCCCACCTTTCCACGTTTGTGCTTGTAAAAAATCGCCTTTTCGTGTAGACTATTTGATAACTGTTGAACCTCGCAGTGCCCCACGATGGAGGCCCTTTATTGTGCGTGGGTTGCGCGCGGCCGGAGGTCTTGCGGATCGGTGATGCCGTTGCGGAGAATAGCGTTTTTTGCCCTTGTATTTTCGGCCTTGCCGATGGCGGCGGCGTGGTCTGCCCAATTGTCGCTGTCCGTACAGCGACCGGTCGAGGGACAGTGGCAGGTCTTCGGCCTGCTTAGCAACAACACCGACAACGACGGGCTGGCCAGTCTCATTATCAACGTCACCGGCAACGGAGAACTGGCCATCACCGGTTCCACCTGTCAACTGCCGGCCGGCATACACTATTGGCTTAACGGCGGGCAGGTGCAGTCCCAGTACGTGGGCTTCAACGAATTCCGCAGCGATGGCACGACCGGGATCGGCATCCGGGCCGGTCAGCGGACCACCGCGCTGGACCGCATCGTCCTGACCGACGTGGGCTACGCTGCCGGTATTTATCCCGGCGACCAAACCGGTCAGAACCTCGGGCCGGAATGGATCTCCTGGACCTCTCCCGTCCTGATCGCCAGCGGGATCTACAGCGGAACCTGGGGCACTTTCACTGCCAACCTCGGCAACGGGCAGGTCAACGTGTTGGATGAAAATCGCGACCCCAACCTCACCGGACAGGTGCACAAGATCGAAAGCGTCCTCTCCGGGCAGTTGCAGATCTTCCACGCCGGCGACGCCACCGGCAACAACACTGTAGACCTCATCGACCTGGGCGCCTTGTCGACCAACTGGAACCAGGCGGGGAAGACCTGGGCCGATGGCGATTTCACGACAGACGGCAGCGTCACACTGATAGACCTGGGTCTCCTGGCCGCCAACTGGGGCTGGTCCGCCTCCTCTCCCTCTCCAATCCCCGAACCGGCCTCGATGTCGATCCTTGCCCTGGGCGCCTTCGCCCTCCCGCGCCGCCGGAAGACAAACCGGTAACGCGACTGACAAGAGTGGAAAACGCCACAAAACGGCGATAGGATTCCCCCGTCGCAGCCATCAAGCCCTCACGGAAGTCCTATGGCTATTGACCCATTCGTAGCGGCCGCCTCCGTATTCACGTTACCGCTGAAACTGGCGCAAATCTTTTATTTCGTCGTCCTGCCCATGCTGTTGGTGGCGGCCGTGGGGTACGTCCTCCAGCGGACCATGACGCTGGACATGCCCACGCTGACCCGCATCAACTTCTACTTCGCCGCTCCGGGCATGGTGTATTTTTCGGTGGTCAATTCCAGCCTGACGGCCTCCGACGTCGGGCGCGTGGTCCTGTTCGGCCTGCTGGCTTTCGCGGTCATGGGCGTGGCCACCGCACTGGTGGCCAGGTGGAGGAAGCTGCCGCGCGACCAGCACAACGCGATGATAATGACCACCGTCCTGAACAATTCCGGCAATTACGGCCTGCCGTTGCAGGACCTGGCCTTCCGCTCGATGGGCCTGGGCGACGCGGCGATGTCGCTGCAAGTCTTCGTCATGCTCACGCAGAACTTCCTGACCTTCACCGCGGGCGTCTTCCTGGCCGCCAGCGGAAAGGGCAACGCACGGCTGCGCGCCAGCCTGCTCCAGGTGGTGAAGTTCCCCGCCGTCTACGCACTGGTGGCGGCGCTGGTCACCGTGCGGATCCGCACGTACTTGGGATCACATGCCCCCGACGTTGCCGCCTCGCTGGCGCCCTTCTGGGAGGTCGTCAAGCACCTGAAGGTGACCTACATCCCCATCGCGCTGTGCACGCTGGGGGCGCAACTGGCCAGCATTCCGCGTGGCCGGGTGCGATATCCCGTCAAGACCAGCGTCCTGCTCCGCCTCCTTGCCGGACCGCTGCTGGGGCTGGGCCTCATCTACATCCTGGGCATACACGGCTTCCTCGCCCAGGTGCTGCTGATCAGCACGTCCACCCCCACCGCCGTCAACGCCGCCCTGCTGTGCCTCCAATTTGGAAACCACCCCGACTACACGGCCAGGGCGGTCTTTCATTCGACGCTTCTCTCGGCCGTGACGGTCACCCTGGTGGTATTCCTGGCACAGAGCGGATACCTCAACCAATTGGCCGTGCCGTAAGCACTACCAGTGAGCCATCGGAACCCCCCGGCGTATCTAAAAACGGAGAGGGTGGGATTCGCTTTGCGGCCCCTTAGGGGTCAAACCCACGGTGTCGCTGCGCGACGGGTGGGTTCTCATCCCCAACAGGCCGCATCACAAGGAAACCCGATCCCATCGCGAGTCAGCACCCGGCGCATCAAAAAGCGGAGAGGGTGGGATTCGAACCCACGGTACTCTTACGAGCACACCGGTTTTCGAAACCGGCCCATTCGGCCGCTCTGGCACCTCTCCGCGAGTTGCAACGCGGCGATTGTAGTGATTGCCTGGGCGACTGGCAACCGGACGCTTTCCCGACTCTTTCCGTTCCAGGACCAACGACATGAAGGTCAGGCGCGTCCAGGGACGTCACGCGGACACCACGCCGACCGAGGAGCTCGGTCAGGCCTCGCAGCGTTCCAGCAGGGTCTTTCCCCCAAAAACGCTGATGCGGGACTCATAACTCGGCCGGTCGCAGCGGAACAGCACGCCGATGGGGATGTCCTCCCCCCACCGCATCGCCATTTCCATCGCCCCGGCGGAAGCCTGGCCGTCAAAGAGAACCTTGCCCCCCGGCGGGCCGCTAGAGTCCTAAAATTTCCTTTTCGATGAACCGCCAGGTCTTGAGGTAATCATCGCAGCCGATGAGCCTGGAAAGCCCCTTGCGGTCCCAAGCGCCCAGCTTGTTCCACAGCTTGGTCGTCACGCGGGCATTGGTCTCGAAGGTTCCCATGATGTCCAGCCGCATCGGGGAGGTGTCGGAGGTCAGATAGTCATCGTAACCGTATTTCCGCAAGTAGTAGAGGAATTCGACGTACGCGAGGAAATGCTTGGTGGCGACGGGATAGTCCCAGTCCCACAGGCCGTCATTGTCATTGATGTGGATGTACATCGGCCGGCCGCTCTCGGCCGTCAGGACCACCGACTCCGCGGGGTTTTCCCCGCCGTAGGTCGAATGGCCGAAGTCGATGGTGATGCCCATCGCCTTCTCGGCGATGTCGTTGAGCAGGCAGTGGGTCTTAGCGCAGGTGTCCAGGAAACACTTGCCTCGCGTCTCGCTGGGCTTGTACTCGATGAACAGCGGAATCTCCCGGCGGTAGGCCCCGGCCTGGCCGAAGGTCTCCACCAGGCGATTCCAGGCCTGGGCGTAGTCGGTCTGGAACTGGTACTCGTAGCCGTCGCCCAGGGGGCAGCAGGTCACCTTGTCGGCGCCGACAGCCTTGGCGAAGTCCTTGGACTCCTTGATGAACCGCACGGCCTTGTCGCGAACGGCCTTGCTGGAGGAGGTCAGCCCGCCATTGCGGAACTCAGGCTCCGCCTTGACGTTGACGTTGATCGCCGCCACCTTGAGCTTGTACTTGCGCAGCAGGGCCTTGAATTCCGCGGCATCGTTGGCTTCGTAAGGGTAGACGACCTCCAGGCCGTCCACGCCCTTCATCTTCGACACCATCCGCAGCTTGCCCTCCAGCGTCTGCGGCTCGTTGTATTCGTGAAAGCGGTCCCGGGTCCTGCCCAGAAACCCCGTGATGACTCCGATCTTGGCCATGGTCCTGTTCCTTTCTCCTTCCGGGGGATGGCAAGATGCGACAGGATTCCAGATTCGCCCTTGGGAGTCAAGCCCAACGGCCGCCGCGACCGGGTGATTTTGGGTTGTCCCCGCAAAGCCGGCGCGGTATCGTGTTCGATATGGACTACCTCAACCAACCTCTGGCGATGTTCAACTTCGGACCATGGGAATGGGTCATCGTCATCCTGGCGGTTCTGCTGCTCTTTGGCGGCAAGAAGCTACCCGAGCTTGCCCGTGGGCTGGGAAGGGGTCTGCGACTCTTCAAGGAAGAGTTGCAGGGCGTCAAGAAGGAGCTGGAGGACGACCAGCCTCCCTCCGACCAGCCCCGCCCTACACAGCAGAGCGACCAGGACGCCACCAAGGATCAGACCAAGCCCTAGGACGCTGGGACCGGTCCAAGACGCATTGGATCGCCACCGGCGATTCACGCGAGGGGACTCGCCGGCGAGAACCATCAATCCGCCGGGGTTCGTTGTTTCCTGGCCACCAGCAGGTACACCAGCAGCACCCCCAGTTCGTATAACAGCCACATCGGCACGGCCAGGATGATTTGGTCCAGCGGGCTAGGTGAGGGCGTGGCGATAGCGGCGACAAGCAGGATCGCCACGATCACATGCCGGCGGAAGTGATGCAGCTTCGCCAGCGTCACCAGGCCCATCTTGGCCAGGATCAACACCACCAGGGGCATCTGGAAGGAAAGCCCGCAAACCAGCATCATCGTCGTCATCTGGCGAATGTGCTCCTCCAGCGTCACGATGGGCTTGACCCCCAGCCAGTTGCCGAAGCCGATGAGGAACCGCAGCATCGGCACGGCCATGACGAACAGGTAAAACGCCGCCCCGGCGATGAACAGACCCGCCGACGACGGTACGGCGGTCGTCACGTACCGACGTTCGCGGGGATATAGCCCCGCCGAGACAAACAACCACAACTGGTAGAAGATCCATGGGGAGGCCAGCATCGCCCCGGCGATCAGCGCCACCTGAAAGTACACGCCGATCCCCGCGGTGGTGGACAGCACGGCCAGTCGCTCGTCCATGCCGTACTCCCGCATCACCACCTCAAAGGGGCGCTGGAGCAGGCGCAGGGTCCAGCGTCCCAAGGCCAAGGACGCCACCATGGCCGCCACAAGGCCCGCCACCGCGTAGAGGATGCGCTTGCGAAGTTCCTCCAGGTGCTCCCCGAGGGTCATGCGCTTGGCTTCGGGTGCGTCGATGTCGGACATGGCAGGACTTTCAGGTTTTCCCACGGGCTGTCGGGGTGAGTATAACAGCCGCATCCGTAAATTGAAAAGCGGCGCGAGGATTCGCGCGTCGCAAGCCTTGACGCCGCCGGAGGGCTGTCGTACAAACGTCGCCTTCGCCTGCTCTGGCGGCGGATTCCCCGCTCGCCAGGGCAATTGAAAATGGAGCAGAAGAATGTCCGACCAGGCACAAATCGTCGAGGCCACCGGTAAATATCTGATCGCCAACTACGCCCGCCTGCCCGTGGCGATGGTCCGCGGCAAGGGCGCGCGAATCTGGGACGCCGACGGGAAGGAATACATCGACTTCTTCGCCGGTTTCGGCGGAGCGGGCGTGGCGGGGCATTGCCATCCTGCCGTCGTCTCGGCGATCCGTAAACAGGCCGGGCTGCTCCACTGCCACGGAAACATCTACACCAATCAACCGCAGGTGGACCTGGCGCGGATGATCACCGAGCGGGGCTTCGGCGGGAAGGTGTTCTATTGTCACAGCGGCAGCGAGGCCGTCGAAGCGGCACTGAAACTGGTCCGCCTGGCCGCCGGGGGCGGACGGTATAAGATCATCAGTTTCGAGCATTGCTTCCACGGCCGGACGATGGGGGCGCTTTCCCTGACACCGGAGAAATTCCAGGCCGGGTTCGAGCCGATGCTGCCGGGCAACGTCAAGGTCCCCCTCGGCGACCTGCCGGCGGTGGCCTCCGCCATCGACGATCAGACGGCCGGCGTGTTCGTCGAACCGATCCAGGGTGAGGGAGGCATGTACATCCCCACCACGGAGTTCATGCAGGGCCTGCGGGCGCTGTGCGACCAGCGGAATATCCTGCTGGTCTGCGACGAGGTCTGGACGGCCCCGGCGCGGACCGGGCGATGGTTCGCCCACCAGCATTACGGCATCGTTCCCGACGCGATGACCCTGGCCAAGGCCCTCGGCGGCGGAGCGCCCATCGCGGCGATGGTGGCCGCGCCCAAGTACCAGGACCTGCTGACCCCCGGAAAGCACGGCTGCACGATGGGCGGGAATCCCCTCTGCGCCGCCGCAGCCGTGGCGACGATGCGGCTGATCGCCGATGAAGGGCTGGTGGAGCGGGCCGCCGCCAAGGGCGAGAAGCTCATGGCCGCCCTGCGGCGGGCCAAGATCGGCTGCGTCAAGGATGTCCGGGGCAAGGGCCTGATGATCGGCATCGAGTTGGACAAGCCCGGCAAGGACATCGTCGCCGCCTGCCTGGCCCGCGGGCTGCTGATCAACTGCACGCAGGAAACGGTTCTTCGCCTGGCCCCGCCGCTGACCACGCCCGACGGCCTGCTGTCCAAGGGCCTGCGTATCCTCATCGACGTACTGAAAACAGTCTGACAGCGTGCTTCAAGGAGATAGCCGAAACGGCCGGTAGAGCGACAAACCGGCTTACCCACATGCGCGGCTAGGCCGTTTCGATCTGATCTCGCAGGCCCGCCACGGCGGCGGGGAGTTGAGCGGGAAGGTCCCGCCAGATCGCCTCGATGCAGACCCTTCCGGTGTAACCGATCCGCTTGATCGCGCGGAAGTAGGGACGGTGATCGGAAGGTCCCAGACCCAGCGGCGCTCTCTCGACCGGGTCGGCGCAGTGCACATGGCAGAGCAAGTCCGCCCCGGCCGATGCGATGCCTTCGATTCCCTCGTTCTCCCTGCCCATGTGAAAGGTGTCGGCCAGGATGCGGATGTTGGGGTGATCGACAGCCCGGGCAAGTTCGGCCGCCTCGGCGACGGAGTTGATGATGTTGGACTCCTTGCGGTTCAGCGGCTCGATGGCAATGACGAGGTCGGCGTCGCGCGCCATCGGCCCCCAGCGTTTCAGATGGCCGGCAAGCTGATTCCATGCTTTTGCGCGGTCAAAGCCTTCCGGAACGCGTCGGCTGCCCCCGGCGCCGAAGACCACCACCTTCACACCGATCCGGGCGGCGCGCCGGCACAGAACGGCCATATATTCATCCAGCGCGCGTCGGTCGATCTCCGGACCGGTGGTCTTCATCTCGGGCGGGAAGAGCCTGTTGACGGCTTCCATCGGATAGGCAAGCGACTTGACGGCCGCCTCTCGCCTGGCAAACACCTCCCGCGGCTCCAGCGGGCAGAGCACGTCGGACACCAGGCCTTCCAGGAAGTCCAATCCTTCCACGGAGGCAACCGGCTGGTCGATGGTGACGCAGACGCCTATGCGCATCGGCGATTACCTCATCTTTTTTCTGATGTCTGAGACCGCTATTTTCCGACGGTCACCGTGACCGTCGCGTAACCCGTGTTGCCGTAGAGGTCGGCGACCTTGACGGCGATGCGGTGTGCACCTTGGGAGAGGTCCTCCACGCGAAACTGGAAGCCCTCTTTCGGCGAATCGGCGATGCCGTCTTCGGGCAGCACGGCTGTCCAGTCGGTGTTGCTGTCCACGGCGTAATGGATCGAGACGATCCTGCTGCCCGCATCGACGGACTGGCCGGTCAGGGACGCGGCGCCATCATCGCTCGAGGCAGCCAGGCTGACGACAGGAGCGGTGTTGTCCACCTCCAGCGTGCTGGAGACGCGCCAGCCCTCGACCGCCGAATCGCGCGGATTGGATGGGCTGTCGGAGACCACCGCCCGCAACTGGTAGCTGCCGTCGCCCACGCTGCGGGTGTCCCAGACGTAGTTGGGGGCTTCCAGCTTGTCGGCGATCTTGATCCACGATTCGCTGCCGCTCTGGCGGAAGAACAGGGAATAGATAAGTTGGTCCTCGTTGACGTCGGTGGCGGTGATGGTAACGTGGCGGAAGGCCTGTGGACGGTCCGTTTGTTCCTGCTCGCCTTCGCGCGCGGAACTGCTGGGCTTGAACATCACAGCGGACACCACCGGCGGAAGATTGCCCACCTGGTAGATCACCTCGACGCCCCGAACCGCGGGGGAAGGCTTCCCGCCCGTCAGCTTCAATCGATATTGCAGGAACCGCCCCGCCGGACTGGCGATGGGCGCGAAGCCATCGCCGACGGGTTGCTCGACCGACCATCCGATCCAGGCGCCGTCGTTGGGTTCCCCGATGTTTCCGCTGCGGGTGGCGAACGTCACTCCCGATGCCCCGCCCGCCGAAGCCGCCACGCGGATCGTGCCCCACTTGGCGATCTGTTTGGCGTCCAGGGCCTTGGAGGTAAAGGTGCCCTCCTTGGCCAGATCCCGCCCCAGAGAACCGAGGCAGCCCTTGTTGGCCGTACCGAAAAGGACGCGACCATCGCCCGTAACGGCCAGGCAGGTAATCTGCTTGGCGTCGGTATCGGCGATCCGCGCGACGTCCTGACCGTCGAGGGAGGCTGAATAGACACACCCACCGTTGCCTGTGCCCAGGATCAGCCTGCCGTCCCGCATCGCCATCGCCAGGATCGTCAGCGGTTTGCGGAGCACGGTCGTCACCAGCCCGTCGGGACGGATGCAGTAGACGGCGTTGCCCGCTTCCTCAGCCGCCGGGGCAGCAGGGGCGGGAACTCCCGGTCGAGGCGGCGACACAAGTCGAATGCGAGGCCGGGGGGGCGGCGCGGCCAATTTCGTGGAGTCCTCAATCGGGCGTGCCTTGGCGGCAGCGGACTCACTCGACATCGACAAAGGACTCGGCTGGGTGGCCGGGCCGCTGCTAGACAACTTCCGGGCCGGCGCGGTGGCTGGATGCGGTCTGCCGCCATCGGTGGCGGCGGGTTCCACCGCCCCGTCCGCGGCGGCCTTGGCCGCGTCGGAGGTCGCCGCGTAGATGCCCTTCTCGTCGACGACGATGGCGGCGATCTCCTTTTCCTCGGCGTCCAGGATGGCCCGGCCGGTCTTGGCGGCGGGGTCGATCTCGATGACCAGACCGTCCTGATCGGTTCCCGCGTAGAGCAGGCCCGACTTGGCCCGCGCCAGGCAAAGGACGTTCTTGGCCAGTGGTCCGGTTCGGTAGAGGGCCTCGGCCTTGCCCTCGGCGTCAACGGAGTAGACGGCGCCTTGGGCGCCCGTGGCGGCGTAGATCGTCCCCCCCTCGCCAGGGACCATCGCCCAGACATATTTCACGTTGGGGTCCGACCAGCGGCGAGTCACGCCGCCGTTGCGGTCAACGGCGTGGATGCCCGCCTCCTTGCCCCCCACTCCGGCCAGCAGTTCCTTTCCGGTCCACAGCAGCGAGCAGACCGTCGCACCGGGCGTATTGGCGAACCGCTCGGTCTTCCCGTCGCGATAGCGGTAGATGGCGCCGCTTCCACCGGAGGCGAAGTAGATCGTCTTGCCCGCCGGGGCAAGCGCCGAGACCACCGCCGGGGCGAGCGACGAGGGCGCCAGGACCGTCACCTGCCGGGCCAGGCCGATCTCTCCGAGTGAATTCACCACGGTGGAGTCGAACTCCCCGCCGGCGAAATCAGCCTCCGTGGCGTGGGTCCATTGGCCCGGGGTCACAGCCGCCGCCGTCGCGGCAAAGAAAAGCAACGCGGCAAGGACTGAAAACCCTGGGCGGAGTCGAAGGGAAAACGGTTTCATTTATGGATTCCTTTGCTGGTCGGTGACGGTCTGGGCGGGCTTGGCGAGAACCTGAAACTCGGCGACGAGCGAACCGCTGAGGACATATTCCGTCGCAACCGTCTGGACCTTGGTCTCGCCGAAGGGATACAGGTCCAGCTTGGTGCTTTCGTTGATGATGCGTTGCCGGCTGTCGGGCAGGTCGCCCAGTTCCCCTCCGCCCACCGCCAACCCGCCGCGCTGGAGCGGAAGGCGCAGATACAGGCAGTCGCCTCGCAAGCCCGCCGACTCGCCCAGGGACTCGAATAACTCCCCCACCGTTCGCGGGGCGAATCGCTGCGGCATCTCCGTCATCCGCTGCGACATCGCCGTCTGCTCGTCGCAGGCCGTCAACGCGTAGCTCCCGTCGGCCAGATCCTCCGGCAAGGTGAATTCAACCGGCAAGGTGACGCGGTCCTTGCGGTAGGGCTTGAGCACCACCGAACCCCTGACCGTTTGGCCGGGACGGTATACGCTGCCGTCCAGGCGAAGCTCCAGGATTTCCGTGGAGCGGTCTTGCGGTTCGATGGCGATATTGACGTCGATCCGCTCGACCTTGGCGGGCGGGCCAAGCGGGGTGGTCAACATCGCAAGCATCGCGCGAAGCAGGTCGCCGGCCGGTCCCAGCACGTCCTGGCCGCTCCGCACGTCGGAGGCATGGTACGTGCCCCAGTCAGCGAACTGGATGTCCACGCTGTGACGGACGGTGTGATCGGCGGGCATCGTCCGCCAGTTCTCGGCTGTATTGAACACCAGCGACGCGGCCACCACGGGCGTCAGCAGGCGGTGGCGGATGACCTGGTACTCGTAGCGCTGGCGGCGCCCGTCGTCGGACCATTCCAGCGTCAGGGTCATGGGGATCATCGAGGGCTTCGGTCCTTCCACCCCGCTGACGCCGGTGGCCAGGTCGCGCAGCAGCGTGCCGGTGACCTCGGCGGCCGAGGCGAGCTTGAAGCTCTGGATCAGCCCCGGAACCACCGTATGGACGTAGGCCGGGGCGATGGGGAACTCCACGTCGCCCTCGGCGAACATCGCGTGGCCAAACGCCAGAACCTGCTGACCCGATACGTCGGTGACCGTGCCGACGGCGGAGAAATCCGCGTCTCCGGTGGCCAGGGGGATCGCAATGGCGCCACCGGGGATAAAGCCCGTCAGCATCGCCTGGCTGCGCTGTTCGGCCCCGGCGCTGCCGGCCTGGACGGTGACAAATCCCAGCGGGCGAAGGCACGCATCCATCGCCGACATCGTGTTGGGGCCAAGCCCGGCCACCGCCATCGCCGTCGCCAGCGGCGCCATCGCCGCCCCGCCGGTGGTGCGCGCGGCGGACCTGCTCGCCAGCACCCTCGCCACGTCCGTCAGGCTCATCGTCCTGCTGCCCAGCGCCATCTTCGCCCACTGGTCGCCAAGGTCCCATTGTCGGGAGTCCAGGTTGCCGCGGGAGGAGGCCTCTCCGGCGGTCCCGCCGGACCGTTTGCCCACCGCCAGCATCTGCGTGATCGGTTGAATCCCCGCCAGCGGTTCCTTGCAGCCGATGAACCCGTAGGCCACCGCGCCGATGAGCTTGTCCTTCCCGTCGGTGTCGCGGATGTAAACGGGCGAGCCGCTCATCCCCGCGGCCAGCCCCAACTGCTCCAGGCCCGCCCCCGACAACCGGGCCAGGATCACGTCCCGTTGGGGTTCCCAGCGGTCCATCACGGAGAGGATCTCCACATCGAAGCGGACCGTCTCCGTCCCGGCCAGGACCGTCAAACCATAACCGGTCATGCCGCGGCGCAGCCGGCTATGGTGCATGTAACGGTCCGAACCATCCACGATCTTACGGGCGGCCTCCATGGCGCTGTCCCATCCGACGAGGGAAGGCTGGGTGGCCGCCGGGGTCGCGGTTGAAGTCGCCTGGGTATTGCTGGTCTGAGCGGCGAGGGGAACAACGAGCAATACCCCCCAAACCGTCAGGCACACCATGCCAATCGCGAAAAGTCTCATGGAGACCTCCTGGCGCCATCCGCGCGGCCATCATGCTAGGCTCCGAGGCACGGTCCGACAAGGGAAAACGTATCATGTCGGTGACATCCCCCTCATCGCGGGGGGCTTCCCCACCGCCCGATACTCCAACGATTTTGGCAGGCGCCCCGCGTCGGACCGGGAGTGTTTCACCCGCACCGATTATTACGGGATTTGCCTCTCTTGGAATGACGGGAAACCGGGCAAGATTTACGGGTAATTCCGCCGCCGCCATTTGCCGCATATTCGGGGCGTATCGTAGCCTTCCCATGGGTTAGGAGAACTGGGTCAAACATGAGAGTGAAACTCCAATACAGCCTGGCCGCCGGCTTGGTGGTGTGTCTGGCGAGCATCACACCACAGGCTGGCGCGGTGACGAAAGAATTTGACGCCGACAGCGGCAACTGGAACGTCTCGGGCAATTGGTCTCCCACGGGCATCCCCGCCGCCGCCGACGAGGTCAAGATCAAATACTCCAACAACACCTGCTTTATCCCCAACGGCTACACCGCCACCGCGCTGCGCATGTACGTCTATAGCGAGGGCACCGGTTCCCTGGTGGTCAGTGGTACGATGCAAATCTCCACCAACTGGATCAAGGTGGGCTTCGAGCACAACGACGGCAGGATGTACCAGACCGGAAACGTGACTCTCGACGACGGGGCGGACCTGATCATCGGCGACGGCGGATCAAACCGGTATACCGATGGTCCCGGTAGTTACTATCTCCAGGGGGGAACATTGTCCGCCGACAGCCTACGCCTTGGAACCAATGCCGGAACGGGTAATATGTATCAGTCCGGAGGCACTGCTATTGTTAACACGATCCAGGTTGGCTACGACGGCACGGGTACCTACCAGATGACCGGCGGATCGATCTACAATGCCGGAACTCTCCGCGTGGGTTACGCGTATCTGGCGGGAACGGCGGCGACGGGCACGTTCACGCATTCGGCCGGCACGATGACGGCCAGCAGCGACATCCATATAGGCTACAACGCCAACGGCACGGGCACCTACACGTTGTCAGGAAGTGGTGTGGTTCTGGGCCTAACGTCCAAGACCCTCTACGTCGGGCGAAGCGGAACCGGCACCTACAACCAGACGGGCGGCTCGATAGTCATCGGAACGGTGAACATCGCCTACAACGCCGGTTCGACGGGCACCTTCAACCTCAGCGGGGGCAGCCTGGTGGCCAACACCGTCTCCAAGGGCTCGGGCACGGCGACGTTCAACTTCACCGGCGGCACGCTGAAGACCGACAACGTCGCCTTCGCCTTCACCAACAGCGGCGGCGTGCTGGATATCGGCGTGGGCGGGGTGAACGGTTCGGCGACCATCGACGGGAACCTGACCCTCAGTTCCGGAAAGTTGAAGATGGAGCTGGCCTCGCTGGCGTCCTACGACAAGCTGGCCGTCACCGGCAGCGCCACCCTGGGCGGCGTGCTGGACATCAGCCTGCTGAGCGGCTACACGCCCAACTACAACGACAGTTGGACGATCCTGACCGCCAGCGCCGGCATCACCGGGAGCTTCAGCACGATTCCCCAGAACTACAGCGTCACCCTGGCTAGCGGCGGAACCCAGATGGTGCTGACGTACGTGCCGGAACCCTCGACCTTCCTCCTGCTGGCCTTGGGAGGGATGCTGCGCCTGGGATGGGGCCGGCGGACGCGACTGACCGGGCGGAAAGCCTCCCCCGTCAGGCTGGCCGCATAGGATTTACGGCGGCTCAGGACTCCCCGATATGACCCTGCGGTCTCCCCTTCGGGGTTTTGGTTTCCCCTCCGTCCCCGTCAGGCGAGTCCAGGTCGAACATCCTGCGCAACAGGTCGATGGACTCCAGGTGAGAGCTTCCCCCGCCTTGCTCACCCAGCCCCTTGATAAAGGCCAGTGGCGGGTGCAGGACCTTCTTGCACAGACTCTTGGCGAAGGCCTCCAGTTGGTCTTGCTCCAGGCCCTTCAGTTTGCGGCCGTATCGGCCAAGCTCGCGTCGGACCAGCGCGTCGGTCCGGCGTCGCAGCAGTTGGATGGTCGGAACGACGTCCAGCGATTGCAGCCAGCGATAGAATCCCGCGACTTCTTCCTCCACGATGGCCTCGGCGCGGGGGACTTCGGCCGCTCGCTTCTGGAGATTGACCGAGACCACGCCCTCCAGGTCGTCGAGGTTGCACAGGCGCACGTTGGGGAAGGCCCCCAGCGCCGGATCGATGTCGCGCGGCATGGCGATGTCGATCATCAGCACGGGACGGTTGCGGCGACGCAGCACGCCGCCCAGGGCCTCTGCCGTCAGGACGGGGCGCGGCGCGCCGGTGGAACTGATCACCAGGTCCGCCCCGCCGACCGCCGCCGCCAGATGAGACATGTCGATGGCCCGCGCGTTCAACGGCGATGGGCTTGACTCGCCCCTTCCCTCCCGCAGGGGGCAATCCTCCGGCCGAGCGACGCCCGACCGGCAGGCTATTCGCCGCCGTCGCGGGCAACGGTTGCATTGGGAGTCGTCGAAGGGAAGCTTCTCTCCCTGCCGATGCAACAAGGTTTTGATGAGTTGTCGGGCGCGGGCCAGGGTGCGGTTGGCGACCGTCAACCGGCCGGCCCCGGCGCGGAGCAACGCGGCGGCGACCCGTTCGGCGGTCCCACCGGCGCCGATCAGCAACACGCCCCGGTCGGCGAGGTTCCCCAGCGCCTCCTTGGCCAGACAGACAGCCGCCTGCGGGATGCCCGCGGCGCCTTGCCCCAAGGCCGTCTCGGACCGCACCCGCTTGCCCACCGCGAAGGCCCGGTGCATCAGCTTCTGCATCAGGAACCGTGCCGAGTGGGCCTCCACCGCCAAGCGATAGGCCTCCTTGACCTGCCCCAGGATTTCCGGCTCGCCGACCACCTGCGAGTCCAGCGAGGCCGCGACGCGAAAGACGTGTCGCGCCGCCGCCGGACCCTCCAGGCAATAGAACGCCGACAGGTCCCGCGCCGCGGGGACGCCCTTGACGTCGGCCAAGTGCTCCAACATGTGCCCCAGGGCGCCGTCTTCGGGACCGGCGTAGTACACCTCCGTGCGGTTGCAGGTACTCAGGACGACCGCTTCCTGGAAGATGCCCTCGGCGCGGATCACGCGCAGTAGTTTCAGCACCTCCGGGGCGGAAAGCGCAAGCCGCTCCCGAAGCTCCATCGGAGCGGTGCGGAAGTTGGCGCCGAATACACAAATCTCCATCGTTTTATCGCCACCCCTAGGCCGTCAGGCTTAGAAGGCGTAGGAGTGCAGGCCGGAAAAGAGCCTGCCCAGATTAGCCCACAGCAGGGTGATTATAACCCCGCCGAGGCCGACGAGCACCCAGGCGGCGTTGACTCGCCGATACCGCCCCCAGGTCGCGCGGCGGAAGTGCAGGTAGCCCAGGAAGGTCAACCAGGTGGCCAGGGACCACATCTCCTTGGGGTCCCAGTTCCACCATCGCCCCCAGGCCAGCTTGCCCCACCAGGCCCCCAGGACCAGCCCCAGGGTCATCAGCGGAAGGCCCAGCCGCACCAGGCGATAGACGGCAAGTGCCCGGCTGGAAGCGGCGACTTCATCGCCGGGGGGTGTCAACAGGGTCGCCACGGCCCCGCCCCCGGCCATGAACAGGATCATGTAGGCCAGCACGTAGGCGGACACGTGCGGAACCAGCAAGGGGCTTTGCAGCGCGGGGGCAGGCTCGACCGGGCCGGCGGCGGAGAAGACAAACCCCGCCGGAAACAACACCGCGGCGGCGAGGAAGGCGTCCAGAGCGGCGTTACCGGCCTTCAGCACCCGCCGGCAGAACAGCGATAGCGGCCAGATGACCGCACCAAGGCAAAGGAACACCTCAAAAAGGTTGCCCACGGGCGGTTGGCCGGACGCATACCATCGCACCGCCCATGCGGAGGCGGCGGCGAGGAAACCCACCACAAACAGCACTCCCCCGGCCCGGCGAAGTTTCATCATGCCCGCCGCGGCGGCCAGCAAATAGCCCGCCATCGCCAGGTAGATCAGCAGGCCCAGGATGTCACACTTGACCGCCAAAGGACTTCCTTCCCGAAAGCCTCATCCATGCCGGATACACCCAGCAGGCCCCCAAGGCCCCCGCGCAGAGCAGGACGCCGCCGACGGCGGAGGGGATCAAGCCCCAGTCCGAGACGGCCGCCAGGATGGTGAATTGCCCGCCCTCTTCGTCGCAGGCGTACTGGTAGAGGTGGTAGCCGCCGTAATGGAGTGGGTGGTTGACACGGATCTCGCCGGCGGCGACGACCCGCCCGCCATCCAGCACCTCCACCTGGCTGGCATAGTCCTTCACCCGACGCGGCGGGGGCAGCAGGTGGACGCCCACCTCGCCATCCAGCCCAAGGGTCTGCGTGACGGAGACACCGGCCTGGGGATCATCCTCGGTGGGCAGCAGCCAAACCTCCCGGCGGACCTCGCCGCGGCGAAATTCCACGCGCATGGCCGGATGGAGTGAATCAGCCACCTTCTCGCCCGGGCGGTAGCGGCTAAAGGGTACATAGTCCAGCACCGTCAGCGTGGCGTCGCAGAAAGGCAGGTTTATCGCCTGGCCGGGTTCCCATGTCAGGACTTGCGGAGGGGTCTCCAGCGGCTGACCCCGATACTCGGTTGCCCGGACCACCAGCACCCAACGGTCGTCCTTGGGGGGGTAATGCTCGACGCGAAGTTGCCTCAGCCGCAGGGCGAAGGGGAGCCTCCCGGCCTGGGTCGTGAGGTTCCGCTCCAGCAGGACGTCGGACTGCTCGCCCCGGCCTATAGCCAGGTACCCCCCGGGGACTTTCTCAATGCCCAGCAGCGAACCAGCCAAGCCATGTGCCTTGTCCGAGCCGATCAAGCCGCCCAGAAGTACCAGCAACCCGCCCAGATGGGCCAGGGCGATCCACAGGCCGTCCCGCCTGGTCCTGGCCAGCACCAAGGCGGCTGCCACCAACACCGCCAGAAGCACCCAGAAACACGCCGCAGGCCAGGTGGAGAACATCCACCCCGCCCCGCCCGCGCCCAGGAAGGCCCCCAGGATCGACAGCCCGCCAAGAACGACCAGGGCCACGGAACCGACCGCCGCGGCCAGGCGGCGCAAGACCAACTTGATCAGGCTGCTTTGCAGGTCGCCCACGCGGGCATCTTAACCGCCCCAAGAGGCGAATCAAAGCCGCCATCGCGGCAGGCAAGAACAAGGAAACCCCCTAAAGAGGAAAGGCCCCGACTTGTCATCGGGGCCTTTCCAGGGTTAACCACTCATGCGGGCATCGTATGACGCCCGGACTCACTCAGCCGTTATCGCCGGTTGCGGCGGCGGATCAGGGCCAGTCCGCCCAGGCCAAGCATCGTCATCGTCGCCGGCTCGGGAATCCAGAAGTTGTAGCTCTGCTCAATCGTGCCGTTGGTGGCGCCGCCGAAGACATTGATCCCCGGATCGCCAACCCTCCAACCAACCTGCCACCAACTCATCGAGGTGCTCATGACACCGGTGGTAAAGGCCGTGACAGCCCGGAAGGACACGTTGTTGATGTTGGGGTCCGCATCCGTCAGCGTGTTGGTGCCCAGGCCCCAGGCGCGACCGCCGGTGGACGTAGTGCCCAGAGTCATGCCGTTGGTCTCCTCAGGCGTCGTGACGGCAATGAGCTGGTTGTCGGAAACCAGGAAATGCGTGTCGGCATTGCGGGCGTTGCTGGCCGTGGACTGGTTGTTCATGGTCGGGGTGGGGGTTATGACATCGTCGGGCGTGCCCATCGTCTCATCGTCCCCGGCCTCCACCTTCCACACCTGGACGCAGGGGCCTCTGGCGAAGCTCGAGACAGCCGTGATGTTCGTGGCGTCATCCGACGTGGCGGTGAGGGTCCACTGCTGCACCGTGTAGGTCCCGGTCGTGGTGGTGACCGTAAACGTCCCGGTCAAGTTCTTAGCGACCGAGATCGCCGCCTGAGCCGATCCGACGGCGAGTGTAAGGATTGCTGCGACTACGAGTGCTTTCTTCATTGTTCAACTCCTCCTGTCTGTGTCCTGTAGCGTGGCGGCCACACTGACCGCCACGCCGTTTATAGTCCCGCCTTCCCGTCACCGGGAAGGCACACTGGGCCGTCCAAGTTCCGGAACCGACAGGGCGAATAGGTTCCGAATCCTGGTGAGCATCGGCCACTTCAACAACGGTGCATCCACAAACGCCCAAAATCCAAAAAGAGAGAGAGAGGGAGCTAATTGATTGTCCAGGGAGAGGCCGGAACCCTCGCGGCAAACCCGCTCCAGGACCTTGCGGGGCGCTTGGGGGGTGCGAGTAAACAGATCGATTAAGCAAAACTGGTTCACGAGCAACTCTCTCCTGTCCGGGCCTCAGCCACCTGTTCACCTACTGCAAGCCTGAGCGGGCTTCATCTGGCGAACCGTTGCTGTGACTCGTTTGCTACCGCCCCTCTGAGCGGAGGGGCCTTAAGTCAGTACAGCATTGTAACCCGGCTCCTGGAATAAATCAAGTGGGGAAATCGCCAATTTTTTTCGCCAGCATGGAAGGGCTGTGTACTGGCCCACTTCGGTTGACAAGGGGATCCGTCTTCGGCCAACTTGCCAGTTGATTCCCGACGCCGGAACATGCTGACTCGGATGCCATGCTCACACCGGTATGCTGGCGGACACACCCCAAAAAGAGTATGATCCCGTTTCGAACCCATAAGGAGCACCGACGATGCTGCTGATTCTGATCTCAGCCTGCCTGGTCCTGGCCGTGACTGCCATCGCCGAAGGCCTTTCCAACGTGTTCCCCACCGGACATTGGGAACATCGCTCGCCCCAGCAGGTCGGCCTCAATGAACGCCGATTGGAGGAATTCGCCCGATTTATCGGCGCCGGCAGCGACGACCCCGCCGATGGCCGCCACCGCCGCATCGGTTGCGTGGTCAAGGACGGTTACATGGTCTACGGCTGGGGAGACCAAGACACCAAGCTGGACTGGTTCTCCTCCTCCAAACCGGTGGTCAGCACGTTGCTTTTTTTCGCCGTGGAAAACGGCCTTCTGCCCAACGTCGACGCGCGGATCGCCGACCTCGGCTGGCCGCTGATCGAGAAGGATCGGGGCATGACCTTCGCCCACCTGGGCAATCAGGTGGGCGGGTACTCGCTGGCCGAGCCTTCCGGGGCGGCCTGGGCCTACAACGACAACGCCCTTCAGCTTTACGTCCTATCATTGGAGAAGGTTTTCGGCCGGCCCTTAAACGCCGCCGCCATGGAATACCTGGCGCCCCTGCAACTGGAGGACGGCGACCTGATCGATGCCCGCCGGCGCACGGTCACCACCCCGCGGGACTTCGCGCGCGTGGGGCGATGGTGGATGCATCGGGGCAACTGGGCCGGCAAGGTCGTCCTGCCGCGGGCGTATTTCGACGCCTACATGCGACCCTGGGTTCCGCCCGGCCTGCCTCGTAGCGCTACGCTGGCGGACTTCAACGACTATCTTGGGATCGGCTCCTACGGCGGCGGGTCCAACCAAGGCCCCGTGGGACCGGGAGTCTACGGGTTCAACTGGTGGTTCAACGCCCCAATCGGCGTCACAGCCGTGCCGTTGGTCAAGGACGCGCCGTCCGATATGTTCATGGCCCTGGGTGCTCGCGGCAGTTACATGATCATGCTGCCCAGCCAGGATCTGCTGGTGGCCGCGCGCGGCGACTGGGGCAATGTGGATGAGCCGGAACCCGCCGACCGCGAACATTTCAACACGGCTATTCGAATGCTGCTGGCCGCCATCGAAGGAACCTAGGGCAACCGTGAGCATGAGGCGACATGCCGCCCTGGTGGCTGCAAAATCGGGAAAGTTCTAGCACGAAGATTTTATCTAACCGTTCGGCCGATATTGCCTTACGACGCCCGCCTTCGCTTCCTAAGCAGCGTCGCTCCGCCCAGGCCCAATAATGCCAGCGTGACCGGTTCCGGGATGATTGTCAATTCGGCTACATCGATTCGTCCGTCATCGCCGAGTACGGCTCCACCACCGCCCCAGAACGTAATGACGTGCTTGCCCTGGGAGAGGCCCAGCGTGCTGGTAAGATAGTCATATGTCAGGACCGGATTCCTCCCCGCGGCATCGTCGAAGGCCCCGTCGCCATCCAGATCCCAGGCGTATGACATGCCTGGAAGGCCGTCGATCAGTTCGCCAACGGTGCCTTGCAGCAAGATTTGCCCGCCGGGCCCTACCGCGTAGGAACCACCCGCCTGCACCCATGAGTTGGATATATAGGGAGTGAGCGTGGTGAAGTATGTGGTGGACTCTGATCCGGCCCAGACCTGGACGGCAAAGTCGGCGAAGTCGCTGCCCTTTGGGATACACAATTGGGCAATCATCATCGACGTGGACTGTACCGACGAATCGTATGTGCATGCGCCACGGAAGCTTACGCCCTGGTGCCAGGCAACCGGGGCGTTGATGTCCACCAGCCTGTTGGTGCCCAAGCCCCAAGCGCGCTTCGGGAACGATGAACCCGTCGAGCCCTTGGACAAGTCGTTGGTCTCCGTCGGTGCAGTGACGTTGATCATCTGGTTGTTCGAGAACAGGAAGTGCGTGTCAGCATTCCTGGCGTTGCTGGTCGTGGACTGGTTGTTCATGGTCGGAGTGGAAGTGTACACGTTCTCGTACTGTGGAGGATCATAGGGCTCTTCAGTTTCCGGGTCGATCAACTCGTTCTGCTCCCACCTCCACACCTGAACCAGCGGGCCCATGCCATACAGCTCGAAGGCGGTGATCTTCGCTCCGTTGTTCGTGGACGCGCCGATCGCCCACTGCTGCACCGTAAAGGTCCCCGTGGTGGTGGTCACCGTGTAGGTGCCGGACAGGTAGCAGGTCACATTAATTCCCGCATTGGCCGCTACGGCGACAATACACAACATGAGTGTGGCGCTAAGAATAGCCCTCATGATTGCAGACCCCTTCCCTTGTAGGTTTCAGCGAGACGGGGACAGAAACCGTTTCTTACCCCTGCGCACCCGCCATAAACCGTTTTGCTCTCCACGCCCTGAACCTCCAATGAACAGGACTTTCCGCTTTTTGATTATATCCCCCCCCCCCGCCGGTTCTGTCGATGAAAATCCCCCTTTCATTTTTTTGGGGAATGCCAATGCGGCAAGTCACGATGCTGATTACACAAAGGATTGACAGGCCCTCCCGGCTTGCCTAGAGTAACACGCCTGTCTTCGCCGATGGAGGGGTCAAGCGTGCCGACGCGAGGACGGAAAAAACAGGATACCCCAAGGGAATAAGGAGCCAAGGCTATGGCAATCAAGGTTGGCATCAACGGGTTTGGGCGCATCGGACGGCTGGTCTTCCGCGTCATGGCGAACCGGCCGGAAAAATTCGACGTGATCGCCATCAACGACCTCTTCGACGCCGACATGCTCAGCTACATGCTCAAGTATGACTCCACCCAGGGGCGCTTCGCCGGGAAGGTCGTCGCCAAGCAGTCCTCCCTGGTGGTCAACGGCAAGGAAATCCCCATCCTGGCCGAGAAGGACCCCTCCAAGCTGCCCTGGGGCAAGAACGGCGTGGACGTGGTCATCGAGAGCACGGGCAAGTTCACCAACCGGGCCGCCGACGGAAAGCCCGGCTACGACAGCCACCTGCTGGCCGGCGCCAAGCGGGTGCTGCTGTCCGCCCCGGCCAAGGACAAGCCCGATGGGACAATCGTCCTGGGCGTCAATGACGATACGATGAGCGCCGCGATGAAGTGCATCTCCAACGCCTCCTGCACGACCAACTCCCTGGCCCCGGTCTGCAAGGTGCTCCATGAGAAGATCGTGATCGTCAAGGGCCTGATGACGACGGTACACGCCTACACCAACGACCAGTCGATCCTGGATCAGCCCTACAAGGACAAGCGTCGCGGGCGCGCGGCGGCGATCAACGTCGTACCCTCCACCACCGGCGCGGCCAAGGCTCTCGGCGAGGTCATTCCCGCCCTGAAGGGCAAGCTGCACGGATATGCCCTGCGCATCCCCGTGCCGGTCGGTTCGATCACCGACTTGACCTTCCTGGCGGCCAAGAAGACCAGTGTCGAGGAGATCAACGAGGCCGTCCGCGCGGCGGCGGATGGCGCCATGAAGGGCATCATCGAGTACGTCACCGACCCGATCGTCTCGTCCGACATCGTGGGCAATCCAGCCAGCTCGATTTTCGACTCCACCAACACCATCGTCCTGGACGGGGACATGGTCAAGGTGACCATGTGGTACGACAACGAGTGGGCTTATTCCTGCCGGACGGCCGACCTGGCGGAACGAATGGCGGCGCTGTAACCACAGGCAAATAGACAAAACCAACGGACGACATAAGGGCGTGGCGGAACCCATGCCCTTTTGCATTTCTGGCCGGTGTCGAGTGCCCGCACGGAGACCGTTTTCACCTCCCGGGGTAATGTCGAGGTCACAATCGCCCCATCCGTTACGTCCTTGGGGCCTTGGCCTCAGTCGCCTGCCTTGCCACCGGACTGAAGCCTGCGGACGTATTCCAGATAAGCGGCGATTTGCTTTTCATAGCCGCGGTCGGTGGGCACGTAGTAGGTCTTGTCCACGCCGAGATAATCCTGGTCGGGGCTGACCCCGCCGGCATAATCGTGGCTGTATTGGTAGCCCTTGCCGTAACCCCACTGCTCGGCCATGCCGGGATGCGGGGCATTGCGGAGGTGTCGGGGGACGGGGACGGTGCGGTTGTTTTTCACGTCCCCGCTGGCGGCGGCGACGGCACGGTAGGAGGCGTTGGACTTGGGCGCACAAGCCATGTAGATCGCCGCCTGGGCCAGGGTGAGTTGGCATTCGGGCAGGCCGATCTTTTCGGTGATGTCGAACGCGGCGGCCGCCACGCAGATCGCACGGGGATCGGCGTTTCCGATGTCCTCGCTGGCCAGGATCGCGATCCGCCTGGCGATAAACCGCGGATCCTCCCCCGCCACCAGCATCCGCGCCAGCCAGTAGACGGTGGCGTCGGGGTCGCTGCCCCGCATGGACTTGATGAAGGCGCTGATGGCGTCGTAGTGCTGGTCGCCGGCGGAGTCGTACTGCACGGCCTTGGCCTGGATGGACTCCTGCGCGACGGCGAGGTCGAAGACCACCTTGGCCCCTTCGTCTCCGGCGGAGCGAAGCTGGCTCATGACGCCCACCTCCATCGCCATCAGCGCCCGCCGCGCGTCGCCGTCGCTGATGCGCGCCAGATGCTCCAGGGCCTCCGGTGTCGCCTCGATGCGGTATTTCCCCAGTCCGCGATCCTTGTCGGCCAACGCCCGGCCGAGCAGCGCGATGATGTCCGCCTCCGACAGCGCCGCGAACTCAAAGATCGTCGACCGCGACAGCAACGGCGATGTGATGGTAAAGAACGGATTCTCGGTGGTCGCGCCGATAAGGATGATCGTTCCGTTCTCCACGTCGTCCAGTAACACATCCTGCTGGGCGCGGTTGAAGCGGTGCAGTTCATCCATGAACAGCACGGTCCGCTTGCCAACCGTCGCCAGGGCCACCCGGGCCTGCTCGATGATGTCGCGGACCTCCTTGACCGTCGCCGAGGCCGAGTTGAGCATATGGAAGCGGCAGTCACAGTGGCGGGCGATGACATGGGCGATGGTGGTCTTGCCCGACCCCGGCGGACCGTGAAAGACCAGCGAGGACAGCCTGCCGGCCTCCAGCATCCGACGCAGCATCTTGCCGGGGCCCAGGAAGGCGTCCTGACCGAGAACCTCGTCGATGGTCCGCGGCCTCATCCGCACCGCCAGCGGTGCGTTGGCGGCAATGGCCTCCTCCTCGCGTTGCTTGAACAGGTCCATGCCCATGGCCTTCCAGCGGCCATTATAGTCCGCCCAGACACCCCCTGTCGATTCCGGGTATCGCGGGGGCGCAACGTTTGACATCGGCGAGCATTGAGATTAGAGTGATGATAGACAGTCGATCCGTGTGCATGTCGCGTATTCATTGCCGCCGGTCCAGGGAAGGAGCATATCCATGTCCGACGATAACGGCAGGTTTTCCTGGGTGCTTCGATGGGCACGAGTCTGGATCATCGCCGCATGGGCATTCCTGGCCCTGGCGGCCGCCACGACCATCCTGATGGCCGTATGGAGCTTGCGGGCCGGTACGGACTGGACGGGCTTTTTGCCGTTCGTGGTCGCCTTGGTGGCGGAAGTGGCATTGGCGGTGTGGGTGCTGGTGGTCTACGGAGTCCTCCAGATGGTCGTCAGCGGGCAGGAATCCCTGGCGCAATCCAACGGCCGACTGGCCCGGCTGGAAACCGTGCTGGATGGCCTTTGGACTTCCACCAAGTCGCTGGCCGAGGTGGTCAGGCTCTCCGACCGCGCCAAGCGGCTGATCTGCCGGGAACAGGAGATCGAGGCCCTGCGCGAGATGGTCCGCCGCGAGTTGACCCTTCAGGACTACGAGGCCGCCGATGCCATGATCGACGCCATCGAGAAGGATTTGGGCTACGCCGACGAGGCCGCCAGGATGCGAGAGGAGGCCATTGCCGCACGACGAGCGACGATGGAAGAAAAGATCGACGCCTCCGTCGCCCGTATCCAGAGCATTATTGAACGTCGCGACTGGGCCCGCGCCGCTCGCGAGGCTCAGCGGCTCATCCAGTTGATGCCCCAAAGCGAGAAGATCGCCTCCCTGCCGCAACGGATCGAGACAGCCAAGGCGATGCACAAACGCGAACTGCTTCAGGCCTACGGCGAGGCCATCCGTCGCAACGATGTCGACCGGGGAATCGACTTGTTGAAGCAGTTGGACCCCTACCTGACCGCCCAGGAGGCCGCCGCATTGCAGGAATCCGCCCGCGGCGTCTTCCGCGCCAGGCTTCACAACCTGGGCGTGCAGTTCGCCATCTGCGTCACCGACCAGCGCTGGGCGGAGGCCGTCGCCACCGGCGAGCAGATCGTGCGGGAATACCCCAACTCACGGATGGCCGTCGAGGTTCGCTCCAAGATGGAGCACCTGCGAGGCCGGGCGTCGGGAACCGTCGCGACCGCCAAGTAGCCTTCCCCCGCACATCGGCCGTTGTCAGCGGCTGATGACGAAGATCGCCAGATCGGCGTTGAGGTTGGCGTCGGTGTTGATCTCTTTTCCGGCCTCGGTATCCAGGGCGATGCGGCGGTGAACGGTAATGCCCTGCTCGCCGCAGAACTCCTCGAAATCCGCGATGGAGAAGAAGCGGATATTGGGCGAGTTGTACCACTTGTAGCGCAGCAGCCCGGTGGTTTCCGGCGCGCGGCCTTGCTCGACCAGGATCGTTCGCAATTTGTGATAGGCAAAGTTGGGGAAACTGACAATGCATCGCCTCCCCACCCGCAGTATGTCGCTGACGACGGCCTCCACATCGCGGACGGCCTGGAGGGTTTGTGACAGGACCACGTAATCGAACTGCCGGTCCGCGAAGGCGCGAAGGCCCTTGTTCAGGTCCGCCTGCACCACGTCCAGGCCCCGCCGCACGCAGGCGATGATGGCCTGCTCGTCCAGTTCCACGCCGACAACGAATTCATGGCCGCGGCGGTGGAGCCTGCTAAGCAGTTCTCCGTTGCCGCAGCCCAGGTCCAGCACGCTGGTATTGGGAGCGATCAGATCGACGATCCGGTCGTAATCCAGGCGCTCCGAGTGGAAGATGCTGGTGGGGGCCTGCTCGCCGCGGACCGCCGCAGATCCCGTCTCTTCCGTCCCACCGTCCACGTGTGACAGGAACGCGCGGATCAGTTCGCCGTAGCGATCCACGTCGTTGGGAAGCAGGAACGCGTCATGCCCGCAGGAGCTTTCCACGTTGCAGTAACTGACTTCCTTGTTGGTGGCGATCAGGGCGTTGACGATCTGCTGCGACTCCTCCGGCGAGAACAGCCAGTCGCTGGTGAAGCTTATCACCAGCCAGCGGCAGCGGCTGGCCTTCAGTTTCTCCGCCAGTTTCTCCGGGCTGTCGCCCAGGTCGAAAAGGTCCATCGCCATCGAGATGGCGATATAGCTGTTGGCGTCGAATCGCTCGACGAACTCCGCGCCCTTATGGCCCAGGTAGGAACCCACGGAGAATTTCTTCTCGAATTCCACGGGCACCTCGCGCGGCTGGAGGCGGTTGGCGCCGAATTTCTGGCGCATCGCCTCACGGGACAGGTAGGTGATGTGCCCGATCATCCGCGCGATGGCCAGCCCGACGTTGGGGCGCGGGCCTTCGTCGTAGTACTGCCCGCCGCGAAAGCCGGGGTCGCGGACGATGGCGTTGCGGCCCACCACGTCGAACGCCAGCGCCTGGCTGGACAGTCGGGCGGAGGTGGCGATGGGAATCGCCCCGCCGACGCGCCGGGGGAACTTCGTTGCCCAGCAGAGCACCTGGTGTCCGCCCATCGAACCGCCCACCACCGCCAGCAGCCTGTCGATGCCCAGGTGATCCGTCAGCCGGCTCTGCACCTCCACCATGTCGCCGATGGTGATGGTGGGAAAGTCCCGGGCGTAAGGCCGCCCGGTGGCGGGATCGACGCTGTTGGGCCCGGTGGTGCCCCGACATCCTCCCAGGATATTGGGGCAGATGACAAAGTACTTGTCCGTGTCGATGGGCTTGCCCGGGCCGACGACGATGTCCCACCAGCCTGGATCGTCGGCCTGGTCGTGGCGGGCGACGTGCGAGTCACCGCTGAGGGCGTGGCAGATCAGCACCGCGTTGTCGCGCGCGGCGTTGAGCCGCCCGTAAGTTTCATAGACCACCGTCACGTCGTGGAGCGTTCCGCCCAGTTCCAGCGCCAACGGCCCGTCGAGCCGCGCGGTCTGGGCATGCCGCAGCGTGGCGGCGCTGCGTCCGGTGTCGCTACTGGAAAGGAAATCGTCGCTCATATCGCTTCATCGCCTCTGTGAGGCCTTCAGGGCCTGGTCCAGATCGTCTTGAATGTCCTCGACATCCTCAATGCCCACCGACAGCCGGATGTACTCGTCGCTGACGCCCGCGGCGGCCCGTTCCCTCGCGGTCAACTGCTGGTGCGTCGTCGAGGCGGGATGGATCACCAGCGTCTTGGCGTCGCCGATGTTGGCCAGGTGGCTGGCCAGCTTGACGCTGTTGATGAACTTCACGCCCGCCTTGGCCCCTCCGCGGATGCCGAAACCGATGATAGCCCCCTCGCCATCGCCCAGATATTTCCGTGCGTTGGCGCGGCAAGGGTGATCGGGAAGCCCAGGATAGTTCACCCAGGCGACGGCAGGATGCTTGCAAAGCCACCGGGCGACCTGCCGGGCGTTGGCGACGTGGCAAGGCATGCGCAGGTGCAGCGTTTCCAGCCCCAGCAGGAACAGGAACGCCGCAAAGGGGCTCATGCATCCGCCGGTATCTCGCAACCAGTGCGTGCGGACGTGCAGGGCGAAGGCGGCGCCCCCGGCGCCCTTGGCGGCCTCGGCGAACACCACGCCGTGATAGGCGGAGTCGGGCCGGCAGAACTCCGGCCAGCGGTCCGCGTCGGCGGACCAATCGAACTTTCCGCCGTCGACCAGCGCGCCGCCGATGTGCAGACCGTGTCCGCCGATGAATTTCGTGGTGGAGTAGACGACGATGTCCACGCCCCAGTCCAAAGGCCGAAAGAGCACGGGCGTGGCGACGGTGTTGTCGCAGATCACCGGCAGGCCCGCCTTGTGGGCGATCCGGACGACCTTCGCGAAATCGGCTACGTCGTTCTTGGGGTTGCCGATGGTCTCCAGGTACACACATCGCGTGTTGCCGTCGGCGAGTTGGGCGATCTTCTCCGGTTTCAGAGGGTCGAAGAACCGCACCTCCACGCCCAGCTTGGCCAGGGTCTGGGTGAACAATGTCCAAGTCCCGCCATAGAGGCTTGTGGAGGACAGGAAATTGTGCCCGGAGTGGGCGAGGGTGAGCACCGAGGCGCTGATGGCGGCCATCCCGCTGGAAAAGGCCAGCCCCGCCGCTCCACCGTCCAAGGCAGCCAGGCGTTTTTCCAGCACGTCGCAGGTGGGGTTGCCCAGGCGGGAGTAGATATTCCCGGCCTGCTGGAGGGAGAACAGTTCAGCCGCATGTTGCGTGTCGCGGAAAAGGTAGCTGCTGGTGGCGTAGATGGGCACGGCCCGGGAGAGGGTCTGCGGATCGACTTCCTGTCCGGCGTGCAGCGCCAAGGTGCCGGTGCGGTATGGTTTCTTGCTCTTCATGACAACTCCTTGCGCCAAGCGCGATTCGTTGGCTCAAGAGAGCAGACCCACCGGCCCCGATGTGCAGGTATGGGAAACCTCTCCACAACAGAGAGGCCCCGAATTGCCGCAGGCTTCACATATCGGCCTCGGCCACATCGGTCCCTTGCGGGCTGGCTTCGGCACCTTACCCCTCGAAAAACTCGCGGCAGGTTGCCGTGCGGTCGTCGGGCCAGTACCCTCGCGCACTCTTGATGCCGGGATAATACTATCCGCCCGTCCCCCGATCGTCAAGTGAATTTGAGAAATGACAAGGATGGATGTGGTGGCAGGATTGCGCCACAGGGGTCGGGGCCATGAGGGAAGGGTAGGCCGCTACGGGACGCAAGGTCAAGACTCTTCACATCAAAGTCGAGACCAAGGTCCCCGCGGCCCTGCACGCCAGGGATCACGCGCCTGACGGTTAGCCTCGCTTCTTAACGGCTTCGTTAAACCCCAGGAACTCGTCGGTTTCCTTGCGGACCTGCTTGACGAAGCTGTTGCCTTCCGCCGTGCCCAGGACGGCCTTCATCTCCTCGGCCGTCTCGTAGGTGATCCGGCGGAAGGGGTTCTCGTAGTCCTTCTTCCGGCTGGTGTAGGTGCGCTCGGCGACGGTCTGCTGGATCCTCGCGGCGACATCCAGGGCGGAGGTCCATGCCTGCATCGTCAACTCCTTGACGCCCAAGAGGTCAAGCAGCGTCGCAAAGGCATGTCGCTGTTTATCCAGCGGGTACTTGACCCAAAGGCGATCGTAAGCCTCGTGCATGGCGTTCCATGTGTCAATCTTTCCGCTCTTGACGTCGGCCTTGAGCTGCTCCAAGTCCTCGGCCAAAACCAGTTGTCCGCCAAGGTTCACCCACTGGCGTTTGCGTTCTCCGGAGAGGGCTTTGCACATCGCCGCCAGATTGGCCTGACCGTGCTGACTCATGTACACCAGCAGGTTCTTGACCGCGTAGTAGTGCAGCATCTCGCAGTAGGCGTGGTATCCGCTGCGCGCCTTGAGGACCACGACATTACGGGAGGAATTCTCGGCGTCATCGGCAAGGATTTCCAAGCCATCGGTCCGCTGCGCCGGGGCATGGAGAAGCTCGTGCCCCATCGCCGCCAGGTCCGCCCGGGACATTCCCTCCGCCGACTTTCCGTCGCGACGGAGACTCGCCTTGGCCGTCCAAACCTCCAGCCGCTCCATGCCGGCGGACATTTCCTCGGCCGTATCGGGGGCCAGGGAGTCGAACTCAACTTTCTGGATCTTCCGCTTCCGCTTGTCGCGGGCCTGGAACTTCCAGGTGTTGCGGGCCAGGGCATACATGTTGTATAGCCACCAGTAGCCGGGAAGGATTTGAAGCGACTCGCCACCAGAACTGTTGCTGACCAGGCTGAAGGGAAGCGCGATGTCCAACTCCGCCGGGTAGTCGCCCTTGGCCAGCAGGACAAAGGAAGCGAAGCGACAGTTGTGTTTGACGCTGACGCACAAGCCGGGCCAGAAGCCTCGCCCCGCCTGAATCTCCCCGTCGGGGGCGCGGCTGTTGTGGTTCGATCCGATCGTGGCGCAGGCGGCGATGTTGCTTTGCCCCATCACCAGCGAGGCGATGAGGAACGAGTTGTTGTGGTGCTGCTCATGGGCAGGGAAGATCAGGTTGTTGAGCATCTCGCAGCAGGAGACGGTGGAGTTGTCGCCCAGGCAGGAATGGATCAGCCGCGCTCCGTACTTGAGGCTGCTGTTGTCGCCCATGACGAATCGCACGGCCTTGCACCCATAAAAAATGTGGCAGCCGCGTCCGATGATCCCGTTGACCATCTCCACGCCCTCGCCGATCTGCGTGGGCTCCTCCGGGCTGGAGTTGATCGTGAGGTTCTTGAGCTTGTTGGCGCCCTTGATGTAGGCACAGGGACCGATCTTGACGTCCTTGAGGATGCCGCTGTTCTTGATGACGCATCGGTCGCCGACGGTCCCGTAGAATCCCCGTCGCGAGTCGAAGCATCGTTGCGTCATCTCGCCCAGCTTGGCCATCAGTTCCGCGTCCCCGCGATACTTGGCCCAAAGGTAGGCGTCTCCGGAGGTCATGCCGTCAAAGGGCATCACCCCCCTGCCGCCGGCCTCGTTGATCAGGTCGATGGTGATCCGCACGCCTTCGTCCTCGCCGTCCTTGAGGATGCCGTTGCCGAACTTGGCGTAGTTGGTGGTGTTCATCTCGTCGAGGTTCAGCAGGATGACATTGTCGCCGATGATGTAGTGCGCCAGGTAACGGACGTTGTGGATGGCCACATCGTCGCCGAGGTCGCAGGAGATGATGCGGCTGTTGGTCAGCCCCACCGGGACGCGCATGTCGTGGAACTCCAGGCAGACGTCCTCCAGGCGCCCGATCCGCACCAGCCCGTAGAACTCGCAGTTCTTCACGCCGCGGGGGTGAAACTGCTCGGTCACCAGGATGTTATCCCAGTTGTCCGAGGTGTTGGCGTTTTTGACCAGCAGCTCGATCTCATCGGCCCGCAGTTCCCGCCAATGCCCATCGGGGCGAGTGGATTGGGCGTTGCGGAGGAAGTGCTCATCCTGCCCAGCGGGCAGGAACTCCGCGGGGATGAAGGAGTGGCCCAGGCATCCCGTCGGCACAATGCGCAGTTCGTTCATGGTCGAACCTCCGATGGTCTTGGCGGCTGGTTTCCAGTGAGGCGTCTTACTAGATCGTCGGCGCGGAAGGCTTGTGGGCTTGAATCCACTGATAATAGTCCCGCATCGTCAGACCCGCCGCCGCGTCGTCGTCGACATAGAAGGTGCAGTCGGGATGCATCTGAAGGGCGCTGGCGGTGATCATGGCCGAGACCGGTCCTTCCACCGCCGCCGCAACCGCCTTGGCCTTGCTCTTTCCGTTGGCCAGCAGGACGGTCCGGCGGGCCTCCATAATGGTTCCAACGCCCATGGTGACGGCGAAGACCGGCACGTCCTCCTTGCGAGCGAAGAAACGGGCGTTGTCCTCGATGGTCTGCCTGGCCAGGGTCTTGATGCGCGTCCGCGATTGCAGGGAACTGAGCGGTTCGTTGAAGGCAATGTGGCCGTCGGATCCAATGCCCAGCACCTGAAGGTCGATCCCTCCACATTCCTTGATCCGCTGCTCGTACCATCGGCAAAAGGCCCCATAATCCTTGGCCGTCCCGGAAGGCACGTGGACCTGCTGGAGGTTAATGTTGATGTGCTTGAAGAGGTTCTCGTGCATGAAGTAGTGGTAGCTCTGGTCGTGTTGCGGGTCCAGACCGACGTATTCATCCAGGTTGAACGACGTGGCCTTGGAGAAATCCAGTCCCTCCTGCTTGTGCAGCCGGATCAGTTCCTTGTAGAGGCCCAGGGGCGTCGAACCCGTGGCAAGGCCTAAAACGGCATTGGGCTTGCGACGAAGCAATTGCGCGACCTTCGCGGCGGCGGCCTTGCTCATCTCCTGGTAATCACGGCAGATCACGACTTCCATTAAGCGTCTCCTTCGACAAAAAGAAGTTCTTGAAGTTTCTTGTATCGACCCGGCCTCGCACTCAGGGATGGAATTAAGATATTCTAATCGTTACTATTAGCATTTGACAATGGGGGAAATCGTTCCCACGGACCGCCGGCAGGCCGGTCCGTCTTGGCATTGTTGTCCGGAGGAAAACGCTTTTGCCCTTGGCTGCCCCGATGCGATCCCATAGTCTATTCCGATGTGAAGCAGGTTCCATTCGCGGAATAGGGCCAATGGATCACGTCATCATCGGTACTCGCCGCTCACCGCTGGCGATTTGGCAGGCGGACTTCGTCCGCGCTGCCCTGGAGAAGGCCTGGCCCGCTTTGGGGGTGGAACTGAAGGCCCTCACCACCACCGGCGACCGCGCCACCGGCCAGGCCGCGCAGGAGGCTGCCACCAAGGGCTTGTTCACCAGGGAGATCGAGCTTGCCCTTCTGGAAGGTTCGATCGACCTGGCCGTCCACAGCCTCAAGGACCTGCCCACCGAAATGACCGAGGGACTCCACCTCGCCGCCGTCCCGCCGCGGGAAGACCCCGCCGACGCCTTGGTGGCCAAGAATAAATGGACGCTGGAAAGCCTCCCCCAAGGCGCCAAGATCCTCTGCGGTTCGCAGCGGCGAGCGGCACAATTACTCGCCCGCCGCAAGGACTTGAGGGTTTTACCCATACATGGAAACGTCGGCACGCGAATCCGCAAATTGGACGACGGCGACGCCGACGCAACGATCCTGGCTTGCGCGGGGCTGACACGCCTGGACCTGACAGGACGGATCACCCAGCGGTTGGATCCGCAAGACTTCCTCCCCGCCGCCGGTCAAGGAGCACTGGCCGTCCAGATACGCACCGACGACCGCCGCATGAGCGAATTGACTTCCCCGCTGGACCACGCCCCCTCTCGCCTGGCCGTCACCGCGGAACGGGCCTTCCTGGCCGGTCTGGGCGGGGGTTGTCGCCTCCCCACCGGCGCCTATGGACGCTTTGGGTCCGATGGCGAGTTGCTCCTGACCGGCTTGGCCGCACGGCCGGATGGAAGCTTGCTGCTCAAGCGAACGGTGTCGATCTCCTGCCGCGACATCCCCGCCGCCGAGGCGATGGGCCTGGAACTCGCCCGGCGACTGCTGGCTGAGGGAGCGGATGAAATCCTGCGCCAAGCGGGTAGCGACGGTCCCCCTTCGGGGGAGGAACGAACATGACCGGCCCGGAACAGCACGACGGCATGGTGTATCTCGTGGGCGCGGGCCCTGGCGATCCGGGCCTGTTGACCCTTGGGGGCCAAGCGGCGCTGGCCCGCGCCGAGATCGTCATCTACGACCACCTCGTCAATGCCCGATTGCTGGAGCACGCCCCGGAGACCGCCGAACGCATCTACGTCGGAAAGGAATCCGCCGCTCATACGCTCGACCAGGGCCAAATCAACCAACTCATGATCGACCGGGCGCGCGGCGGCGCGGTGGTAGTGCGGCTCAAAGGGGGCGATCCGTTCGTCTTCGGGCGCGGGGGAGAGGAGGCCTTGGCGCTGGCCCAAGCCGGCGTGCATTTCCAGGTGATCCCCGGTGTTACCGCCGGCATCGCGGCAGCGGCGTATGCCGGCATCCCCGTCACGCACAGGGGCCTGGCCGGGGCGGTGGCGCTGGTCACCGGCCACGAGTCAGCCGGGGGAGAAGCCTCCGCAATCGACTACCACTCATTGGCGCGGTTTGACGGCACGTTGGTCTTCTACATGGCCGTGGCAAATCTGGAGGCGATATGCCGCGGCCTGATCGAAGGCGGCTTGGCGAGCGACACCCCCGCGGCGATCGTCCGTTGGGGAACCATGCCCAACCAGGAAGTGCTGGTGGACCGAGTCGGAGGAATTGGCGCCAAGGCCAGGCAGGCAGGCATTCGCCCGCCGGCGGTGTTGGTGGTCGGAAAGACCGTCTCCTTGCGCGAGAAGATCAAATGGTTTGAGCTTCGTCCCCTGTACGGACAGCGGATCGTCGTCACCCGCTCCGCCACGGCCAGGCCGGAACTGACCGACGAGTTGGAACGCCTGGGCGCGGAGGTCATCGAAGTCCCGGCCATTCGATTCGAGCCGCCTGCCGACACCGCCGCCCTCGACGAGGCTATCGCCGAGCTGGCAAGCTTCGACTGGGTGATCTTCACCAGCGCCAACGCGGTGGAGTGGTTCTTCGCCGCGGTGGACCGCAACGGGCTGGACGCCCGCTCACTGGCCGGCGTCCGCATCTGCGCCATCGGACCGGCCACCGCGGACAGGCTGCGCCACTTCGGGCTGCGCTGCGACGCCCAACCTGGCCGATTCCTCGCCTCCGCCATCGTCGAGATGCTCGCCGCACAAGAGAAACTCACCGGCCTGAGGATCCTCTGCCCCCGGTCGGATGTCGCCCCGGATGATCTGGTGGAGGCCCTGGCCAATCGCGGGGCGGAAGTCCACCCGGTCATTGCCTACAGGACCGTCCCGGCGGCCGCCGACACCACCAAACTGCTGGAGCTTCTCCGCGATAACCGCATCGACTGGCTGACCTTCACCAGTTCCTCCACCGCAGCCAACTTCCTGACCGCCATCGGAGAGGAAAACCTTCGCGGGAGGAAGGCCCGGGTCGCCAGCATCGGACCGGTCACCTCCGAGACTCTGCGCCGCTTGGGCTTTCCGCCGACCGTCGACGCCAAAGTGCATACCGTTTGGGGCCTGGTGGCGGCTATCATGGAGCATCAGACCTCGCAAGGTTCGTCGTGATAGGAATCTCCAGACTCCTCAGCGGCCGGGCGGAAGCATCCGATGCGCTGCGTTATGGAAGCGCCACCGCCGGACACGCGCGCCAGCCCCGCCGGGCCGATGGACGCAAACCCGTGGTGGTGTGGAACTGCACCGCCCGGTGCAATCTCAACTGCGCGCACTGCTACGCCGCGGCCACCGACTCCGCCGGGCGGGACGAACTGACCACCGCTGAAGCCGCCGAACTTATGGAAGACCTGGCCGCCTTCGGCGTCCCGGTGGTCTTGTTTTCCGGTGGAGAACCGTTGTTGCGAGCGGATTTGCCCGAGCTGGTCGCCCGCGCCACCGCCCTGGGCATGCGCGCGGTGGTGTCCACCAACGGCACGGCGATCGACCCCGCCGCCGCCCAACGCCTCCGCCAGGCTGGCACAAGCTACGTGGGAATCTCCCTGGACGGTGCTGCGGCCAACCACGACCGCTTCCGGGGCCACAGGGGGGCATTCGAGGCGTCCCTGGCGGGCATACGAAACTGCCGAGCGGCAGGCCTGAAGGTGGGACTGCGCTTTACCCTCACCCGCCACAACGCCGCCGACATCCCCTTTGTCTTCTCTCTGCTGCGCGACGAGGACATCCCACGGGCCTGTTTCTATCACCTGGTCTATTCCGGAAGGGCCGCGTCACTGGCCGGGGAGGACCTGGACCACCAGGGAACGCGGAGAGCCTTGGATGGGATCATCGATCACACAGCCGACCTGGAGCGACAGGGACTGATCAAGGAAATTCTCACGGTGGATAACCACACCGACGGTCCCTATCTCTATCTCCGCATGCTCGCCGACCATAACGAGCGGGCCGAGGAAGTGATGTCACTGCTGCGGCGGACGGGAGGCAACTCCTCCGGCATCGGCATCGGCTGCGTGTCGTGGGACGGTTCGGTGTATCCCGACCAGTTCTGGCGGACGGCCAGGCTGGGCAACGTCAAGGACCGGCCGTTCTCGAAGATATGGACCGATGAATCCCACCCGTTGCTGACGGCCTTGCGGGACCGGTGGCGATATCTCAAGGGACGCTGTGCTTCCTGCCGGTTCCTGGATATCTGCAACGGCAATTCCCGGCCCCGCGCCCAGGCCGCGTGCGGGGATATCTGGGCCTGCGACCCGGCCTGCTACCTCACCGATGAGGAGATCACCCCCGCCTGACCGCCACATCGCCATGGCCACCCATCAAGGACAACCTCACGGTCCGCCCTCACCGCCCCGGCTGATCGCCTGGGAGCTGACCCGTCGCTGCGTGCTGGCCTGCAAGCATTGCCGCGCCGCCGCCGGGGCGGAACCTTCGAGGGAGGAGTTGTCCACCGCGGAATGCCTGCGGCTGGTGGATAACATCGCCTCTTTCGCCAAACCGATCCTGATCCTCACCGGCGGAGAGCCAATGTTGCGGGAGGACCTTTGTGACATCGCCGTCCGCGCGCGGCAGGCGGGGATGCGCCCCGTGCTGGCAAGTTGCGGGATGCTCCTGAATGGCGCATCGGCCGCGTTGATCGCCCGCTCGGGCGTCGAGGCCGTAGCGATATCGCTGGACGGGGCGACGGCGAAGTCACATGACGCCTTCCGAGGCATGAAGGGGGCTTTTGATGCGGCCCTGGCCGGCCTGGCAGCGGCCCGGCGGGCCGGACTGCGAGTCCAGGTCAACACGACCGTAACCCGGGACAATGTTGGGCAGCTTCCAGCGATCCTGGAACTGGCCGTCCGGTTGGGCGCGGCTACGTTTAACCCATTTTTCCTCGTTCCCACCGGACGCGGCGCGGGCTTGGCGGGACGGCAACTATCGGCGGAGGAATACGAGAAGACCCTTTGCTGGCTGGCGGGCGTGGATAGAAAAGATATTCAACTTCGCGTGACCTGCGCGCCCCACTACCAGCGAATCCTTCGTCAACAAGGCTCCCCGGCTGAGGGAGGGGGCGGAGGATGCCTGGGAGGAAAGTCCTTCGCTTTTATCTCGCATCGCGGCAAGGTGCAGGTCTGTGGATTCCTGGACCTGGAATGCGGTGACCTGCGCCTCATGGGTCTCGATTTCCATCGCATCTGGGAAACCTCCGAGGTCTTCACCCGCCTGCGCGATAGCGACTCGCTGCGTGGTCGATGCGGGCGCTGCGAGTTCCGGCGCCCTTGCGGCGGATGCCGGGCACGGGCCTACGCGATGACGGGAGACTACCTGGGCGAGGAACCTTTCTGCGCCTACCAGCCCAAGGAACGCGACACCGCGCAAGACAAGCCCCACGGCGCCCGGCCCGTCGAGGTCAACTGCGCCGACCTGGACCCGCTGGACAGGAAGCTGCTGACGATCGTTCAGGATCAATTCCCCATCACGGCCGAACCGATGGAGGTCCTGGCACAACGTCTTGGCGCCGATGGTGATGAAATTCTTGCCCGTCTCCAGCGTCTTAAGCAGGCGGGCTTCATTCGACGCATCGGGGCGGTCTTCGAGCCTGCCGGGCTGGGGTACACCTCCTGCCTGGTCACCGGACGTGTCGATCCGACACGCCTCGATGCCGTGGCCGAGGCAGTCAACGTCGTCCCGGAAGTCACGCACAACTACGCACGTGGTCATGAGTACAACCTGTGGTTCGCGCTCACCGCGGCCTCCCAGGAGCGGATCGCTCAGGCGGTTCGGTCCCTCGCACGCCAGACCGGCGTGGAGTTTCGGATGCTCCCCGCGTTGGCGGTCTATAAGATCAACGCGGTCTTCCGGCTGGACGGCTCGTTTCCCATACATGTTTCCAATCGGCCTGAGTGTCTCAAGGCGGTCAATCTGACCGAGGAGCAGAAACTACTCGTCGGCGTCCTCCAGGGCGACCTGGGCGTGACGGCCCGGCCGTTCGACGCACCGGCTGCGCTACCGGGCTGGAGCGAGCAAAGCGTCATCGGGCAAATCGCCGGCTGGCTCTCCAGCGGCCTGATCCGCCGTTTCGGCGCGGTAGTGGCGCATCGGAGGCTGGGATTCCACGCCAACGGGCTGGCTGTCTTCGCCGCGAAAGACGATCGCGTGGATTTACTCGGACGTCGTTTGGCGCAACTGCCCCAAGTCTCGCACTGCTATCGCCGCAGGCCGTTTCCGGGCTGGGGGTACAACCTCTTCGCCATGTTCCACGGTTTCAGCCAGGAACAAGTCCGCCGGTCCGTCGACGAGGCGGCCGCGCGAATGGGGCTAAAGGATTACGAGGTTCTCTTCTCGACCACCGAGTACAAAAAGACATCAGCGACTTTTTTCCACCCAGGCGACGGAGGGGCAGATGGGAGAGGGCGCCCAACGACCGGTGGTCAGTTGACGCTGTAGTGCAACTCGTCGTTCTGAAGATCGATGTATTCCCGTCCCGCCAACGTCCGATTGTTGTCGAGGTAGTATTCGTCCAGATAGGACATTTTCTGCTCGGGCGACACTTCGTAGTCGCCACCCTCCGGCACCGGGAAGCGACCGAACTTGATGTCCGTGCTCGGACCGTCGCCGACCTGCGCCCGCATGCACAGATGCGGTTCGCGCCGGCTGATCCGCCCGTCGTAATTGCGGACATCCACCGTGGTAATCTGGTTGGCGTAAGACTTCTCCAGCACAAGCTGGACCAGTTTCAGGCCCTCGCGGATGTCCTGGCCCTGCAAGGGTTTGCCAACTGGAGGGGCCTTGGCCTGCACACCGACGATGGCGATATAGTGGATGCCCTTGGCGGTCCGATTGGCTGGCAAGGCATCGTTATCCCGGAAGTACAACTGGGCCGTGCCCGTCGTCGAGGGTTGTCGCGGTAGGCACGCCGGTATGGACGAAGCGGGCACCTCGACGACCCACTGGGGCACGTCCCGCGCGGGCAAGCGAACGGCCTCCACGTCCACATAGGCGTCCTCACCGGACAATTTCACCCGCGCGATGGGCTTGCGGAATTCGCAGTCCACCTCCAAGCCGGCGATTCGCGGGTCTTGGGTCTTGCGCTTGACGACGTAACGAACCTGGCGGATCCAGGGATTGGCCTTCGCCCGCGTGTACACATCGGCGGTCAGATCGATGTCCTGGAACTGGGCATTGTTGGGCACCAGGGAGTAGGCGATCTCCCTGGCCAGGGAAAGTGGAAGCCAGGCCGGGCACTTGGTGAACCACACTCGCACGGCCACGATTGGCGACTTGACCGCCTTGGCGGACAGTATGCGCCTCTCCAGTGCCCTCATCCCCAGCACGCCGCCAGTGCCCAGACCCGCCAGCACGACCAGCCATGCAACGGCCTTGAGCAAGACGCCCCCGTGACGAGGTAGCAATCCCATGCCGCCAGAGGGACGATCGGCCTTGTTCTTCCTTCTTCCAAACATGATTACGTTACACCATCCCTTGAACGGTCCGCCCTTCCCGGACGCTGCATCGCCATGCCCACGATCTTCTCCACCAGGTGGGCGAAGTCGATGCCCGCCCTGGCGGCCGCCATCGGCAGCAGCGAATGGCTGGTGAAGCCCGGGATCGTGTTGACCTCCAGCGCCTGGGGCAGGCCCCGCGGCGGGACGATGAAGTCCACCCGCGACATGTCTCGGCAGCCCAGCGCCCGATGCGCCGCCAGTGCCGCGGCCTCCATCGCCACGACCGCCTCGTCGTCCAACCCGTAGTCGAAAACGTATCGCGTCCCGGCGCCATCGGCGTACTTGGCCGTGTAATCGTAGAACTCCCTGGCCGGAATGATCTCCAAGATGGGCAACGTCCTATCGCCCAGGATGCCAACGGTGAACTCCCTACCGACGACAAATCGCTCAGCCATCACACGGCCGTACTTGTCCAGCAACCTGCCCAGCGCCTCGTCGCGCGTCGTCGGGGCTTTGGCGATCACCACGTCCACGCTGGACCCGCCATCGATGGGCTTGACGACCACCGGAAGGCCCAACGCCTCGATCCGTCTGTCACCTGGGGTATCGGCCACGACCCAATCCGGCGTCGCCACGCCCGCGGATAGAAAGGCCCGCTTGGCGTCGGATTTGTCCATTGCCGTCGCGCTGGCCTGTGGCGGGGAACCGGTGTATCGCAGGCCGCGAGCCTCGCAAAGCTCCTGCACCCGGCCGGATTCGCCGAAATCCCCGTGCAGGGCGATGAAAACCACGTCGATTCCCGGGCGGTCCAGGGCGGAGACGTCGTCAGGACAGATGTCGGCTCGCGTGACCTTGTGCCCGCGGGACGTCAACCCCTCGGCCACCGCGGCGCCGCTGACCAGGGAGACCTCCCTCTCGCTGGAAGGCCCGCCCATCAGTACGGTGATATCCAGCACGGCCCGAGAGTCAGCGGTTCGCACCGTTCGTTTCCTGCTCGATATCACCCCGGCTCGCATCTCACCAGACCTCGATTTCCAGTTCCAGGTACACTTCGGATTTCTTGTAGACTTCCTGGCGGATGATGTTGATCAACTTCAGCACGTCCGCCGCCGTCGCGCCGGGATCTGCCAGGATGAAGTTGGCGTGCTTGCGGGAGACATAGGCCCCGCCAACCCGTTTGCCTTTCAGCCCGGCCTGGTCGATCAGCGCCCCGGCGGACAGACCGCGCGGATTCTTGAAGACACAACCGGCGTTGCGCTTCGTCAGCGGCTGGGTGTTCTTCTTATAGATCCATATCTGCTTGATTTGCTTGAGGATCCGCTCCGGGTCGTCCTCGTTGAGGCGGAACTCAGCCGAGAGGATGAACTTGGAGGTGATATTGGTCGAGCGGTAGGCAAACGCCAGTTCCGTCCGATGGCGGCTGAACACCTCGCCGGTCTCGGACATCACCGTCACGGCCTCCACCGCGCTGCCGATGTCGCCGAAGGCCCCGCCCGCGTTCATTTTGACGCATCCGCCAATGGTTCCGGGGATGCCGGTCTGGCATTCCAGGCCCGACAGCCCGTCGCGAACGCACCGCAGCACCAGCTTGCCCATCTCCACGCCCGCCCCGGCGCGGACGCCTCCCTCCACCAGGGTGGTCTCGGTGAACTGGCCCTGTCCCAGCCGAATGACAGCGCCCTTGACTCCCGCATCGTCCACCAGGAGGTTGGCCCCGCCGCCCAGGACGTACATGGGAATTTCGTTCTCCCGGAAGCGACGGGCGACTTCCGAAAGCTCCTCCACGGTCCGTGGTTCGATGAAATACCTCGCCGGACCGCCGATGCGGAACCAGGTGTGCAATGCCATCGGCTCGTCGTGCTTAACGATTGGCTCGAATCCGGCAAAGAGTTTCATCGGCGATTTCCCAGACGTTCCCGGCGCCCATCGTGACGAGTGAGTCTCCGTCGGTCAGTTGCTCGCACAGGTAGTCGGTGATCTCCCCGAAGGACTTGCGATATAGCGCCTCGCCGCCATTGAGACGGATCTGAGCGACCAAGTCCTGAGAAGAGATGCAATCCTTCTCCATCTCGCTGTCCCGCACAAAATAAATGTCCGGGACGATCACCTGGTCGGCGGCGGCGAAACTGCGGGCGAAATCCTTCAACAGGAACCGCGTGCGGCTGTGCTGGTGGGGCTGAAAGACACAAAACAGCCTCCGGGGCTGGTAGAATTCCCGCAGGGCCTTCAGCGTGACCTGTATCTCGGTGGGGTGATGCGCGTAGTCGTCGATAACGGTGACGCCGGCGGCCTGTCCCTTGAGCGTCATGCGCCGCTTGGTGCCGGAGAATTTCCCCAGGCACTCGGTGATCTGGGGGCCTTCCAGACCGGCGTGGTACAGCAGCGCCGTGGCGGCCAGGGCATTGTAGGCGTTGTGCAAACCCGGCAGGCGGAGGTTCAAGCGGCAGAAGAAGCTGCCCTCAAAGTGGACCACTAGCGAATATCGCCCGCGATCGGCGGCCAGGTCCGCGCCCCGCCAGGCGCAATGCTCGGCCAGCCCGAAGGTTTGCACCTCGCCCGCCGCGGCGCGGAGGGCCTCGGCGACGTTTCGGTCCTCTCCATTGGCAACGATAGCCCCCCCGATGTCCACCCGCGAGGAGAAAGCCCGGAACGCCTCGATGATGGCGTTGATGTCCTGATAGCAGTCCAGGTGGTCTTCCTCGATATTCAGGATCGCCGCGTAATGGGGCGAAAGGTTCAGGAAGCTGCGATCGAACTCGCAGGCCTCGGCGACGAAGTGTTTGCCCGTACCCACGCCGCTTGGCCCGCCCAGTTGCTCCACGGTGGCGCCGACGACATAGCTGGGACTGGCCCCGGCGACCGTCAGACAGTAGGCGACCATCGCCGTGGTTGTGCTCTTACCATGGGTACCGGCCACCGCGATGCCCACCCGATCGGACATCAATCGCCCCAGCATTTGACTGTACTTGACTACCTCGATGCCGTGCTGGCGCGCGGTCAGCAGTTCGGGGTTCTTCTCGTGGATGGCGGCGGAATAGACCACCGTGTCGCAGAGATCGGGGATGTTCTCCGCCCGCTGACCGATGGACACCACCGCGCCCTGCTGGACGAGCCGCTCCACCGCGCCCCCGGCGGAGGCGTCCGATCCGCTGACCGAGGCGCCCAGGTTCAGAAGCATCCTGCCCAAGGCCCTCATCCCCGAGCCACCGATGCCGATAAGATGGATTCGCCGACCCGCATAGGGGCCGAGGACAGGATGAGTGCAAAGAACGGTTTGCTGCTGGGTCTCCATACCTTCAGGCATCGTATCTCTCCATGACGGCCAAGTCAAACATGCGCCCCAGGCGCAAAAAGGGAACCTCCACGCCCAGGGATTCCTATGTCTTATCGCACCACGGGGAACATTTTCTTTAATCGCCACCGCCTCGTCCGCCCGGATCCGCCAACCACATGGCCACGTCGCGCGCGGCAGCAGGTTTACCGGCCCTTGCGGCGGCCTGTCGCATGGCGATGCGTCGCGTGTCGTCCCGCATCACGGGTAGCAGGTGTTCCCGCAGCGCCGCGGCATTGAGGAAGGCATTCCGTACATCCGGGCAGACGATGGCCGCCCCGGCCGAAGCCAGCGCGGCGGCGTTGAGGAGTTGGTGCTGATCGGCATGGTTCGGGTAGGGCATGAGCACCGCGGGCCTGCCTGTAGCGGCCAGTTCGGCCACCGTGACCGCCCCGGCACGGGCAAGCACCAGATCGGCCAAGGCATAGGCCAGGTCCATCCGGTCGCAATAGCCCTGTGTACGGACAGTCAAACCTCGCCGGGTCAGTTCCGCCTCGATCCGGGTGGCGCGCGGGGAGGCCGTTATGTGCAGAATCTGCCAAGTTTCCGCCAACGGAAACAGGTCGTCCACCAACAACTCCAGGGCCTCGCCCATCACCTCGGCCAGGAGGCTACCCCCGAAGATCAGCAAAGTCTTTCGGTCCGGGCGCAACTGGAAATGGCCTATTGCCTCCAGGCGATCCGCGGCGGTCAGAGACGAGCGAATAGGACAACCCACGCAACGAATGCGGTTGTGAAGTTTACGTGGGAAGCTTTCCATCGTGGAGGGAAACTGGGTGAAGATCACGTCCGCCCTGGCGGCCAGGTAACGGTTGGCCTTTCCGGGTACCGCGTCGGGATTCAACAGTCCCACCGCCACGCCCGCCCCGGCGGCGCGGCAGACGACCGGTCCGGCGGCAAAGCCCCCCAACCCCAGGATAGCGGCGGGTTTGAGATCCGCCACCATGTCCCGCGCCAGCAGCGACGATCTCCACCAGGACCACAGGAACCCCGGGACATCCCGCGGACGATGCGGCAGCGGGCGGACCGGCTGGGCGACCACCACATACGGCAATGGATCCAGGATTCGTCGATCGATGGTGCGCTGCGAACAGGCGAAAACGATCTTTGCCGCAGGCTGAATCCTCCGCAGTTCCTCCGCCACGGCCAGGGCGGGGTACAGGTGCCCTCCCGTACCCCCGCCGGCAAAGATGTAAATTTTATCAGGCATGGCGACGGGCCAGGCGGAGTTTATTGATCTTCGTGTTCCAAACGTAACTGGCGATGACGGATGAAGCCGCGATTCCCGCCGCAATCCGCCGGGGGCGGGTTGCATTGGCATCACAAAGTTCAGTAAGGATTGCGGTGGCGGTCTTCTCAGACATCGGCCAGCTCAGGCTGTCGGTGTGCCGTGACCGAGACGATCAAGGCCGTCGCGGCGGCCGACAGGACCAGCGCCGTTCCGCCATAGGATACGAACGGCAGATTCGCGTCCGTGGGAGGGGCGAGTCCCGTGTCCACCGCCACGTGCATCAACGCCTGCATGGCGATGAGGAAACCCAGCGATCCGGCCAGCAATCGTCCAAACCGGTCGCTGGATGTGGCGGCCGCACGGTAAACCTGCACGGTCCACATGACCACAAGGCCCAGCAGCAACACCGCGCCGACAAATCCCCACTCCTCGCAGAAGGCCGAGAAAATGAAGTCCGTGTGGTCTTCGGGCAGGAAGCCCATTTTCTGAATGCCCGCGCCAAGCCCCCGGCCGAACCATCCACCCGTGAAGATGGCCAGCATGGACTGTTGTGGCTGGTAGGTGCCAGGACCGGGCGCCCAGGGGTTCAACATCGCCTCGATCCGCGCCCAACGGTGCGGGGTCTTCATCACAAAGACGTAAAACCCCGCCGCCGCCGGCGGCAGCAGGCTGGCCAGGTAGTACCACGGCACGCCCCCCAGCAGCAACGTCACCGAGGCGGCCGTTCCGATGATCACCGCCGCGCCGAAGTCCTGCGTGACCACGACCATCAAGCACAGACCGATCAGCCCCGCTGCGGGCAGGAAAGTCCGGAAGAAGCTGCCGACCTTTTCCGTCCGCGACAGCCAGGCGGCCAGGAAGATGATCAGCCCCAGCTTGATCAACTCCGAAGGCTGGAAGGTGATGGCATGGGTGGAGGCCCCCAGGCGGATCCATCGGGCGTCTCCGCCGACGGCCTTTCCGACACCCGGGACAAAGACCAGCAACCCGCACAGCATCGCCAACGTCAGCCCCATCGCGGGCAGGACGGGAAACCTGTCTCCGCGTACCAGATGACGGTAATCGAGCCGCCAGGCCAACAGCAGCACCGCCGCGGCCAGGACCGCATAGACCGTGTGGCGAACCTCCTCCCGCAGATACCAGGCCTTGGTGACCGCCAGCGAGACCTTGGCGCTGTGGACCATCACCACGCCCAGCGCCAGCAACGACAGGGTAGCCAACACGATGCCCCGACCGGAGGGGTTCCGCCACAGGGGAAGGTGTCCTCGTAAAGAACGCATCGCGACCATCCTTGGTTCTCTCGCCGCGCTACCTCAGCTTCAACGTTGCCAAGGCCAAGGCAGCAAAGATGATACTCAAAACCCAGAACCGAATCACCACCTTGGATTCCGCCCACCCGCCCAGGTGGAAGTGGTGGTGTAACGGTGCAACCCGGAAGAGCCGCTTACCGGGCATTCCCTTTGCCGGACGGGTCATCTTGAAGTAGCCGATCTGGAGGATCACGCTGACGGCCTCCATCACGAACACCCCGCCGGCGATCAACAGCAGCATCTCCTGGCGCGTCACCACCGCGACGTACCCGATCAGCCCGCCCAGGGGCAGCGAACCGGTGTCGCCCATAAAAACCTGCGCCGGATGCGCGTTGTACCACAGGAATCCGATGCATGCCCCCAGCACCGCCGCGCAGGGCACGGTCATCTCCGCCGCCCCGGCCACCATCGGCAGGTGGAAGAACCACGCCCAGCGCAGCACCCCGACGATCTCGGCCAGAATCAGGAACACCGCCGCCACGATGGCCGCGCATCCGCAGGCAAGACCGTCCATGCCGTCGGTGAGGTTGACGGCGTTGCACGAACCGACGATGGTCAACAGGCTGATGATGATGTAGGCGAACAAAGGCAGCGCAATCGGCGCGGTCTTGAAGGGGAAATAGAAGCTGTGGGCCGGGTTGACGTAGTTGCCGGCCTCATCAACGATGTGACTCTGTGCCCCATATCGGTAAATGGCGATGGAGAGGATCACCGCCAGGCCCACCTGGAAGAGGATCTTCTCCCACATCTTCAGCCCATCGCGGGAACTGTTTCCGGCGGAATACCGCAGCTTCATCCAGTCGTCCACCGCGCCCAGCCCGCCCAGCCACACCAGGGCCAAAATCCCCGCCAGGACGTAGTAATTGGTGATGTCCGCGAACAGGAAGGTGGAGACCAGGATGGAAATGACGATGAGGATGCCGCCCATGGTGGGCGTGTTGGACTTGTGCTTGGTGAGCTGGTTGAGGTCGGCGTGGTCGAATTCGGGGCGGTCGCCCAGCTTCCGGCGGATCAGCCAACGGATCATCCTCGGCGCCAGGACCATCACGACCACGAAGCTCAGCAAGGCCGCCGCGGCCACCCGAAGAAGCAAGCCCTGATACCAGATGTAGACCAAGTCCTGGCCCTCGTCAGCTTCGATCCGTCGCGGAGGCTCCACCATTGGCCAACGCCGCGCGAATCGGTTCGATGAGTTTCTCCATGCCCATCGCGCGGGAACCTTTCACCAGCACCACGTCGCCCGCCCGCAACAGCGCCGCGGCGCCTCGGCAAGCATCCTGGAGTGACTCGAAGGCGGCGGTCTGCATCCCCGCCTTGGTCGCGCCCATCGCGATATATCGACCCAGCGAACCGACGCCGATGAGCAAATCAACGCCCCGGCAGGCTATGTCAGCGCCAGTCTGAACGTGGAGCCGCCGCTCCTCACCCCCCAGTTCTCGCATGTCCCCGACGATCATCACCCGCCGCGAACCGGCGACATCGGACAGCACGTCGGCGGCCGCCAGAACGCTGGCGGGATTGGCATTGTAGGCGTCATTGATAATCGTTACAGACCCGGCGGCGAGCCACTGTAGGCGCATCTCCGCCCCGGACAAGTCGCCCAATGCCTCGGCCGACTCCGCGGGCAACACGCCCAGATAGTCCGCCGCGGCCATCGCCGCCAAGGCGTTGAGCGCGTTGTGCCGACCGGGCAATGGAAGCTCCACCCACAACGAACCGTTCATCTCGAACCGCTGCCGTCGCCCATCGGACTGATATCCCGTCAGGCGGAAGTCCGCCTGGGGGCTTTCGCCGAACCGCTTGACCGGCCGATCGTATTCCCGCAACGCCTTGTCCAGTGCGTCGCTGTCGGCCCAGACGACGGCCGATCCGCCGTCAGCCAGGTAACCCAGGATGGAAGCCTTCTCGGCCGCCACTCCCTCCAGACTTCCGAGTTTCTCCAGATGGGTCCGTGCCACGGAGGTGATGACGGCCAGGTCAGGCGTCGCCACCGCCGCTAGTGCGGAGATCTCGCCGGGGGCGTTGGTGCCCACCTCGCAGACGACATAATCGTCGCCCTCGGAGACGCCCAGCAGCGTCAGCGGCACGCCGATATTGTTGTTGAAGCTCTTGGGACTGCATGAACCTTTCAAACGCCCCGACAGGATGTGATGAATCATCAGCTTGGCGGTGGTCTTGCCGTTGGATCCCGTGACGGCTACTACCTTGGCCGATGCCTTGCGGCGGTGGTGAGCCGCCAGGGCGTTTAACGCCCCGGTCGTGTCGGAGACGGTAATCAGCCCTCCGCGAAAAAGCTCTCCGATCCGCTCCACGCCCGGTTCGGGTCGCGCCACCGCCGCCGCGCATCCGGCCTGGGCGGCCTGGGAGAGGAACGTCTGCCCGTCGAAGTTCGCACCGCGGATCGCAAAGAACAAATCCCCCTCCTTGGCCGATCGGGTGTCGGTGGTGACCGAAGGGATGAGCAGGGGGCCCGCAAGTCGGTTGTGGCTCGGTGGCAGCCGGCGCCCCCCTATCGCGGCGGCGATTTCCTCCAAGGTCATGGGGATCATGCCAGGCCCTCGCGCCGCCGCATGCAATCGGCGGCCACCTCCGCGTCGTCAAAGTGGATCCGTCGCTGGGCGATGATCTGATAGGTTTCGTGGCCCTTTCCGGCGATGACGATGATGTCCCCTGGCGCCGCGGAGGCGACGGCGGATTCGATGGCGGCCCGGCGGTCCGGTTCCACGAGGGTCTTGGCCCGCGCGGATTCGTCCATTCCCGCCAGTATTTCCTCGATGATGGCCTCGGGCTTCTCGCTGCGCGGGTTATCCGAGGTGACGAAGACCCGATCGGCCAGTTTGGCGGCAACGCGCCCCATCCGAGGGCGCTTGGTGCGGTCCCGGTCGCCACCGCATCCAAAGACCACAATCAATTCTCGCCCTGCCAGGGGTCGGATCGAACTAAGGGCCTTTTCCATGGCGTCATCGGTGTGGGCGTAGTCCACGAAGACCTGGTAGGAAGCGGGCACTCCGACCCGTTCCATCCGGCCTGGAACGCGGGCGACGCTTCCCAGGCCGGCGGCGATGTCGGAGGGGGAGACTCCCAGCGACGCGCAGGCCCCCGCGGCGGCCAGGCAATTGTAAACATTGTGCCGCCCGATCAGCGGCGTGGTCACCGGGATTTCCCCGCCGTCATGCATCAGCACGAATCGCGTCCCGGCGGCGTCGATCCGCTCGATCCTGGCCCAGACGTCCGCGGCGGGACTCAGCCCGTACCAGACGACCCTGGCGGGCGTGCCCTCCGCCATTTGCGCCCCGGCTGGATCGTCACGGTTGATGACCGCGGCGCCATGAGGCGGAAGCTGTTCGAAGAGCAACCGCTTGGCCCGGCCGTACTGCTCCATCGTCTTGTGGTAGTCCAGGTGGTCGCCGGTCAGGTTGGTGAACACCCCCACACGAAATTCCACCCCGGAGGTCCGACGCTGGTCCAGGGCGTGCGAGGAGACCTCCATCACCAGGTGGTCTTTTCCCTCGCGGACCATTTCGTCGCAAAGCTCCGCCAGTTCCACCGGACCGGGCGTGGTATTGGAAGCTGGGATGACCCGCCGGCCCGTCTCATAGTGGATCGTTCCCAGCAGGGCCGCCTTGTGTCCCGCTCGCTCCAGGACGGCGCGGATGAGATAGGTCACCGTGCTCTTGCCCTTGGTGCCGGTAACGCCGATGTTGACCAACTTCCTCGAAGGCCAGCCGAGTATCGCCTGCGCAAGTCTCCCCACCGCTTCCCGCGTGTCGGCGACAACGGCGCAGGGGAAACCGTCCGGTACACCCGAAGGGTCCTGACAGACGACCGCGGCGCCGCCGGCCGCCAGGGCGGCGGGAAGGTACTTGTGCCCGTCGTCATTCCAGCCAAGGACGGCCACGAAGCAGCACCCGCTCCCGCATCGCCTGGAATCGCTCGCCACCGCGGTCACTTCCGCGTCGCCTCGGCGCTGAAAGGCTTGGACCTCCGCCGCCTCCAATAGCTCGCTGAATCGCATGGCCTGTGAGCCTGTGTGGAACGGAGCAAGCTCCGCTACGGTCTTTTCTGCTGGATCAGTCGTGGTCGGTCGACGCCAGGGCCTCCGTCGCGGGCCTGGCGACAATCGTTCCGGTCGTGTCGGCATGAATGTCGGACGGAACATTCAGGTACGAAAGCGTCCGTGTCAGGACCTTCTTGACATAGGGCGCGGCCACCGTGGCGCCGTAATGCCCCAGTGACTTGTCCGGCCAGTAGATGGAGATCAGGCAGACCACCTCGGACCTGCCCACGGGCGCCCCACCGATAAAGCTTCCGACGAAGGCCCCGTCGACGTATCCCCCCGGGGCTGGAATCTGCGCCGTGCCCGTCTTGCCCCAAGTGGTCCAGCGGTCCAGTTTGCAGGCCTTGCCCGTGCCCCGCTCCACCACCTGGGCAAGGACGGCGAGGGTCTCCTCGCAGGTGGATTCCTTCAGTACTCGGGAGACGACCTCTCGCTTGCCCTGCCAGACCGTCTTACCGGAAGAGTCGTTAATGTGATCGACGATCCGCGGCCTCAGCAGCAGCCCGCCGTTGGCCACGGCCGAATATGCCATGATCAACTGTAGCGACGTGACGGAGACTTCCTGGCCGAAGGGAATCCGGCGGGTGCTGTAACCGTCCCACTTACGCAGTTGTCGCACGATCCCGGGACTCTCCCCGGGTAGTTCCACGCCCGTGTCACGTCCGAAACCGAAGGCTTCCAGAATTTCCGACAGCTTGCGATTGCCCAGTTTCTCGCCGACCTTGGCCATGCCGATGTTGCTGGAATAGACGACGATGTCCGTCAGGGACAAGTCGCCGTAACTGGCGCCATGGTCGCTGATCTTCCCGCCGCGCGAGGCGATATACGTGCCGTTCTCGCAGAAGATCGAGGTCTGATAGCTCACCACCCCCGCGTCCACCGCCGCGACGGCAATGATGGGCTTGAAGGCGCTGCCCGGTTCGTAAGGGGTACAGATGGCCTTGTTGGTGATCCGCTCGGCCGGAGTGGTGGTGAAGTCGTCGGGATTGAAGGTCGGCATGGAACACATGCCCAGTATCTGCCCGGTGTGGGGATTGACCACGATACCCACGCCCCACTTGGCCTTGAATTTCTCCACCGACTCGGCCACCGCCTCCTGGAGGAAGCCCTGGATGGACACGTCCAAGCTGAGGAAGACGTGTTTCCCGTCTTGGGGAAGCTTACCTTCCCCGGGGATCGGCCAGATCGGTCGGCGCCCCGCGTCGGCAAGGACGACCTTGGTTCCCGCCAGCGCGGCCAGTTGGTTCTCCTGCGTCAGTTCCACGCCAGCACCGCCCACGCCGTCGTGACGGCGGAATCCCACGACGGTGGCGCCCAATTCCGCGTTGGGATACTCGCGTCTCCATTCATACGTAATGTCAAAGGCGGATATATTGAGCTTTGGGATGGCCTGGGCCTGCTGTTCGGTAATGTCCCGTTTGATCCAGGCAAACCGCCCGTCACGATGAAGCATGACGGTTTGCTGGACCTCCACGGGGCTGATCCCCAGAACCTCGCCAACGCGCAAGGAGGCATCGGCCAGCTCCTCGTCACGGACCATGCCCGGATCCGCATAGCAGCTCGGCACCTGCCGGCTGCCGGCCAAGAGGATGTAACGGCGGTGGGCTCGGGCGAAGATGTTTCCGGGCCGGGCCGGCAGCGGGATGATCATCCGCTGCTGCCTCGAAGCCTGGCGAACGCGGGCCTCGCGCTGGGAGGTATTGGCAAGCATCCAGGCCATGCGAGAAAGCAGCCCCACCGCCGCCAACACCAACAGACCGAAGACGATCCTGTATCGCCAGATCCCCGGCAAGTCGTCCTTTCCTTTCCTCATCACCACCGCGACCTCATGCACTGCTATCGTTTGTGCTCCCGTGGAACCGACGGCGTCGCCGGTCCGGTCTTGGGCGCCTCGCAGGTCACATCGCTCTTTTCCACAAATCCAAGACCCATCTCATCGGCCCGGCGGCGGACCTCGCCCGGGGCGACCAGATACCCCAGGCGGACCTGCTGGTCCCACAACTTGCGCCGCAGCTCCACCCGGTATCGATACTCCAATTGCTGAATCTGATGGCGTGCGGAAAGTTCTGCCCCGCGGAGACGGATCAGCCCCAGGGCGATGGCCGTCAGCGACACAATGACCAATGCAAACCGCACGATTCCGCTCCCGGCATCGTTAGCCCGGTATCTCCAACTTTGTTCCGACCGCCAGGCGCTGTGGATCGGCCAGCTTGCCACGGTTTGCGTTGCGGAGCTTCAGGATCGTGGCCTTCCTGTCGTTTCCCATCGTCTTGCGGGCGATCTTGGAAAGATTGTCGCCTGGGGCTACGACGTAAACTCGGACGCTCTTGGTGGCGGGCTTGTCCGACGCCCGAATCGCACCGGCGGAAGAAGGATCGGACTTGACCGATGGCGAAGCCGCGGTGGCCAAGTGCTTTTCCAGTTCGTCCATGTTCAACTGGCGAGTGCTGCCCGGGGCCTCCGTCGCCCGCGGACCGCTGCCTTGCGTCCCAGGCGATCCGCCCGGCAATGGGGGAATCACCAGCTTTTGTCCCACCGAAAGGATTGACTCGCTCTTTAGGGTTCCCTTGTTGGCCTCGAAGATTCGACGGTATTCCTTCTCGTGGTCGGGCCCGTAAACGGTTCGGGCGATCTTTCGCAATGTGTCCTTGGGCGCAACGGTATAGGTTCGTTCCACCGGAGCGGTTTCGGCGGGGGCCGGTTCCGCCACGGCGGGAGCCTCGACGTCCCTGGCAAGGCGGGTCTTCAGCGAAGCGGTCAATTCCTCACTGGCGGCGGGAGCGGGGGCGGGCAGCGTTTCTAACGCGCTGAGCAGCGAGGATTCCTGCATGGACGTGACGGAGGAATCCCCCGCGGGACTTGCCATTGCCACCGCCACCGGTGAAGTCGTTTCGGAAGTCGTCGGCGCCGCGACAGGAGGCGCCACAGTGGTTTGCGTCGGCGCTTCGGCCAGGGCGGGCTTGAGCACCGTCGAAGACCGCGGGCCTAGGCGGGCCACGACTTCTCCCGGAGCGGACACGGCGGGCGAGGTATCCTCACTGGCGGGCAGGGCGGCGATCTTGAAGGGGTCATTGACCGCCTCGGCCGGAGTGGGAGCGGTTTTTCCGCCTCCGGTTAACTCCGTCAGAACCAGCCCGAACATCACAATGAAAAACAGCCCGACCAGCAGACCAATCCTTGTCTCTCTAGCCATGATCCCAGGCTCCATCCAAAGGTTCTACCGCATTCGTTGTGCCACTCGAAACTTCGCCGAGCGGCTTCGAGGATTCTCGGCCACTTCCTGGGCCGAGGGCGCAGTCGGTTTGGGCGTCAACCGCTTGGCAATGCCTAGCTCCGCCCAACGGGCAAATGCCTGTTTGACGCGCCGGTCCTCGAGCGAATGAAAACTGATAATCCCAATCCGACCGTGCGGGGTCAAGAGGCCAGGTAAAAGCTCCAGCAATCTTTCCAGGTTCGCCAGTTCGTCGTTGACGGCGATGCGGAGCGCCTGGAACGTCCGGGTGGACGGATGGACGCCCCGGCGGGCTTGCCCAACGGCCCGGGGCATGGCCGAGGCGATGATCCTCGCCAATTCCTGTGTTCGACCGATCCGTCCGCTCCGCCGGGCGGAGACAATGGCCCGCGCGATCCGTCGGCTATAGCGTTCCTCGCCATAATCATAGATCAGGTCGGCCAGTTCTTTCTCGCCCAGGCCGTTGACCAGGTCCGCCGCCGTCTTAGGCCCCGTCGGGTCCAGCCTCATGTCCAGTGGACCGTCCCGTAAGAAACTCATTCCCCGTTGCGGGTCGTCCAACTGGATGGAGGAGACGCCCAGGTCCGCCAGTACCACATCCGCTGCCTCCTGACCGGCCTGTCGCAGAACCTCGTCCAACTGGGAGAAATTGGCCTGAAACAGACGCACGCGGGAACCGAATCTCTCCAATCGACGCTTGGCTTGGCGAAGATTGGCGGGATCCAGGTCAATACCGATCAGTTTTGCTTGCTGCCCGGCGGCTTGGAGAAGCGCCTCGGAATGCCCGCCTTGACCCACCGTGCAATCCACCAGCACTTCCCGCCCCTCCGGAGACAGCATCTGGACTACCTCGCGGCCCAGGACGGGGATATGTCCGGAGGCGTCTGCCATACCATACATTGGGAGCTTCTAGGCGGAGGGAATCGCATCCTGGATCGCCGATCGCGCGTGGGGGGAAAGGCCAACCCGTGCATACTCATCCCCCAGCGCCTGAACTCGCGCCAGTCGTCTGGCCAGGTCCAGCAGGCGCCGCCGCTGTCCATCGCTGAATGTCGATGGGCTGGCCAATTCGCGCCGCAGTTCGGCAAACGTCGTTCGGGGGCGTCCCTGCCTCCCTCGAAGCTCGCACTGGACTGTCTGGGGAATGAGCATGCCAAGATTCCTTTCTCACCGGGCCGAAGTGTCCATTCTTCTCCGACGGGGCGCAGTTCACCCCGCCGTTGCCTACGATGCGTCCGAATTCACCGCGCCACCGGCACGGTCGGAAACCTCGTAGAGCACCTCTCCATAGGTCGGTAAAGAATCACGAACGTGCGCGTCCCATTCGTCACCGGGCCAAATCTCGATGTGATCGAACACGCCCACCAATGTCACCCTCTCCGAGATCACCGCTCGCTGCATCGACTTTTCCGGCAGGACCATCCGCCCCTGCGTGTCGGGCTTGAGAAGCCTTGCCATCGCGAACAGCAGGTCGATGCGACGTGTCTGGCGATCCGGTAACGGCGACCGCTTCAACGTCGCCAGCAGGCGGCGATAGTACTGGTCGGGATACAGCCACAAGTGCCGGTCCGGCCCCAGTACCAGGATGAAGTCCTTTCCATCCTCTTTCGGGTCGATCTGCTCTCGAAGAGATGAACTGATCGCCAGCCTGTGCTTGGCGTCAATCGTCTGTTCAAATTCCCCGATGAGCAGCGCCATTTTCTGGACCTTTTCACCGCCGAATGGGATTGGTAGGGAATTTATTCCACTGACAGGGAAGGTAGCAAGAAAAAAAACTCGCCTGCCGCCCTCGACCACGCCAAGCGATAGCTAACAGGATGCTTACTTCGCCCAATTTGTTGGAATTCTATGTCTGAAAGGCCACAAGATGTTGTTATTATCCCTGTGGCGGATTTTTTTTTCTGTTTCGCTTGGGAACCGACTTGTCAAATAGCCACACCAACGTGACCAAGCGGCTAGACCGCATTGCTCCGCACAGGTTAAACCATCGTCCCCGAGAGTTGGATCGCATGAGGGAAAACTCCATGACAACGCGGTGAAAAGGAGTATCTCCGCTTGTGTTTGGCGGAGGGATGCCCGTGCCGTTTTCCGTGCGGATCTCATTGGCCACCGCACATCAGAACGCATTGAAAACCAGTTCGCTGTAGAGTTTCTCATGGGCCGCGACATTGGCGTCCATGGGAAAGGCCTGGGCAACCCGTCTTCGCCCCGCCCCGCCCAGCGCCGCTCGCAACGGCGGATCATCCGCTAAACGTTCCATTGCCTCCGCCAAAGCGACGCTATCGGCTGGTTCCACCAGCAGGCCGGCTGAGCCTCCGCCCAACAGGTCGCGCAACGCCGGGATGTCCGAGGCGATCACCGGAAGTGAAGCAGCCATCGCCTCCGCACCCGCCAAACCGAAGCCCTCCCACCGGCTGGGCATGATGAACATATCGGCTGAACTGAGTATGTCGCGGATATCGCGGAGGAAACCCACGTACCGGCATCGCCGCCCGCCCTCGCCGTGTGCAATAAAGTTTTCAACCATTCGCCGCCGCGGACCGTCTCCGGCGATGACGAGGTCCACGGGCCTGCCTCGCGCGGCAAGGTGGCTCGTGGCCGATAACAGCAGGTCCAGGCCCTTCTCGTAATCCAATCGGCCCACGAACGCCGCCAGGACCTGATCCTCGCCAAGCCCCCACTCACTTCTCAGCCGTCGGCGACTGGACTCGTCGCGAGAAAAGGCGTCGGCGTCCAGCCCATTGGGGATGACCGTATACCGCCACGGGGGCAGGCCGCTGCGCCGGACGTGGAAATCGCGTGCCGATTCG
>Ga0315284_10000440_pt1 | contig 56981 bp, 37 predicted proteins | sample YL17G09_16_MG_FD_203696 | JGI IMG/M metagenome (GOLD analysis project Ga0315284, IMG submission 203696) | Sediment microbial communities from Yellowstone Lake, YNP, Wyoming, USA - YL17G09_16 | ecosystem: Environmental > Aquatic > Freshwater > Lake > Sediment | place: USA: Wyoming | collected...
GCGTCGGCCGCTGCCGCGTCCTCGCCGCGCTGCTTGCGCTTCTTGGCGGGCGAGGGCGCGGGGGCGCCCGCGCCGGGCGCCGCCACGACGGCGGCCTTGCCCTCGCCGGGCGCGGCCGCCTCGCCTTCTGGCGTGGCGGGAGTCGGCGCCGCGACAACAGGCGCCGCAGCCGGCGACCCGGGCTCGGCGGCGGCGGGCTGAGGAGGGGGTGGGGGTCGTCGGCGCGCGGACCGCGCGCGGCGGCGTCCCGTGCGCCGCCCCGCCCCCATTCCCCCCTCACCTCCCCCTCCTCCCCCTCCCCGCCCGCCAGCGCGGCCGTCAGGCGCGCGACGAGCGCGGCCTTGAGCCCCTTGCTGTCCAGGCCGCGCTCCGCGAGCGCAGACCGCAGGTCGGCCACCTTGAGCTTGGCCACGTCGTCCGGCGTCATGCTGGGCGGCGGCGCGGCGGCGGGCGCGCCGAATGGGGCGGCCGCAGGGGGCGCTGGCGCGGGTGTGAACGCTCGCCGCGCGCGGCACGGCGGCACAGCCGCGTCTGGCGCCCCCCAGCTCCCACCGCCTCGCCCGCGATGATGGTGCGTGCGCAGGGGAGCCGCTGGCGGGCGGGAGGGCCCCCCGGCGGCCGGCGCGGCGTCCGATGACCGCGCGTCGCGAGCGCGCGCGGCGCCCGGGGCCCGCCCGGGCGCCCGGCGACCGCGCGCTCGATCTAGCACCGCGCCGGCTGCGGCGGCGGCCCGGCGGGAGCGGTCAGGGATCGGAGCCCGCCGACGCCCGTCGCCCCACCACCCCCGCAGCCCACCCTCACTCACTCACTCTGCCGCCTGCGCGGCGGCATGATGCTCAAGATCAAGACGCTGACCGGCAAAGAGATCGAGATTGACATCGAGCCCACGGACAGCGTCGCACGCATCAAAGAGCGCGTCGAGGAGAAGGAGGGCATCCCCCCCGCCCAGCAACGCCTCATCCACGCGGGCAAGCAGATGAACGACGAGAAGCGGGCGAGCGATTTCAACCTGGAGGGGGGGTCGGTGCTCCACCTGGTGCTCGCGCTGCGCGGTGGGGGCCGGGGGGGGTGAAGGGTCGCGCGCTCGCCGGGGCGGCGGGTGGCCGGCTTTCTTGGCGGTGGCGTGTGAGGAGACTGCGGCGGGCGGATGGAGCGGGCGGGCGGGGCGCACAAAAAAAAACGGCCGCGCAACGAAACCGGGAGAGCGCGCGCCGCGCGCCGCACCCCACACGCTCCCTCCCTCCCTCCCCCCATGCCCCCCGTCACCGTGCGCCTGTCCTTTTGCGAGGCGCTGCACCCGCCCACCGGCGCCGAGGCGGCGACGGTGGTCGTGGACCTGGAGGAGGGCGACACGGTGTCGGCGGCCAAGCAAAAAATCGCGGCCGCGCTCGGCGGCGCGGTCACCCCGTCCCACCTCCTCCTCCACTTCCCCCCCGTCGACGCCGTCATCGGCGCCGCGCACACGGGCGACCCGGGGGTGGACGAGGGGGCGGCGACGCTGGGGGCGTTTTCAGCGCTCGCGTGGATCCGCCGCTTCCCGCACTGGCCCCTCGGCGCGCGCCCGCTGCCTCCCGCGCCGCCCGCGCCGGGCGTGGCGGCGCACACGGCGGCCGCGCTGGCGGAAGGGAAGGACGCGGCAGGGGCGGTGGCGGCGGCGCGCGCGCGGGTGAGAGGGGTCGGCAGGGAAACGGTCGCGTCAGTTTTTTCTCGTTTCAGTGGCACTGCGCCAACGCCGCATCCACCTCGGACCCCCCCCACCCCCCCGTTTAGGGCGAAATCCCGCGCGTCGCCGACCTGCCCGCGCCGTGGGGCCCGCGCCGCGCGGCGCCCGACCCCGGGCGCGCGCCGCCGGCGTGGCCGACGGGGCCCGCGGTGGACGTTTGATGGGAGGAGGAGGAGGGGAGGGGGTGCGGGCGTGCAACGGGGCGCGAGCGGCCTCTGCCCCCTAACCCCCGGTTCTCCGCGCCCACGGCTCGAGCCCGCCGCCGTCCACCAGCTCCCGCGCCAGCGCCCGCCCGCCCGCGGTGACGGGCATGACGTGGATGCCGGCCAGGGCGGGGCCGAGGGACGCGAGCGAGGCGAGGGTCGAGGCGGCGGCGGCGCGCGCGTGCGCGGCGCGCGCGGCGGCGCCTTGCGCGGCCGCCGCCTCAAACGCGGCCACGGTGGCGGCTGCGCCATCCAACGACGTCGCCCCAGCCAGCGCGAGCCAGAAGCGGAGCGCGTTGGGCGTCGGAGGCAACGCGACGCCCGCGACGACGCGCGCGGCCCCCGGGAGACCCGCGTCCGCGACTCCTTTCCACCACGCCTCCCACCGGGGCCAGAGCAGGGGCGGCTGCGTCACGATGACGGTCGCGCCGGCGTCGACCTTGGCCGCGGCGCGGGCCGGGGGCTCGGTCAGCGGGTTGACGACGGCCCACAGAGCCAGCGATGGCGGCAGCTCTCCGGCCGCCCGCATGGACGCTGCTTCCTGCAGCATGCCGACCGCGCCCATGGGCGCCCAGAGGGACCGGGCGGGGTGGCCGCCGGCCAGGAGGAGGAGCGCGTCGGGGACAGCGCCGCCGCCCGCCCCCCACCCCGCCGCCGCCCGCAGCCTGTCCCGCACCGCGCCCCGGCCGCGCGCCTGGGCGGCGACGGTGCGGATGAGGGAGGCGGGGCGGGCCGGGTCGCCCGTCGCGTTGTCGATGCTGTTGTCGAGCAGGCCGCCCGTCGCCGCGCGCAGCGCGCCGCGCCAGGTGGCAGCGACCGGAAGGTCGGGGTAGACCTCTCCGGCGAAAGCGCCCGTCGCCCAGAGCGGCGCGTCGACCGTTGGGCCGGCGGGGCGTTCGAGGAGGGCGGCGGGGCCGGCGGCGAATGGGTCGCCGCCGTGTCGGGGTGGCACGGCCTGCGCCGTCGTGCAGGGCCGGCGCTGGCGCGAGGGCGAGGGCGTCGCGCGGCCGACGCACATGCCGGCGGCGCGCCGCGCCCCCGCCGCGGCAGTGGCCGCCGCCGACCGCATCCGCGATGGGCGGCCGGCCACCGTGGCTCGCGCTGGCGGCAAGCGCTGGCGCTGGCGAGGAGTGAGAGAGAGGGCGGCGCGCCCTCCTCACTATCGCGCCCCGCGGCGCGGCCATGCGGCCGCAGCCCGCGCGCGCCGCCCGTCCCCACAGACGGGCCATGCCAGCGGCCCCGCTGGCGAAGCCGCAAGGCGGCAGCGAGAGGGCGCCGCAGGGTGGTGGCTTGCCGTCGCACGCGCTCGTTGCGGCGCGGGCGGCCTACTCGGCCCAGCGCGAGGTGTGGGAGGGTGGAGTGGCTGGCCGGGGGCGGGCGGCAGGAGGGCCGCGGGGAGGGCACCCAACCTGCACCCCTGCCTCTTTCTCTCAGCACGCCGCGTCGATCGGCGTTCCCCGGTCCGCCCTCCCCCCCCCCGCGTCCCAGCTGGGGGAGGACACGCTGGCGGACGCGCGCAAACGGTTGGAGGGGTTGCTGGCCAGTTTCCTGTCGGCGGGGCTGTGAGGCGCGCGTTTTGTTTCTGTTGCCGTTGCCGGTTGTCGCCCGAGCGCCTTGCAACGCGTGCGGGGCCGCCCCCAGTGCTTCATCCCCGCCGCCCGCGCCCGCCCCGGCGCCCGAGCGCGGGCGCGGCGGCGACAGTCGCGCCGAGCAGGGTCGCGCCGCCGAGCCTCTCGACCGCTTCAGCCGCCCCTTCCTCACTCTCAAACTCGACCACTGCCCACCCGCTCGCCAGGCCGGACGCGCGGTGGCGGCCGAGGGTGAGGCGAGTCACCGCGCCCGCGGCCGCCACTGCGTCGCCCAACTCGCCCTCGTCCGCCGCCGCGCCGGGCGGTAGGTCGGTGAGCAGCACGACGCGGCTCTTCTTGGGCTCGAGTCGCGGCGGGGAGCGCCGGCGCGGCGGCGACCGCCGCGGCGCGGGCGCATCGCGCGGCCCGCGGCTGCGCGACCGGCTGCAGGGAGGCGCAGGGATCGGGTGCCGCCCGCGGGCGTCGCGGGGCGAGCCCTTGTCGGACGACGAGGACGGCATTCGGGCGAGAGTGAGGCGAGCGAGACACAAGCCGCGGGAGACGCTGCCGCCTCGCGCGCCTCGCCCTCTGGCCGGTGCTCACACGCCCGCGCTCCCCGCCCCGTGGCTCGCCCTCCTCTCACGCCTCGTTCTCCTCGACGTACGACTCGATGCGCAGCAGCACAAAGCCGACGGCCAGGCCCTGGAGAGGGGAGGGGGGGGAGAGCGGTGGGCGGCGGTCGGAAAAAAAAGTAAACAGAGAGCGGTTGCCGCGCCCCCACCCCCACGCCACACCCCATCCCCCCGCTCTCACCACGAGGGTGATGGCGCCCATGACGGCGGCGACCGAGGAGATCTCCGACCCCATGTTGGCGAGCTGCGCCACTTCCGCCGCCGCGGCCGCCGCGGCCGCGGGCGCGGCGCGGGCGGGGGCGGGGCCCCGGGCGGATGCGGCGCGGGCGGGGCTGAGGAAGGAGAGGGAGGGAGGGGTTCGTCGGCGCCCGTCCCCGCCGCGCCGCCGCGCCGCGCCGCCCGATCGCTGCCCCGCGGGCTCTCGCCGACGCCAGGGCGGCCGCCGCGTTCGACCGGGCCGCCAATGCGAGGGGCGCGGGGGCCGGCGGCCGGCGGCAGACGCCGGGCGGGCGGGTCGAGCCGGGGTGGCCACGAACGCGCCGCCCGCCGGGCCAGGGTGCTGCGTCCCGCCTTGCTCCGCCCCGCGTCTCTTCCGCCTGTCCAGGCCACCGTGGGAGGCGGCGGCGGCGCCCGAAACGGCGCTGCCAGCCCCCACACCCCCGTCTCTTCTCTCACCGCTGGGCCCGGGCCGGCCGCGCCCCGGCGAGCGCGGGGCGCGCGGTCGCCGCCGTGGACACGAGAGCGAAGGCCATGGTGCGGGGCGAAGGGGGCGGGAGCAGAGTGCTGAGCTGCTCGGCCGGCGCTCGCCCACTCCTGCCGCGCCCACCCGCCGCCCAGCGGGCGGGCCCGCCCCTGCGCGCCCGCTCACCCCCTCCACCATGCCGCGCTGGGTGGCGGACGACGACGAAGAGGCCCCTGCCTGCCCCCTGTGCGCCGAGCCGCTGGATGCCGAGGAGCTCGTCCTCTCACTGTGCGCCGACTGCGGCTTCAAGCTGTGCCTGTTTTGCTACAAACGGCTCGGCGAGGCGGCGGCAGCGGAAGGAGGGGGAGCGGCCAAGTGCCCAAACTGCCGGTCTCGGTACGACGCCGAGCGAGTGGCGGGCGCTACGGTCGACCCTGCGAGGTGAGAGAGAAGGGGTGGTGGGGAGAGGAGGGTTGGAGGCGGGCGCGGGGCGCGGCGCGGGGGGGCGCGGCGGCGGCGTCGATCTGGCCCGCCGCGCGCGGGGGCAGGGCGGGGGGCGCGCGCCGGTGGGCGCGTGCGCACCGACATGTGCCGTCTTGGGCGGGGCCCGGGTGGCGCCCGGCGCTCGGTGGCGGCCGCCACCCCCTCGACGCCTCCCCCCCTCCCTCACAGCCTCGCCGAAGCCCGGCGCGAGCTCGCCGCCGCCGCCGAGCGGCGGGCGGCGGCCGCCGTCGTGCGCGAGCGCAAAGACCTGGCGGTGAGGGACAGGGGGAGAGGGGCGAGGGAGAAAGGGCGCGCGCGCGGAGCGCGGCCGCCGACGCCCTCCGCCCCCTCCCCTCCCGCCTCCAGAACGTGGCCGTCCTGCAGCGGTGCGTCGTGGTGCTGACCGGCCTCCCCCCGGCCGCCATGACCGAGGCCGCGCTGCGGTCGGCGGCGGGCCGCTTTGGCCGGGTCGCGCGCGCCGCGCCGCCCCGCGGCGCGTCGGCCGCGCGCGCGTCGCCGGGCGCGGCGGCCACGGTCACCTTTCGGGACGCGCGCGACGCGAGGCGGGCGATCGAGGCCGTGGCCGCGGGCGCGCCGTGGGGCGGCCACGTGGCGCGCGCCGCGCCTGGCACCTCCTCCTACTGCCGCTCCTTCATCCGGGGGGCGCGCTGCCCGGACGCGACGTGCGGCCTCATGCACGCCCTGGCGCCGGAGGAGGACCACGTGCCGGCGGGCGGGGTGGCGGCGGCGGCCAAGGGCGCGGCGGCGCCGCGCGTCGCGTCGGCGCCGCCGGCGCCGGCGGCGCCGCCCCCGCCGGCGGCGCCGCCCACGCCGACCGCGCCGCGGGCGCCGCCTCCACCCCCTCCCGCGGGCCGCGCCCCCGCCGGCGCGTGGGCGGCGGCGACCGCGACGGGCACCGCCCCCCGCCCCGCGGCCGCCGTCGCGGCCGAAGCCGCCGCCGCGGCGGCGGCACCGGCGACCACCACCGCCACGTCCTCGGCCAGGCGCAAGCGGTCGGGCGGGCGCCGGCGTGGCGGCGGCGGCGGCGACCGCGGCGCGTCGCCGCCGTGCGGCGGCGCGCCGGCCGCGCCGAGGCCGGTCACGCCGCCCTCGTCCAAGGGGCGGGCGAGCCCCAAAAGGGCGAGCTCTGGGGGTGGCGGCGGCAAGGCGCCAACGGTCGCCGCGCCCCTCGCTCGCGGCGGACGCGCCGCGCGCCGCGGGCCGCCGCCCGGCTTTGAGGCCACGGCCGCGGCAGCGGCCAACGGGCACGCCGCCGCCGCCGCCGCCGCACCCCCCCCGCCCCCCGCGCCGCGCGACACGTCGCGCTTCGACTTTGCGCGCGCCGCGGGCGACGCCGCCGCGCCCGACGTGGGGCCGTCGCTGCTGCGCCAGCTCAAAGCGGCGCACGTGAGCGGGGGTGGAGGCGGCGGCGGCGGCGCCGCGCCCGCTCCCTCCCCCGGCTGCGCGCGCTCGTCCCCGGGCAAGGCCGCGGTTGCGCCGGCTGCGGGCAAGGCGGGTGCGCCGTTGCCCGGCGGCGCGAGCGGGACCGCTGCCGCCAACGGCGGCGGCGGCGGCGGCCGGCGGCGGCGCGGGCGCCGCTAGCGGCCCTTTTCTTCGGGTGTGTTTGATTTGGGGCGGGGCGCCGCGCACGCGCGCACGCACGCATGTGACGGCGCCCGACAACCGAGCGCGCGGGCGGGCGCTGCGGCGAGGGACGGCGGCGAGCAGTGCGCGCGCGCCGGCCGCACGCCCCGCACACCACCGTCTCCGGGACCGCACTCCCTCTGCGGCGGCCCCGCCGGCCCCTGGCGCCCGCCTCAGTCGGGCAGCGGTTGAGTCGGCGCCCCTTCGGGCCCGGGTTCTTCGCGCGCGGTGAACCAATCGCCTGCGTGCCCGCCATGCCGTTGCATCCTGCACGGGCGCGCCCTGGCGCGCGCGCGCCCGTCATCGCCGCCGCCCGCCCCGGCGCAGGCGACGACGCGCGCCCCCGACGCGTCGCCCGCGGCCGCCCGCCATCGCCGACCCGGCATGCGGTGGCCGACGGCGCGCTCGGTGTGGCGCCTGGCTTGTTCGGGCGGCGGCCGCGGCTGGCGCCCGAGCGGGCGCGGGCGCCGCGCCCCAATCGGACGTCGCCGTCGCTCGACGGCGAGGCTGCCTACCTGGAGCGCCTCATTGATGCGCTGCAGGCGTGTGCATCGTCAGAGGCACAGGTACGGGGCAGCACCTGGGGAATGGAGGGGGGAGGGCGGTAGGAAGGGGGGCGGGCGCGAGGTGCTCGCGCGCGGCCTCCCTTTTTCTTGTTTTTTTTTCCGAATAATTCCCACCCCACCCCCCAGGCCGCCTGCCTGCTGTCGAACGCCCGCGTCGCGTCCTACTTGAGTAGCAACTGGTGCGCCGAGGGTTGGCGGGGAGAGCGGTCGTTGGCGCAAAGGCGGCCGACCGACGCCTTCTTCCTCCTCCCTCAGCCCCTCCTCCGTCCGCACCGCCCTCGACGCCCTCCCCATCGACCAACGCACCCTCCTCCTCCACCTCCCCGCCCTCGGCCAGTCCCACGTGCTCGCGTCCGCGGCCGCCGCGCCCGACCCGGCCGCCGCGCTCTCCACACTCGCCACCCACACCCTCGCCCCCGCCGCCCGCTTCCACGACGCTGTGGGGGGGCTGGCAGGGTATCAGTTGGCATGCGTGCGCATGCTGGCGGCCGCCGCGGCCGGCCGCGGCGCGTCCTCGTCGCCCGCGGCGGCGCCGGGGGCCACGCTGGCGCCGCCCGGCGGCCTGGACCTGACGGACGAGCCCGCGGCGACCGCCGCCAAAGCCGCCGGCCTCGCCGCCGTCGGCACGACCGCGGAGCTGGTCCCGCTCGGCGGCGCGTCCGACCGCCTCGGCCTCGTCTGCGAAGCAACGGGGGCGCCCCTCCCCGCCGCCCTGCTCCCCTACGGCGGCCGCCCTTTGCTCGAGGGCCTGCTGCGCGACACGCAGGCGCGCGAGTACCTGGCGTGGCGCGTGCACGGGGCGCAGCACACGACCCCCGTCGCGCTCATGACCTCGTGCGCCAAGGGCGGCCACGCGCACGTGGTGCGGCTGCTGACCGACGCCGACTGGTACGGGCGCGGGGAGGGGTCGTTCAAACTGTTGCGGCAGCCCCTGGTGCCCGTCGTCGCGGCGGCCGACGGCGCGTGGTTGTTGGCCGGCCCGGCGTCCCCCGAGCTGCGCCCCGGCGGCCACGGCGCGCTGTGGAAGTGCTTGGCCGACGGCGGCGGGTTTGGCTGGTTGGCGGAGCGCGGCGTCACAGGCGCGCTCGTGCGGCAGATCTCCAACCCGCTCGCGGGCACGGACGGCACCGCCCTCGCGCTGGCGGGGGCGGGGGCCGCGACCGGGGCGAGCTTCGGGTTCGCCGCGTGCCCGCGGCGGCCCGGCGCGACGGAGGGCGTCGTGGCGCGCGTCTCGGTGCCGAGCGGCGAGGGGGGGCGCCGACCCGCCGCGTCGCACGTCACCTGCGTCGAGTACACCGAGTTTGAAGGCGCGGGGCTGACGGAGGCCGCTTTGTCCCGCCTGCCCGCCAACTCCAACCTGCTCTTCGTCGATCTCGCGTCCGCGCGCGCCGCCGCGACGGCGCGCGCGCCGCTGCGCGCGGCCGCTGCGCCCGGCGCGCCCGCGCCGCCGCCGCTGGGGTGCCTGCCGGGGCTCGTGCTCAACACAGGGAAATCCGTGCGGCCCGGCGGGGCGGGGGAACCCGTCAAGGCGGGTCGCCTGGAGTCGACGATGCAGTGCCTCGTCGACGCGCTCCCCCCGTCCCTGGCCTCCTCCTCGTTCGCCGTCTCCGGCCCGCGCCGCCTCGTCACCTCGTCCGCCAAGCGGGCGCGGGCGCCGGGCGGGTCGCTGGCGCAGACGCCCGACGGGTCGTTCCTCGACCTTGCGCGCAACGGCGGCGACACGCTGCGCGGCGCGGGGTGGGCGGGCGTCCCTCCCGACGCCGACTTTGAGAGCTCGGACGCGGCCGAGGGGCGGTTGCCGCTCGTCTTTGTCCACCACCCGGCCCTGGGCCCGCTCTGGTCGGTCGTCGCGCGCAAGGTGGGGCGCGGGCGCCTCGAGCGCGCCGGCTCGGAACTCGTCCTGGACCTCGCAGAGTGCCGCCTGCGGTCCCTCACCCTGGCCGGGTCGCTGCGCATCCTGGCCGACGCGCCCCTGGGGCACACGGTGGCTGGCGCGGGGCCCGGGTCGGCGCGGCTCGTCTACTCCGACCGCGGCGGCCGCGCGCGCCTGGAGCGCGTAGCCGTGCGCAACGCGGGCGTCGATTGGGGCGACGCGACCAACGTGCCCTGGCGGCACCGGCTCGCGCGGGCGGAGGAGGCGGTCGTGCGGTTGCGGGGGCGGTCTGAATTCGACGCACGCGGCGTCGCGATTCTGGGCGCCGCCGCGTACGACGTGCCCGACGGCCACCGGCTCACGTTGCGCCCGGGGCCCGACGGACGCATCGTGGAGGAGCTGACGAGGCTCGAGGAGGGAGAGGGGCCAGCGTGGGTGTGGCGCTACCGCGTCGGCGCTGGCGGCCGCGTCGAGCTGGCCCTAGAAGAGTGACGCGGGGAGAGATAGAAACACAAACACATGCGCTCGGGCCTCTGGTTGCAGAGCGGCACGGGCCCCTCCCCCTGCAAATCAGTCGCCCCCCCACCCGCCTCCTCTCTCCTCCCCCTCACCACCGCCCGCTGCCGGCCTTGGCGGGCGGCGCGTCCGCCTTGTCCGCCACGGCCAGCTTGTCCACGCCCTCGGCGGCGTCGGCGGCGATGGCGTCCGTCGCGGCCGGCGTCGCGGCGCGCGCCGCGCGCGGCGCCTTCTCGAGCTTGGCCTCGGCCTCGCGCCAGTCGACACCCTTGTCCTTGAGCACGGCCTCCCGCGGGCGGGCGGCGCCAAACGGGTTGTTGGCGGGGGCGGCGGCGGCGTCGGTCGCGGCCGCGGCCGCGGCGGCGTCGGGCGGCGGGAGCGAGCGCGGCTTGAGCGCGAGCCGCGGCCGCCCCCCCCCAGTCGCCCCCGACGCAGGGCGCGAGTCGCCGCCGTCGACGGGCGTCGCCCGACGCCACCCGTCCGCCCCGTCCGCGCGCGCCCCCGGCGGCGGCCCCGCGTCGCCAGCGGCCGACCCCGGCCCGGACCCGCCGTCGGACGAGCGGACAGGCTTTTTGGACCACCGATCCTCGACGTCGGCCGCGGACGGGCCCCCAAACTCGCGCCGGTCGGCGTCGCGGTCGCCGGGGAGGGAGGGGACAAACTTTTTCTCACCGCCCCAGCGCGCGGCCGAGTCGGCGCGCGAAGGGCCGCCAAAGTCGCCGGGGATGCCCCGGTCCGCGCCGTACCGGTCGGCCATGCCCGCGGGCTCGTACCCGGCGCCCGTGCCGCCCCGGTCGGCGCCGTACCGGTCGGCGAGGCCGCCCGCGTCTCCGCCGCGCGCGGGGAGGCCGCCGCCGCCCGCGCCCGACGGCGTGAACTTTTTCTCCCCGCCCCAGTTGTCCGACATGTCGGCGCGGGAGGGGCCGTCGTCGTAGCCGTCGCCGCCGTCGGAGCCGCCAAAGTCTGGAGGGGAGGAAGAGGGGGGTTGGCGGGGTTGGTTTGGTCGCTGCCGCCCGCCGCGCTGGGCGCCGCGCGATCGCGGTGGAGCCGGGTGGCGCGCACGCGCCCGCGGCGAGCGCGCGGACGCCTCCCGCGCCCGCGCGGCACGCGCGGGGCGTCGGATCCCCTCCCAATCCCCCTCCCCCCCCTACCTCCAAACCCGCGCTCCCGGTCGGCGAACGCGCCCCCCATGCGGCCGCCGCCGTCGTCGCCGTCGGCGCGCTCCCGGGGCGCGGTGGGCAGGGCGGCGAGGATGTTGTCGTCCCCCCCGGCCGCGCGCGGCGCGCCTCCGCGCGGCGGCCGGTACCCGCCCCCACCCCCGGGCGCGGCGCCCGACTGAAATTCGGCGAGCGTCATCTTGGAGCGGGCAGCCTTTTGCTGCTTGGCGCGCTTCTCCGCTTTCGTCTCCCGGATCGTGAGCGACTCGCCGAGCGAGGGGAACGCGTCCGCCGCCGCCAGCCCCGGCGCGGCCGCGGACGGCGTCCACTTGGCCGGCTTGGCGGGCGGGGGGGGGGGGGCGACGGGGGGCGCGTCCAGCGCGCCGCCGTTGGCCTCCTCCTCTTCATCCACCTGCGCCGCCCACGCGGAGCCGGCGCCGGCGGAGGCACCCCAGGCGGACGGGGTGGCGGCCATGGTGGTGAGGGGGGGAGGGCGGGCCGCGATGGCGGTGTGCGGCGCGGCGGCCGCCGGCGACGGCTGGGCGCGCTGGCGGCGCGCGCCGGGGGGGGCGGCTCGTTTGCCGCGCTCGACCGTCTCCACGCGACCGCCGCGATGCACAGCGACGCTGCCCGGTTTGCACAGGGGGGGGAGCGGCCGCTAGGGGCTCCACGCGGGCCCCTCCGCGGCCGCCACGTCCGCCCCTCTCACTCGCCGCCCTGCAGCGCGGCCAGCATCTCGCTCGCCAGGCCGGCCGGAGGCGCCGCGCGGTCGCCATCGCCCGAGCGGGCGCCGCCCGACTCGCCCGACTCGTCGCTGCCGCTCTCGCTCTCGCTGCCGCTCAGCCCTCCCTCCGCCGCCGCCGCCCGCGCCCCCGGCCCGTACAGCTTGCGCCAGCAGTCGTCCGCCGTCTTGCCCGGGACGCAGGCCGCCAGGCGCGCCCAGTAGCCGGGGGCGCCGGGGTCAACAGTGACTAGGAACGCCGACTGCAGCGCCACCACCTGCTCCTCGGACCAGGGATCCGCGTCGTCGACGTCCGGGAGGGGCGCGGGGGCCGGCGCGAGGCGGCGCGGCGGGCGGGGCGGGGGCGGGGGCGGCGCGGCGCGGGGTTGCGGCCGCCGCGTCGCCCCGCCCCCGGCCGCCCTCCCGCCCCCGTCGCCGCTGCGCGCGCGCCGCTCCAGAAACTTGACCGCGCGCGGCGGCGGCTCCGTGGACAGCCCCGCGCGCGCGCGGTTGGCGCAGTTCCAGGTGGCGGACTCGGTCCCGCACCGCCCTTTCTTGGCGCGCGCGCACGCGGGGCAGCGCGGGCGCACGCCGGTGGCGACGGAGAAGGTGGCGCCGGGCGGGAGGCGGCCGGGGGCTTCCGCGGCCGGGTCGCCGCCGCTCCCGGCCGGCCCACGGGCCGCCGCGCGCTCGGCGGGCGTTTGGCGGGCTGCGGGGCGGTCCCAGAAGCCGTCGTCGTCGGCAGAGGCGGAGGGAAGGTGCGGTTGGCGGGAGGGCGAGGGCTCTGCGCGCGCGCGCGCGTCGGCAGACGCGGGGCGCGAGGCGGCCTCGGCCGGCGGCCCGCCCCGGTCCCCGCTGGCCGGCGTGCTGGCGGCGCGCCCTCCGGCGCGCCCGCCAGCCTCGGCCTCGTCGGCGGCGGCGTCGCCGCCCGACGACGGCGACGGCGCGGCCGCCGGCTCCGCGCCGGCCCGGGCGCCCGGCGTCGCGGGCCGCCCGCGCTTGGCGGGCGGCAGCGGCGCGGGAAGCGCGGCCTTGCGGCTCGACGCCACCAGCGTCGCGGCCGCGTCTGCGACCGCGGGGCCGGCCAGCGCATCGAACGCGGCCCGCACGCGGGCGCCGGCGTCGGAGCGGGCCAGGGAGAAGGAGGGGAGGAGGGCGGGGGCCGGCGGGGGCGGCGCGCTGGGGGCGGGGATTGAATCGCGTGAGCGCCCAGCGCCGCTCCGCCCCCCTCCCAATCCCCTCCCACGCCTCACACACACACCGGACACCACGGTCGAAGATGCTGCCATCGCGCAGCGGGTCGGCGCGCGGCAGCGCGGCGAGCGGGGGGGGAGGGGCGTCCATCGCGGCCGGCGGGCGGCGGCAGCGACCACGGCGGTCGCCGGCGGCTGCCCACGAGCGGCGAGGGCGGGAGAGGGTGTGGAGCGGGCGAGGAGTGGTGAGGCAGTCCTTCTTCACTCCCGCCTCTCGGGCCCGCCACTCCCCACGCGCCACTGCTCGCCGCCATGCCGGTCGCGGAAGCCCTGTTCGCCCAGCTCAACGAGGCGCTGGCGGGGGGGGAGGCGGAGACGATCGTGAAGGGGATGAAGGTAAAGAGGGGTAAAGGGGCTCTCGCGCGCCGCCAGGGGGGGCTGGATGTGTCACGCATGCGTGGGCGCGGCGGCGGCGGCGGCAGACGCTCGTGCTTTCGGCCGCCGCGCGCGCGGCCGCCGTGGCCATTGGCGCGCGCCCGCGGCGCGGCCGCGAGGCCGGTTTGCGCGCCGACGCGCCGCGCGCGACCGCGCGACCGCGCCGACCGTGCCGAGTGGGCGCGGGCGGCGGCCGAGGCGCCGCGCGCCGCGCGCGCGCGCGCGAGGGCGCCGCCGACGCCCCACCCTCTTTCTCGTAGGACTTGGTCGTCTTCGACATCGACGGCACCAAGTGGACCCTGGACCTGCGCCCCGGCGAGACCAAAAAGGTATAGGGACGAGGGAGGAGAGGGAATGGGGGTCGCTCTCGCGTGCGCACGCCCAACCCCGTCCCACACCCCACCCTTCCTCTCCTCCACTTCTCAGGTGACCAAGGGCGACCCGCCCGCCAAGGCCGCGGTCACGCTCACGATCGCGGACGCCGATTTCGGAAAGCTGGTCGCCGGCAAAGCGACGCCGCAGCAACTCTTCCTCACGCGCAAGCTCAAGATCGGGGGGTCGATGGCGCTCGCGCTGAAATTGACGCCCGTGCTCGCGGCGGCGGGGCCGCGGGCCAAGCTTTGATTGAGAAGGGGAGGGGTTGTCGATTTCACTTGTCGCAGGGGCTTCCGCCCCTGCGACGCATCCGGGTTGTGTGGCGCGGCTCCGGGAGGGCGCGGGGGACTGTGACGGACCGGCCGACGCCGCCGCCGGCGTGAGCGCGTCGCGCCTACAAGCAGACCCGGGTCGTCACTTTTCAGGCGCTCACACCTCCGCCGCCGCTCCGCGCGCCCGCCGGGCCGCCATGTGCCCCTCCTCCGTGGTGGCCGCCGACGCCAACTTGTGCGTGGGGGAGGGGGCGGGGCGCGGCGGGCGGCAGGGGCGCCGCGCGCCATGCCATCCCTTCGCGGGGTGGCGCGCGCCGCCGGCGCGCTGCGCGCCCCCGCGCGCCCCCGGACGGTCGGGCGCGCCCACGCGCGCCGACATGGGTCGGGAGTCGGGCGCGCGGGCGCGCGGCAGGGCCGGGAGCGGGCCCTAGAGCTTGCCCTGACTCGCCCGCCTCCCCCGACCAGGCTCGCCGCCAAGTTGCGCGCCCTGTCTCCCTCCTGGTCGACCAAAGCGGTGCTCACTGAGCGTAAGCGGGGAGCGGGGGGGGGGCGGAAGGGCGGGCGGCCCGGTCGCCGCGGCGAGAGCGCCGCGGAAAGCGCCCGAAAGCGCGCGGAAAGCGCGCTTTCCGCCGCCGACGCCGACGCCCCGCCCCCCCTCCAGGCGTCGCCTCCTCCCTCACCGCCCCCCTGGGCGTGGCTGAACGCCGTTTTGAAGCCCCCTCGTTGCTCGCCGTCCGGTACGGCGCTGCGTCGCGCGCGGGCGCCGACCCCGCACCCCCCGGCGCCCCCGCGGGCACCGCGGGCCCCGCCAAGGCCAACCAGGACACGTACTTGGCCGTGGAAAGGCCTGGCGGCGGCGACGCCCTGCTGCTGGCCGTTTTCGACGGCCACGGCGCGCACGGCGGCCGCGTCTCGGCCCTGCTCGCCGCCCGCGTCGGCGCCCTGGCCGGCGCGGCCGGCCTCGGCCGGGACGATGCAGGCGCGTGCGCGGGGGGGTTGCCCAAGCCCAACGCGGGCGTGGCGTGGCCGCCGGCGGCGGCGCGGGCGGTCGCAGGCGCGCCGACGCGCCGCCCCGCCACGCCGCCCCCCGAAGCGGCCGACGCCGACGCGCTTGCCCTGGACGCCGCCCTCGCCCGCGCCAACGCGGCCGTGCTCTCGTCGCGCACGATCGACGCGTCGCTCTCCGGGTCGACCGCGGCGGTCGCGGCCCTCAGGCCCGCCGGCGTCTCCCTCGCCCACGTCGGCGACTCGCGCGTCATCCTGGGGGCGATCGACGATGAGACCGACACTTTGACCGCCCGCCCCCTCACCGACGACCACGCCCCGACCCGCCCCGACGAGGCCGCGCGGATCCTCGCCGCGCGGGGCCGCATCGCGTCCTACTCCCACCTCGGCCACCCCGTCGGCCCCCTGCGCGTCTGGCTGCCCACGGTGGACGCGCCGGGGCTGTGCATGACGCGCGCGATCGGCGACACGGTCGCCGCGGGCGCGGGCGTCGTCGCGCGCTCGGAAACGGGAAACCACGCGTGGACCCCCGCCGACCGCTACCTGATCGTCGCGTCCGACGGCGTGCACGAGTTCGCGTCCGACACCGAGATTGTGGCCACCGTGCACGCGGTGGCGGCCGCGGGCGGCGGCCCAGACGCGGCCGCGCGCGCGCTCGTCGCGGCGGCTCGCGCGGCCTGGATCGCGGACGAAGGCGGCGCATGCGACGACTGCACCGCGATTGTGGCCTACCTGGAAGTCGGTGGCGGCCGCGACGGCGGCGCGACCGCGGCGTGAAGGATGAGCCGAGCCGCCGACGCGAACCGGCGTTTCTTCCCTCCTCAACACCCCTACCTAGCCCCGTCCACACACCGGCGCCCGCGAATTGCAGCGGGCGCCCGGGCGCCGCCCCGGCGGCGCAATTCCGCCCCCACTACCCCCCTTTTTGCCCCCTCCTGGGGCCGACGCGCGCGATGCTGGGCAGCTCCACCAGTTTTCATCGCCCACCGCCGCGCGGCCCCGGCCCAAACCACCCCACCCCACGAGCGAGACCCCGAGCGAGAGCGCGCGCGCGACCGAGACGGTGATAGCCGCGAGTGATTAAGAGGAGAGAGGAGAGCCAGAGCACACGGCGGGGGCGCGTGCCGCGTGCATGCAACCCGCCGAGCAAGTGGCGCCCCCGAAAACCCCGAGATTCACATGCCTTCACCCTCGCGCGCGCGCCCAGCGACGGCCTTGGCGGCGGCGGCGGCGGCACGGGCGAGGCCCGAGCGGTGGAGGCGCGCGCCCGCGGCGATGACGCTGCTGTCGCCGCCGCCTCCCTCCACTTCCCACGCCGCCGCCAGGTCGAGCAGTCGTCGCCTCAGCTCGGCTTTGGCTGCCGCGCCCGCCGGCGTCGCGGCGACGGCGGCGGCGGACGCCGCCGCCGCTGCTGCCGCGGCGCGGCCCTCTTGTTCGGCGTCATCCCTCCCGCTGCCGCCCGCGGCGGCCGCCGCTTCTTCAGCCGTGGTCGCCGCCTTGACAGCCTTGATGGCCGCTTTGGCGCCGGCCGCGTCCAGGGCGGGTCGCCGCGCGGCGGCGACCGCGGCGGCGACGGCAGCCGCGGTCGCCCCTGCAGCGCCCGCCACCCACATTTCGGAGTCCAGGCATGCAGCTTTGAGCATGGCTTTGGCGGCCGAGCAGCAGGGCGTCGGCGGCTCGAGCGGAAAGGCGTGCCGCAGGGGGGCCGGGCCGCCGAGCTCGCGCAGCAGGTCTGCTGCCGCCGCGACCGCGGCCACCGCTTCGGGTCCGTGCTCCAGCAGGATCTCATGTGCGACGCCGCCGATGGCGGTCATGGGCGGGGCAAGGCGGGCGGCGGGCGGCAGGTCGGCGGCGGCGCGCACGACCAACACACGCGCCCCGTCCAGCCCCTCCCACGCCGCGGTCGTCGCCACGCCGCGCAGGGCGGGCGGGATGGCGGAGGCCAAGGGCGCGATGCACGCGGTGCCCGGCTCGGGCCCGGGGAGGGCGGCGCGCGCCGTGGCCGCCCCGGCCCACGCGCGCGCGCGCGCGGCGCCCCGGTCGCCGCCCGCCTCGTCCAGCGCGGCCGCCGCTTGGGCGTGCAGCTCGTCGCCTGCGGGCGTGTTGCGCAGGAGGAGGGCGGCGGGATGGCCGTCCATGAGAAGGGTCGAGGTCGGCGGCGGAGGAAAGGCGGCAAGGAGCGCCGCGACGGCCGCCGGCCGCCCGCCCTCACCCACCGCCCAGCGCGCCAACGCGTCCTCCAGATCCGATTCGTCCCCGGTCACGACCCAGGCCGCGGCTTCGGGCACGCGGGCGAGCACCGCGCCGCGCGCGGCGCCCGCAGCGACCGCTAGACCCCACGCCCAGGAGCCGGCGTCGGTTTCGCCGACGCCAGGGAGAGCGGTCACGCCTTCAGAAACGGGCTCGGGCGCTCCTCCGGGGCCGACTTTGGCCGCCGCGGCGGCAAGCGCCGCCAGCACGGCCGCCGCCGTCACGGCGAGCGCGTCGCCCGCCGCCGCCGCCAGCTCCTTTTGGCGGGCCCGGTACGCCAGCGCCATGGCGGCGTGCGGGGGGGTGGACGAGCGCGCGGCGTCCGCCGCGTCGTCCGCGGCGCGCCGCGGCCCGAGCGCCGCGGCGCGCGCGGCGAGCGACGCGCGCAGCGCGGCGAGGGCCGCGACCGCGGTCGCGGGCGCGACGGGCAGGCCCCAGTCGATGCCGGGAGGGGGTGCGCACGGTGCGGGGGGGGCGGGGCGAATGGTGACGGCCGGAAGGTCGCCGCCGCGCCGCCCGGGCGGCGCCGCCGCCGCCGGCCCGACCCCCGCCACCGCCGCCTCGCCCAGCCGCGCCGCCTCGGCACCATCCGCCAGCGCCACAGCCGCCGCCGCCAGCGCGGCCGTGGGCAGCGGCGCCGCTGCCCGGCAGTAGGCGTCGCGCGGGACGGCGAGCGCCCGGACGAGCGCGCGGCGCGCGGCCGCCGCGCGGCCCGCGCCGCCGACGCCGACGGAAAAGTGAAAGAAGTCGGCCGCGTTGCGCGGCAGCACGAAGCCGTACCCGGCCAGGAGCTCCTCGTTGGACTTTTGGGGGGAGTAGTTGGTGGCGAGCGGTGTGCCCGCTGCGCACGGCGACCCGAGCGTCCAACAAAACTCGCCCCTCCCGTCGCCGCCCGCCGTCCACGCCACCGCCACGCCGGGGTCGTGGTCCAGCATGTCGACGACGGGGACGAGGGCGACGCGGGGGGGAGGGCGAGGGTTAGGGTAATGGTCAGGGTTAGGGTTGGGTGGGGGCGAGGGGCCGGGAAGGTTGAACGCGCGCGACCACACGGTCGACCGCGCCCACCGGACGCCGGCCTCGCTGGCGCCCCAGCCGTGGCGCGCTGTGACCAGGGGGCCGCCGTCGCCTCCTGCGGCCGCCACCAGGCGGTCGCGCAGCCGCCCCAGGCGCGCCAGGGCGGCGTCGGCCGCGGCCGCCGCGGCGCCCGCGCGCGACCCGGCGAGCAGGGCCCGGTGCTCGGCCGACCACCAGGTGGGGTCATCGTACGTGGATGGCAATGAGGCGACGTAGGGCGCCCACCGAGAGGCGGGGCCGCGCGCCGCGGCGGCGAGCAGCGCGAGCACGAGGGCGTCGCGGTCGCCGACCGGCCCGTCGGCCGCGCCGGCGCCCAGCCCGCTCTCCACAACCGCCCACGCATCCCCGTAGTCGGGGTCGGCGCCCAGCTCGTCCCCGGTGAGCAGCCAGCGGGGCGGCACGGTGAGCGCGCACGTTCCCGGGGGGAGGTCGGAGTTGGGGACGAGGCTGCGCCCGGCCGGGCCGCCGGCATGCAGACGGGGGTCGATGGAGAAGCCCTGGGTGAGGAGGGGAGGGTCGTTGGACGCCCGGAATGCGGCAATGCGGGCGGCGGCCGCCCCACACACCCCTCACACACCTCGCCCCGCGCCCAGTCGATGAGCGCCTGCAGCGGTGAGGGCGGCATGACTATGGGCGCGGCGGCGGCATCGAGAGAGAGGGGGAAGAGGAAAAGGAAAATGTGTGTGCACGTCGACCCTCCTCTCTCCCTCCGCCCTCCCCTTCTCCCGACCATCACGCGTCCGCCTCCTTGGCCTCCTGCGCCGGGAACTCGGCCGCCACCGACGCCCAGTCGCGGGCGCCGTCGACGAGGGCTTTGACGACGGGCGTGAGCGACGCGCCCGGCACGCGCACCTGCGCCATCGAGTCGCGCTCGCGCAGCGTGACCGTGCCGTCCTCGATCGTCACGCCGTCGACTGTGACGCCAAAGGGGACGCCAATTTCGTCGGTGCGGGCGTAGCGTTTGCCGATCGTCACCGACGTCGTGTCGAGCAGCGTGGCGAGCCCCGCACCCCGCAACCCCGCCTCGACCTTGCGCGCCGCGGCATCCATCTCGGGCCGCGACAGCAGCGGGAAGATGGTCACCTTGACCGGCGCGACGGCGGGCGCAAACTTGAAGAAGGACCGCGCGGCGTCGCCCGCGCGCGTCGCGTAGCAGTGCTCGAACGCGCAGTAGATGATGCGGCCCAGCCCGAACGAGGGCTCGATGACGGAAGGGACGATGGAGCGGCCCGTGATCTTCTTGGTCTGGCGCTCGACCGAGACGTGGGCCGGCGTCAGCGTGACCGCGGTCCCGCACGCGAGCGTCAAACTCGCCTCGCCGCCCGCCAGCCCCGCCTGCAGCGCTTCCGCGCCGGCGTCATCGAGCCCCGCCAGCGCATCGAGCACGGCCTTGGCCTCTTTCTTAAACGCGATGCCGAGAGCTTTGCGGTCGGGCACCGCCACGAGTGCGTCCACGATCCGCGGCTTGTCAAACGGTTCAAACACGGACAAATCTTGCTTGGACTTGAGCGCGTGCGCCGTGAGGTCGTACGCCGACCGGTCGGCGAGGCCGACGCACTCGACCCACCCGTACGTGCACTGCACCTCCGCGTCCCAGCAGTCTTCCGCATAGTGCGCCATCTCGTGGGTGAGGTGCTGCCGGAAGCGCAGCTTGGTCGGGTCGATGCTGGGGGGAAAGGAGAGGGGAAAGGGGCGTCGGCGCGCTCGCCCCCGCCCCCGCGCCTCCCGTCCCCTCTCCTCGTCTCGTACCCGATCTTGGTGAGGAAGAAGTACGTCCGCCCGATAAAGTAGGCCAACGTCTCGTTGGCGATGACGCCGGCGGCGACGGCGTCGCCGAGCGACCGCGGGAGCGCGACCTTGTCGGCGCCCATTTGCAGCTCGCGCGAAAACAAGAGCGGCGCGGCGCGCGCCACGGACTGAAACTTGGGGTGTGACTTGTCGTCGGGCCGGCAAAAGTGCTCGACTTCCGCCTGCGTAAACTCGCGCACGCGCAGCAGTCCGGCTTTGGGCGAAATCTCGTTGCGGTAGGATTGCCCGATCTGGGCGGCGGCAAACGGCAGCCGCCCGCCGTTGTAGTAGAGGAGGTCCCGGAAGTTGACAAAAATGCCTTGCGCGGTCTCGGGGCGCAGGTAGCCGACCTGGGAGGGGGGGGGAGGGGTGTTTTGGGCGGGGTCGGGGCCGGGACCGCGACGGCGGCACCCGCCCAACAACCCGCCCACCCCCCACCCCGCCCCCACCTGGTCCCCGCGGGGCCCGATGCTCGTCTTGAACATGAGGTTGAACGCGTACGGCCGGGACAGGGCGTTGCCGGTCTCGGGGGCGAGGACCTTGTAGCGGTCGAGCGCGTCGCCGAGGCCGTCGGCCGTCAACTCTTCCACCGTCGCCAGCAGCTCGCGCGCCTCTTCCCGTTGGTGGGGGGTCAGCGGGGTTTTGGTGTCGGCCAGGGCGGCTTCCAGCGCGGCCTCCAGGAGGTGGTCGGCGCGGTGGCAGTCCCCAGTGACCGCGTCGGCCACCATCAGGTCCGTGAACCGGTCCACGTGCCCCGACGCCTTGAGCACGACCTCCGGCGTGACGGCGGGGCACTCGAGCTCGAGCATGCCCTCTTCGAGCACAAAGTGTTGGCGCCACAACGCCGTCACGTTTTGTTTGACCGCGCACCCGGGCGGGCCGTAATCGTAAAAGCCGGCGACGGCGCCATAGATTTTAAACGAGGGGAGGTAGAAAAGGCGGCGCTCGAGCGCGTTGGCCTGGAGAGGGGGGGAGAAGAGGGGGAGCCGGGTCGGCCGCCGCGCCCGGGTCCGCCCCGCGCCCGCTCACGGCCCCCGCCCCTGTCCTCACCACGGCCGCGCGGAAAGCTTCCTTGGACTCGGCGCCGCCCGCGCCGGACGCGGCCTGGTACGCCTGGAGGGATTAGGAGGGAAGGGTTGGCCGCCGCGCGCTCGCACCACCTCCTGCGCCCACCCCCCCACCCCCTCCCCACACCTTGAGCTTGGCCTCCCGGTCCAGCTTGAGGTCCTGCAGCTTCTGGATCGCGGCGTCGACGTCCGCCTGGAGGCGGGGAGGGGAGAGGGAGGGAGGGGGAGGGGGTTGGAGGTGGCTCCCGGCGCTGCGCCAATCCGCCAGCACGCACAGGAGCGCACGGCCCATTGCTGGAGGGGCGGCAGATGACGCACGGCGCGCACCCTGCTCGCGCCGCGAATGGCGGCCGCGCCGCCCCTCCCGCCCCTCCCGCATTTCCTTCCCCCTTCCGCCCCTACACCTACCTTGCTCGCAGTCCCGTCTTTGAGCCCGCCCTTGAGCGACCGCACGGCGTCGCCCTGCAGCGTGACTGCGGCGTCGACCGAGTCGACCTCCGCCTTGAGGGACGCGGCGGCCGCGGGATCGGCCATGATCGGATGTGTGGAGGGCGGCGCGGGGAGGGCGGGCGGAGACGCGGCGGCAGGCGCGCGTTGTGGCAACAGAGCCGGCCACGGCCACCATCGCAGCCCTGCTGCCGCAGTCCCCCCACACCCGCGCGCCGCGCTCCCCCGCGCCCCCCCCCCCCATCACGCTCCCGCAAGCCACACCCGCCGACGGACCGGCGAGCGGAGGCCGCCCGCCCGTCCGCCGCCCCCGCATCCGCGCGAGCGCGCTGCTGGCGCGCACGCCGCCCGCCCTCCCCCGCCCCCCGCGGCTCGCCGCCATGGCCACCGCGATCATGCACGACCGGGACGCCACGGAGAGCAGCGGGCCGGAGACGTCGGGTGCGGGGCGGGGCGCATGGCGTGAGCTGGCGCGGGGAGCTAGCCGCCGTGGCGACCGCGGGGTGGTCGACAGGGTCGCGCCGGGGCCGCGCCAGGGCAGGCGCGGGCGTGAACCGACCCCTTGTCCATCCCCAGTCTCCACCTCGCGCGACGACAGCGAGCGCACACCCCCGCCCGGGCGCGACCGCGGCGACGCCGAGTCGGCCGCGCAGCGAGGCGCGGGCCTGAAGCGCCCCCCCGCCCGGGACGACGAGTCGGACGGCTCCGACGGCGTCCCCCTGGCCAAGAGGCTGGCCGCCGCGTCGCGCGGCGCGCCCACGACGCCCGTCCGCCTCGGCGCGGGCGCCGTCCGCGCGGCCGCCTCCAAAGCGCGCCCCCCAGGCGCCCTCGCCGCCCTGCTCGCCCCCATGTCGCGCGTGCGCGGCGGCTCCGGCGGGCGCGTGCCCGGCGCGCCGCGGCCGGGCGGCGCCGAGGCGTCGCGCGCGGCGCTGCGCCGGCTGCGCTCGGAACTGCTGGACGTGGAGGAGGCCGTCCCCTGGTCGGCCGTCACCCCCGGCTGGCGCGGGCGGCGCCCCGCGTGGCGGCGCGCGCTGCGCGCGTCGGACGCCGCGGCGTGCGTGGCGCGCGCGCTCAGAGAGTTTCGCGCGGCCCTCGCCCCCACCGCCCCCCCGCTCCTGACCGCCACCGGCGACGACGACTGGCTCGAATCCGTCGACGCCGTCGCCGCGGGCGCGATGCCGGGCGCGACGCTGCACCCCCTGTGGGGCGAGCTGCGCGACGGGGTGGCGGCCTGGGTCGGCGCCGCGCCCCGCCGCCCCGGCGCCGCGCCCAAAGGGTCGGGGTCCGGGTCCGATGGCGGCCCTGCCTACGCCGCGACCGGCCCCGCGCGCGTCGCGGGGCGCGGCGCGCTCGCGCCGCCGCTCTCGCCGCGCGCCGCGCTCGGCCCCGGCCTCGCGCTGGCCGCCCGCTGGGTCTGCTCCCCACTGCCGTACGATGATGTTCCCCTCTTCGGCGACGGCGGCGCGCTCGACCTGGACTCGCTGCTGCTGCCGACGCCCGGCGGCGGCGCCGCCGCGGCCGACGGCGGCCTGCTGCCCCTCGCTCGCGGGGCCGGGCCGGCTGGGTCGGGCGGCCTGATGAGCGGCGGGCTGCTCGGCGGCGCCCCGGACGGCGCCGAGTGCGCGTCGCCCGGCGCCAGCCTGGCGTGCGCGCACGCGCATGGCAGCCTCCTCGCCCCGATCACGCCCGGGGAGTCGCTCTTTGCCGCGTTTGCGGGCGATGAGACCGACCTCGAGTGAGAAAAGGGAGGGATGGAGGAGCGTTTGCGGCTGCCGACTACCTTAGCACCACCACCACCGCTACCACCAAACGTCTGGCCCCGCGGCCCCCCACCCGCCGCGGGCGCCCCCATCATTCAACCGGGACGCGCGGGTCGCGTCCGCCACGACGCACGCACGACCCCGCGCACCCGCTAACGCGCTTTTGGAGAGAGGGGGTGGGGGAGGGGGAGAGAGGGGGTGCGGGGTGCGCGCCGCGCCGCGCGTGCAACCCGCGTGCGCCGCGCAGCGTGTGCGTCAAGGGCGGGGCGCAGGGGGCGGCGGGACGAGGCTGGCCGTCACACGCGCAACCCCGCCGCCCTCGCTCACACACCCTCTCCCCCACCCCTCGTCTTCCTCAAAAGTACACCGAGCGCACGTCGCTCGCCGCAAACGTGACCGAGCACTGCGGGCATTTGCGCGCGCGCGATTCCACGCGCTCCGCGACGCACTGTTGGCACAGCACGTGGCCGCACCGCGCGATCAGCGTGTTTTTGGGGCGCTCCCCGCACACCGCGCAGTAAGCAAGCTGGCGCAGGGCGGAGAGCTCGGCTTCCGCGTCGGCGCCCGCGCCGCCGCCCGCGGTGCGCAGGCGGTCGAGGCGCGCGCGCGCGGCGCGCGCGTCGGCCTCGGCGCGCGCGCGCTTGGCGCCTTCCGCCTTGGCGGTCGCCGCCGCCGCTTCCGCCGCGCGCCTTGCGTCGCCCGCTTCCGCTTTGGCGGCCTTGGCGGCGGCGTCGGCGTCGCGCGCGACGCCCTCGCGCGCGCGCAGCGTCGCCGCGAGTGACTCGACCTGCGCCTGGCCGGCTGCGGCCCGCGCCTTCGTCGCTTCGGCATCCGTGACTGCCGCGCGCAGCCTGCGGTCCAGGTCGACGGTGCGCTTTTTGAGTTCGGCCGCTTCCGCGGTCGCGGCGTCGGCGCGGCGCGCCGACGCGGCGGCAGCCGCGGCGGCGGCGGCCGCCGCCATGCTCCCCTCGCCCTTGCTCGCCGCCGCGGCCGCCAGCGCGTCATCCCGCTCGGTCAACGCTTGGAGGAGTCTCGTGTTTTGGGCCTGCATCTCTTCGTACGCGGCGCCGGTCGCTTCGAGCTCTGCGAGGTAGGCCTCCAGGTCGTCCGCCAACCCGTGCGCGCGCGCCGCTTCGACGGTCGCTTTCGCGTCGGCCGCCGCGGCCGCCGCGGCGGCCGCGTCGGCGGCGGCGAGGGCGGCGGCTTCCGCGCCGCGCGCGTCTGCGGCGGCCGCGGCGGCGGCCGCCGCGTCTGGGCCGGCCGCCTTTTTGGCCTCCTCCAGCTCGGTCTGCAGCCGAGCTACGGCCTCGGTGAGCTCGCCGGACGCGGGCGTGGCTGACGAACCGTCGCCGCCGGCCAACGCGGCCACAAAGGCCGACAGGTCGGCGACGCGCGCCGCGAGCGACGCCTCGCGCGCCGACGCGGCCGCCGCCCCGGTCGCCGCTTCGGTCAGCCGGTCACGCAGGCGGTCGGCGAGCGCGGTGGCGGCGGCGGCGGACGCGGCAGCGTCGCGGTCGGGGCCGTCGCCGCCGCCGCGCGCCGCGCGCGCGCGCTTGGCCGCCGCGGTCGCGGCCGACGCTTCGGCCTGCAGCGTGGCAACCATGACCTTGAGCTCGGCCACAGTCGAACCCTCGCCCGCGCGCGCGCGCGCGTCGCGCGCGCGCGCGTCGGCCGCGCCGGCCGCGGCGACCGCCTTGGCCGCCGCGCCTTCGGCCTCCGCCGCGCGCCGCTCGGCCAGCTCGCGCAGGCGGTCGGCGTGCGCCGCACGGTCGGCATCCAGGCGGGCGCGGTCCAGGTCGCGGCGCGCGGCGGCGGCGTCGGAGGACGCGGCCTCGGCCTCGGCGCGGGCGCGCACGGCGTCGGCCTCGGCGGAGCGCAGGCGGCGAGCAGTCTCGTCCGCGTCGCCGACGGCACCGCCAGCGGTTGCTGCTTCGGCCACTGCTCGTGCGGCGGCCAAATCAGCGGCGAGCGCGTCCTTCGCCGCCGCCGCGGCGTCGGCGTCGGCGCGCGCGGCCGCGACAGCCTCGCGCGCAGCCGCCGCCTCGGACAGGGCGTCCTCTGCGGCCGCGCGCAGGCGTTTGATCTCGTCGGCGTCAGCGGAGAGGGATGGCGGCGGAGGAGCGGCTGCCGTGGCTGCTGGCGCGGGCGCGGGCGTCGCCGTGGGCGCCGCCACCGCCGCCGCCGCCACGGCCCCTTTGAGCGTCGCCGCCCGGCTCTGCGCCGCCGCCAACGCTTCGTCCTTGTCCGCCAACTCGTTGGCCAGCCGCCGCGCCTCGCCCTCGGCCGCCGCCGCGCGGTCGGCCGCCGACCGGCGCGCCGCGTCGGCCGAGCGCGCCGCGCCGCGCGCCGCGTCGGCCGCCTTGCGCGCGGCGGCGAGTTCGCGCGCGACGGTGGCGTCGTTGGGGGTGGCCGCGGCGTCGATGCGGTCCAGGGCGGCGGCCAGCGCTGCGCGGCTCGCCACCGCGCGGGCGGCAAGCCGGCGCTCGGCAGCGGTCGCCGTGTCGGCGTGCGCGTCGGCGGCCGCGGTCGCCGCAGCATCGTCCGGGCAGCTGGCCAGCAGGCGAGCCAGGAAAGGGTCGGCGGGCAGGGGTCCGTCGCCCCCGACGGGCGGCGTCGCCGCGCGACCTTTCTTGGCCGCCCGCTCGCCATCAACCAGCCCGCCCGCCCGGGACGCCGTCCACGCGACGTCCGCATCCAGCGCGTCCCACGCGGCGTGCACGGCGGCCACGGCGTCGGCCGCGGCGTCGGCACGCGCGTCGGCCGCGTCGGCGCGCGCTTCCAGGGACGCGATGAGCGCGTTCTTGGCTTCCAGTGCGGCGGCCAGCCGCTTGGCCACGCTGGGCGGCTTGGTGGTCATGGTGGAGGAGGGAGGGAGGGGGGCGGTGCGGGGAGATGCGGCGGCCGCGGCAGCAAACGGTCCTGGCGGCGGCCTGCTGGCGACGCCGCTCTTGCCGCGATCACCACGCGCGGCTGGCGCGGGGCCAGGCGGCGGGAGGGCGCCTAGGTGTGGGGGACGACGGCCGACGGCCCACCCCTCTCCACTCCCCATCCCGCTCCCTTGATGCCCGCCTTCCCGGTTGACCACCTCGCCTCCCTGCTCGGCCGCGCCGTCGCCGACGCGCGCGGCGCGGCCGACGCCGCGGGCGCCGCGTTCGGCGGCGCGGTCGCCGACGCGCGGCGGAGACTGGAAGGGCTGGGGGGTGGGCGGGGCGCGACGGCGCCCGTGGCGGTAGGTCGTGGGTGCAGGGGTGGTTGAGGCGGACGGGCGCGTCGGATTGGCGCGGCACGCGGCCGCGGCGGACGGTGCCCGACCCGCCGCGCCTCCTCTTTCGCTCTCAGTCGGTCACCCTCTCCGCCCCGGCCGTCCCGCGCTTCCCGCGCGGCCCCGCAGTGGCCGACACGGCCGACGCCGCGACCGCGCCCGCGGTGGCGCTCGGCGCGCCGCCCGACCTGCTGGCCCGGCTCGCGGGCGTCCCCGTGTACGCCGTCGTCAACAAAAAGGACGAGTTCGTGCTGGTGACGGGCGCCGCGGAGCCGAGAGCTGGCGGCGCGGGCGATTCCGCCACCCCTCCCCCGCCGCACAAAGAGCTCGGCCTCCTTTTCCTCGCTGAAGCCGGCGCCCGCTGCCTCGCGGACAAGGTGCGCAAGGACGCGCCCAAAAAGGTGGCCAAGGATGTCTCCGTGGCGCGCACGACGCTCGACAAGGTGTACGCGCTCGCCGCGTCGACCGCGCGCCCCGCGGGCGCGGAACGCGTCGCCTTTCGCTTCGTCCCGGACCCAGCCTCTGTCGAGCGCGCGTCGGCCGCGACGGGCGGCGCGCCTTTCGCGGGCGTGCCGGTCTTTCAAGCGGCCGGTCTCAGCGTCTCGTCGGGGCGGTCCAAGTTCACGCCCCTGTTCCTCGACGCCGCCGACCTGGACGAGGCCGTGCGGTCGGCCGCCGCGGGGCGGGACGCGGCGGCGGCGGCGGCGGAGGCGGAAGCCGCGGGCGCGGCGCTGCGCGCGGCCGAGGCGGCGGCGAGCGCGGCGCCGGCGGCGGGGAAACAGAGGGCGGCCGCCGACGCCGCGCTCGACGCCGCGCGGACGCGGGCGACGGCGGCCGCGGCCGGCCCGCCCCCGGCCGGTCCCGCGCCCCCGGTCGAGGTCGGCTGCCTCGAGGCGGTGCTCGGCGAGATGGCGGCCTCCCCCGCGCGCGGCCCCTGGACGACGGCCATGCTCGTCCCGCCGGGCGCGCTCGCGGCGCGGGCGGCGGCGGCGGCGAAGAAGGGCGGGAAGAAATGAGGGGGCACGGGGACGGGATAAGGCGCGCGCGCGCAGACCGGTGAAACACACACGCTCGCGCTCCGCCGCCCGGCCCCCCCTCCCCCCCTCAAAACTCAAACTCCCCGTTGGCCGCCGCCACGAGCACGTCCCGCCCCCCCGCGCGCAGCACGCACGCGCGCAGGGTCGCCTTCCACCGGTTTTTGGTGCGCGTCACTTTGTCAAACAGGGCGAGCAGGGTGTCGCCCGCGAACGCGCCGTCGGCGTCGCCGGCGTCGTCGTCGGAGGAGGACGGGACGTCGGCAAAGGATTCGGGGGCGGCGGCGGGCGGCGGCGCCGAGCGCGCGGCCGTCTCGCCGCCCGCCGGGCCGTCGGCCTGCGGGGGCGGCCCGCGCGCGCGCTTGGGCGCGCGGGAGCCGTCGGTCGGCAGGGGCGGCGGCGCGATGGGGAGCGGCACCGGCAGCGGCACGGGCAGCGGTGCGAGCGGCGGCGGCGCGCCGCCGAGCGTGCGCGGCGCGGCCGCCAGCCCGGGCGCGGCCGCCAGCCGGTTGGCGGCGGCCGCAGCCGTCAGCGCGGCCGCGGGGCCGCCGCCGGCGGCGAGCAGGGCGCGCGCGGCGTCGGGGAGGACGGGGGCCGGCGACGGCGCCGACGACAACGCCCCGCCGCGCCCGCCCGCGCCCGCGGCCGGGGCCGGCCCCTCATCCAGGCAGCCGGACGCGGCCAGCTTGGCCTCCCACAGGTCGCGCAGCTCGTCCAGGACGGCCCTGGGGAAGGAGAGGAGGGAGGGTGGGGTGAGGGGCAAAAACGGACGCCCCGCGCCCGCGCCGCCGAGTCTCGCGCGTGATCGCGACTCGGCCTGCCCCTGCGCGAGCGCCCAGCCGCTCGGCGGCGCGCGATGCCGCGCGCCGCGCTGCCGCCACCGAATCCTCCCTCCCCCCCTCTCCCCACGTACTCGTCCACGCCCTCGCCCACAAAGTCGGACCGCACGCGCCCCACCACGTCCTCCACGACGGAGCGGTAGACGTCGGCGGTGGTGTAGGTGGCGGCGGAGGACGCCATCTCGCGGCGAGGGGGAGGGAGAGGCGGGGCGCGCGCGCGCGCCGCGCGGCGAGGGTGGCGGCGCGGCGCGGTGAGAGGAGAGGGGTTGCGCCGGGTGGAGGTGTGTGCGTCGTCCGCCGCACGCTCCCCAAAAATCACTCGGGCCCTCCTCCTGCCATCACTCCCTCCTCCTGCCATCACTCTGCCACCGCCGCCACCCGCTCCAGCTTGGCGCGCACCCGGTCGGCGTACCGGGAGGCAACACCGGCCCTTCCGGCGAGCGCCAGAGCGTCCACGGCGTCGAGGGCAGCGTCCAGCCCCGCGGCGCGCGCGGCCGCCGCGAGGGCCGGGTGCCCCGCCATCGTGCCCAGCGAGAAGAGGGCGACGGCCAAGGGCGAGCCGGGGGCGGGAGGAGGGCCGGTGGCGGCCTCGGCGGCTGCCGCCGCGGCGGCGGCGACGAGCGCCCCGGCCGCCCCCCCCCCCCCCCCCCCCCCCCCCCCCCCCCCCCCCCGGCCCGCCCCGGGGGCCCCCCCGCCCCCCCCGGTGGCCGCCGTCTTGGGGTCGCCATCGGCGAGGAGGGAGACGAGCGGGGGGATGGCGGGGGAGAGGCACGCGTAGAGCAACGGCGAGTGGAACGCGGCGTTGCCGACCGCGAAGCACGCAAACTTGCGGCACGCCGCGTCGCGGTCGCCGCAAAGCGCGGTCAGCGCGGCCGGGAGGCCGGCCGCGGCGGCGTCCGCGTAGAGCGTCGCGGCGTGGCGGCAGAGGTTGCCGGCGAGGGACGCGGCGCGCGCGCGCACGCACGCCGCGGCGTGCCCCGCCAGCGCGGCCAGCGCCGGGCACGGCCTGGCGGCCGCCAGGCGGGCGGCGACGGCGGGCGAGGCGCGGGCGAGGTGGGCGAGGGCGAGCAGGGCCGCGGCGAGCGCAGGCGGCGCGAGTGCGGGGTCGAGCGACGCGGCGACCGCGGCCGCGTCCGCGCCGCCGCCGGCCTCGTACGCGGTTGCCGCGTCAGGCGACGCCAACACGAGCCTGCACACGAGGGCGAGCGCGTCGCCGCGGTCGGGGGGGGGGAGGCGGGGCAGCGCGCGAGCGAGCGGCGCGACCGCGCCGGCGGCGGCCAGGGCGTCGGCCACGGAGCGCGCGGGCGGGGCGGAGGGACCGTCCGCACCAAACGCGGCGTGCAGGGCGGATATGGCAGACGCCGCGGTGGACGCGGCCGCCGCGGCGCCGCCGCCGAGCGCGCGGGGGAGGGCGGCGACAGCGTCCAGGTGGGCGGGGGACAGCAGGGCCGCCAGCGTTCGCGCGGGCGGGCCGCTGCCCATGCCTCCTCCTGGCGCCTCGGGGTGACGCGCCAGCCTGCGCAGCGCGTCGGCCGCCGCACGCGCGCCCTGCGGCGAGAGGTCGGGCCCGGCGCCGCCGAGCAGCGCGGCCGCCAAGGCGGCTCCCGCGTCGAGCGCGGCGGCCGACGGAGACGCGCCGGCCAGGGCGGCGGCGATCAACGCAGCCCCGCCGTCGCCGGGCGCGGCGCGCGACGGCCACCCGTCTGCCGCGGCCAGCGCGCCGGCCGGCGCGGCGAGCGAGGCGGCGGCCGCGCGCAGCGCGTCGGCGTCGAGCATGCTGGCAGACGCGGCCAGCTCGCGGGAGCCGGCGGAGCGGGCGCCGGCGCGCGCGAGCGCGGCGGCGAGGCCGGCAGCGGTGGCGGCGGCGGCGGCGGCGACCGCCTCGTCGCTTGCGCCCACCAGGATGGCGCCCGCGGCCCTCAACGGCCCTCCGGGGTCTTCAATCGGCACGAGCGCGGCGCGCGCGGCGGCGGGCGGCGCGCGCGCCGCGGCGACGCGCGCGGAAATTTCGGCCGCCGCCAGCAGCAGCGCTGGAGCGCGCCCGCCGCCTCCAGACGCTGCCGCGTCGAGCAGAGACGACACCACGCCCGCCGCCGCGGCGGCGGGCGGGCAGGCGGGGCAGGACCGGGTCAGGGCGAGCAAGAACCGCGCCGCAGCGCGCCCGCCCGGCGCCGACGCGCCCGCGCGCGCCGCCAGGCGGGCCAGGGAGGTCGGATAGGCGGCAAACACGGCGCCCGCGGCCGCGGCCGCGGCGGCCTGGGCGCGCAGCAGGGGTTCCAGGTCGCGCGCGGCGGGGCCGGCGGACGACGGCCGCGCCCGCGCGCCGCGACCGCCGCCGCCCAGGGCCGCGCTCGCTGGCCAGGGGCGGTCGTCGGGCGCGGCGGTGGGCGGCAGGAAGGTGGCGGCCGCGAGCGCGCGCAGGGCTTCCAGGCCGGCGGGGGGTGGGGAGGAGGCGGGGGCGCGCCCGCCGGCGGCGAGCCAGGCGGCGGCTGCGCGCGCGAGCGAGGCGGCGCCGCCGCCGCCGCAGACCGGTTCCAGCGCTGCCAGCGCCGCTGCGGTAACAGCCGGCGGGCGCTCGGCGGCTAGCGCGGCGAGCGCGCGGCGGCACCCGTCGGCCAAGCCGCGCGCGGCGGCCGCAGACGCGGCCCGGCAGCCATCACCCGCGACGGCCGCGTACCAGGCCATGCTGCCGGTCACGCCGATGAAGCGGCGGCCGGCGCCCGCGGCGGCGGCGGCGGCGGCGGCCTCGGCGGAGCGTAGCGCGTCGGCTGCCGAGGCCGCGTCGGGCGAGGCAGAGGCGGCGGCCACCGCAGCGGTCGCCATTACCTCCACATTGACGTCGCCGTCGGGCGCGGCGGCCAGCATGGCAGCGGCGGCTCGGAGTGCAAAGGGGAGCGAGGGAGCGTCAGCCCCCAGCGCCGCCAGCAGACCCGCGCGCGCGCCCGCGTCGCGCCACGCTTTCAGGGCACCGTCGGCGGTGGTCGTGGCGTCGGCCAGGTCCTCGACGGAAAAGGCAGCCACGCCCGCTTCGACCGCCGCGGCCGCCGCCGACAGCATGGCGTCCAGGCCGCATCTCTGCTCCCCTCGTCCAGCTTCAGGCGACGGTGACGGGACGGCCGCCACCGCGAGCGGCCTGCGAGGCGGCGCCGGCGTGTCGGCGCCGCGCGCCGCGGGCGTCGGCAGCGGCCGCCGCGCCGCGGGCGCGGGCCGGGCCAGCAGGCCGCCGCCGCCGCCCAGCAGCGGGCGGTCGAGTGGGGCAGGAGGAGGTGCAGCGGGCGCCATGCCACCGGTCCAGCCGCCGGGCGCGGGCCCGACGAGCGCGTCGCCGTCGCGCGTCGCCCGCGGCTCGCCCCGCCAGCCGACGCCCGCACCAAAGGACGGGGTGGGCGGGGCGGTCGCGCCGTCGGCAGCGTCCAGCGCCGCCTCGCCGCCCTCGGCGATGAAGGGGTGGTGGAGCAAATCCGGCCACCCCGCGCGCGACCGCGGGTCTTTGGTGAGCAGCCCCCCCAGGAACGACGCAAACGCGGGCGACGCGTCCGGCGGCAGCATCACGGGGTCGCGCACGATGGTGTGGACGAGGGCGACGATGGACGAGGTGTAAAAGGGGGGGCGCCCGACAAACAGCTCGTACAGGATGACGCCGAGCGACCACAAATCGGCCCCACAATCGTACGGTTGCTCTTGCACGAGCTCGGGCGCCATGTAGAGCGGGGTGCCCTTGATCGAGGTGAGGACCGCAGTGGCGGCGGACAAAGAGCGCGCAAACCCGAAATCGCACAGTTTCACCCTCCCCCCTCCCGACACGAGCACGTTTTGGGGTTTCATGTCGCGGTGGATGATGCGGTGCGAGTGGAGGTAGTGCAGGGCGGCGACGAGCTGGACCGCGATCGCGCGCACGGCGGGCTCGCCCAAGCGGCCGTCGTCCTCCAACACCTCAAACAGCTCGCCGAGCGCGTACTCGGTGACGACGCAGAAATCGGTGCGCGTCTCAAAGGCGTCGAGCATGGCGACGATGTTGGGGTGGCGCAAGCGGCGCAGGATGTCGATCTCGGCCCTCAGACCGCGCACGTCGCGCTCCGATTTGCCGGCTTTGGAGATGAACTTGATGGCGACCAGGGTGCCCGTGAACCGGCGGCGCGCTTTGTAGACCTGTGACGAGAGGAGGAGGAAAAGAGGGGGGTCGTGGGGGCGCGCATGCGCCTCGGGGCGGTTGCGGTGGCGACGAGGCGTCGTCATACCGCTCTCACGACGCGCCAGCGGCGGCGCGGGCGGCCGACACGCGCGCGCCGGTGCGCGCGCGCGCATCTTGGCGCCGCCGCGCCCGCCCTCCGGCCTCACGCGCTCCCCACACCTTGCCGAACGAGCCTTCGCCAATCATGTCGGTCACCACGTAGTTGTCCATGGCGGCGGGGAGGAACGGGGACGCGGGAGGCCGACCCCCGGGGGCGGCGCCGGCGCGGCGCCCCGGGTGGGGGGCGGCGGCGCCGGCGCGAGGGGAGCGGGGCGCGCGGGGCGCGGGGCGCGGGGCTGGGAGGTGTGTGTGTCGAGAGACAGAGGGGCGCGCGACAAGGACGGCGCGGTCGACGGCGCGCCCTCTCGCCGCCTCGGTGGCGGCTTCTCGCTCGTTGCTCAGCCGGGCGGCGGATCGGCCGCCCTGTGCGCGCCACGGGCGCGCCTGCGGCGCCGCCCGGATAAAAGGAGCCCCGCGCTGCGCCCGCCGCCCCACCCCCGCCGCCCCACCCCCCTTCACACCTCCCACCACCCGCCTTCCGCCCCCCCCACTCACCGCCATGTCCGCCGCCCTCGCGTCCCGCGTCGCCCTGCGCGCGCCCGTCCAGGCCAAGGTGGGTGCGGGGGGGAGGGGAGGGGGGTCGAGAGGCTGGGGTCGAGGGCGGTCGCTCGTTTTGGGGGCGCGCAGCCGCCGCCCGCCGCGTCCGCCGCCCCCACTCGGGGCCGCGTGCGAGAGCGATTGGTCTGCGGGGCGGAGCGGGGTCCGCCGGCGCGCGCTTGGCGCGTGGGCGGCACGGGCAGCGGCCAATTTGGTCGGCCCTGCCGCCACGCGCGCCGAGCGCCGCCGGGACCCCCCACCGCCCCCCGGCGCGTCGGCTGCCATTGCAGCTGGGCGTGGCGGGGGCGACGGCGGCCGGCGGCGGCCGCGCCCCCCCCCCCTGGCGCGTCCTCACCCTCCCGCGCCGCGGCGGCCGCCCCCGCCGCCCTCCTCACCCACCTCCCTCCCCACCCCCACTTTCAACCACCAGCGCTCGGTCTCGGCCAAGGCCGCCGCCGAGTTTTACGGCCCCGGTGCGTGAGGAGGGGGAATGGGCGCGCCGGCGCGGGGGGGGGGGCGGAATCGAGCGGCGGTTGGGGGTTGCCGCGCCGGCCGCGGGTGCTGGGCCGCCCGCCCGCGCCACGAGGGGGCGGCCGAGGGAGGGCCGGGCCGCGGGCGCCGCGCGCCTCGACGGATAACACGCGTGCCCTATCGACCCCCTCTCGACCCGCCGCGCGCACCACCACCCCCTCGTTCCCCCCCTTCCTCCCTCTTCTTAGACCGCAACCTGTTCCTGTGAGTGTGGTGGAAGGGGTCGGGGGTCGAGGCGGCCCCGCGCGGCCTCGCCCGCCGCCCGCCGCCACTCTCTTCGACCCCTCACGGTTCCCGCCGCTCACGCCCTCCCACCCTCCTCCCACAGGGGGCCCTTCACCAACCCCCCCTCGTACCTGGACGGCGAGTTCCCCGGCGACTACGGGTGGGACACGGCCGGCCTCTCGGCCGACCCCGAGACGTTCGCGCGCTTCCGCGAGACTGAGGTCATCCACGCGCGCTGGGCCATGCTCGGCGCCCTGGGCTGCATCGTGCCCGAGCTCACCAAGGACTCGGTCTCCTACCAGGAGCCCGTCTGGTTCAAGGCGGGGGGCGTCATCCTCCAGGGAGGCGGCCTCGACTACCTCGGCAACCCCGGCCTCGTCCACGCCCAGTCCATTGTCGCCACGGCTGCCATCCAGGTCGCGCTCATGGGGCAGGCCGAGGCGTTTCGCGCCGCGGGCGAGGCGCCTGGCGTCGAGGGCCTCGACTCGCTCTACCCCGGCGGCCCCTTTGACCCCCTCGGCCTGGCCGACGACCCCGACACCTTTGCCGAGCTCAAGGTCAAGGAAATCAAGAACGGGCGCCTCGCCATGTTCTCGATGTTCGGCTTCTATGTGCAGTCCATCGTGACCGGCAAGGGCCCCCTGGAGAACCTCAACGACCACCTCGCCGACCCCGCCGTCAACAACGGCTTCGCGTCGGCGACCAAGTTCGCCCCCTGAAAGGCGGGGTCGTTGAACAACACCCAGGGACCATTCAAAACGCGGCGGCGGACCGGTGGGGGTGGGGTGGGGGCGCGCGAGCGCTTCCCGCCCTCCCCCCTTTCCGGGGCGCGCCTGCCCCGAGCACGATACCCCGAGAGCAGGATAAAAGCGGGGCGGGCGGTGTGCGGCGCGGCGCGCGCGCCTGGCGTGCGCGCCGCCCGCGCGCCTGTCTGCTCCCGACCCCGCCCGCGGACCGCGCGGCTGCCGGTGGCCAACGCGCGCATGTGTAAGCAGCGCGGCGAGCAGCGGGGTCGAGATGGAAGAGAGAGGAGAGGGAGGCAGAGTTGATTGCAGCGCGCGGGCCGTCGCTCTCGTCTCGCTCTCTACCCGCCCGCGCCGTCACCGCTCGCCGCCGCTCTCCCGCCCGCCCCCACGGCGGATGGCGTGCCGCACCCCGACTCGCTCGCCGCCGCCCGCCGCCCCGCGGACGCGGCGACGTCGATGGCCATCGCGCCGGCGAGGGGGGGGGCGGCCGGTTTGCCGCCCGGGGGCGTGCCCTCGCCGCTGCCGGCGTCCGCGTCGGCGTCGTCCAGCGCCGCCGCGTCGACCGCCGCGTCCGCCGCGGCCGCGTCGGCTGTCGCGCCGTCGGCGGCGGCCGCCACCTCGGTCGAGAGCCAGACCGCGGCCGCCACCCCCCACGCGAGCTGGGCCCACGTCGCGGCGACCACGTACGGCGCGGCCCATAAAGGGGCCGTCCAGTGCAACACGCCGAGCATGACGGCGGTTTCCACGGCCGTCAACAGCGTAAACGCCCAGAAAGGCACCAGCGCCGCGCGCGGCGCGACGCACGCCGGGCTGCGCCGCCCGTGCATGCGCGCCCGCCACCAGAAAACGCCCGCGCGGTCGGTGGCGTCGGAGACGAAGAATGAAGGGGGCCAAGCGAGGCAGGCGGCGAGGAGGCAGGCGTCGGTCGCGCGGGGGAGGGGGACAGAGCACCGGCGCGCGAGCGGCGCGCGGGCGACCATTTTGGCCCACGGGCGAGGGGCGGCAGTGGGCCGATTGGGGGCGGGGCGCAGGTAGAGCAGGAGCACGATGGCCGCGGCGTGCGCGCCGACGACGGCAAAGAGCCACGGCCCGACGACGCCCGCGAACACGGCGAGGAGGCCGACGCGGGCCACCGCTTCCGTGGCCCGGTACACGCCCAGGGCGGCCAGCCGAGCGCCGTGGGCCTTGTCCCCGGCCGCCAGGCGGACGTCGTCCAAGTCGAGCGCGACGTGCGCAAGCGCGGCCGAGAGCGCGGCGCCGCCCGCCGACGCCGCGCGCAGCGCCGCCCGCCCTCCCCCGGGCAAACAGGGCGTGGTGGGCGCCGCGCACCGCACCTGCATGTAGGCGTTGAGGCAGGCGACGCCGAGGGTGAGGAACGCGGTGTCGGCGAGGCGCATGCCGCGAAGGTCCATGGCCACCAGCCGCTGCCGCACCTCCGACGACCGCAGCGCGCGCGCGGCGGCAAACGCGGTGCCCAGCTGGAGGACGGCGGCCGCCGTGCCCAGGCGGCGCACCCACGCGCGGGAAGAGGCGGGCGGGGGGCGTGGCGGCGACCCGCCCCGGCGCGCGGCGCGCGCGCGGGCCGCGCGCTCCGCCACCGCCCCAGGGTAGTGCGTGAGCCAGTAGCCGGTGACGGCGGCGGAGGAGAGGGCGACGAACGCGGAGAGCGAGGCCAGGGGCGCCCACGCGCCGTCGACGGCAAACCGCACGAGCTGCGCGCAGAGACTCCCTTTGCTCGCCACGTCCAGCCCCACCCCCGCCCAGAGCACGGCTTTGTGGGTGGCGGGCAGCTCGGCGCCGAGGGACGCGATGCGGGCCTCGAGGTCGCGCGCGAGCGGGAGCGGCGCTGCGAGCGCGGCGCGCGCGGGGAGGGGGGGGAGGGGGCGGCCGGCCCCACCGACGCCTCCTTCCCCATGCCCGCCACGTCGCAGGGCGTGGTCCGTCGACATGAAAACGGCGGCGACGCCGCGCGGCGGCGGGGCGAAGGGCGCGCGAGCGGGCGGCGAGCGGGGGGGGGGGGAGGGGGACGGCGACGCGGGCGTCGCCGACCGCCGCACGAGGCCGGCTGAATCCGCAGATCGGGACACGGTGGGTGAGACCGCGGCCCAGCCGGCGGCCGCGGTGGGGGCGACGATAGGAGGAGCAGGGGCGTCGCCCCCGGACCCACTGCCTGGCAGCGGGGGCCGCCCGCCGCCCGCGCCCGTAGGTTCGCAGTGCCAGGGCGCCGGCCGCCTCCCGCCTCCCAGCACGCTGGGCGTCGCGGCAAGTGCGGGGCTCGGCAGCGCGCCCCCGCCCACGGCAGGCCACCCCGCCCCTCCAGGCGCGGGCGACGCCAGGCACACGCGGTCGTCGTCGCCGGTGCCGGACGGCGAGAGAGGAGGGGCGACGGTGAGGCGCGAGGACGATGGCGCGCGGGCGCCAATTCCGCGGTCGCCGCGGGGGGGGGCGCCCAGGGGCGACCGCCCGGGCAGCGGTGGTGGCGGTTCCATGAAGGGAGGAGGGGTGCGGCCCTGCCGAGGCGCGGGAGTGAGCGCACCCCGCGCGCGCCGACAGCCCGCCCTCAAACGCGGGGATGAAGCGTGGGGCCGCCAGCGCCGCCAGCGGCGCCAGCCCGCCTGCGCGGCGCGCGCGGTCAGTCGATGGAGGCGGAGGAGGGCCAGGACGGCGCCCGCCCCCCCCGCCGCCCCGATGCCCCCCCTCCCGCCAGCCCTTCCTACTCCCCTACCCTCCCACCGCCCCACGCCGGCATCACCGCCCTGCTGGGCGAGTTTGAGGACGCGGCGGCGGCGGCCGGGATTTCTTGCGTGTCGCAGGAGACGCCGCTCACCGACCCCGACTCCCACCCGCTCCTGGCCGACCTGCAGCGGCGTTTGGACGCGGCGCGGGCGGATGCGGAGGGACGGCGCGAGGCGGGCGCCCGCAAGGCGTCGCTCGAGGCCGCGGGCTCGCGCTTGCTGGCCCGCCTGGCGGCGGCCACGACGGCGGCCGCGCCCGATGGAGGGGGCCTGATGACGCTGGTGGAGCCGCCGACCGGAGGGCGCGCTGGCTCCTCCTGGCACGTGACAGCGCGCGTCGCCGCCGCCCCTGGCGGCGTCGTCGACCTCTCCACCGCCCGCCTGCTCGCCGTCCCTGCCCATGGCTGGGGCGGCGAGGCCGGCCTGCACGCGCGCTGCGAGCCGGCGGCCGTGGCGGGCGGCGTGGCGACAGTCGCGGCGCGGGTCGAGTCGCGTGCCGCCGCGGTCGGCGCGACGCCTCCCGACCCGCCATCGCTCTGGTTCTACATCGCGGCGACAACGGACGATGGCGGGGTGACGATCCTGCCCGTGGGGCGGCTGGACCTGCCCTGGGGCGCAGTGGCCCGTGCCGTCGCCAACGCCTCGCGCGACCACAGCCACCCATCCCCACCGTCCTCGTCTGGCAGCGACAGCGAGCGTGAGGCCGTGTTTGACGTGGCGCCGGGGCCAGGGATGGCGGCGGTGGCGGCCGCGGTCGCCGGCGTCGCCGGCGCGCGGGCCGTTGCTGCCGGTGGCTCGATGACCGTGCGCGTCGCCGCCCTATCCTCGCGTGTGCTGGCGGCGACCGCGGGCGCCGCGGCGGCGGCCCTGACCGCTTCCGGCGCAGTCGCAACCGCCCGACCACGCCCCGCCACCCACCTCCTCGCGCAGGCCGCCACCGCGCTGGCGGCCGACGTGGATGCATCGATCGCCGCGGTCGAGGCCGCCCTGCTGGGCGGCGGCGAGGCGGCCGAAGCGGCGGCGCGCGAGGCGGCGCGTGCGGCCGACGCGGCCGACGCCGCGGTCGGCGCCGCTCTACTCCTCCTGGAGCCGACTGGCGCCTGATTTGTGGTTTGAGAGTTTACAGAGAGGGAGAGACGAATGGAGGGGCAGCGTCGGAAAGCACGCTCCCCACTTTTCTCACCCGAGAGCCAGGCCGCGCAGCGCGGCCTTGGCCGCCAGCGTCGCCCGCGACTGCCGCATGAGGGCGGACGCCGCCCGCAGCCGCGCGGCGGTGTCGTCGGTCGTCAGCATGGCCGCGCGGGCGCGCCAGAGGTCGGCCACGTCCGCGGGCGACGCGTGCGGCGCCTCGGCGCAGACCGCGGCGAACGCGAGCCGGGCGCCCCGCTCCGCCGCGGCCGCCACCCCGGCCGTCGCGCAGGCCGCCGGCGCGGTCAGGGGCGACACCCCGGGCCCCCCAGCCCACCCGAGCGCGGCCTGCAGCGCGGCCGCGCCAGGCGCGCCGGGCGTCGCGGGCAGCTTGAAGCACAGGTTGACGACGTCCCACATGAGGGCCTCGAGTTCCTGAGAGGAAAGGGGAGGAGAGGGTGGGCGGGCCGGGCGACGGGCAACCACCGCACCCTTCTCTCTCTTCTCTTCTAACCTGCCCCAACGCCGCCAGCCCTGCGTCCGCGCCGGCCGGCTCGTCCAGCGCGGGCGCGACGTCCAGCCTCATGTAAGGCGCGCCGCCGATGAGCCCCAGGGGCGCGAGCCGCGCCTCACCGCGAAACGTGACGCGCGCGCCGACGCCCGCGTCCTCCACGGCCACCACCTGGGCCAGGGTCGCCATGCGGAGGACGAAAGGGGGGGAGTCGGGGCCCGTAGCGATGGCCAGAGGCGGCGGCCCTCCACCGCCCGCCGTCCGCCGTGCGCCGTCGGACCGAAACTCCGGCCCCGCCACCACGTGCGCCAGGCACCGGTCCGGGCGGGCCAGAATCTCGTCGAGCGCGGTCAGGAAGCGGGCTTCGTAGAGGTGGCACGTTTTGAGCTGGCCGGGGACCAGGGCATCGTGCGGTTCGAACGGGAGCGCGGGCAGGGTGGCGGGCAGGCGGGGGCGGGAGGGTGGGGTCGTGGAGAGGGCGGGCAACGTGGGCCAGTCGGAGTCGGCTGCGAAGGAAGCGGTGGTCGGCGGGTGCCGGGGGGCGCAGGGCGCGGGCGGCGCCGCCGCCGGCTCCCGCCCCTCACGCCGCCGGCGGTTGAGCGCCCGGCCACCAGGCTGCGGTCGCCGGGCCGCCCGTCCCCGCTCCTGGCCTCACCGGCGTCGCGGCCGCGGCCGTCGGGCGCCGCGCGCGCGCGGGCGGCGGCGCGGCCGCCCGCGGGCCAACGGCCGGCGAGGCGGGTGGAGGGGGGGCGCGCGGTGGGGCGCATGGCGGTGTGCGCAGTCAAACGCCGGCGGTTCGCGGCCGCGCGCCACAGACCGTCCGCCCAGCCGTTCCGGCCGCGGCTTGTCGCGCGGCCCGCCACCCCGTACCGTCGCACCGCATCGTGTCGGCGCGTTAGTGAGCGCCGCGACAGCCGTCGCAGCCGAGGACCGACCGCGGTCCACCGCGCGCCCGGCGTCCGGAGCCGTCCCGGCGCCCGCGACAACCTTCGCCCCCGCGGGAGAGTCGCGTGAGGCTTGCACTCGCGCGGGCCACCGTCGCCCGCGCTCAATAGCGGGACCGCCCCCCCCGGTCCCTCTTGCCCCCCGGCGCCCATCGGTCGCCGCTCCAGCCACAAACAACACCGTTCCACTCGCCCGAACGCGCACTTTACATCCATGATGATATCGAGACTGCTCCTGCTGGTATTTATGGCCGCGGCCGCGTCGACGGTGTCAGGCGACATGGCCAACGACTGGCTCGCCACGCCCGCCCTGGGCACCCTCCTGGAGAGCAAGAAGCCGGCCGCCAAACCGCCGCCCGCGCCGGCGCCGGCGCCGGACGCGGCGGTCAACAGCCTGCCCGCGGGCGTCGTCGCCGTGCTCCCCGTGCCCGCGACCGCCGGGTCCCTGCCCTCCTACATCCCGCCCAGCCCCGGCGCGCCGTACGGCATTGCAGTGCAAGGGGCGGCGACGCAATCGTCGGCGGGCGTCGTGCCGCAAGGAGGGGCGGTGGCGGTGTCGCCGCCGCCCGGCGCCGTCGTCGCGGCCAGCGGGTCGCCCTACGCGGCGGCGATTCCAAACACGGACACGGTGGCGGTCGCAATTCCGGGGACGGGCGTGATTGCGGTCGGGCGGCCGACGGTGGTCGCTCTGTCCGGCCCGACGGCGTCCGCGCCGCCCGCGCCAGCGCGCGCGCCAGCGGCCGCCGCCCCAGCTCCCCGCAAGATCATCGCCCCATCCATGGAGCCCTTTACTGGCGAGGCGACTGGGGGCGTGGACCCCAAGGACGACGACGTGGTGGCGGGCCCCGCGGATCAGGGCAAGTTTGTCGGGTCGATCGGCGGCGGCCCCGGCTTCACCTCCAACGTGATGCCGGACGCGCCGAGGCGCGGGCCGACCGGGTTTGCGACCCCGCGGGATGGACCGGTCGCGGCTGGGGCGCCCGCGCCTGCGCAGGCCGCGCCGGACCCTGTCCTCGCCGCCACGACCACCACCGCCACCGTCATGACCCCCGACTACTATATGTTGGCGTACCCGGTGACGGCGGAAGGGATGGCGGCGTCTGTGGCGGCGGCGGGGGGGGTGGCGGCCCCGGCGGCGGCCGCGCCGGCGACGCTCGCGGCGCCGACGCTGGCCGCGCCTCCTTCTCCACCGCCTCCTCCTCCTGACGCCGCCGCGGTCGCCGCCAACGCGACGACGGCGGACGACCGGTGCACGGCGCTCGTCGCGTCCGTCCAAGCGGGCGGCTTGTGCGGCGATTCTGGCGCGTCGACCGTCGCCCAGAACGCCGCCGCGCTCGCCCGCATGCCGTGCGTCATGCTGACGGGGCTGGTGGCGCGCCGCCCGACGCCGCCCGACGCGTGTTGCGCTCGCCTTCGCGATTACGTTACCTCTGGCTGCGGCTGCAACGCGGCGGCCGCGGGTTTGTTTGCAGGCGCTGGCATGCCTACAACCACTCCAGCCGCCCTCGTGCGCGTCACGCAGGCCGCGTGCGGCGCGGGGTCGGTCTACGACCCCTGCTCCCAGGGGACCGGGTGTTGACCCTGTCGACACGCGGTTCGCGTGCGCCAAGATTTTTTAGGCGTCCAAGGCGGAGGAGCCCTGGTTTGGGAGGAGGGGAGAGAGAGAAAAGGGTTTTTTATCTTTGTTCATTCATACCCGTGCGCGCGCTTCTGCGCCGCCGCCGCCCTGCCTGTATTGTTGCGACTTGCTTTGATCCCTGATTTAAGGCGCTCCAGAGACTCTCTCTCCATCTCGCACCGATTGGGGCTTCGAAGGGCGCGTGTATGGCGCGTCGGCCGGGTGTCCACCCCGAGGCAGAGGCGCCTCCTCGACCGCCTCGCGGCCTGCCGGTGTGCCGGTGTGCCTCTTTTGCTCCCTGACGTCGGCCTCTCCCGACTCTCCTCCCCTCTCCCCGACGCCCGGCCTCCCATCGTTCAATGCTCTGCGCCCTGCTCCCAGGCTCGCCCGACTCTCTCTCCCTCCCCATCTTTGTTCGGGGCGTCAACGGGGCATATGGAGGTTGCACAGGGAGGCTTCGGGCACGGCCGCGGCGGGCGCGGCTGAGATTGATGTACAAAAAACGACACTGAGCCCGCAGAAGGCGCGCGGAATGGATCGCCGGCCTGCCGCGCCACCAGGGCGCGACAAGGGCGGCCATCATCCCGAGTGGAGCGGGGTGGGGAGGAGGGAGGGGGTGCACGCAAGCAGGTGGATGCAAGGGCGCTCGAAGGCGCCGGTCGGCCGATTGTGTTTCTCTCGGGTCACAGCGCGCACGCCGCCGCCGTCAGCCCCGACGCGCGGGTCGCCTTCAGGGTCTCCAGGATGAGCGAGCCCGTGGGCGACGACGAGAGGGGCGAGCCGAGCAGGGGCGCGCCGTCGAGCGACGTCGCGGGCGACCCGGGGAACGGGTTCGCTGGGCGCGACGGCGGGGGGGCCAGGACGGAGGACGGCGAGACGCGGGCCAGGTGGGCCGCGGCGGCGGCGGAGTAGGGCGACACGACGGAGACGCGAGCAGCAGCGGGAGTGGGGGCGGCCGCCTTGGCCGCCGTCTCCACCACCTCGGCCGCCTCGACCACCGCCGCCGACGCCGTCTCCACCACGCCGGCCAGCCGCCCGGCCAACCCTTCCAGCGTGTCCCAAAAGCCGAGCCAGCGCAGGCAGAGCGCGAGGTCGAGCAGAGCAAGCGGGGAGGGGGAGAGGTGCGCGTGCGCGATGAAGACCGGGCGAGCCGTGGCGCCGGCGTCGCTGAAGGAGCAGGCGGCGGCGTCAAAGGAGCCGCCCCAGCGCGCTTTGGACTTGGCCAGGTTCTTGAAAGCGTACAGGCGGTTGCCGGCGTCGGACGCGAAGAGGGCCGCGGTCGCGGGCGCGGCCCACCAGGTGGAGCGCGCGGGCGCGGGAGGGGCCGCTTTTGCGGACGCGACGGCAAAGCCCGGGGCGAACCCCAGGTTGAACTCTTTGACGCCCTCGGCTTTCATGGCCGCCATCACCGCTTCGTACACCGCTTTCAGCGTGCCTTGGTGCGCGGCCGGCGCGATCAGGTTGACGGTGGGAAAGTAGCCCACGACGCGGCCGCCCCGCTTCAACGGGTCGAGCAGGACGGCGCCCGCCAGCGTCGACGGCGTCACCGGCACGGGCGGCGACGCCCCTGCCGCCGCTTTCGTGGCGTCCAGCGCGAGGAAGAGGCGGCCCCCCGCGCCCGCGGCGGCGCCGGGGGCCAGTGTTGCCCAGTCGGGCGCGCGGCAGAACGCGCGGAGCGCGCGGTCGGGCACCGCCTTGCCCGCCAGCCAGGTGGAGGAGAGCGCCGCCAGGGCGTCGCGGGCGCCGGGCGCGGCGAGCGTTTCCGCGGTCGCTTCGACGACCACCACGCCGGCGTCGCGCGCTTGGCGCGCGTCGCGGCGAATGGTGCGCGTCTTGCCGGTGTAGGCCCACACGGACACGTCCAGCACCGTTTCCGCGCCAAACGGGTCGGCGCGAAAGGCGTAGCGGGCGGCGAGGAACGCGGCAAAGCGGGGCGAGGCGTGCCAACACGTCACGCGCGACGCGTCGCCCGCCGCGGCGGCCTGGATGAAGGCGTCCATCAGCTCCGGCCACGCTGCTTCGGGCGCGAGCGGGTCGCCGAGCGTCATGGGGACTTGGCGGCCGCACGGGCCGCCGGCGAGCGCGTACGACACCGCGGCGTCGCCGACGACAAAGTGGCGAAACTCGGGGGAGACGGTGGACGCGTGGGCGACGGTGTCGGCGCCGTGGGCGGACGCGAGGGCGCGGACGGCTGATGCTGGGGGGGCGGGGAGGCGGGGAGGTGCGTGCGTCGCGTGGGAATCAAAATGAACCAATAAGGCGGCAGGGCGGCTCCCGCCAGCGCGCCGCGCGGAGCCGCACGCCGTCCACGGCGCGCTCGCCGCGCCCGCGGCGCCCCGATTGAACATTGCGGTCGAATTGCCGCGAATGGGTCGGGGCGAGCGCGCTGCCGAGTGCGCACCTTCGCAGGATGGCCAAGCCGTTAGAGGCGTCGCGCCGACGGCGCGCCGCCTGCGCGCTGCCACCGCGGCATCCAGCCACGCCGCCGCCAGCAGAAGCCCAGAAACGCAAATCATCATGAAATGCAGGGCGGCGGCAGCGGTGGCGGCCGCGGCGCGGCGCGCGGCAGCACCCGCGCCGGGCCGCGCCGGCACCGGCGCGCCGCCGCCACCGCGCCGCGTGCGGTCGGCAGCCGCCGTCGGGGCGAAGGCTCCCATCGCGGCGGCGTCAAGGGGGAAAAAGGGGGTCTCGAGGCGCGAGCCGGGCGAGAGTGGGCCGCATGCGGTTGAGCGCCGTGTCTTGGCGGCGCTTTCACCCGCCCCCAAGCCACGCCCGACCGCCCACGCACAACCTTGGACGGCCCCAGTCGCCGGCCCGCCCCCACGCCCGCCCGCTAGTCGCCTCCCGTCGCCGCGGCCGCCCCCAACCGCCGCCCACGGCCCGCGGCGGCCGCCGCCGCCCGCGATGGGGGGTCTCTCCAAGCGCTCCCGCATCGCGCGAGCCTTTATACGGGCTCGCCTGCGTCCCGCGTTTGCGCGGTGGGACGACATCGGCCGCGTGCGGCGAGTTCTCGGGTCGCGCGTCCAACCCGCCCCAGCCGGCGTCTCCGTCACGCCCGGCGAGCTGGGCGGCGTGCCGGGCGAGTGGCTCACGTCCGCGGCGTCGGCCGCGGCGGATGGTGCGTCGCCGGCCCGCATGCTTCTCTACGTGCACGGCGGCGGGTTCGCGGCCTGCTCCCCCGGAACGCACCGCGCGCTCACCGGCGCGCTGGCGGCCGCTGGGTGGACCGTGTTTGCGGTCGACTACAGGCTGGCGCCGGAGCACCCGTTCCCGGCGGCGGTCGAGGACGTGGCGGCCGCGTGGGCCGCGCTGACGCACGCCGCGCCGGCGGGAGCGCGGCTCGCCCTCGCCGGCGACAGCGCTGGCGGCAACCTGGCGACCGTCACGGCGGCGGCCGCAGCGGTCAAGCCGCACGCGCTCGCGTTGTTGAGCCCGGTCCTCGACCTCACGGGCGGCTCTGCCTCGCTCGCGTCCAACGCCGGCACGGACGCGATGCTTCACCCAGACTCGATGCCCTGCGTGGCACAAACCTATCTGCAAGGCGCCGACCCCGCCGACCCGCGCGCGTCGCCCCTGCTCGACGCCGCGTCGGTCGCCGCGCTGCCGCCCGTGCTCGCCCTCGTCGCCGCCGACGAAATGCTGCGCGACGACGGCGTGCGCCTCGCGCGCCGCGTGCGGGCGGCGGGCGGGCGGGCGGAGGCGCACGCGTGGCCGGGCGTCCCGCACGCGTGGCCCGTGCTCCCGCCGGCCGCCCTGCCGGAGGCCGCGGCGGCCGTCGCGACGCTGGCGCACTTTCTTGCGACCGCGGACGCCGCGGCGCCCGAGGCGATCGACGTCGCCATCGTGGGCGGCGGCTTGTCGGCGATCGCGGCCGCGGTGCGTTTGCGGGAGCAGATGCCCGGCGCCAAAACCGTCCTGTTCGAGGCGCGCAGCGAGACAGGCGGCACGTGGAGCCTCTTCCGCTATCCCAACGCCCGCAGCGACTCGGACATGCACACGCTCGGCTTCAAGTTCGCTCCCTGGCGCGGCCCCACCTCGATCGCGGCCGCGGGCGACATCCTGGCGTACCTGCGCGACGTGGCGGCGCGCTCGGGCGTCGACGCCCTCGTCAGGACCGGCCACCGCGTCGTGGCCGCCGACTGGGTGTCGGCCGAGCGCGTGTGGTCGCTCACGGTCGACGCGTGCCCCGCGGTGGCCGCGGCCGAGGGCGCCGCGGCCGCCGTGCCGGGGCCGGGGCCGGACGCCTGGGCGGGCGCCGCCGCGGCCGCAGCAGCCGCGGGCGGCGGCCGCCGGCCGGCGCCGCCGCCGCCGGCCGCGCGCGCGCCGGCGCCGGCCCGGCCGCCGCCGCCGGCGACGCGCCCGGTTCGCGCCAAGTTTGTCAACTTCTGCGCAGGTTATTACGATTATGCGGGCGGCCACGCGCCGAAGCTGCCAAACCAGGAGGCCTTTGCGGGGCGCGTCATCCACCCGCAAGCGTGGCCAGACGGCGAAACGCTGGCCGGCCGCCGCGTCGTTGTCCTGGGTTCCGGCGCGACCGCGGTCACGCTCGCCCCCGCCCTCGCCGCAGCCGGCGCTTCTGTCGTGCTTTTGCAGCGCTCGCCGTCGCACGTTGTGGCCGTGCCTCGACGCGACTCCGTCGCGCTGTCGTGCGTGCGTTGCGGGCTGCCCTCCCTCGCCCGCTACTGGGCCTACTGGCGCGCGCGCGCGCTCTACTCGTTTGCGCGCAGGTTTCCCGACGCGGCTGCGCGCGGCATCCAAAGAGCGGCCCTGAAAGCGGTCGGCCCCGGCGTCCCGGCCGAGGCCTTCACTCCTTCCTACCCACCCTGGGACCAGCGCCTCTGCATCGCCGCCGACGGCGACCTGTTCAAAGCCATCAAAGACGGCCAGGTGGAAATCGTGACGGGCGAGGTCGAAAGCTGTGTACAAGGAGGCCTCGTCCTGCGGTCGGGCCGCACGCTAGAGTGCGACACGATCGTCACTGCCACGGGGCTGCGCTTGCTGCCCCTGGGCGGTGCGACGATCAGCGTCGACGGTTGTCCGATCGATTTGGCGGCGAGGTCGTCGATAGTCTGGCGTGGCGCGATGCTGGCCTCAATCCCCAACCTCTTCGCCACCATGGGCTACTCCAACGCGTCCTGGACGCTGCGCGCGGACCTGACGGCGCGCTGGGTGGCGCGCACGGTTGCGTGGATGGCGAGGAGAGGCTACGAAACGGTCGCTCCGCGCGCGCCCGCGCCGGACGTTCGCCCCGTGCCCATCGTGAGCCTGCGCTCCGGCTACATCGAGCGCGCCACGGGCATGCCGTCGGCGGGCCACCGCGGCCCGTGGCGCCCGCCCGCGAGCTGGCCCGCGGACGAGGCCGCGCTCGGCTGCTGCGGCGGCTGGCGCGCGCGCCGCGACGGCGTGCTCCAGTTTGCCTAGACAGGAGTGTGTGTGTGTGTGTGCGTGAAAACAAGCGAGCAGTGCAAGAACGAATCAATCCCGCCCCCCTTTTTTCTTGCGCCGCCGCCGCGACGCCCCCCCCGGCGACCGCGACCGCGACCGCGACCGTCGCTTCTTCCCGGCGTCCACGCCCACCACGCGCTCGGTCAGGATGGAGGCCCGGTCGGAGGGAATGCCCAGGGAGGTCAGCCGCGCGGCGACGCGCGCAGCGGCAGAGGCGCCACCGGGCCACCCCGCCGCCGCCGCCGCGCGGTACCCTTCCAGCGCGTCGTGCAGGCGCCGGTCGCGCTCGGCCAAATAGGCGCGGCCAGCGAACGCGCCGCAACAACCAGCATCGAGTTCTAACGCTTCCCTGTACAGAGCCGCAGCGCCAACCGCATCCCCGTTGCCCGCGGCAACATCCCCGCGCCCGACCGCGTCGACCGCCCACGCGGCGTCGAGCGAGGCGCGCAGTTTCGACCTCAGCGCGTCGAGCGCCGCGGGGTCGGGGTCGCCGCCCGCTCTCCGCGTGGCCGCCAGCCCGGTCAGGGCCGGCATGCCGTAGGCAGCGGCCATGGCGGAAGGGGCGCCCGGGCAGGCAAAGGTGCAAGAGGAGTTGAGCGCGGCCGGCACGGGGCTCGGGCTCCCGCGTGCGGCCGCCCAGGCGGCCTCGCGCAGGGAGGGGGCCCGATTGGAAAAGCCCCAGTGACGTTGGGAGGGGTCGTAGTCCGCCATCGGGGTTGTGGCGGCGCTTGCGCCGACACTCCCGACGACGGCGACTATGGCGGCGCCGGCCGCGCCCCGCTGGAGGCCACGCCACGCCGCCGCGCCGGCGCGGCGAGCGGCGGCCGGGCCGGCCGCGGCCGCAACGCCGCCGACCCCCGCCGACGGCGCCGGGCCCTCCCGCGTCCCCGGCGGCGCCGCGTCGGCCGCCGCGGCACGCGCGCGGCGCGGCGGGGCGGCGCGCCCGCCCAAGCAGCAGCAGCCGGCGGACGACGCTGCAGCGGTCGCGGCCGAGCCTTTCCTCCCTCCCCTCCTCGGCGACGACATGTTTCGGGTCGACCCCGCGATCGTCACGCTCGACCCCGCGACCGCGGCAGCGGCGCGGGCCGCGGTCGGCGGCCCCACCGCCACGCCCGACCCCGAGACCCCCGAACCGCCGCCGGCCCTGGTGCTCGCTGGCGTGCCGGACGCCGTGCTCGAGGCCAAGCAAGCGATTATCGTCGAGCTGGCGACGGCGGGGCAGGCGTTTGAGGAGGCGCTCGGACGGCGCGCGCCAGAAATCGACGCCGTGCTCCTGGCGCTGCTGGAGCGCCGTGTGGCGCTGGAAGCCAGGCTCGCAGCTGGCGGCGACCCCGACGCCCGCGCCCGCGTCTCGGGGCTCGCCCTCCTCTGGCGCCGCCTGCGCGCCGAGGCCGCGCGCGGCCGCGCGCGCGCCACCGAGCGCGCGCTCGACGCGGCGCTGTCCGCGCTGGATCCAGGCGATGGATCAGGAGATACGCGGTCGCGCGAGGCCGCTGCCCGCGCCGTGCTGGCGCGGGCGGTGGGGATTGGGGAAGGAGGCGGCGTCGACATTTTCTCCTTCACCGCCAAAGCGGCAAGCGCTGATGCTGCCGCCTCGCCATCACCCATCACGCCTGACGAAATCGTGCCGCCCGCCGCCCTCGCCGCGGAAGCCGCCTCCCTGGCCGCACTCGCGCGGTCGCACGCGGCCGACCTGCGGCGAGAGGCCGCGGCCGGCGGCGCGCGCGGCGACCGCGCGGCAGCGGCGGCGGCGGACAGGGACGGGTTGGCCAAGCTGCTCGCCCGGCTCGAAGCGCTGGCCCGCGAGTTGGGTTAGGAGGACGCGGAAGAGAGGGGGCCGTGTCGACACTCGCAGCGCACTCTCCGGGCACGCCGCCCCGCTCTCTCACGATGCAGGCGGGCCGGCCCAGGGCCGCCCCTCCCGTGGGCCGCGCCCTCCACCCTCAACCGCCGCTCCGATGCCGCGCCGCGCGGCGCCGGCCCCACCCCCCTCTTGCCGCCCTCCCCCTCCCTCTCACCCTCATCGCGGCCGACCCCACCACCGCGGCCTGGACCGTGTGGGCGGGGCTGCTGGGCGCGGGGGCGGCGGGGTTGTGGGCCGAGCGCACACGGCTCGGCCGGGAGTTGTCTGGGTGCGAGGCGGAGCGAGGAGGGGAGTGGGGAAAGGCTCGAGGGAGGTCGCGACAACCACCACCTTGAACAGGCCGCTCGTCGCGACGCTGGCGGGCCTCGCGCTCACGACGGTCGGCGCGCTGCCGTCGGCGTCGCCCGCCTACACCGCCGTCAACAGCCGCCTGCTCCCTTTGGCCGTCCCCCTGCTCCTCTTCTCGGCCGACTTGCGCCGGGCGGCCCGGGACGCGCGCGCGCTGCTGCCCGCGTTTGCGGTTGGGGCAGCGGCGACGGTCGTCGCCACGGTCGCCGCGTTCCACCTCCTTCCCTTGACCTCCCTCGGCCCCGACGTCGGCTGGCGTGTGGCCGCCGCGCTGGCGGCGCGCCACATCGGGGGCGCGGTCAACTACGTGGTAGGAGAGCACGAGAGGATATGGCGGGGGGGAGGAGAAAAACAGGCGCGGCGGCGCTCGCGCTCGCTGCGCCGCCCGCAATCGCCCTGACCGACGGCACTGGCATGGGCGCCGCCCGGGAGGCGGCCCCGCTGCCGACCCGGCGGCGCGCGGGCGGGTGCCGGCGCCGACGGTTGGTCGCGCCCGGGCCGACCGAGGGCGGCCCCCGTGGCTGCGCACACGGACCGGAGCCGGCTCCGACTCGGAGCCGGCATGGACTCGGAGCCGGCATGGACACGGAGCCGCCGGGGCGCCCGGCCCCTTCCGGCCCACCCCTCTCCCCCTCCACTCGTAGGCCGTCTCCGACGCGCTCTCCGTCCCGCCCGGCGCCCAAGCCGCCGGCCTCGCCGCCGACAACCTGGTGTGCGTCCTCTTTTTCGCCGCCCTCTTCCACCTCGCGCGCTCCCTGCCGCCCGACCCTCCCGCCGCGCGCGAGGGGTTTGCCCCGTCGGCCGCCCCGCGCCCGCCCGTCACCCTGTTTGACGGCCTGACCGCGGTCGCGATCTCGGGAGCGCTGTGCGCGGCTGGCGCGGCGCTCGCGGCGGCGGCGGGCGCCCCCGGCGCCGTCGTCCCCGCGGCGACCGCGCTCGCCGTCGCGCTGGCCACGCTCGCCCCCGCCGCCCTCGCCCCTCTGTCCCCGTCCGCCGACGCCATCGCCGCCTGCCTGCTCCAAGTCTTCTTCGCCGCCGTCGGCGCGGCGGGCGACGTCGGGGCGGTGCTGACGTGCGCGCCGTCGCTCCTCGCGTTTTGCGCGCTGCAGGTTTTCGGCCACTTGACTCTAACCCTCGCCACCGGCGCCCTCCTCCGCATGCCGCGCCGGGACCTGCTCCTCGCCTCCAACGCGTGCGTGGGCGGGCCCACGACGGCGGCGGGCATGGCGGCGGCCAAGGGGTGGCGGTCGGCGGTCGTGCCGGCGGTGCTTGTTGGCACGCTCGGCTACGCGATGGCGACGTTTGTCGCGTTGGCGCTTGGGGGGGGGGTGTTGGCCAAGATGTGAAAGGAGGGAAGGGACAGGGACGGCAGCGTTGCGTTCGACCTCTCCTCTCTCTTCGCTCTCGCCAAACCGCCAGCTCCACGCGCGCCCCGCCTCCTCCTCCCGCCACCGCCTCCAGCAAGATGGGACGAGTGTGGACAGGGACGGCAGTGTGACACGCGCTCTCTCTTCTCTCCCTGCTCTTCTACCCCTGCGCTCGCGCTGCCGCCAGCGCCACGCGCACCCCGCCTCCGCCCGCCACCTCCTCCCATACCGCGTCCACGACCACGCCGGACGCCGGCGCGGGCCTCCACCCCGCGTCGGCCGCCGCGCCGGGGTCGGGAGGGGCGGCGCCGGCCGCGAGCGCGGCGCGCGCGACGCCGTCGCCCGCGACGCCAGCGCGCCCGGCGCCCAGCTCAATGACCACTTCCTCCCCATTCCCCGGCGCGTGCACGCGCACGCCCGCGGTCGCCTCCAGGTGCGCCGCCAGCGTATCCATTTTCGACCCCTCCCCGTGCACCAGCAGTACCGCCCCCGGCCGGCATGCGGCCACCAGGTCGGCGATGCCTTTGGCGTCGGCGTGCGCGGAAAAGGAGAGGTAGCGCACGGTGGCGCGGACTTCGACCGTGGTGCGCTTGTCGACCTCGACCCTGGACACCGGCGCGCCCATCAGCTTGGAGCCGACCGTGCCCGACACGCAGTAGCCGGGGAGCACGATGAGGGAGAGCGGGTCGGGCGCCCAGCTGAGAAGAGGCGAGGGGGGAGAGGTTGGAGAGAGCGAGGCGCGCGGCCCGCCCCTCCCCCTCCCCTCCCCCTCTCACCGTTTGAACATCTCCAGGCTCTGCCCCCCGTGCAGCATGCCCGGCGTGGCAAACAGAACGAGCGGGCCGGGCGCGTCGGCCATGCCGCGGGTGAACGGCGCCATGCGGGCAAAAGCAAACGGCCGCGCGCCCGCCGCCGCCGCGCCGCGCACGCGTTCCGCCGCCCACCCGGTCAGCAGGTTGTAGTACGCGTTGGCGCGGGCGGTCATGCCGGCCGAGTAGAAGATGGGGTACTGGAGGGGAGGGAGGGGAGGGGAGGGGAGGGGTTGAGAGCGAGGGCGCGAGGCGGGCCCCACCACCCACCACCCTCCTCCTCCCCTCCCTCTTACCGTCAACCCCATCCTCTCCCAGTGGTCATCAAGCAAGCACATGAGCTCCTGGGCGCGGCCCAGGGCGAAGACGGGGACGAGGACGCGGCCGCCGTGGGTTAGAGCGGCGACGACCGCGGACACGAACTCCGCCTCCCGCACCCGCTTGGGCCCGCGCACCGTGGTCGCGTACGTCGACTCCGTGATGAGGAGATCCGGGGTCAGCCTCGGCAGGCGGGCGGGGCCGAGGTGGCGGTCGGCGGCAGTGTTGTAGTCGCCGGTGTAGACGACAGAGACGCCTCCCGCCCTCGCCTCAAACATGGCGGCGCCCAAGACGTGACCGGCGTAGTGTGGGGTGAGAATGAGGCCTGGCGCGACCTCGACGGACGCGTGCAGGTCCAGCGCGACCGCGCGCCTCAGCGCCGTCCGCACGTCCGCCCTGGAGAAGGGTTCCGCCTCGCCCCGGGCCGAGGTGAGGACTTTGTGGAAGTCGTCGAGCATGAGCGGGAGCATGGCGCGGGTGGGGTGCGTCCTGGAAGGGAGGAGACGGTGGGGAGGTCGGCGCGGCGGCCGGCGGCGCGCCCGCCCTCCCGCCACCTCCCGCCCCGCACCACCACACACATATAGATCGGCCCTTCGTATCCAGCCGCCCCCACCAGCACGGGCAGCGCGCCACAGTGGTCGAGGTGGAAGTGTGTCACCACCACCGCGTCGACCGCGGCCGTGAGCGAGCCGCCGCCAGGGGCGATGGAGCCAAAGTCCGGGAAGCGGCGGGAGTCCGAGTGGCCCATGTGCATACCGCAGTCGAAAAGAATCGTAAACTGCCGCGCAGCGTCTCCCATCGTCACCAGCACGGCCGACCGGCCCACCTCGCGGCCGGCGCCCAGGGGGCGGACGCGCAGGACGCGCATTGGGATGGAGGCGCCCGGGGCGCGGGACTGGCGGGGCGTGGTGTCAGACCACGCCACTGCCCGGCGCCCCCTACGGGCGCCGCCGGCCTCGCGGGCATGGAGGCCCCCACCCCCGATCTCGCCCTGGCTGCCGTGCTGGCCGCTGTTGCCGCCGCGCCGGGCGCGGCGCCGGCGGCGCGCCGAGCGAGCGGCTCGCGCACGCGCGCCCCCCCCAGGTGAGGGTGGTGGAGGGGGATGGTGGGGGGTTGGTGGAGTACTACTATTTCTTGTTCGACGCTCGACCGACCACGTGAGCCCTCCTCCTCCTCCAGGGCTCCCGCTGCCGCCACCGTCACCGATCAAGATTATGCCGACAAGACGCGGGAGCGCAACCGGGCGGCCCAGCGCCGGTTCCGGGAGCGCCAGCGCAGGACTATGACGGCGTTGGAGGCGCGGGTGCACGTGTTGCAGCTGGAGAATGACGTCCTGCGCACAGAGATCGCGTCGCTGCAGGCGGCCGCGCGCGGCTCCCGCGCGCCGCTCCGCGCGGGAGCCGGAGCGGCCGCGGTCGCGCCGCGCGCCGCGGGCGGCGCGGCCGACGTGGCCTCCACCATCATCGCGCTGCTAGCGAACACGGCGCCGGCTGCCGCGCCTCACGCCGGGCGGCGCGGCGCGTGAGGGGCTCGCCCGCTCCCTCCCTAGATTCCTAAACCCCGGTCCCGGTCTACCTCGATCCTAGGCGGCCCATGATGGAGAACCGTATGGCCCTAGCCCTCTCTAGCCCTAGCCGCAGTGTGACACTGGCGGGTGGCACCTTGAGGCGGTGGGGAGGGAGGAGGGGAGCGGCAGTGCGCGCCACCGCTTTCACTCCCGCGCACTCCCGCGCTCTCGCCTGGCCCCGGCGCCGCCCTCGAGGCGCGTGGTGCGCGCAAGCGGAAGGCTGCGACGCCTTGGTGCGGCTAGGGCGGCAGCGCGCCGCGGCCGCGGCCGCGGCCGGGGCGTCGGGCGACGCTCCCGTCTCCGGCGGCGCGCGCGGGCAGCGCGCCGACCGCGCACTCTCCCCGCCATCCATGGTGCCGCCCGCCCGCCGCCCGCCGCCCACGGCCCGCCCGATTGTGTTTGTCTCCCGGTGCGGGGAGAGAGAGGGCGGGAGGCGGCAGGCGGCGCGCCGGCGCGCCCGAGGGAAGAGCGTTGACCGCGCGCGCGCCGCGCCTATTCCCAGCGCCGCCCTCGACCGCGCGCGCGTGCCTCTTCCGACCGCCGTCCACCACCCATACAGCGGCCTGCTGCCGGCGGAGCCGGCGGCCGCGCCGGCGCCGCCGCCGCACCCGCGCTCGCCGCCAGCGCCGCCGCGCGCGCCGACCGCGGCCGCGCTTGCGGCCCTGGCTGCGGGCCGAGGGGACGCTCTGGCTCGCGCCGCCCTGGTCGAGTTGGTCGCCGCCGAGCGCCAGCGCTCGGCCGCTGCCGCCGCCGCTCGCTCCCTCGCGCGCGCCGCGCTCGCGCGCGCCGCCGACCGCGCCGCCGCCAACGCGGACGCGGCCGAGGCGGCAGCCAACGCGGCCAAACGGCGCGCGCGGTTGTCCAACAACGCCGTGGCGCTGAAGCTGGGGCTGGGAGCCCAACGTGCCGCGCAGGCCGCCCAGCGCGAGCGCGCCGCCGCGCTCGCCGCGGCGGCCGACGCGGCGGCCGCGGCGGCCGCGACGGCGGCTGCTCAGCGCGAAGCGGAAGCGGTGTGCGCCCGCCGCGCTGCTGCCCGCGCTGACGCGGCGGCGGCGGCGCGTGTGGGCGCCGAGAGCGTCGCGGCGCGCACGGCGGCTTTGCGCGCCGAAGCCGAGGCTGATGCCCGCCGCGCTGCCGAAGCCCAAATTGCCGACCATCGCACCGAGGCGGCCGCCGCCGCCGCCGCCGCCGCGCGCCGCGAGCGCGAGCGCGCCGCGCGCGCCGCGGGCGAGGCCGTGCGCGCCGCGGCCGACGCCCGCGCCGGCGCCGACGCCGAGCGCGCCACCCGCTGGCAAGCGCACGCCGAGCAGCGAGCCCAGGCGGCGGCCGAGGCGGCGGCCGCGGCGCGGGTCCACGCGCGCGAGGCCCTTGTGCGCGACCTCGACGCCGCCGTCGCGGCCCGCGCCGCCCTGCGCGCCCGTGACCGGGCGGCTGCTGACCGCGAGCGCGATGCCGCGGAGCACGCGGCGGCGGCGGCGGAGGCCGAGGCCGCGGCGGCCGCCGCGCACGCGGCCGCCGCGCGGCGCGGCCACGGCGCCCTGCTCCGCGCCCAGGCCGAGGCCGGCGCCCGCGCCGCGGCCGCCGCTCGCGCTGCCGCCGACGCGGGCGCGGCGTCGTCGCGGGCCGCCCTGGAAGCCCGCGCCGCGGCCGTCCGCGGCGCCGTCTCGGCGCGCCTCGCCGCGCTCGAGGCCGCCGGCCTGCCGCCCGGCGCCCTGGCACGCGTCGCGCGCGCGGCGGCCTGCGCGAGCGACTTTTGACGGGGCGGGAGGTGGAGGGGGCGGGGAGGCGCGGGGGGCGCTGCAACCGCCGCGCGCTCCGGCCGGCCCGCCCTCCCCCCACCCTCACTCGCCCCTCCCCCCCCCAAACGCGTGCAGGAACGCGTCCCGCCCCGTGTGCCCCACGCCCCGTCCCCAGGAGGGCGGCGTGAGCAGGGCGCCCGGGGACGACCCGGCGGGCGAGACCGCGGGCGAGCGCGCGGGCGAGCGCGCGCCGACCGCCGCGCGCGGCGAGCGCGGCGCGGCCGCCCACGCCTCGGACACCAGCCGGGACAGCGCCCCGGGAGAGTCGGGGGCGGCGGCCCACAGCGCGTGAAACGCGGCGGCGAGCGAGGGCGACGCGGGGAGGGGGGGGGAGGGGGTTGAAGACGCGGAGGCGAGCGCCGCGACCGGGGTGGCCGGCACGACGCGCACCGCGGGGGGCGGCGTGATGCCGGCGGCCATCCAGTCGTCGTCCGGCGCGCGGCGCGGGCGGCGCGGCGGCGGCGACGGCGGGGCGGAGACGCCCGCGCGCTTGCTGCGCGCGGGCGACGCGGGAGAACGGGTGGCGAGGGGTGCCGGCGCCATCGCCTCGGCCGCGGCCGGGGGAAAGTTGGTGACGGCCTGGCACGAGGGAGAGGAGAGAAGACAGGGTTGGCGCGCGCCGCGCCCCTCCCCCCCTCCCCGCCCCCTCCTCCCTCTGCCACCCACCGCCGCGCCCTTGAGCCGCAGCGCTTCCGCGTCGTACGCGCGCGCGGCCTCCAGCTCGGTGGCGTAAAAGCCTGGAGAGGGGAGAGGGGGGGGGAGGGGAAGAAGACGGGGCCGGGGTCGGCGCCGGCACCGCCGCTGCCGCGACCCCGCTCTCCGCCCCCCCCCCCTCCCCCCCCCACCAACGTGCTGGTACCGCGCCCCCCCAACCCGCCCCACGCGCGCGGCCCAGGGCGCGGGCGCCCCCGGCGGCGCGGCGACGACGCCACGAAAGACCGAGTGGCCGCGCGAGAAGCCGGCGGACGCGCGCTTGAGCTCGGCCACGACCGCCTCGCGCGGGGGGGCGGTGAGGGCGGCAAGGTGGGGGGCGTAGTCGGCGACGGGGAAGTTGAGGGAGGCGAGCGAGGCGGCGGCGCCCTGGGGGGGAGGGGCCGAGGGTCGGCGTGCGCGCGGGCGACCCTGTTGTCCGCCCCCTCTCCCTCCTCCTCTCGCCTTGTACGCCAACAACGCGCAGTCGTACGCGCGCCCGGCCTCGACCTCGACCTCAAAGCCGCCCAGGTACACTTGGCGCCCGCGGGAGCGCGCTTTTTTGCGGCGCGGCGACGGCGACGACGCGCCGCCGCGCCCGGCCCCGACACGCCGCGCCGGCGGCGCGCGCGCGGCGTCCGCGTCCCAGAGGTGGGCCTCGTACCGGGTCGTCACCGGGTGCCGCGTCACGCCGCGCAGGGAGGAGGAGCGGCCGGCGGGGGCGGCGGGGGGGGGGGGCGCGGCCGGCGCTTTGAGGACGGCCACCCACGCGGGGGGGGCGGCACCGGGGGGGTGCGAGGGGGCGGGCGCGTGGGCGCGGGGGGGCGGGCTGGGCGCGGGCGGCGAGGGCGGGGCTGGGGGAAGGGGGACGAGGGAAGAGGCGGGTCGGCCTTGGGCGCGCGCGCGCGCCGCGCCGCGCCGCGCCGCGGCCCCGCCCCT
>Ga0315284_10000442_pt1 | contig 56714 bp, 69 predicted proteins | sample YL17G09_16_MG_FD_203696 | JGI IMG/M metagenome (GOLD analysis project Ga0315284, IMG submission 203696) | Sediment microbial communities from Yellowstone Lake, YNP, Wyoming, USA - YL17G09_16 | ecosystem: Environmental > Aquatic > Freshwater > Lake > Sediment | place: USA: Wyoming | collected...
TGATTTATCTTCAGATACTTTAACATTGACAAAGACATTTAAAAAAATCTAGACTTTTCATAAATTTATTAAAATATTCATAAACTCCTTTTTAGATAATTATTATAGATTTATAAAAAAACTACCATTGTCAATTTTATGTCCCAATGAGACCTAAAATTTTATTTATCAATCACACCTCAAACCAATACACTAACACATCTTTCCATTCTGATCATAATAAAAGGTATCAACGACTACTTCATCGTCAAACTCATCAAACTCCTCAAAATCGTCCATCTCGCACAAAAACTGCTCCTTGTGTTCATCCATCTGAATTTCTTGAAGAACTTCTTCGATATTCTCATCATCTTCGTCTTGGGTTTCTTCTGGCTCCTCGGTTTCTTCATACGTCTCTCCGTTTTCTTCCGCGCGCATCATCATAACAAACTTGAACTCATCGTTCTCTCTCTTGCGTTCAACCGAGTTTTTGTATGATGGACGAAGATAATAATCTTCGACTATTCCTGTAGTAGATTCAACATACTCCTTCTTCTCCTGAAGGGAAGAAAAGGAGCCAGGCACAATCAGTTCCTCCAAAGAGTGAGCAAAGGTGCAACCTCCTTTGCGACACATTGATCGTGCCTTCACAAAACCGCACAATCTAGTCTTCTCCTTAAAGGCCTTTGGCGGTACTGCAAGAGGATTTCTCTGACGGAGAGGCCGAAGTGGCTCCATTATCGATTCTCTCTTTTTGATCATAGCCTCTCTCTCCTTGAACTCCGCAGAGGAGAACTTGAACGAGGGATTGAACTTCTCCTTTGAATCTCGCTCAGGATGAAAGTACTTGCAATCACGATCTTCGCAAAAGTCAAAAAACAGGCAAATGGGGAGGCGATACTCGTCAGAAAAGTGAGCGTTCTGGCAAGTCTCCTTCTCGTGACACTTTTCTCCGTTCTGACAAGGGCTAGTACGATAGAAATGTTGACGGAGACGCTCCTTGTCTGACATCAAGGCCTTCGCTCCTTGAATGACAAACTTCTTCGCCTCCCATTTCTGACGAGGAAGGAGGACACGGTTGATTCCCATAAAGGAAATATACTGGTGCGGAGCTCCCATATGGGGATGGTACATCTTACACTCTTTCTTCTGGCAAAATTCAAGATACAAACACATAGGAATGCGGTACTCCTCCAAAAAATGGGCGTCTCCGCAATCAGAGCGATCGCAGTTTTGGGCATAGGGACAGGGCTTTGACTTCCACAAATGAGCGCGGAGAGCCTCGGTATCGGACAAGATTGTCTTGGCGGCGGAGAGAATGTAGTTCTTGTGAGCGTATGACATTATTCAAGATTCAAGATGAAATGATAATGACAAAATAAGACATAAAATAGATATAAAAATCATTTTTATACTTCGTATACCACTTGACTTTATGTCATAAAGGATAAATAATTTTTATATTTATATAATAAATGGTCTCAAAATCGAGAAAGGTATACAGAAATACCTCAAGGAGGTACACTTCTCTTCATTATAATCTTTATTAAATAAAGATTATTTATCGAGTTTATTATTTATTTATCAACTTTATCGAAAGATAAAAGGATGTATTTTTTATCGTCAACTAGATAATTGAGATTTCCGGTATGAGTTGTAATGTATCCATATTTTCCATTAAAATGATAAATAATATTATAGTATTTCGAATTCCTTAGAAGAACTGGTTCATCACAATTAATACATTCAATAAGACTGAGAGAAAGGTTACTGTCATTTACTCCTGATGATCGAAGATATCCGATCGATAAATCATAAATCCACTTAAGAATGTCATCACTAGAATCTTTGATGTTTTTTTCTTCAGATTTTGTAAAACATACAGCAGAATTAAAGCTAATTCCGAAACACCAATAAAAACAACCTCCTCCTTTTCCTCTTTCTTGAATAGAAAGATCAATATATTGTTGTATAATATCTGAAGTTACAGTATTTTTTAACATAAAGATGCTCTTCATATTATTATTATAATTTGTTATAAATTATAATAATAAGATTATAAATTCATTTTTGTTTCTTATCATTTGGTTTAATATTGTATATTTTCTCATCATTAAATCCTTTAAATACAAAAGTTAGATAGGGTAATTTTAGACTAATAAATATATATTCTAGAAATGAATAGATTTGTTCAAATACATCGTTGTCATTGATGTCTTCTTTACATATAATTCCGTGTATTCTAACAGAGTTTTTAAAGGTTTTTTCTTCTCTACAAAAGAAGTTTTCGTCAGATAGATAAGGGATGAATAGAGGTTTTTCATAATTTTCATAATAATCTTTGATAGTGTTGAATAAATCATATTTATCTATTATATTGAGTATATTTATAGTAGAATTGAAAGATCGAATATTAGAAGATGTGAAAGTTGATAATCCGTTAGATCTTGCCATTTTTCATAAATTATAAAATTAAAATCATAAATCATTTTTAAACTATAAAATAGTTTAAAATATAATATTAATCATAAAGGTTATGAATAAAAATATTTTTAATAGTCTGATGAATAATTTCGATCACATTGTTCGAAAAAAAACATATATTCCATACACTCCAAAAATGAAGAATAATTCTATGAGAGAAATGAATAATGAATTAAACTTATTTTATACAGGAATGGTTATACCCCAAAATAAATTTATTTCATCACAGCTATCTGTTAGCCCTTTGACAGTATATAATATACCAACTCCGTTTGAAGTAGGAATATTATCCAATAATAATTTTCAGTTTGAATTTTTAGATAAAGATGCTAAAGATATAAATTTTTATCTTTATAACGATTCGTCAATATATCTTAATACAGATAGTAATAATTATACACAATTAAGTTGGCCTGCATCTACATATAGTTTTTTACCCAACCCTTATTTTTTAGATTGTTATAAGATAGTAACAGAAGGGAATGAAATTTTATGTGATTATGCCTCTTCTAATTTATTAAAAGGAACGGATAGGTATCATCCTGAACTATGGAGAATACACAAATTAAATAAGGTTCTTCCTCGTATATAATAATTTTAAGTAAAATATACAACTTAAAAACTTTAGTATATACAATTATTAAGAATATGAGTATCGCTGAAAGTTCTAACACCAAAGAGTGGAGGGAATACACAATCAATACATCTCCTATAGGGAAAGGAATGTATTCAAAAGTTTATTACGGATATCACAGGGAAACTGGTAAAGAAATTGCTCTTAAAAAAATATTTTTTAATCAACTTCAAAATAAGATAAAAGATCGTATTATAACCGAAATAAATATTTTACAAAGATTAAACCACTCAAATATTATAAAGTTATACGACTATAAATTTGATGGAGAATATATACTTTTGGTTATGGAATATTGTAATGGAGGAGATTTAAAAAAATGGATGGAACGGTCTCACACAGAAGAAGAAATTATAAGTATTTTCAAACAGATTCTTTATAGTATATCACACCTTCATATAAATGGTATAATGCATAGAGATATTAAACCTGAAAACATCATATTTCACAATGATGAAATAAAAATATGCGATTTTGGATTTTCTACTATAATAAAGGATAATACAGAACTATTTGATACAATGTGTGGAACTCCTCTATATATGAGTCCTGAAATATTGTTTTTGCAAAAATATAATATTTATTCGGAAATATGGTCACTAGGTATATTGTTTTATACTATACTTTTTAAAAGGCATCCTTTTGGGGATTTGGAAAATATTGAAGATTACCGAAATAAAATAAGGGAAAAATTTATAATAGAATTTAATACAAAAGACATTGAATATAAAGAAGAGTCTATTCTTAAAATAATAGAAATAACAAAGGATATGCTGAGTTATGAATCTAATAATAGACCTAGTGTAAACGATATATATTCACAAGTATATGAAAATGATGAGCTAATTAAGGATATTAGACCAACTATCGGTGCAATATCCTGTAATAATTTTATAGACGTAAATGGAAGACTTGTTAGCCCATTTGGATCCTATAATAGTCCTATCGTGGGACCAGATAACAGTCCGGCTAGTCCGGCATTGTTTAACCCCAATAATACACCTTACCGAAAGTCTTCTTCGTTTGATAGATATTCATATAAAAGGATCGAAGATTTAGAAGAATCGCTTGCGCTCGTAGGAGAAAAAGTTAATAAATTAGAGGGTCTCCTATGTTATGAGACCATAGAATTAAATAAAAAAGATGTGAAAAACGCTATGAATGTTATGAGTGATATAAGAGAGTTTGAACTTGACGAAGAATACTTTTATAAGAAAGAAGAAATGCCAGGTTTGAGTTCAATAAGTAAGCCTATAAAAATCAAAAATTCTAATTCTTCATTTGTTGGTACAATATATAATTTTATAGCAAAATCATTCTAAAATTTTTAAAGATTATCTTTAAAAATTTATTTTTTTGTCTTATTCTTACTATCAACACGTTTAGATCTAAACATAGTACTACAACTTCCTTGAGGTATTACTATATTTGGAGGTTGTGATTCTGATAATTTTCTCTGTTGTATTTCTGGAAATATTGGTATCAGAAAATTTTTAAAAAGTGTATCAATTTTAGTAAATAGTTCATTTAGGAAATTTTTAATATTATAAAAATTAAGGATTCCTGATTTATACGTCTCTGTAAATACTTCAGGTCCTCTTATTTCTAATATAAGATTAGAGTCTTCTGGTATATATTCGAAAAGTTCTTCTCTTGCTGACGGGCATATTGATTTAATCTCCATTGTTATATCTTTCTTTTCAACTTCCAGTATTTGAGGATCAGATGTATGGGCAAAATCGTATACAGTATTATTTATAATTTGAGCAAAATTTTTAGATACTAAATCATCTATAAGTTGTTTAGAATCTCCTTCGTAAGAATAATAATAACCATCCAAAAATTTGCAGTCTTGTTTAATTTTTTTTCTATCAATTTTTAGTTTTACTACTTTTTGAGGATTTAATATTTTATAAATTAAATATAAAGCATTTATAAGACTTACATATAAAACTATTTTTTGATATCCTTCATACTTCATTTCCACCATAAAGGCACATATATCTTGATATTTATTAGTATTATCTTCTGGATATATTTTATCATCATCTAGTCTTTTTAATATTTCTTCATTATCAGAAGCAATTGCTTTTATAATATCCAAATGAATATCAACAAGAGATTTATAACTATCGATTTCAGGAGGATTGATAGTTCCCCCAAAAACATCCAACATTTTATATATTTCTTGATAAACCAAATTAATAAAATTTTCAAAACCTGTATATTCACTCTTTAAATGTTTATAAGATTCAGCGAGATTTGATCGAGGTTTTAGATAGAACATTGATTTAAAATATTTAGAGCCTTGAATCATATGATCTATAGCTATATCACTTTGTATATAAACAGCTGCTATAGTGGAGTAATAAATAATCAATTTAATAAATCCTTCGCATACTAATTTACTGTTGATGTTTAATTCTAAATCTAAATCTTTTAACGATTTTTCTTTCATAATTCTGTTATGTATATTTAAGGTTAAATTGATATAATAATTAGCAGGAACATTTTTATAATAATTTAGTAAAGGAATAAATAACGCATAACTTACTCCTATAGTTACTTGAGGTCTTCCAGACATACCACTAAGAGATTCTGTTTGTTTATAAATATAAGGATACATTAATTTATTTTCTTCTGTAAGAGGTTTAGTCAATGCACAATTAACAAAAGTTCCTGGAATGACAAATGATGATTTTTCCCTTTTATATATACTCCTAATATTTTGTTTTTCTTCTTCGAAAAACTTTCCATCGAATTCTTTTAATTCTTCTTCGATGTCATTCATAATATATCCTTTATTTTGAAAGAAATCGTTGAGTGATATTTTAGGGTCTTGCCCTAATACTCCGATTACAAGCTCAATTCCATATTTACAAGATTCTCTTTTTTGTTGAGCTTCAATATCTGAATAACTATCTTCTATTCTATAATCTTCAATTGTTACCTTTAGATTTTTATTTCTTGTACCTGACGTAAAAATTGTCTCTCTATCATAGTGTTTTTTATTATCAGGAGGATTGTATTGCCCTCTAAGTGTAGGTTCCCATTCCATACCAAATGTGAACGGTGTAAGTAATATAGGAGTATTTGCATTAGTTTGATGAACTATACTATCTTTTAATTCTCTGTCTTCTATGTATCTTTCTCGATCTCTAATAGTATCATCTCTATCATCTCTCTGAGTTCTTTGAGGGCTTCTACTAGCATCTCTATCTCTCTGTGTTCTTTCAGGTCTTCTACTTCTCTGATAAGAACTACTCATTTATATTTATACAAAAATATAAATCTTAAATATACATAAACTAAAAATCTTAAATATTTTTAAGGAGATTCCATATTTGGTCACCTACCATTGACCCAAGATATAACCCTCCTTGATTTGATGATTCTATATGTATACCACCGTAAATTCTGGATTTACCAGAAGAACGAGCCATTTCAGTCCAGCATACCCAATTTAGATTTATAGCTGTTTTTGGTATATTTAACTCTACTGTACTTGTATTTGGAAATATAAAAAAATTATTTAATGTAAAATTTTCTGTATTGGTAAGAATTGGAGATAAATACTTCAAAATATCATTATTTACTACAGGATTCTGTAGATTAATTATATCAGTTCCTAAAAGATAACAGAAAAGTTTTGCACTGGAACTAGAAAAAGTCGAATGACCACTAACAAAATCCGGAAATGGAGGAGTGACAAAATTAAGTTCTTGATATGGAAGCCAGAACTCCCCCTTATTATTTTTGTTCCAAGATTGAGATATTGTTTGATTATATAAATATTGTCTTAATTTTTGAACAGGTCTCGCTTGTAATTTATCTCTCTTTAATCTCCAAGCACATATACTAGATTCATAAAGTCCTAAACAAAGTACAGTATAGTTTTTTATTTCATTAACTAATTTTATAGAGTTAGAACGTATAACAATATCCATAAAAACAATCCACATTCCTGGAGGAGTAACTGTACCCGGTCCACCTGCCCAGAACTCTGCTATCATTTTCTGCTCATCAGTTAGATTTGATGTTATTGTAACTACATCCTTCATTTCTGATTCATATTGAGAAGATGATGGAAAAAGTTGATTAGTTTTTGTTAAAAGATCTTGAAATACAGTAGACTGTAATACACCTTTATTCTTAGTTCCCCACTCTGGTGTTAGATAATTTTTAAGATTATTTCCAAACTTTAAAGGAGTCCATTTGTCGTCTTCTTTTAAATCGTTAAGATTTTGATCAATAGAGTTATCTGCTGATATAAAATCAGTTCCATTAGGTAAAGTTCCATCAAAAGTTGTAGTATTTTTCCATCCATCTTCATCTCGTGATGATAAATAAGAATCTATCAAAGTCTTTAATAAATTAAGAGAATTTATATTCACGTTTGAAAGAGAACTATGGGAACTTACTAGACTATTAACCTCGTTATCAGTTAATGAAAGTTTCATATAATCTTTTATCATTTTAGGAAAAAAATATTGACAGCATAGCTCTACCCACGATTCAACATAAGAAATATTAGAGAAAATATCTCCTTTCTGTGAAGATCTCCAATATTCATTATCTAATGATTCTTTACCTTCTGTTATAAATTGATAAGAATTATATAGACAGTTTCCAGCAATAAAGAGCCATCTTGTAGTAACAGTAGGACCTAGTTTATTTTTAGCAACTTTTCTAAGTAATAGTTCAAACCAATCAGAAATCCAGTGTTTTGGAACTTCTATTTCAGGTCGAGATTCTGATTGTGCAGGACCATTAAAGGTACGAGCAATGCTTGGTAAATTGTTTAAAGATGAAATTCTAAAAGACATTTATATTATGAAATTTAAATTTTTTTAAAATACAACAACTACAGATAATGTTTAAAATTATAAATAAATGATGAAAATCAGATTAGTATATCTCTCTATACTAATTTCAACTTCATTCTTTTTGTTGTTGTCATTAATGTCATTTTAGTGTGGATTTCGGGAAAAGAGAGTATCCGGTTTAATACTTAATAACCCAATAATAGACTTCCGCATCAGCGGTAGCATTTGCTTGGGCTTGGACTTTAAAACCCATGGTGCCGACATTAGTGATAATGGGACGAAACGCATTAGCAGTAGCATCGGGCTTTCCAACTGCTTGGAAGAAAATCATTGAGTAACCAGTAACACGGGTATCGGGAACTAGTGGTGATGTGTCACCACCCATTGGAATCGTAACAGACCCTTCCCTTGCGGGAAGAAAAAGACCAGTTGGTCCTGTACTTCCTGTATTTCCTGTACTTCCTGTATAACCGGTTGGTCCTGTACTTCCTGTATAACCGGTTGGTCCTGTACTTCCTGTATCTCCTGTATAACCATTTGTTCCTGTATCTCTTGTATAACCATTTGTTCCTGTACTTTCTGTACTTGAGGGAATTTCAGGACGAGGTTCCGAAATAGAAGACCCATTAAAAGTACGAGCAATGCTTGGTAAATTGTTTAAAGATGAAATTCTAAAAGACATTTATATTATGAAATTATAAATTTATGACTCTATTTAATATTTTTAATATTTGTTTGTCGTGAGTTATAACAATAACAGTCTTATTTTTTGTGTTTTCGTCTATCATTTTGATAACACTATCTCTTGTATTTTCATCTAAACTTGTCAAAGGTTCGTCAAATATATACACGCAACATTTATCGTTTAATATGTTTCTAACAAGATATATAATTTTCTGCATACCCATACTTATATTTTTTCCATTCATATCGACTATAGTTTCAAGATCAGGAAATAATTTTTCTAAATTATACTTTTTCAAAAAGTCTATAATTTGTTGAGTTGTCTTATTGTTTCCATATTTAAAATTATCAATAATTGTATCATTTAATAATAATGTCTTTTGATTAATATATTTTATTCTCTCTCGTAATGTTCTGTGATTTATTTCCTTTATATCTATTCCATCAAGTAGTATATTTCCCTTTTGAGGTTTTATAAAATTTAGTAAAAGTTTCATAAGAGTTGTCTTTCCTCTGCCAGATTCTGCCATTATTCCTATTCTTTCCATCGGATTTATCGTAAGAGAAAAGTCAGTAAAAATATAGCTTTTATCATACGAAAATGTTATATTATCAATAACTATCTTTCCCTTACAACTATCTAGATTGTCATCGTTATATTTATAAGGATAATTTAAAGTTGTTAGATATCCTTTGTCATCTACTGTTAATTTCTTATTTTTTACAAAGTTTTTAAATATTAATATCATATCAGTTAAATATACAAACTGTTTAGGTATTTCACTTATTACATTTTGAAAAACAGGGATATATAAAACAAATATTGCAAATATATCAAAGAAATCTTCTACTCGTTTTGTTGTCTTATATAAAGAAATAATACTTAATAGAGTGGATGTATATACATTAACACGCAAAGTATTAATAAAATCGCATACAACAGTTATTTCTTCCGTTAAAGACTTTTTATAGATATTCATTAACGAATCATTTTTATCTACTGTTTTATCAAAACTTCCAGAGGTATAAATATTTATTAAATTATTTATATTTTCACCCATATTTACCACAAGATTATTATAGTCTGATCTTCTTTTTAATATTATATCCCTTAGTTTAGGATAGTATATTACAATAATCACGATATTGATAATATTAGAAATAAAGTTAATAATTCCCACACTAGGACACTTTATTAAAAAATAAATATTCATAATTATCATAATTACAATTATCGGTATAATTGACTCGAAAATCCATATAAATAATTTCTGATAGTAATAACCAGCCTCGATCATTTTTATATGATCCTTTTCAGCCTCCTTATCGTTAAAATGGACTTCATTTGTATGTAAATAGTTTATAATAAGTTCTCTTCGTACAAATGTATTAACATCAGGTGCAATAGAGCATTCTATTTTTGATCTTATTATATAGATAACAAACATAGATATCCACAATATACATATTTGTTTGATAAGTTTATAAAAGTTCTCCTTGATATTTTTTTCTAAGAATTTTCTATAAATAAGAGTAGATACTATGACTTGCAGAAACATACTTATACAGGATAAAAATACATAAAGATACACTATTTTGTTTGTGCTTAAAAATTTTAATAAAAGACCCTTAATAATCATATTTTATTATTAAAATTATAATAAAATATATGGATAACATCTCTAACATCTCTAACATCTCTAACATCTCTAACATCTCTAACATCTCTAACATCTCTAACATCTCTAACATCTCTAACTTTTTATTAGTTATGATGCTTCTATCTTATTGCATACCAATAGTTTATGTTTATTATAATTATTCTACTGACGAAAACCATAGTGTATCAAGTGTTATAGGATCAGATAAGTGCCAAAGATACATACTTATAGGTATGATAATTATGGGAGTTTTTACTATACTTTATGAGTTGAATCGTGGGTGCAAATTATCGTTCTCTTTTATATTTTTACTTTTAATAGGAATTTATGGAGTAATTTTGGTCAAAGAGAATGATAAAATACACTATATATTTGCAAGTCTAGTGTTCATAGGAATAATATGTTTTATGGGAACACATTGTTATTTTAGGGATTTAGATTTTTTGAAATTATCTTTATATTTACAGTTTATATTATCGATATTCTTATTGGTGTGTTTTACTAGAAATATTGATATATTTTTTTGTGAGGTGCTATTGATAGTAAATTTTGCAGTATTTTATTTATATTTGCATAATTATTATAATTATATGACATAATATAAATATAAATTATTATGTCTTCATCTAGTGATACGAATTATTTAAAAGCGTACAGTATAGCTGACTCTAAAAGAAAGATCGATGAAATACAGATGATTTTAAATCAAAAAATAGGGAATAATTGGAAACAAGTCATTTTTTCTATGCTGTTACTTTTAGTTTCTATTATCTTAATAATCATATATGGAATAAATATAGACAATAATCCTCATAAAGACGCTCTTAGCCATCTAAAAGTCTTTTTTATCATATTTATATTATCTATATGTTTTTTTTTCATATGGATTATCATAAAACCTTATACAGACAGCCAACAAAAAGGTATAGTCCCATTTCCCCCTTCTGATACTCTAATACCAGTAGATTCGTCTCTCTGCGGTACTGTACCGACTCTATGTGATAACGCAGGAGATTGTACAAGTTTATGTGCTTCAAAACAAGGAGAATCAAACTATAATTATTCCTGTTATCGTGTCACACACCCTAATACGTATTACTTGGGAAGTAAATTAGAGGTAGATAAGAGTTATTGTCTTCCAAATATTTCAGAAATAAATGATATTAATGACTGTGGAACATATACAGGAAGAATTGTCTGGTCAAAAAATTCGGATAACAGCCTCTCTTGGAAATGCCAATGTCTATATCCTGATATATTCTCTGGATCAAACTGTACCAAACAAATCGCATGTAAAATGGAATATACAGACGGAGTTATAGCAAAAGAATCTGTAGAAGTATTACAAGATAAGGACGGAAATGTATGGTCTGGAAATTCTGCTCCTCCAGCTGATAGTAAAACACCTTATGATAGTCTTCCAGATGGTACACCAAGATTTAAATGTTCTTGTCAACCAGGGTTCTACAGCACAAATGGAGATCCTTTTACTTGCAATGAAGATATATGTTATGAGGGAAGCTCACATAGTGATGTTGCAAAGTTTGATCTAAATACAAATAAGTGTGTATGTTTACCTCCAACGTATAAGTCAAATATATCTGGATTTTGTTATCCACCAGAGATAACTGATCCCAATTGTCATTTAAATTCTAATGGAGGTGGTTGTACATATGGAATAAGTATATTTTATAGAGATGATAATACAAAAACAAATATACCTGTAATCTATTTGAATAATGGTAAATATTTTATGGCTACAAAATCTCCTGATAAGTTATTGGATATAACTTCTGTAGTTAATAATAATAATGTGGATAAGACGAAATTTATAGATATAACCAAAACTATACTAAAAGATGCCTTTTATTCATACGAAGAATTTTCTGAAGTAGCATCGAATGACTATTTGGCAGAAATAAAATCTAATTTAAATGCAGATATGTTGGATATTTTACATAAACTAGTATTAAAAGCTGGTAATAAAGATGGCCCAGGAGTAGCAAGAAAATGTAATAGTTATTTTTATAGAAGAGATGGTTACGATAATTGTAATGATATGTTAAGTAAAACAGGGACAGAACCAATAGCAAATAATATGAATTGCGGTCAAGATAATTCAAACGTAGTAATAGATTTGAACTATTATCCTTGGGGATATCATTGTGATTGCGGAACCACTGGAAGAAAGAATCCAGGATGCGGAACTGTAAAACTGGGCTGGAATACAGTGAAAGACGGAGATGGAACAAGACAAATTTTTTCAACGTATATAGACCCAATTGTGTGTAATGATCGCGACGGAAAAGAACCTCAAAAGTGTCTAGCAGATTGTGTCGCCGATGGAGGAGATCTAGCTAGAAATCAAGATTATACATCTTGTTGTTTATATGAGGTTGATATTGATAATAAACCTGTAAAAAATATTAAATACCGTTCAAGGTTTGTAGGGCTTAATGAATATATTGGTGATTTTGGTACTAATGCTGATGTAAAAGGAGCCGATAATAAAAAATGTAGAAATAGAGCCCGAGCATCTTGTTCGGACGGAAGTACTTGTCTATTTTCATCTGATAGTAACGTAGGTATATGTAATAGTATGGATAAAAATAATGTTAGTATATGTTGTCCAAATGGTTCGGTCGGGGGTCCATATGATCCTTTTACAGGAATGTGGTGCAACTATTTGGATCAAGGAGAAAGATGTTATTACGATAGACAATGCAATAGCGGAGTTTGTACAGGAGCAGGGAATAATAAGAGCGCGGGAGGAGGCGTGTGTGCAGCAGTATCGTAAATTAATCGCACGTCAGGAACCACCAATCATAATTTTCATATTGACTACCTTTTCCACTACAACATATTTTTTTTATTTCTTGATCAGTAAAAGGAGGCTCATTCCTACTACCGGTGACGAATATGCCTCCTTTATTTACGCAGTGTAAATCACATAACATTTTATCATCTAAAGGGTTTTGTCCCCATCCACCGTAACAAGGATCACAATATTCTTGCGTCTTTGTGATTTTATCATAAGTAATTGAATTATTATTGGTATTAACAGAGAGATATTTACTAAATGATGCGAAAAACATAGATCCAGTAACACTAGACAATGGTCTTTTATTTCCCTCTTTACTTAAAAACAGGAACAGCGAATCTTCTATATTAGTATTAGTTCCGTCTAGTAAGTTATATTTTCCATCATCATCAGGTTTAAATGATAGATATTTATCTCCTATCATTGCATAATATGAACTAGAAGAATTCAGGCCTTTATCTACAGGGGAAGTTATAGGTTTACTACAATCAGGTTGATTATCGTCTAAAAGTTTACACTTTTTTAATTTAAAATTAAAGTAACTTTTTGGGTTTTGTGTCTTTTCTAATATTAATTCTTTTTTATCTTGATAATAATTTAGATAGTAAATATTTCCCCCATTATCGATATACATAATGTGAAAGATAGAAGACGTACATTGTCCATTATCATCCATTTGTGCGCATCTTATTGTGAATTGAGTTAATGATTTATCTAAATCCTGTATTTTACATTGTCCTCTACTTCCACAAGGTCCATTATCTACACATAATTGTTTACAAGTAAATCCTCCGTATGCATTAGGATCTTGTACTAAATGATATCCATCATCTATATTACAGACACATTTTCCTCCTGTTACCGTTCCCTTAATATCTTTTATTTGTTCATAATGTCCATTTTTTCCGTAAGGACCCCCGCAAGGATCTGGAACACAAGATGGAAATTTACACGCACCATTATAATATGCTATACCATCTCCTTCATAAGAAGTAGATATAGTATAACAATCAATTAAACCCTGTTCTTGATTACATATACAAGATTGTCCCGATGGATCATCATTATTTATTGTACCAGGATCACAACTATTTGGAAGACATAGCAATTTGTTATTATCTGCGACTTCATTAGGTCTTAAGCAAGAACAGTTACTATTACCAGACTGTAAAGGATCCCAATCAGAATCGGTATTCCAATAATTATCAGTAGTACCAGCTTTTAGTAGACCTCTAAGAAGATCATTACTGGGATTTTGAGAAGATCCCTCTAGACCGCAAATATTTATATCAGAGCAGGTTGCCCCGCTAAATTTTGTATCATCTTTACAGAGACAAGACCATTTGTATGTATTTGTTTTATCATCAAGTGTTAATACTTTATTTCCTGTATATTGATTACACTTTATATCAGTCGGACGAACGGGAAGACAATAAGATCCTTTCTTTAATTTACACGTTTCATCTTTTTCATCCCAAAAAAAAGGATCTGTGCAAAGGTTTTTTAATTTTATAGTACCATTTCTTATTAATGTGTTAGTATCATTTGGATCAGTATCTCTACATTCCATACATCCAGATAATCTTCCGCTTTTATCGCATTTACATTTTGAACATTTACTTGTACCATCAGCATTTTTCTGACAAGGAACTACAGTTGCAGGGTTTAATATTCCACACTCAATTTTACAATCTTCTCCATAACATTTTGGTGTAACATCAGTATTTGCTTGTTTATTATCTACTTTGGTTAATTTCCATATGCCAAAGGATATAATAATCACTGACAAAACTAAAAATAATATTACAATCGTATTAAACTTCATAACTTTTTATTATATAATTTATATAATAAAATGAAAGAATTTATGAATGTGATACTGTTCTACATTTTTAGATTTTCTGCTGTGATTTTAGCTCTTTATCTAGCATATATTGTAGTATACAAAGTTTTAGGACCAAATGTAGCAGAAAAAATGTGTCTTTCTAAAACAAAGAATTGCTCGCAATTAAATATCTATCGTAATCAAAATACGTTTATTGCTCAAGAAAGTATTAGTCAAATATGGATGTGGTATAACGGAGAAAAATTATTTGTTTACGGACAGGCAGGAGGAAATTGTGAGAGCCAAGGAGGTATGAGTTTTGTGCCTGTAACTGTATTTCAGTTATCATCAGGAGATGAAATAAATTTTACACAGTTTCCAAATGAATGTATACCTAATTATGATAATATTATAAAAAGTTATGTAATAGAGGGTTCAAAAGAAGAAACTATATTTTTGTACAGAAAAGATCCAAATGAACTAAATACAATTTTTAATGTTGTAAAAAATATGGTGGATAATAAAATATTTGTTGTATAAATAATACGTTCTAATTGTGAAAATAAATATTATATAATGTTATATAATATAAAACATATAAAACATTATGTCTTCAATTAGTATAAAAACAAAATTGGCTATCGCGTCTTTTGCTTCGGTAGCCACATATCTATCATATGATTACTATCAAAAAAAGAATACTGAAACTATTTCCAAACAAACAACAGATGATGATTTAAAAAATGCTATATTAGATTCAGCAAAGAACTATGGAAAAGGAGATCAAAAATACAAAGGTATATATCTTTACTCTAATGTTTCAAATAAATTATATTTACGTTCGAATGATGGAAATATTTATAGAGCTGGAAATCTTAGTGACTGTCCTTCTTTATTAGACCCTAATCCAAACGTAACTGTATACAAAATATCTGATATTTTTGAAACATATAGTTGCAAAAATATACCTACTCAATATAAAGATAAATATAAGCAACAATGCGAAGAAAAACCTGATAATGATGTTAATGTATTAATGACTTCAGAAGCTGACTTTGAGAAAAGAATAAGAGATGCATCTATAGGGGATATCAAACCTTCACAGGATGTATGTTTTAACAGCTCTCAAGGGGGAGATGACAATACAGGTCTAAAGCCTGCTGCAACTCCTGAAGAATTCGTAAAATCAAATTCGCAAAAAATTGGAGAACTTGCGTTAACATTGGGATTAATGAAGGCAACTGAACATATATCAATGTTTTTTTGTATTTCACTATTTGTTCTTCCAGGAATATTTCAATCATCCGGATGGAATAAAGAGAAACAAACCATAATGGGAGGACAAATGTTATATGGATGGATTGTTAAAAAATTAAAAGAAAAAACTGCTGAAGCCATTGCCGAGAAAGCAACAGAAGCAACTATAAAGGAAGCAGATGGAGTAATTTTAAATGTTTCTAAAAAAATAGCCATAGAAGTAGCTACAAAAATGGAATTTGTTGTTGCAAGGGTTTTTTTAGCTTTTGCAGACTTGATTAATCCTATAATGACATTTATAGGAGTAACTCAATTACTAGGTATGATTATTGATATATTTGATTGGTGTAACCTTAACAATAAGAATGAATCTATCTCACAAACTCTTCTAGATAATGCTGGAAAAGGACAAAATATTTTTATGAATAATCTTATAAACTATAATGCTTACGGAGAACCTTTTGATCCTTCTTTATGGTCATATTGCAACTATGATATCGATCCAACATTGTGTGGCGAAAAATTCGATAACTGTATTTCTCAGACTTTTCTGAAAGGGAGAAAATGGGGAGATGGGAAAATTCAACCATCAGATGTAGGACCTAGAGAAATAACAAAGGATGATTATTGCGGAGAAATAAATAATACTTATAGTTCATATATCAATGAATATATTAATAGTTTAAAAATTAATTCTTTAGGACAATGTATACATACTCCGTCAAATCAAGAATGGGCACAAATATTAAAATATTATATTAAAGATCCAAATATAGACTTTAGTCAGTTAGAAAATGTAAATTCTAATAATTATCCATCAAATTTGTATCCTACATCTGACACTGCAAAAATGTTTGACATATTTTTAGTTAATCAAAACACTTATGTTGCCGAATTTGTAAAAGACAATTTTTACTATTTTCTAACGCTATTTATCATTATTATGGTAATAATATTTGCTTTATAAAATCATTTAAAACATTTTCCCCCAAAAATACCTCTTGATACAGTTTCTCCAAAGATAAAATCCGCAAACTTTTGACCACCAGACAAATCACAAGCTCCTCCGTAATTTTTACTCCTTATATAATCTGGAATATTATCTCCAGGAGGAATATATCCAAGATCTCCTATATTCTTACAATACTCAGGTGTAATAAAACAACGTCCTGAATATGTATCGTATTCAAGTCCTTGAACTGGTGCACCATCAAAGAAATTTCCTGATTTACATTCATTTCTAAATTTTGCATTTCCGCGATAACACTGACCGTTCCCTGAAGTAGGATCAGTAGATCTCCATTCTAAGTAATATCCTTTATCCGCACCCTCTTTTGATGTATCAGTACTTGGGTTACTTATACTTGAACACTCTTTCTCAGTTGCTATCAAAACTTTTCCATCTTTACACTTTAATTTTTCAGGATCAGGGCAATTATAATTAGAAGAGCCGTCAGGATTCGTATCTACCCATAATAACTTGGTAGGATAATTTAATGCACTTTCATACATAATCCTCATTCGTGCATAAGTTTGAGCATTTGCCATATCAGTTGGTGTATAATATCCATTAATCGCGCCAGCCGTATCACACATTTTTATTATATTATTATATTTTAATAATATAACATATAACATAAAAATTAAGGGATATAGGTTTGAGTAAAATATCGATAAGGAACTATAATCTGATATTTTGGATCAAAAACAGAATTACTAAAAACATTACTTAACTTTTTTATCTCATCAACTATATCCTGTGTCAATTTATTTGATTCCTTGTATTTATTCAAAATATTCTTTACTCCTATAACGTCCCCATAATTAAATTCACCACATATACTCTGTGCCCACTGATTAGTATCTCCTTTAACTCTCATAAAGTATACGTTTCTCCAATCAGGCATTGTATGGTAATTTCCATATAATCCATCTTCTCCTCCTCCTTGTTTTGGATCTGTAGATATACACATTGGTGTATTATTATATCTAAACAAAAGTTTATTACTTTTAGGATCACCGCAATTACATATAGTTGACAGAGGATCATTTATATTATCTGATAACGTACCATTACTACAATAAGATGGATTTTTTATATTACAGTCAGGTCCATTATAAATCTCAGGTCTTGTACATAAACACTCCCAATCTTTGCTCTGTGTGAAACCATAACCAGTCCATATGTACTTTCCACCATTCTTAGTATTACAACTTATATCTGGTTCCTTTGGTAAACATACATTCTCTCCATTTATTGACATACATTTCATCTGTTCCGTACCATCACATATACCACAAGGATTTTCTGACTTAGGATCACAAGGAACCTTAACAGCAGAACAGTCAACCTTCTTATTAGAAGTAAATGGTATAAATGGGTTACCGATTTGAGGAGGTTGAGAACCTTTATTAAGAGACTTGTATATATAAATAGATAATATTAGTATACTAAATATTAAAAATATTGCAAAAATTTTTTCAAAATCCATTATTAATTTATATTATTATAATAATATAAATCAATAAAATAAAATGGGAGACTTTGAACCAACTGATGTAGATATAGAAAATTTAAATCTCTTAGATGACCTAATAAAAAAGGGAATAGATTCAGGAAGTATAGACGAGAAACAAATAAGCCAAGAGTATGAAGGAGAAAGAATAAAGGGAGGTAAATATAATATTACTTTTAATGCTCAAGATGGATCTTTAGATTTTGAAAGAAATGGTCAAAAAATAGGACAAGTTAGTAACTATATTGAAAAATTAAAAAATATTAAAGAAAATGTAGAAAATAAAACTCCGGAAGAAGTAAGCAAATCAGTAAGAGAATTGGCCACAGAAAAAGCAAATGCAATGGGATTAAAGGGGAATGATAATGTTATAAGCAGTCAGATCGCGGGAATAGAAAGAACTATCGTAAATCCTGAAATGGATGCAAAAGGTAGAAATCCAGAAGCAAATGTGCCTAGGGCTAAAGAAATTATGGGAAATAAGTCAATTCCGACAGTGGCTGATGTGACACAAAGAACTCCGATAAATACACAAGAAGTAAACGAAGCTACAGAAAAACCTGTTATAAAAAATCTTATAGCTGCAATAGACCCTAAAGATGCTATGTATAGCGCAATGAAAGGTATAACAGAGAGTGATATGTCCCCTGAAGATAAGAAAGCTGCTTTTAATAAAGTTATTGATGGGTGGACAGAAAGTCTGAAAAAAGACGCGCAAACAGTAGATCAAAAGACAACTTTAGAATGGTTAGGTGATAAAATGAAGGAATTATGGGATAAAATTCCTTTATCTTCATTAGCAAAACTTGGCGCACTTATTTTTGTATTAGTTTTTAGTGTAAATTTTATAAATGAATTTTGTGTTGAAAAATCTGGGTGCTTTGTTGACATAATAGATCCAAAAACTAACAGTGTAATCAAAACATATAAGATAAGTGGATTATCCTGTGGAAAATACAGAAAATCTAATGGTAAATATTACGATGATTATGGTGATAGATATAAGAAAGAGTGTATTATATCTCCTAATCCTACTTTAGAGAATCCAAGCGGATGCGGTCCTAGCTGTACAGAAAGACTAGCTGCTGATACATCTGATTGTCCCTGTCCTTTTCATACAGATGGCCAAGATGATTATGCATCAACATTCTGCGATGATTCTTTTTTACAGGGTCCTAAAAATGACACAAATACTCATAAGTATTATAAGAGGTATTATAGTTTTACAGATGGTGTAGCGGCTATGATAAAATATATGGCTGATATTATAAACACAATCGTCTCATCAGATGGCCCAATTGGAAATTTTATACAAACAATATTAAATTTGATAAAATATGGAGCGATTGTTGCAGTTGTTTTTGTTTTTATTTATGCAATATTTTATGCTGCAGAAAGGTTTAATTTTATTGGAGGAAAAAAATCTGACGGATCTCCTGTAGTTGTTCAAATAGATGAAAGAGGAAGACCACTTCCTACTTCTCAGCCTATTCCTCCTGATTCCGTACCTGCTCCAACGCAACCTTCTCCTTCTAGTGTTATAGTTCCTCCCCCAGTTATACAAGTTAGTGCTGATGATGACGAAGCTATTCTAAATGCTGCGCTTTCAGGAGATGTTAATATACTTGCACAGGCAGCACACGTTAGTGATCCTAGACAACGTCTAGAGAGTAGACGAAAAAATATACCTGTTCAAGCTCAACCTGTCCCTGTTCAATCATCTAGCGTCTCTTCACAGACTATTCAGAATGTAACTACTGTTCCTGAAAAAAAAAGCACTAAGCCTCAACAAATAACATCGGCTAATTTACAAAAATTATTAAAAAATGATCCGGATGAAAGCGGTATATTTTCAAAGGATATTGCTTTGCCTAAAAAATCTCCAGCATATGTTGCAGAAGAGAAGCAAGAAGTACAAGTACAATCTATATACCCTTCCTATCCTTCTCCGGGAGGGCTTGATGCACAGGAATTGGCACAAAAATTAGAAATGGAAAAAACGAAAGCATCTTCTTCATCTTCTTCATCTTCATCTTCTTCATCTTCTGGTGCACAGGGAGCCGAAGACACTTTTTCTTCGGCTTCCACACCTTTTCAGGATATAAGAAGAGTATCAGGAGCAGCTACTCCTGAATATCATAATCTTGGAGAAGGTGTTGGATTTGAATTTGGTTTTAGGAAGAGTTTGAAAATGAGAAGGAGGCGTAAATAAAAATAAAAATGAAATTAAGAAGATATAGAATTATATAATAAAACAAATAATAATGAACTTTCCTAATTTTCCTCTTTATCACTCTATCAATCTAGATGATTTTAAAGAGCTAACAGTTGATGAAAAAGATAAGTTTATTGATTCTTTTAAAGATATGTCTGAAGATAAGCATAAAATAATTTATGCTCTTGTTCGTGCATATCATTTAGATCACGATAATAATTTACAAGAAATTCCATATGGAGGTAAGAATTTAAAAAGTGGTTTAAAGTTTGACTTTGATAATCTTCCTAGTAAGCTTCAGTTTATGTTGTATACTTTTTCTTGTTTGAAATAGATTGAGATGATCCTGAAAAATCTCTTTCATTACTTTATGGGAAATCTTGGAATAAAGTAGGATATATTACAGGATCCAGATGAACATATGGATTTAGATGAACCTATTAAATTAAAAGAAGTTTTTAAACCTACAAAACCATTTTACACACGTCAACAAATTAAATTAGATAAAAATGATCCATACTTACGTGGAATAACAATTTAACTTTAATCAACGCTGGAAGATGAGGAGGAGATTATTGCGAGATGGAGAAGTGAATAAGTAAAGTTAAGAAAATATAGTTAGAGTGAGAAATAGTACTAGAATTTAAGTCCTCTGGGCTTAAATTTAAACACGTAGTTATAAAAAAATTATATGTTACCTCTATTAATATTTCTAGTTGTATTAGTTGTATCAAACTTGGTAGTATCAAGCATAACACTCTATAAGAATAAGAAAGATAAAAATGAGAATTACACACCTCCACCTTATACACCGAGTCCTTCTATGCCATATACACCGAGTCCTTCGATGCCATATACACCGGGTCCTTCTGCGACAACAAAACCTACTCCAACAAATTTTATGAAGACTCGTTCTCTAAAAAATATTTAAACACTAAAGAATGTATGATTTTATTTTGCTTCCGTAATCGTTACATATATCAATAAATGTCCCTCCGTATCCGTTACTACTCGTGTGTATTAGATCTATAAGGACGATCTCTATATCTTTATTATTCATACCATTTAAAAAACGATCCTCTAATTTAGTCTTAAAATTATCCCATAATACAATATTTTCTTTCCCCAGTATATGATAATAATTTGTAATAATATCAGAATAAAGACGTAGAATATCATATACATTGACAATATAGTTTTTAAAAATTTCATAGTAATCTCCTTGCATACCACCAAGAAAATCAATCATATCACTAGATATTCTTATAATAGGAGTAAATATAGTGGAATGTATAGGATTTTCTAGTATATATCCATAATCAATATGTATAATATGACCATTATTAGATATCATAATGTTACCTGTATGTCTGTCTCCTAAACCTAGAATATAGGACATACAAGAACTGATAGATAAACTCTTAGAAAATCTTTCTTTAAGAACTCCTATTTTTTCGTCTTTATTATTCTCCAAAATATAATTTTGGAGAGTATATCCTTTTTGGCTTATATTTTTCAATGTTAAACAGTTATCCAAATACTCAATAATACCAATTTCACTAGTTATCATAAGTATTTTATAGGTTGGAATTTCTTCAAAGTCTTCTATTCTTCCTCTCTTCATTTGATCTGAAAGTTTTTCTTGGAGTATACTAATGAGTTGTGATACAATTTGTTCCTTTCTTAATCCTTTCTCAGATTTCAGTATAAACTTAACTTGATTATTGTCGTCTAGTAAAACATTGACTAATAAGGGTTTAGATGCACTGCATATTTCTTTAACGTCTAATATTTTAGTTATTTTTTTGGATACATCGAATGGGTATATAAGATCGTACTTTAGCTCGCACTTTTTTTTAGTGTTGTATATGTCTACAAATACTTTTATTGAATTCTTTAATGAATTAAAGTGGTCATCTTCTATTTTTTTTTTAAAAAATATATTAATAATGTTTAAAAATTTTACAGAATTATTTATATTATTGTTGATATCTTTGATATTGTTGATGATTGAATAAACATAGTTATATTCAAACATTAACAGTAATATATATGTAGAATACAAATTTTTATCAAACTTTATTGACTCTCCTATTACGCACAAAATATCATATACGAAAATCTCATTGGTTATATTTATTTTCAATTCCTTCAAGTTATTAACTAGATATGTGATAATATAATATAAACATTTTGTATTTATTATTCTGGCCGATTCGGATATAAGATAAAATAACTCATATTTATACTTTTCTAATGTATCTTGATTATAATTCCTTATCACTTCTATAATATCAATAAAATCCATCTTATTAAAACATCTCCTAGAACACATCAAGTTCCAACAATCGGTTTTTATATACTTTTCGTCCTTTTCTTCATTTTCATCTATAACGGACCTTGTCATTAAAGATTTTAGTAAAATTTTTGACCATATACTATGACCTTTTAAAAACTGTCTATTACCTATTATTATATTATATTCATTAGGTGTAATATCAGTCTTATATTGTATATTTCTAAATTTTGACAGACAATGTATGGATGCGTTACACCACTTTTTACTTAAAGTAACTATACTATAAAGTTCTGATAAACTTAGAAAACTGCATATATTAATAAAAGTTCTTATCGATTCAAGGTTAAAAATCTTTGTATAACAATCATTGCATACAAGACTCGTATCTCTTCCATACACTATATTTTTTAGGTAGTGATATGCAGCTCCTGTTTCCTTTGGTATTTCTATTAGATCTAAAGGTATTTTTATGTATTTATGGCAACAGTTTCCACAAAAAATATGCCCACACGCTCTACAATGATGTTTTCTGTGAAAGAAAGAGAATTGAACGAAACAGATCTCGCATTTTATTACCTTATTAGAGTCTACCCATTCCTCTGAAGTTTTTGGGTAAATTTTATCAAGTTTGTCTTCTAAAAAATTATCATATTCTTCTTGTTTTTTATTTATGTAAACGGAAAAATTTAGGTTTTTATTCTTACTCATTATTTAGTATAAAATTGATTTATTTTTATAATAATTTAACTGAAAAAAATAGCTTATTTTGACTCACGGTATTCCTTATTATGAACGGTCTTTCTATAATCATACCATCTAATAAAGATGTATATACTTATGAAAACTATGAAAACTATTATAGATATATAAACTATGATCAGTCTATACGTGATTGCGAAGAATGGAGAGATGTAATATTTGATAACTTTGATAGTGAAGAAATACTTAGTTTTATATTAGAGAGACAAAAAGACTTGGAAAAACATATAAAAGTTGGAATAATTGTGAGAGACTTTAGTAAGAATTTTGACAAATACTTGAGTGCTATCAAAAATACGATAACTTTATGTATAAAAATTTACAGAAAAACTAAGATCTCTTCCCATAAAACAACAACAGAATCATATATATTGTCTAATATAGGAAGATCGGCTGATAATATAGAACATCTTATAATTTCATATAGACAGACAAAATGTATATGGAATGAATAAATTAGACGATTGAATGTATAAATAGTAATGTATAGAATATTTCCTATCGTTCCTATCATTAACTCTTCCTTTTTAGTGATATCTAGCATCTAGCATACCTACTATTCCTGTAAATAAAGAAATATAGCGATTTCTCTCAACATTTTTATTATTACGTAATAATAAAAATGTTTATTTGTCCAAAATACTGTGGAATCGCTATAGTATTTCTTGTTGGTATGGTATATATGACTTTTGCCATTGATAAATGCTCTATTACAAAAAACTTTATAAATTCATTGAGTGACGCACAAGCTGATAGATACAAATCCATCGTAGCCGAGAGACGTCATATTTATCTATCAGGTTATCTATTTGGTCTAGCTCTATCAGCAATAATTATTGTTGGTATGATGAAGACAATAACAAAATTTCAGATGTTATGTCTGACCGGTTCTATCACATTTCTTACTGTATATTTCTATTATATTCTATCTCCTAAACAAGATCTTATAGTTGTATATTTAAATGATAAAGCTCAACGAAATGAATGGCAAAAAATATATAAGAAAATGCAGTTCAACTATCACGTCGGATTATTGTTAGGTATTATTGCGGCTCTCTTATTTACAATGTCTATTAGAGATGGATCTAATCTAGAAGATTAAATATTATTAATATGAAAATTTTAAATTAAAAAACTAAAAAAAAATAAATGAACAAGCCAAAACTAAACAAATATCTAAGTTTTAGTATATCAAATGATAAATCTCTTCTGGAAATTCTTGACTCTGTAGAAGAGACAAAAGGGGATATTAGAGATATTAGAGATATTAGAGAAACAAAAGATACGAAAAATATAAAGAAATGCAAATGCTGTGATAAATATATCGTTAAATTTTTGGAAGAACACCAAGCTAAATGTTTCCAAAACAAAATATTGTCTATGACTAAAACTATAGAAGAATCAACTACTAAAATGAAGCTATTAAAAGAAAACATAAAACACGATATAAAAATAAAAGGGATGGAGTTTCTTATACAAAGAAATGAAGAAAAATGGAATAAAATTTATAAGTTATAGAATAAATGGAAATATCGAATTATAAAACTAAAAAAATTTCAGATATAAATATATTCTATAACTCCCAAATAGATAATGAAAGACAAAAATATTCGAGGGAATCACTTAATATCAGAAAAAACTTTCTAATATCACAGTTTCAAAAAAGTACAATGTTAAAACAAGCTGCTAATAAATTAAACGCTGTAATCGAATTTCTCCAAAAAGAAATGAACAATGCAATCAATATTATTAAAATTCTTAAACCAAATAAAATAAAAAATGGAAATAAAAAAGCCTTGCTTATTGGAATAAATTATGAAGATACATACGCGCAACTTAATGGATGTATTAACGATATATCTTTAATGGAAAATTATCTAAAAACAAAAGATTTTTCTGATATAACTCTGTTAACAGATAAAACCGATATAAAACCAACAAAAGAAAATATCTTATCTTCCCTAGATAAATTCCTTTCGTCATCTAAAGATGAAGATATCTTATATTTCCACTATAGTGGTCACGGATCTATTGTGAAAGATATCAACGGAGACGAACAAGACGGAAGAGACGAAACAATAGTTTCAAAAGACTTGATATTAATAACAGACGATGAATTAATATCTCTTATCAAACAAAAACTTAATAAAAATACTACTCTAATCGCTGTATTTGACAGTTGTCATAGTGGAACGGTATTAGACCTAAAATATACCTTTACAGATAATCTTGAAATAATAGAAAATACAAAGTATGATGAAACGCCTAATATTATTATGATAAGTGGATGTAAAGATTCTCAATACAGTGAAGAAAAATTTATATATGACAAAACTTACGGTCTACTAACGTGTTCTATATATGAAACCATTACCAAAAATAAAGATTTATCGTGGAGATCTCTATATACTTCTGTTAAAAAACTTTTAAAAGACTCAAAAGCCATACAAACTCCTCAACTTTCAATGGGATCATTAATAGATATTGGAGATATAAATAATATCTTTTAATATCTTCTAATATTTTCTAATATTTTCTAATTAGAATTTTAAACAGAAAATCTTAATAAAATGGATTTATTAAGATTTGAAGATCTTCAAACTCTCAATACAGAAAATAATTGGAACCTTATTCTTCTTTACGGTATGGGTATAACAGAACCATACGCAGACCGTTTATTACAGGCATATATGATATTTATACTATGTGCTCCTCGTACGCCAACACGAGATATTTTTTATCAGTGTATATTTTCTAGAATTGGATTCTTACAATCCGTATCAGTTGAGGAAATGATAGATGATACAAAATTATTGATTGAACAGATAAAATCAAGTTTTTCACCGAAGAAAGAAGGTGAAACCGATACTTTCTTAGAATGTGAGTATTGTAAGGAATATAGAATATAATATCTCTTCAAGGAATACTGATAGAAAATTCTACAATATTATCTTTATCTTCAAAATTTTTAAAGAAAATTTTGCCGTCTTTTGTTTCAATAAGTCCAATAATATAATTACCTTTCTTATTAAGTACCTTTACATCACATAATTTCCTATTAAAGTAATTGTGAAGCATATTGATATGATAACTCTTTATACGTCTCCATACGGAAGAGTTGGTAACTTTATAGAAAGTATTAGATGGGTCAAAATTCATATTTATTATATTATATATTTTCTTTTATACTATATTTTCTTCTATAAACCTGTTTCTACAATTATCACTACAAAACGATCTATCCATAGCAAAATATATAATATCTTTCTTACCAATTTTTTTTCTACATTCTTCACATTCCCTTCGGTTATCACAATTTTTAAGCGTGTTTATGTTGTTTATGAAACCGAAATTTTTTAAGAAATAAAATATCACATTTATAATAGTAATAATAGCCATCTTAATCTCTTAATCTCAATAATATAATTTTGTTACTTATATTATATATTTCATTTTTATTTAAGATTGATGTTCGTCATCATCTGGGCAAGCGACAATCTTCTTACGTCCCATTTGAACAGCTACAGCTAGACCAGCGGCTGCAACTAATACATAAACTACAGTCTCAAAACCTTTTCCAGCTTCGTAACTTCCGGATACGCTTGACAAACCATTTCCTAATAAACTAACTAGATTATATCCAGCGGCTTGAGCTCCCCAATTTAGGGCGCCTACAATTACGAGAACTAGAGCAACAGTGCATAAAACTTTTTCGGCTTTCATTTTTATATTAAGATATTTTTTTATTATTATTTTTTATTTGCTGCTTTAACTTATAAAATTATTTTATTTTTATTTTATAATATAATTATAAAATGTCAGATAAGAGATCTTTTACTATCATTTCAGTAACTTCTAAAGGAAAATCAAAGGGTAAATCTAATTTAGGAGGAAGATATTTATCTTCTACTCCTTCCGGATCCGCAAGAAAAGCTGGATCACAGGTATGTCGTAATTCCAAAATGAAGGGACAATGTTCTTTAGTAATAACAATAAAAGAAACTACAAGAAATTCATCTGGAAAAGAATTTAAGTACTCTTTTAAAAGAGTTAAGCTAAATAATCCAGAACCTGTTATGAGAGGAGACGAAGAGATCTTTTATAAATATACAACAAAAGTTAAATCTATGAAGTAATAATATTTTTGAATAATCATATTTATTTAACTATTTGAATATTTAAATAGTTAAAATCGAATTTATATATAAAGAGTATAATGGATAATGCTATTGAAATACCTAAAGGAATACTAAATGGTATAGCAGATTCTATACTTCCTGATAAAAATAAAGAAAATATCAATATAGATAATATAGACAATATAGAAAAAAAATCTATAATTATATGTATACATAAAGATCTTTCTAAAAAAGATATCGATATTCTTTCATTATACGGAAAAGTTGTTTTTTTAGAAGAATCCTATCAGAATATTGATCCTTCTAATATATCTTTCAATTATCTTATAGTTGATTTAAGAAATGAAATGAACAGAAATTACTACAAGATTTATCTCTACAAAAATACAAACTATTACTATATACTTTACAGATATTCTTTTGAAGGTAATAACGGCGTTTCTTATCATAATGAAATAACTGATTTTCCCTCAAAACAGCCTACTAAAAATCACTTTGATAGACTTTTGTTATTTGAGAATGTATACGAACCAAATCGATGTGTTTCCCTTTGTAGATTCTGCTGTCTTAGATAAGTTTATAAAAGTGATTTTCTTTTTCTTTTTAACTATATAAATTACTCAAGTAATAATGATTCGTCTAGGTCTTTGTTGCATCAATACAGAACTCAGAAAGGATGATATCTTCTGTTCCAGAACAGTGACAAGGGCTAATTTTACGGTCGAAAAGGCAAAGAAACTTGCTTTGAAAAATATCGATGATATTGGTAAGATGGCAGAGTGGAACGCCAAACATAACATATTTGTTTTCCGTATTTCATCTGATATTTTTCCACATTTTACAGACGAGAAAACAGAAGAATATACACTAGAATTTGCTAAAGAGGCTCTAGAGAAAGCCGGTGAAATATGTCGTAATAATAATCAGAGAATTACTATGCATCCAGGACAATATAATCAGGTTGGCGCGAAAGAACAAAAAGTTTTTAACAGCACTATGAAAGATTTGAAAATGCACGCAGACATACTTGATATTATGGGTATGGACAGTAACTCTGTCCTATGTGTTCACGGAGGAGGAATTTACGGAGATATAAATAAGACAACTGAAAGATGGATCTCTCAGTTTAAAAAACTTCCAGAAAATGTTCGACGTAGACTAGCAATAGAAAACTGTGAAAGATGTTATTCTATTATAGACTGTCTAAAAATTGCAGAGGACTGTAATATACCTTTGATATTTGATTGTCACCACTATGAATGCTATAATCTTATCAAAGTTACCAAAGGGAATAAAGGAAATATAGACATAAACGACTATATGGATAGAATAGTACAAACGTGGAAGAGTCGTGATATAAGACCTCTCTTTCATATATCAGAACAGAGAAAAGACGCTAGAATAGGAGCACATAGCGACTTTATTGAAAAACTTCCGGAATATTATCTTTCTTTTCCTGAGAGATACGGAGACTTGGACATTGAGATAGAAGCAAAGTTAAAAGAACAGGCTATATTTCGTTTATATGATATATATCCTTTTCTTACGGGAAAGTTTCCGATAAGTCCAAAAAAGAAAAAAATATTTATTACAGACGATATAGATGACACAAAAATATTTATTACAGACGATTAAATAAAATATCCATATTTTTATTATATGTATATTAAAAGAGAAGTAAGAGAAATGCTAAACTATTTATTAATCCTCTTACTTATTGTAAACGTCATTATAAGCGCTATTACCCTTAATAAAGTAAATAATTCTAATGAAGGATATATACCTACTTCTTGTACTGATATTTGTTTGACTAGGTGTAGATCCTCTAGAGGGGCATCCAATTTTTCAAATTGTTGGGATAATTGTATGAATAATGAATGCATTGACCAAAGTAGAGAGTAAGTTGGAGAGTTATGAGAAGAGATTATTTGATATGGCTTCTAGGCCTAATACAACAAATACAAATATTCCTTTAACTAATGATGTTTTGAGACAGTGTGCGACTACATTTACTATAGAAAATGCAAGAAACATTGATGGTATAACAAAGCATCTTACGTAAGTCATACCAAAACTATTTCTTGTGGAAACCCCATTTTGGACTAAATTACTATCCACTTTGATCAGATTGGGTTTGTAAAACGCCATAAGACCTCCGAGTCCGGTAAGAGCAGACGTGAAATTACCACCAAGCCAATACTCACCAGCGACATTTGTTCTTTCCATAGTAGCCCTTATTTGACCCGGTTGTAATTGAAAATATTTATATAGTCTTCTTTAATTGTTTATTCTTTCCTTCTCCATATCATTTATAACTTTATAAAGTTATAAATAAGACTTATATATCTTTATCATCTTTCATATATTTGTAATCATAATCTTCCTTCTTTTCATCTTTTTCGTCTCTTTCATATTTTTTGTATCTTTCATCTTTTTCAGATGTATTAGTACAACAGTCTATACAATCTTTTATACATAAACAACATCCAAATATTCCGTATACTAAATCCGCTTCTGACATTTTACATTTTTATAAGTCTTTATAACCGTTTATCACAAAATACGATTTTATTAATTCCCTTGCAAAAATTCTTTATAAAGATTTCGATAAATTCTTCTAAAACATCTTCATCTGAATCATCTTTTTTGTCTGTATGAATAATTTCTTCATTGTCTTTTACATCTTCGGCATCTTCATTAACTTCTTTATATGATGTATATTCATCAAGGTCATCTTCATCCATATTCTTAGTGACTTCTTCATAATACAAGTCGCTTCTAATTTTTCTATAGCCTTTTTTGTAAAGTTTTTCGACATATAAGGTATCAATATAAATATCAGACATCTTTTCTTCCATATTTCTGTCACACTTATAACCACACGCAGATACAAGTTTATCACTTCTTGCTCCGTAAGCTTTTCCTTCAGAAAAGATGGAGTTCACGATATTTCCCTCGTAAAGATTAAAGACACCATTGAACTTTAAGGTAAGATATAGAGGTTTATCTTTGATAAAGATATTGTATATTTCTCCCATACTGACTGTATCACGATCAGCCATAGGTTCATAATCTTCATTTAATACCATAATTCTGTTTAAATCGTAGTAATCAGTAATGTTGATAAATTCTAGGTCGACTAGTTCGTTTTTCAGATGAGAGACACGATATCCATCAAAGGCTTCGATGGATTGTATATCACCGGATAGCAGTTTAACATAGACATAGCATTTATTCATGATTTTATTCTATAATTATAGAATAAAATATATTAAAATTAATCATTTTTATACAATTACTGGATTTCTAGTTGGATCGTATCTTTGGCTAATCAAACTTTTTTTAGTAGAATTTACAAGACAAGGAAGAGAATGAGGAGAGTTGTTTATATGTGTATTATTTTCATAGAAAAGAGTTTGTGTCATAGATTGATTATCTCTTGTATAAAATGAAGGAGAAGACCCTGAGTTAACAACTTTTGTCGATCTGCATATATTATATGGAGTTTTTACAGAAAACATATCTTTATTTTATTATAAAGTTAAAATAAAAAGTAATTAGAAATATAATTTATTTACATAGATACAACTGCATAGGAATCGACAGGTTCAGATGTAAAAATACCGCTATTAGTCCACACTGCAAAACTAACTCCATAATTCTTTGATACATAAACAGAAGGTCTACTACTAGAATTAGATGAAACTGAACCACCGGTAGATCCAATTGTAACGTATTTTCCGCTTTTAGACATACTCATACTATTAATAAGACCATCCATTACAACATTTTTACCACCTCTACTAGTAAAAGTAGAAACAATATCCCAAGTCCAACCATAATCTGAAGTTCTATAAAGTTTATTATCAGACTCGTTGACGTACATCATAAATCTACTACTTGGGGTTGCAGCAAATGTTCCAACAGAGTCAAGATATTGGCCAATCCCAGATCCAGGATAGCCACCCATTATAAATGATTCATAATTAATTAAAACAAAACCATCATTATCAATATACAATTTTTTAATTGTACTATATTGATATTTGCTTGACGTTACACTAGCGCTTTGCCATGAAGCACCACTATCATTACTATAATATAGTGTTGCCATTATAGATTGTTGGTTTGTAATAATCGAAGCCATATACATACCATCAGGCGAAACAGCAGAAACAGCAAAATCATCATAAATATTAGTATCACGTGTTCTAAAATATGACCAATCTACACCATAATTATTGCTGTACGTTATTGTTGCAGATGGATAACCAAAGAGTGTTAGACATTGATTTTTTCCATCGCTAGATAACGAAATATTTTTACACAACCAACCCGCCGCGATATTTACACCTGATGGAAGACTCACAGTCGAAAAACTTAAACCGGAATTACTAGATCGGAGCAAAGTACTAATTGTGGTAGCAATATTTCTTTTAATAATAGTCATATATACTCCAGCAACTTCTCCGAAATGATATAGATTATTATCTGTTGTGTACAGACTTTGAACCCAGTTACTTCCATAATCACTAGTTCTGTAAAAATATATAGATTTTTTACTAAGATCATTATTTTCCATAATTGCCAATTGATATTTACCAGATAATGTGTATCCTATATTATAGGATGTTGATTCTGAATATAAAGATAATAAAGTAGTGCTTGCGGTTAATGTAATACCTTCTTCTGGTGATATTGAAGATGAAACTAATAATGGAATACTTATATATGTTTCACCAGCAACAATTGTTACCGTTTGTGGAAGATTAGTAAAAAAAGAGGAATTAGTTATAGACAAATCAACCAACATATCAACAGTAGAAGGAGAATCTGTGTAAATTTCCAAGATAGCGTTAGCAGATGGAAAATAGTAATCCATATTAAATCCGACCCAGTTTATAGATGAAGGAATCATTTCAAATGTTTCAGTGTTGATTGATACTATGTCTAATGAAGCTGTTATATAAACATCAGAGTATAATGTCTGTCCTAGTGTAGCAACATATACTTCAACATAACTTGATCCAGCATCTATAGTGCAAGTAGATGGAAAATAGGAAAATGCCTCTGGTTTATTTGTAGATAAATTGATAACAACACTTTCGGAAACTGTACTAACTGTACTAACTGTAAATCCAACTGTATCATTAGCACGATATGTTGTTTGATAAAGAGAAATGGATGATAATGATACAGATTTAATTCGAATGCTATCTGATGATGCAGATTTTTGACTTTCTAAGCCATTTCCGTTATTATAACTTGCGTTATTGAAAGACGATACCTTGAAATAATAATTAGAACCTGGTGTAAGATCGGATACATTAATTGGAGAAGAAGTTCCAACTACAGTTTTCACTTGAACTTCTGGATTTTCTACTAAATAAGCATATACTTTGTAAGAAAAAACATCAGAACCACTATTAGATAATGGATCTGAGAAAGAAACATCAACTGAATCTTTTTGATCGCCAGAAGAAACAGAGATGTTTTGAGGCGGTAGAGGTGCTAATCCTCCAAGTGAACCAGATGATGTAAATACGATACCTGGTGTTTGAGCAATATCTGAATTTTCTACCAATGTAATATTATTTTGGGTTGTTTGTGTTTTAATGCTATCACCAGAAACCAATAAAGGTGAAGGCGATGATAATTTCATTTCAAAATTATTTTGAGAACTTCCTTTTCCGTGTATGCCATTTGAGTCAAAGACAAGAGCATAATTATTAGTACTTAATACAGTAGAAGATCCTTTACGAATCCCATTACTATCAATATACAATGATGAAGACATTTTTTATTATATAAATTATTAAAAATTAACGAAATAATTTTGTTAATTTTGTTAATTTTGAATAGATCAAATTTACTCTTTTAGACGCTCCTATATTAATAAAAGTAGAAACAATTTCTGATTATAATCTGAAGTTCTATAAAGATTATAATCAGACTTCAGAGTTAGAATACAATATTATAGACTATATTTTTTTACTTTAAAAATTTATAAGTATATATAAAATGTCTCGAGAAATAGATATACAAGATTCAATAAAGGCTTATAAACAAGAAGCCTATGGTGAGATAAATTCAGCTCTAAGAGAGATTTTATCTGTAGATAATATACAAGATAGAACTATACGAGATCATATTAAAAATATTGATTCTAAAATGAAGGAAGGAAAGAGAGATATGGTTTTATACAGAGGAATACCTCGATTAGACAAGTTTTTAAAGTATTACAGTGATATTGATGAAGAAAAGTTTGGTGTTCCCAGAATTATAGAATTAGCATTTTCTAGTGCTTCTAGAAATATAGATGTAACAAGTAAATTTGTAGATATGCAAGGATGTTGTATTATGGCATTCACCCTTCCCAAAGAAATTAAGAGGTATGATTTTGCCGATACGAAATATGAAGACGAGGTATTAATTGAGAGAAGTGTTCAGTATATAATAGAATCAGACGAACCAACAATTGATAGTAGAAGACGTGTAAAAATATATCGTGCTATCATAAAACCGTATATCTCTCCACGAATAACAGAGAAAGATCTACAATCTCTTCCAAATATTGAAGAAGAACTAGATATTAATAAGATTAATAAGAAAGATATAGAAGAAGAATTATACAAAGATTTGAAAGAACAATCATTTGGGGATATTACAGATGATGATATAGATACTTTCGTTGAAAGCTATAGTCATTGGTCAGAAGCTAAAAAAGAGAATATCAAATCAAAACTGAAAAAAATGATAAAGGATATATGAGTTATAAAGGATTTACGTCGAGATGGAGTCTGAAAAATAGCAGTACAAAATGATTGAGATCTGCTTCAATTTATTTGAATACTTTAGTAAAGAAAGAAGGGATTCAATTTGTGAACTATATAAAATTTAAATAAAAATTTATATATTAAATAATGACCTGGTCTTTACTAAAAGTTTTAAAGAGCGCTTTTCTATATAGCCCATTTTATAATCTTTACGGATCTTTATACCTAAATGAATCAAGTAAAGAAATTATTGCTATAAAAACAAGTTATACTAATAAGTTTGGATATGCAGACTTTCTTATAACAAAAAATAATGAATTCGCCAAATCCTTTACAATGAATCAAAAATACGAAGAAATATCTCTCAAAAAATTTGAAAGTAGACGAGGTAATACATATCTTATTAATGATAATAGTATTTTTAATCATATCTCTACCACAAATATTACATATCTTGTAGAAACATATAAGATGAATGAAGATAAATTTAAATCTTCGTGTTATAATATATATGATTTAGATCATAAAACAAATCCAAAAAATTTATATAGAAAGAATAAACCTAATATAACACATATAACACATATAACACATAAACTAATTCCAAATATAATACCTATTGCAAAGGCTAATATAACCTATTCGTATTCATATTTAAAATGTAGTAAAAGCCATCTTCATCTTAGCAAAAATATATGGCCAAATATTAAATTTATGGGAAGAATTAGAAAAGAAAGTCGTAGAAAGACAATAGTATCGACTTGTTTTGATAAATGTACTAGAAGAGGGTATAATAAATATTTCGCTATGGATTCTGGAAATATATGTTGGTGCTCTAATAGAAATAAGGAACCTTCTATGAAAGGCGTTAGTAATATATGCTTAAAATGTTCGGATGATATATATTCTTATTGTGGAAATGTTAATTACGGATTTATGTCTATTTATCAGATTAATTCTCATACAACTCATACAACTCATACAATAAATCATATAAAATCTAAATCTAAAAGACCTAGTCCAACACCAGATCCTACTCCCATACCAACTAACATTCTTACAACTATACCAACAAGTAGTCCTTACGTAAATACATCTAATACATCTAATACATCAATTCAAGGTATAAATATAATAGGGAGATCTGGAAACTATAATAGCCATATCAATAATACAAGTAATGATACTAGCAGCAATACTAGTAATACATATACAAGTGAGAAACGTAATATTATAAGAGTTTATGATAAAAATGATACTTATAATCAGAACGTATACAAAAAAGATATGGATTTGACAAATTTTTCAACTTCTGTAAATATTAAAGTTTTTCAAAACAAGTTAGAGAGAATATTAAATGTAATAGATAAAAAAATAAATAAAGAGAAAACAAAAGAAGAAATTGTTGAAATATGGAATGATTTCGAAGAGTTTGATGATTGGGGTGATTCATATGAAGATATAGAAGATGATGATGAAGATATAGAAGATGATGAAGAGTAATTATTATCAGTTCATATAAAATCAATTTTATATGAAATTATCATTCATTTCATAAAATAAGAATATTAAGAGTATTAAGAATATGACAATTGTAAAGTTTTTTAACGGCGATATCAAAGATTACCATATGGGAAACGATGAGGAATATAAGAATGAGGATTATAAGAATAATCTTATTTCTCTTATTTCAAAGGATATCGGAACAGATTGAATTAATCAAAAATGAGAATATCTCAGGGAATATCTCAGGGAATATCGATTATTTTGTATTAGTACAAGAGTCAAAAGACTACCCTTTTAATTGTTGGGAAAATTATTTTCGAGCATTCACATTCTTTTTAAACAATTATATGCTTGGTTACAAAGAATATACAAATTATAGAAGAGCTAGAGAAGAGAATGGAAAAGACATCGATCTCCAAATTATGTGTGAATTATTAGAAACAGAAAATCCTCAAGAAGGATTGATAGGATTGGTAAATGCTTGTATTGATGGAAATAATGTTTTACTTTTACGAGTTATTCGTAATAGATATTCACGTGAAATTTTACCTATTATACATTCAATTGTTAAAAAGATGTTACAAAAAGGAGCGTTAATTAATGATGAGGTTCTATCAATTATATTAACCCCAAATCATTCTAGTAATGAAAATTTTGAAGATGATATGGGAGGTCTTATTATGACAAAAGGGTATTTGCTAAAAATATTTCTAACATTTAATGGAGTTAAAAATTCCCTGTTAAAATTAGTTCCTGACTGGGATGATATATATCGTCTTCACTGGAAAGATATGATGGACACAGACGGAGTATCGTTAGACCCTCGTTATTCATATAAATATGCGTATTATAGAGCAATGAAAGAAGAGATGATAAAATTATCATTAGAGTTTTTATGAATTTGATAAACGATAAATAAAATTAGCTATTAAATTAAATTATAATATAATATATTATAATTTTATGATCAGATAAGAGCTTCTAAAATAGATACAGATCCTTCTTCTTCTGCTAAAATAATATTGGTAACATTAGTAATATCGTTAGACAGGCATAATGCGAGTTTTGGTTCATATGAGTATTCATTCCATTCTGCTAAAATACTTTCAGTATATTCTAGGCCATAGTATGTGAGATTTAGATCTAAACAAATAGAAGCTGATTCACCGAATATAGATTGTAAAGAGGTAATACAAGGATCAATAAAAATTTGTTTAGTTTCTATGAAGGAATATAATAATTCAGAATGAATAATATCCATCATTCTTTCCAGTTGTATTAGAGTAGGTTTGTTTACGAATTTGACAGAAAATATACCGATAAATTTATGGTAATTGTTTGTGAATCCAATAAACATAATGATAATAATGATAATAATGATAATAATGATAATAAAGGATTTTATAAGATAAAAATAAATCAATTTTATAGAATCAAGTATTGTATACAGAATATGGATTCTTGTTTAATATGTCTAGAAGACTGTCAACGATACTTGAAACTTTCTTGTTGTGATTGTAAAAATATAAGTCACGAACGGTGCTTTAGAGAATATGTAAAAAATAATAATCAAATAAAGTGTCTTATATGTAATAAAGTCAAAGATTTAAATAAATATGATATTGCTCTTGATAGTGTCTTTTTTAGTATTCTATTTATGTTACAAAATATTTATTTTTATATAGATGATAAGTATTTTCCGAAAAATGATGTCGTGTTGATTAGATTATTTTCCGTTATTTTATTTCACACGTGTTTAACAGTGGTATTAGTAATACCTTATATTATTATTAAGAATATAAAATATATTATTTACAAATCAATGTTGTCAATGTTATGCAAAAAACCTTATAAAATTTATAATTTATAGAAATATATTGATAAAAAAGATGAGAAATGCAATAATCTTAACAGGTTCTTTGAGAACATTTAAACGTACATCAAAGTTTACTAAGCGTAATATTTTAGATTGTGTAAGTGATAATGATTTGTTTCTATGTATACAGAATGATAGCGAAGAAAAGGATGAGAAATGGGAAGAATGGATTCGTTCAGAATTTAATTGTATAAAATCTATTATATGGTTTTCTCCTGCTTATTATCAAGAATGGTTTAGATGGAGAGATAAACAACTTGATAATATAATATTGGAAGATTACTGGAAAAATTATTTGAAAAGAGGAGGATCAATGATAGAATATGCCCAACTACAAATAGCTTATACTAATATGGTAGATGTAGAATATAAAGGAAATTTTCGGTATGATTATGTTGTAAGAACAAGAACAGATAGTATATTTTCTAAACCTGTTGACTTTCACTGGTTAAAATGGAACATAGAAGATATAAGAGAGAGAAAAGATAAAATAAGAGATAAATTAATAGAATTTAACTTGTTATCAAAAGAATCAAAAGATAAAGATATATTTAGGTCTTTTATGTGTACTATAATATCAGATGATGTGATACCAAATTTGCCAAATATTATGACTGAATATGTCCCAAATCCAACAGAAATTAGTTGTCCAACAACTGCCGAAGAAATATATGAATATATACAAAAAGGAAGATATATATTAACTATAAGAAAAAATCATCTTTATGTTATTAGAAGAGATTTGTTTTACACTATACCATCTATAGGATATTTCTATGGGTGTTTAAAGTCACATATGTCAGATGAGTGTTGGTTTAATGCAGAGGGTCAGTTTAGAGATATGTGTCATTATTCTTGCGTATCAATATTTGAATATACTACTCTATTTGAAGAAAAATCTCTTTCGATGCCATATGAATGGAATGAGTCAGATTTTTTTGATGATGATTTTGAAATTAAAGAGGATTGTAAGGATAAAATTCTTTGGTGTTGTGTAAGAAAATGAGACAATTTATAATTTAAAATATGGAATTATAAATAAATTAAGATATGGACCATTTTGACGAAAAAGAAATAATAAATACAAGTTCCATAAACTTGGAAAATGAACAAAAAAATCTAATAATTAGAGATGACGACTATTATGACTATAGCGAAAGTCAAAAAAAAAAGTGGGATTCTTATCCAAGAATTTCTCATCCAGAGAAATTAAATATCAAACTATTTCCTCATCAACTTGTGTCTGTATATAATATGGAACTTTTGGAAAAAGTAAGGAAAATAAAAGTTGATAATAATGTGTTTATGACGGATTTTGGTATACTTGGTGATATACCAGGATATGGAAAAAGTTTTTCAGTAGTATCTCTTATACTTAGAGATAATATTGAGTGGGACATAAGTAAGAGACACGAAAAATTCGATATACATACCATTAATCAATCCTTGAAAATAGTTAATAAAATATCAAAAGTTAGAGTTAGAGCAAATTTTCTACTATGTTCTCCTACTCTGATAGAACAATGGAAAGAATATTTTAGTTTCGTAACTTGTTTAAAAATCAAAGAGATATCTTCCAGAAAAGATCTAGATGAGAATTTTGACCCAAACAATTGGGATGTTGTTATAGTAAGTTCAATGAGATATAATGAATTAGTAGATAAGATGCCTAATGTAGTGTGGAAGAGATTTATTTTTGACGAAGCGGCTTCAACTCATATTAATGCTATGAGACATATATCTGCTGGATTTACTTGGTTTGTCTCAGCCACCTATAGAGATATTTTAAAATGTGGAGGAACGTCTTCTCATTTTATGAGATCTTTTTTCTCAAGAATAGACCATAGTATTTTATCACATTTTGTCATTAAAAATTCTGTTGATTTTGTTAAGCATTCATTTAAGATGCCAGAAGTAATAAATACCAATCACGTATGTCTTAATCCAAGAGTTTTAAATGTTCTCTCATCGTTTATTGATACGGAGACCAAAACAATGATCGCAGCGGGAGATATAAAATCTGCCATATTGAGACTTGGAGGTGGTACAACACTGGGGTCTAACTTGTTTGATATAGTATCAAAAAGGCAAATAGAAAAACTAACACAGGCAAAGTTTTCTTTAGATATGTGGACCTCTAGAAAAGAAAACGGTTTACCAGTTGCAAACGAGATTTCGTTTTGGATAAAGAGAGTTTCAGAAATTGAGAAAACTATTGACGAACTTAAAGATAAATATAAAAATTTATTGGAAGAGGATTGCACAATATGTTATTCTACTATTAATGATCCTATTCTTATACCTTGTTGTCAAAATATCTTTTGCGGAAATTGTATAATGAAATGGATGGACACTAATAAGTCTTGTCCAATGTGTCGATCTTCGATAGATGTAAAAGAACTAGTCTATGTAAAGAATGATACTAATGATACTAAAGATGACGAAAAGATATCTGAAAATCAAGGAAGTAAGAAAGTAGAACCAAATAAATTGTCTAAACAAGACAAGGTTTTAGAAATTATTTCTACGGGTCTTTTTGAAAATAAAAAATTTTTAATTTTTTCAATGTATGACGAAAGTTTTCTTATCATCAGACGTGTTCTTGATAATCACAATATAGATTTTGTTGAGATATCAGGGTCTAAAGCGACTAGAGATTCAAAAATTAAAAAGTTTAAAGAAAATAAAGTGAATGTAGTATTTCTCAATAGCCGTTTTAACGGGGCTGGAATTAATCTAGAGACAGCTACTGATATTATATTATATCACGAAATGCCGTCTGGAATAAAAGACCAAGTGATAGGAAGAGCGTTAAGAATAGGAAGGGAGAAGTCTCTAACGATACATAATTTGGTTTTCTAAGTTTATTATATAATATTATATAATAAATGCGTTACTATAAACAATTGATATTAATAACACTTGCTATTATTAGCATAGCTTTGTCATTAAAAGTTTTCATCATATAAATCATATAAATAAAAGGGATAAGAAAAACGGTAAGACTAAAGATAATGAAGTACTTTCCGATAATGTCACAATAGAAGGAACTTGGACAAAGGATAGCCAGACATTACTTGTAGATAATGAAAATAGATCACTATATCAGAATCAGTCATTTTTTGATGAAGGACATTATTTTTCTGACTCTTCTAAAATAAATTTCGCAAAACAAGGATTAAAAAATATATTATATAACCAAAATTCTCTAACAATTACAGAAACTTTTAGTAGAAATATATCAATTACTTCCTGTATGGATGCAGCTACACAAAAAGGTACAAATTGTTCAACAACAGCTGCTACTGAGAATATAAGTTGTGAAAGTACTTGTGATGGAACCGAACCAAGTTGTATAATTAATTGTAATTCGACTATGACATCTAATTTTAGTGTTTGTAAAAAAGATCTAATGTCTGAATGTTATAATTGTAATGGAAATTTTGTTCCAACTTCGTCTTTATATGGAATAGGAATTTGTAACGGAATTCAATCTACTGGAACAGTTATCGGAAACTGGTCATCTACAATTAACAATGGCCTGACGACTATTAGTATAAGAGATGATAATACAGTGTTATTTATTATGTTTAATGGCCAAATAGATAGTGGAACTTATGATAGTAATTCATCTACACTAATATTATCTACACAGGGAGTTAAAAATATAACTTATGATACATCAACTGATACTATAACTGTATCAGTTAATATGATAAAGTCTCCTAACAATCCAATAAGTACATTGAACGGAAAAATTTTTACTGGATGGGGAAGTAGTAGTGATGAATTACATATAAACTATGATGGAACAGTAACAGCTCTTTATCTAGGACTTAATGGACAAATATTTGATGTATACGATTCATTAAATTTTAGAGTTGAATATCAAGGACAAACATATAGAACATACAGATACGATCCTTTATACAACACGATAACTGATATTGAAGATAATAGAGTTTTCCCACGTTTTCGTCCTGTATAAATTATATAAGATGAATTGCACGTGACCCGTGCTTTTTTTTCAATGAATTGATTGATTCATTGCTATATTCTTTAATCTTTATCTCATCATCAATAAATTTTTTCACAATAGAATTAATATCAAAATACTCATAGTCATAATTCAAATCTTCGATTAACTTATTAAATAAGTCCTTAACCACGTTATAATACATTTCTATAATCTGTCTATACTCAATAAATTTTGTCTTGTCTTTTTCCCGTCTCAATAATTTTTTCATAAAATCTTCCTTTTCTATTTTTTTCATCATATAGTCAATTCGAAGATCTAAATTAGTGTTATTATCCATAACCGTTGGCAATCGTGGCAATGTAACTTCTTGTATATGCAAAACACCTCTGAATAATTCTGTGATATATTGAAGAGATGTTGTATGTTGTTCTTTCATTTCTACGATAATACCTGCAAGAATCCTTGAATTTTTAATATTATAAAGGAGATTATAATCTGGAAGTCCTCCACACTCTCTAGCGTGAGGATTTCTCGGTACTGCTCCATTATTATCTCTTAACCATTCAAAATAATGAGGATTGTGAACTAAACCTGTCTCTATTTTTCCGCTAACCCAGTCAAATGCTACCTTGCATTTTACGCAAAACATTTGGTTGCATCCACTTATTTTGTAAATAGGAATCATACAATTAGGACAATTTTTACAGTTCTTTTTCATATCTTCAACTGTCTTCACTGTGTCAGGATTGCATTTATGATCTTTATGATCTTTATACTCATCTTTTATCTCTCTACAGGTTCGACAAGCCTTTACTCCACATATTCCGCATTTGTATTTATTGTTTAGAAACCCTCTACAATCTAAAGCAGGACAAGGACAGACGACTACCGAATCTTTTTCTTCTATAATATCTTGATAAGTATCATCTATTTTTTGTCTAATTTCTCTCTGTCTTTCCTTTAGTTTCTTGATTTGAAGATCAATCTCTATATATTCAGATTGTAGAACTTCACGTCTCTTTATTTTTTCTACGTGAGGTTGTGTCTCTGGTAATAAAGCTTCTTCCATTTTGAAAAGTATATCTTCTCGGTGCTTTTTGTATTTTTTATTGATGAACGAATTGCTAAAGTTTGTATAGAAAAAGTCGTCGTTAAATTGTTTTTTACAAGAAACACAAGAAGGTTTTGTTACACTTGTTAATATCACCTTTTGATAACAAGCATCACACGAAGAATATGAGCAATAAGGACACTCTACAAGAGATATCTTTGTTTCACAACAGATATCACAATCTCTGTATTCTCTCGAAGAAACATTCTCAAGAACTGGTAGAATATCGTCGCATTCATCATCGGTAATAATAATCTTACGAGTGGACATTGAAGACGTTAAAGATATCTTTTGACAGGGAAAAGATGGTATAGTAAAAATTACTTTAAAATATTTTTTTTTCATTTTTAAATGAAGAGATTTTCACATAAGATAATAAGATCTAATAATATTATACAAAAGAAAAATCTCTACAAAATACCTAATCTCGATCAATTAAAGAGTCTTGACAATATCTCTAATATGTGCTCAAGTGATGAAAAGGCAAGTAATACCATTTTTGTTACAGGATGTAATAGTCCTTATTTTGAACCGTGGCTTAGATTATATGAATCTATTAAGAAAAATGTGGTAAATCCTACTATATATTTTTTCGATCTAGGAATTAATGATAAGGAAAAAAATATTATAAATCAGATTGATGTTATATATAAATTCTTTAATTTTGATTTGTATCCAGATTGGGTAAATGTAAACAATCAAGCCGGTCAATGGGCTTGGAAGGCTCAGTGTATAAAGGAAGTGATGGACAGTTATACAAAAGATCCAAAATATTTAATATGGTGTGACGCTAGAAATATGGTGAATAATAAGTTGGATGGTTTGATAAACTTTTTAGATATTAATGGAATTTATACAAATAAGTCAGGAGGAAATATAATTGATTGGACAGTTAACGAAACGATAGAGTATTTTGAAAAGATAGAAGGGTTGAATGTCAAAAAATATCTTAAATGTCCTATGATAAACGCTGCACTTCCCTGTTTTAATATAAAAATAGACTGGGTAAGGGAATTTATTAATGAATTTTCCAGACTTTCATTAATAAAAGATTGTATTTTTCCAAGAGGAAGTAGCTATGCAAATCATAGACAAGATCAATCAATATTAACCATATTATACTACAAATATAAGGATATATATCATTTTGAAGATGGTAAGCAATACGAAGGAATAAATCATCATACTATTTTTATAAAAAAACCATATTAACACCACTTGCAACATATACATCCCATCTCTTTGTAAGTTTCTTGTTCTATCTCATCCATATTTAATTCATCAATCATATTATTAAGACAAGTAAACTCTTCCCAACTTATTGATGATTCTATATAAGAATCACTTGTCATTTTGTTAAGAGTTTTTAGTACCACTTTTCTTCTATATTTTTTTTCTATTGAATTGCTTCCATCTGGGCCTACAATTTGAAGTAATCTTCTTAATACAATCCATAAATTCTTAGATCTAAGATTATCTCCCTTATATTTTTCTTTATAACAGTAAATAACTATATTTTTGCAGTTATCTACATATTCTATTGTTTCTAAGCTATTTCTTATCATATTTATTATATAAATTATATAATAAATTCTAAATCTTTGTAATAGTTACATTCATTTGGTCACAAAAAATCTCTACTAGATCGTCATTTTTATAGTCATTTATATATTTAATTTCTTTTATACCACAGGCTAATAAAATCCTAGCACATATAATACAAGGATAATGAGTAATATAAGCAATACATCCTTTACAAGAAACTCCCCTTTTTGAACAATCACATATAGCATTCTGTTCTGCGTGAAGGGTTGCTTGTTCATGACCGTCTCTGATAATAGATTTATGTTCACATCCAGATAAAAATCCATTATATCCTTGTGATACAATTCTATTGTCTAGAACAAGTATACATCCAACATTAAGCCTTCTACAGGAGCTCCTTTTAGAAGTTACTTGTACAATTTCTTTAAAATACTGATCCCACGTTGGTCTTTCTTCCATTTTTGTATTCTATGTATGTATAATTATTCGTTTATTTAAATAATTATATCAAAAATTTATTTATTATGTCATATTCGGAATTTTTTTCTGTAATAGTTATGCTGTTTAGGAGTTTTAAATCTATATCTGAAATTATTCTTTCCTTTTGTATTATCCATTTTCTTACATCTAGAGACATTTTATACAACAAATTAATACCTCTTATAGGTTCCATAATACTATACCATTCTGCATAATCAAAACAGTCACTATTTCTATCCCTAAATTGAGACCATATATTTTTTAATTTAGTATAGTCATTCAACTCATTGAGTTTATTAAATTCTTTCTCAAATTCTGTTATTCTTTTCTCTAAATAAAATAATATATTAACAGGTTCTGAGTAGTCTAACTCGTCTTCAATATTTAAAAATATTATTCCATCTAATATATCGTTTTCTTTGATTTTTATAAAATTATTTTCTTTTTTTTTGTAAAAATATAATTTGTAGCGCATTTCTTTTTCAATAATTGAATTTTCAATTAGCTTATTTCTAAGTAGACATAAACTAGTATATATTTTTGAAGATTTTTCAGTCTCAATACTTACATATATCGGAAATTCTAAAAATTTGCTTTTTATCACTACTTCTACTTCTGTCATTTTATAAATAATTTATTTTCTTAATCTTGATATAACAAAAAGTACAATTAATAAAAATATAATTACATATATCATATATAATATATATTGTGTTTCATTTTGGTCTTTGTTGAGAAGATTATAATTGTTATGATTATTGTGACGGGTTGGAGATGTTGGAGATATTGGAGATGTATGTTTTGATAAAGGAGATTTTTCATCACAAGATTGTTTTCCTAAACATTTCTCTCTCTTGTTTTTATAAGGTTTTATATCAGATGGTTCAAATATAATAATACCGCCCATTTCAGCTTTTTGATTACCTATTAATACATCATTTATTGTTCCTAATGCTGTATCTTGATTTATTTTCTTACCATTTTGAACCTGAGACATTGCAATTTTAAAATATCCATTAAGTCCCCAATTAGCTGTCCAAGAATTTCTAACAATCCAATAAGGTGTATTTTTTAATATACTTCCATCATCTAACTTTATGTCTGATTTTTCTATACCCCATCCAACAACAACGATAGCGTGACAACCCATAAATTCTTTAGGATTTGCGTTAGGATCAGAAGAATAATTTTCAGTCTCAATATAAACTCCGTTTGTTTTCTCAAATTTTCCGTTTGAGATATCGTGAACAAAGTTAGAATATACAATAAATCCTGATACAGCTGATCCTCGATTTAAAAGATGTTCTTTTACAAGTTGGACTGCATCTGGGTGAGGATCGATATTAAGTCCTCCATTTATAGATATTAAAGTAACATTCTTTATATAATAAGAAAAATTATCACAACTAGGGCAGCATCCACAAGATGGTATATTACTATCAACAATAGGAGCATCTTCTTTGAAGATTTTTGTTTTTTCGTCAAACGCCTTTTTTGCAGGAGTATAACAGTTTGTATCGTTATCACAAAATTTATCATAATTCATACAATGATTTGTGGTTAACCCTTGTTTTTCAACCTGGTGAAGAATGCATATAGGATTTCCTCCTCCACATTGTGCATTACAATCAGGATTATCTGTAAGACAAGAAAGTACAGATAAAGGGCTAATATCTGGATTAAAATCTAAGTCATCTCCAAATATAAAAACATCGTTCATAGCAGTAGCTACTGCAAAGGCAAAACAAGATCCACATTTTTGCTGATTTTGAGGTTTTGTTACGATAGCAGCATATTTAGAAACATTGGGATCATAATTAGCCCAGTATTCTGGTAAAGATACTTTTGATGCTCTGAAATTTTTAGGAATAGTTTTAAAATATTTGCTATTTTTACTAAATTCTATATCAGCTCTATTTGGTGGTATAACAAGGTGTGTAAAAATAGGCTGATTAGGATATTTGAATTTATTGGAAGTATAAACCTTATTATCGATTGGAACTATTGTAAGTTTTTGTTCTTTTAATAATTTTGTTAAAGGTGATTCCATTTTATTTAATTATTTATTTAAAAATTCGTAAATATACCATCCAAGTGACATATATTTTTTAACTTTTTCTTCATCATCCTGATCATTTTTATTAGAAAACATATAATTTACGTAAAACTCTGATAATTCTCGTTGTTCTTCTATTGATAAATGACTATTCTTCAATTTTGATAACAAATTTTCCAAGAATAATATTTGTCTTTCTCTTTCTATTAAAAACATATTTATTTTTAATATTCTCTTTAAATTAATAACTTATATGATAATATATCATTCATTGATAATTGATAAGGTTTTATTGGTTATTATGATATAAAAATACTAATTTAGATAAAATGGTGAACTATAAGAAAGAAATATTTATTATTAATAATAAAGAGTATGATATTTTTATAGGAAAAAATGCCCAAGGAAACGAAGAAATAATTAAATTATGTGATAAATATAGTATATGGTTTCATTTTGATGATATAAGTTCATCCCATATAATACTAGACAGTAAAGGTGATAAAATTTCTAAAGAATACTTGAAAAAAGTTGGTATACTTCTCTATAAGTACACTAAAAATATACCAAGATATACTAAAATCGTATATACTACACTTAATAATGTTAATCTCACAGATGATATAGGAACTGTTATTCTTTCAAACTATAAATTTTTATAAGATATTATATCTTATAAAATCACGTCGCAACATTCTTCTTATATCTCGTTATAACACATCTGATAAATCATCTGAGATATTTCTTTATACAAGTTTCGAATCTTTGTATCTGTATATATATTTTGCTCAATCAATAACTTTTGCTTATAAAGTTCATCACAAACATATGTATAATAGGTTTCATTGTATTGATTATATTCCCCTTTAACTATAACCATAATCGAGAGAATAGTAACGATGAGAATAATAATCTTCATTTTAAACATTTTAGAAATCAAATTTAAAAACTATTTTTTATAGATAATTCATTTTCATTTTATTAAAATAAAAGATGGATCTCAATCTTGACGACTCTACATCCTCTAAGAGAAAAGTTTCTACTGTCTTTGGAAGCGTTACTAAAAAAAATAAAATCCACCGAACTAAAGGTCTTATTAATGATATTAATTTAGATGATTATAACTTATATAACTCTATGAGAATAAAAAGTTTTAAAGAAATGCATAACTATCTTTTAGACATAAAAAGAAAACGTCTATTGTGTACAGAAGATTCCGAATGGTTTGTAGAAAAAAAGTCATTTGGTATTAAAAGTGATGAAAAAGGCGAAGAAAGTCAAAATGTTGAAGCATTTAAAGTTTTTACTAAGAACGAACTATTAGGAGGAATTGGAACTAAACTTTTAAAAGATACCGAGGAAAATAGATGCGAAATTCTCTATTATAATTATTTTACAGATTTGGTTTTAAAGAACCAAACTCCAAACTTTCCTCTAGTATCCGTATCTCAACAATGCGATTTATATGAAGGACCCACTATAAAAATAAATGACTGTTTACTAGTATTCTCAGAATTGGCCGACGGATCCGCTGCTAGTATATTTCCTAAACCTACTAAATATAAAAAGTTAGCAGACTCTGAAAAAAGAGATATGATTGGTATGTTATACCAAATATTAATGGGCTGTTTAACATTAGAAATACACGGTATTGTTCAAGGAGATCTTCATTTTGGAAATATTCTTTATCACAACGAAGAGGAAGAGGAAAAGAATTCTGGTAAATATATTCATTATGTATATGAAAAATATCACATATATTTATTACATATGGGAAAGCTCTGGGTATTATGGGATTTTGGACTTATGACACCAAATAACACTAAAAATCAAAGAGGAGATATACAATATACATCTCTAAAGACAGATGTCAGAAGATTATTACAACTATCTGATATAAGATTAAATGACCGTTCTCTTTCTTTAGAAAAGTTTGTTGATCAAAAATCAGGCATATTTGAAGTTATACAAGAAATGTCTACTCATCAATCAGATATTTTAAAAGGAATCGTCATTATATCAGAGACAGAAAGATTAGACATACCTACTATAAATCCTACATATTATATGAAAGAGAGAACTGATAATACTCCTATATGTAATTTATCTGTAAATAATGAAGACAGCGACAGCGACGATGACTTTCTAGGAAGATCAAGTAAGAAAGGTATGTTTGATGAAGACAGCGATAGCGACGATGACTTTCTAGGAGGATCAAGTAAGAAAGGTATGTTTGATGACGCAAGTGATAGCGACGATAACTTTCTAGGAGGATCAAGTAAGAAAGGTATGTTTGATGACGCAAGTGATAGTGACGAGTAAATAAATATAGTTTATTTAAGTTTATATTGAACTTAAATAAAAACATAGTTATAAAAGAATAACAATGGGTATAAAAAATCTCCATAAACTTTTGGAAAAATATGCAAAAGGTTGCTATAAAACAAAGCATTTATCCGAATATTCCTTTAAAAAAGTAGCAATAGATATATCTCTTTATCTATATAAATACAAGGCAATAGCTGGTCCTAAATGGATAGATTCTTTTATTTCTCTTGTAAATTCATTAAGAAAAAATGATATACATTGCTTATTTGTTTACGATGGACAAGCCCCTTTAGAAAAACTAGAAGAACAAAAGAGACGTAGAGATTCTAGAGAACAACAGTCTAAAAAGATAGATGAATTAGAGAGACAAATATCAGATTTTGAAAAACAAGGAATTATAGGCCCACTAATTGATGAATTATGTGAAAAAAAGGTAAATAGTTTATTTAGGAAACAGGAAGTGAAAACTTATGATATTACTCTCGCCAAAGACAAGGTTGAAAAAATGAAGAGTATGTTAATATCTATCACCCCTGAAGATATTACACTTACAAAAGAACTTTTCGATGTTATGAAAGTCCCATATATACAAGCTCCACACGAAGCAGAGAACTTTTGTAGTCATCTAGCTATATATGGAAAGGTGGACTATGTTCTATCTGAAGATACAGATGTTTTGGCGTATTCTACACCAATTTTCTTAACAAAAATTGACAGTTTAAATGATACAGTTGTCGAGATATCTTATGAAAAAATTTTAGAAGAGATGGGTATGACAAAAGAGACTTTTATTGATCTATGCATTATGTGCGAGTGTGATTATAATTCTAATATCTATCTTATTGGCCCTGAAAAGAGTTATACGTTTTTAAAAGCATACAGAAATATCGAAAGTGTTCTTGATTACTTAAAAACTTTAACAAATAAGGATGGCGGTACAAAGTATAATGATAAAATGTTTGAGCCTTTAAAGTATCAAAGATGCAGAGAATTGTTTTCTACTAGTCTAGAAGAAGTAGAAAATATTTATATATCGTACTGTGATATTCCTAACTTTAACGAGTTACGTGAATTTTTTTTCAAACATAATATCAGGTATAATGTAGATAAGTTAAGAAAAAACTGTTCTAGGGAAATTGTTCTCGAAGAATAGTTGTAATATCTTTCTTAATCCATCCTATATCTTTCAGTATCAAATACAGTAAAATAAATCCTATAAGAAAGAATAAAATTGACATACCCTTCTTATCTGATAGTATAAGAGATATAATAATGATAATGTCGGCAATTAAAAACCCTAATTTCCATATTGGTAAATCATTGAGATTTGATAAAAAATCTGACATTTTATTGTATATATAATAAAATGTTTAAAATGTTTAAAAAAATACATAATCTTGCTCAAGATAGGGAAGATGTTCAACTTTACGAAGAAATTCTTGTATATTAATTCTTTCTCCATATTCATTAACTATATCCGTTTTCATAGATTCAATAAGAGACATCTGATACTCTTTCGATTTGAAAAAAATAAAAGTCATATTATGAAGAAGCATTGTAAATTTCCCTATATGAGGATAAGATAAATAGTCATCTCCTTCTCCTTGATCAATATAATAGTTTGTACCCATTTCTTTTAGTTGTTATTTCTCTTATTAAATATTTATTTAAAAATATTTGAAAGATTCAATTTTAAATAAAGAAGAAATGATGAATTTTTTATAAATATAATTTATAAAAATCATAGTAAGTAAGTTATATGTATTGTAGTTCTTGTCAACAAAAACTAATAGAATTAGATGAAACAGTAGATAATATATGGGGATTTAATCCTTATATATTCAAGACGTACATTTGTATGAAGAATGGATTTAGAAAATATTATAAAAATATAATGAATACTTTTACGTTGGATAAAGAAGATGAATTTTATTCAGTATACAACGAAGAAGGATATACCTATACTCAGTGGTATGTTTATATTATTTCCAAAAATAATTATAAGTATAGAGAACTGAAGAAACAGACCTTGTGGTTATTTCAAGTTTTATCTGGATACGATTTTTTTAGAAAACTCGTGGCTTTAGGAAAAAATAATGATATATTATACACTACTCTTCACCATTTCTTAAAGTACCTAGATAATATAGGTTTATATCAAAATTGCATATTAAAAATTTTAATAGAAAGCGGTCTGTGTTTAGATAAAGAGGACGGAGAAGGTAATAGTGGAAATGATTACTTGATGAAGAAAATGCTATCAGATGAAGATTTAAAAATTACCAGAGAAATAACTAGACAATACAAGTTAGAGGAAGAAATATTATATTCTCATTTTATATTCAAAGAAGAATCTTTTATAAGATGTGAATTGTGTAATAAATTTGTTGATATTTATAAAGATATAATAGAAAATAAATCGAAAATTTCAAGTTTCAAGGAGATAATTGACAAATTCAAAAGTATTATCAATAAACGACAAGAATGTATTGATATATACCAAAAATACGAGAACTGTAATAACTCAACTGATAGACATATCTATGTTGTCAATGTTTATAAAAATATTATATAAGTTAATATAACCTTATATAATTTTATACTATCCAGATTGAAATAAATTCTGTTCTCTCTCTTTCACATCTTCATAAACCTTATCGTCTCTCTCTTTCACATCTTCATAAACCTTACCGTCTTCTTCTTTCACATCGCAACTTTCTTCGCCATCGTAAGTTTCTTCTTCTTCGTCGTCGTCGTCGTGTTCATCTTCATCGTAAGTTTCTTCTTCTTCGTCGTCGTCGTCGTGTTCATCTGTATAACTGTCGTTATCATAACCGTAATATCCATAATAATACATATCAGATAAATGATCTAGAAACATTTGAGTAGTATTTTGAAATTGAACATTTAGATCTTTAAACATTTGTGAGTATTTTTCGGTAAAAAAGTAAAAGAAAAGAAAATTCAGGACATTCTGTAGAAAAAATAGCAAAAAAACCTGGTTTTCGTTCATTTATTACTCTTTTATTATATATATTTCTTTTTTAAATATTAATTGTTAATATTTCTGTTGACTTGTAACGACTCATTATTTTGTGTTTTGAATATAGTCGAATAATTAGATCCCGATTTTTCCTTATTGTTTCTTCCCCAAGACCATTCTCCCCAGCTAAAAGGTCCATCAGGATAATTTACTAAATAATTATAGTTTATAAGAGGAACATTTTGATAAACTTCTTTTCCCAAGAATTCCTTATCTTGTTGTGTTAATGCGTATTTTTTTGGATCATATTTGGGTGTTTTATCACAAGAATTATTTCTATAAAATATTGCTATAGCAAGTACAAGTAAAAAAATACCTATAGATATATAGTTTAATATATTATTTCCCATTTTTTATTATATATAAAGTAAAAGTTAATTAATAAAATATGTTATCTATGTCTCAATATAAAAAATACAAACCTGATTTTCCAAAGACCGAACATATATCAATTCCATTTGCTTTAATTGATACATTAAATAAAGAAAATAAAGAAAATAAAGAAATTTTGAAGATCAAGGAGAAAGTTCAAATATTAACTTGTATGCTTATATCTTGTAAAAAAGAAATACAGGATATGAAAGATATGAAAGATATGAAAGATAGTAAAAAAGAAGTTAATCACGATAAAGAAGTAAAAAAGTCCAAATTTTTATTATATTTTTCTTCAGCTGCTTTTTTATCAGCAATATATTATGTCTTCAAAAAGTAACAATAGATTTTGTTATTGACAAAATCTCCTCATCGTGTGTAATTATAATAAGAGTTTTATTCTTTGTATAATCATCTATCATTTTTATAACATTAAATCTTGTATTTTTGTCAATACTTGTTAAGGGTTCGTCAAATATGTACACATCAGAATTTTTAAGTATTCCTCTCATAAGAAAGATTACTTTTTGCATTCCAAAACTAATATTTTTACCGGATATATCAACCTGATAATCTAGAGAATTTTTAAATAGTTTCAAGAGGTCATATTTATTTAGAATATCAACTATCTCCTTGGTAGATTTATTATTTCCATATTTCATATTGTTAATGATTGTATCATTTAACAATAGAGTTTTTTGATTGATATAATTTATTTTTTTCCTTAATGAATTGACATTTATATTTTGTATGTCAATATTATTAATCAATATAGAACCTTTTTGTGGCTTATAAAATCCTAGTAAGATTTTTATAAGAGTTGATTTACCAGAACCAGATTGTGCTAGAATTGCGATTCTATCATTTTTATTAATAGACAGAGAGAAATCATTTATTATATTTGTTACAGAATTTTCAGCATAATTAAAGGATATATTTTTAAAAGTTATATTTTCAACGTCAGAAATAACAATCTTATTGTTAAAATCATCGTTATTTTTTTTTATTTCATATTCTGGTGTAATTTTTTTACTATCAATAAAATAGTCTGACAATATCAATAGGTCATTTAGATTGCTCAATTTTATAGGTATATTCTGTGTCATATTTTCAAAAATTGGTATATAAATCATAAACATACTGAAAATGTCGAAAAATTTTCCTATATTTTTTGAAGTTTTATAAAGGATTATTATACTTACAAGATTAAAAGAATAATTGATAATCTTAAGAGTATTTATAAATTTCATAACAGTATTGAGCTGTATTTTTACTTTATTTTTATAGTTGGTAAGTAAAGTTTCCGTGTTATCAATTGTATCCTTTATTTTATCGTTTAAATGTATATCCATTAAATTGCTTAAATTTTCACCAATAGATAATGTTAAAATATCTTGGTGTGTCTGTCTTTCAGAAATAACCTTCATAATATCGTGGAAAAAAGATTTTATGGTGAAGAAGTTTATTATATTACACACAAGATTTAAAGCCCCAATAATAGGACTCTTTACAAGAAAATAAATGTTCATAAATATAGTAAGTATAGTGGTTGGTATAAAATTTTCTATTAGCCATATAAAAACTTTTTCGAAAAAAAAACCAAAGTCAATAAGTTTAAGAGCATCTTTCTCTGTATCTTTGTCATTAAAATTTTGTTCATTTGTATATAGATAATTTATTATAACTTCTCTTCTTATGTAAGATACAATATCAGGTATAATATAAGACTCTATTTTAGACTTTAGTATATACAATATGAAGAGAGAAATCCATAATATACAAACTTGTTTAAATACCTTGTCAAAATGGTGAGAAATATTCTTATCAAAAAATTTTCTATAAACAATAGAGGAACCAAATACTTGTAATATATAAGAAATAGAGCATATAAAAGAATATATATAGAATGTGTTATTTTGTCTTATAAATTTGAGGAATAATTCTTTTATCATACTAATTTATAAGATATAAAATATTATTATTTTAACTATTATATAAATGAATAGAATAAACCATCCGTTAGTCGTTAAAGTAAGAAAACGACCCAAAAAAAATCAATCTAAAAATTCTAAGGAATATTACGAATCAGATCTAAAAGATGAAATTGAAGTTAAAGATATAGAGAATGAACCTAATATTAATACTGTAACAACTGAACCTAATATGAATAATATTAATGATTATATAAATTTAAACAAAAGATCCTTAGAAAATTCTTTTGAAAATAATTATCTAGAAAATTTAGACGAATTTAAAGATCAATTAGAGGAGAATATATCAATGATAAAACAGAGACTTGATAGCATAGAAAATAAAAGTAATAATAGCAATATAGAAGAAATTAATTACGCCCTTGAACTAATACATAATATTAATTCTGGATTAGAAAATTATAAGAAAACAACAGACGATAGAATTAATAAAATAGTTAAATTATTTTTAATAATAGATAGCAAAATATCAGGCTTGAAAAATAATAATGAGAATGATAAGAATGATAAGAATGATAAGAATCAAAATGAGAATGATAAGAGAAATATAAATAATGATAAGAGAAATATGAATAATTACAATATATAAAGTTTAAAAAAGAATAAAGAATATAAAGAAAATGAGCCTATCTTTATATTCAAAATCGTTATCTAAGAATATATCAAATATATCTTCTGATATTAGCGGATCTAATATCTTAAATTATAAGAGAAGATCAAGGCTTGTATCAAGTAGTTATTGCCGTGATACCAATAAAATAATAGTTAAGTCTATTGATACCTTGAAAAATTTTTATAACGCTTTGTTTGATTTCAAAAATATCTTATCAGACAATATTAAAATCGTTACGAAAGACGAAAGATTCTTCACAAAGAAGGAAGAAAATTATATTCGTTCTCTTATTGAAACTACAAAATGCGAGATATTAAGTGCTTATAATATTTATTGTAAAAATATAGATATTACAAAGATAAAGACAGACGAGAAAAAAATAATAAAAAAGATAGACGATATTACCCGTGTATTATATTTATTATATGAAGATATTGAAAAATACTATAAATTATAATTTTTATTTTATTTTCTTATTAAAAAAAAATAAAATAAATGGATCTTACGATTGAGATTCCAGATACACATAATAATCATACTTATATATGTCCTCCTCCTCCCAGATCTAAAAATATTATCAAGGAGTTTGCCAAGGAAAAATATGAGACGATCTATTATTGTTTTGACTGGGATTTAAGCGTTAAGTATTCAAAAAAATATATTGAAAATAAATATAGAGAATTAGGAAAACTTATTTATGACAGTATTGAAAAAACCGTATAATTTATTACTTTTTAGGATTTTTTTTATTACTTGATTTACGGGTCTTACTTGTCTTACGAGTCTTAGTTGATTTACGGGTCTTATTTGTCTTACGAGTCTTAGTTGATTTACGAGTCTTAGTTGATTTACGAGTCTTAGTTGATTTACGAGTCTTAGTTGATTTACGAGTCTTAGTTGATTTACGAGTCTTAGTTGATTTACGAGTCTTAGTTGATT
>Ga0315284_10000443_pt1 | contig 56590 bp, 91 predicted proteins | sample YL17G09_16_MG_FD_203696 | JGI IMG/M metagenome (GOLD analysis project Ga0315284, IMG submission 203696) | Sediment microbial communities from Yellowstone Lake, YNP, Wyoming, USA - YL17G09_16 | ecosystem: Environmental > Aquatic > Freshwater > Lake > Sediment | place: USA: Wyoming | collected...
GTGCCAATGCAGTAGTGGAGTTGCGAGCGGTAAAATGCCTCTAGCTCCCTCGCGGGTGGGCAATCGGAACCGGCGAAGCCGATCTTCTTCAGGGTGGCGGTGAGCCGGGCGTTCTCGGCATCGAGGGTGTCACGTTCTTCGCGAAGCCCACGTATGCCTGGCCAGAGTTTCTCCTTCTCTCCAATCAGTAGTGCGTTCAGCCGCTCGATCTCGTCCAGCGCCCGCAGGAACTGCCTCGCCAGCACGGCCTGGTCGTCGTCGGGGTCGCCGCTCGGGCGGTCCAGGATGCGGTTGGCGAGCTTGACGGTGGTGTCGACGGTTTCCGCTTCGGTCATGGTCCCACCATCATGTCGTGGTCTATGGCCTTCGTCCCGCACTTGCACGACGACGTGCCTCCGAACTCCTCTTCGATCCAAGGGCCGTCCCACACGTGGTCGCAGTCCTTCTTGTAGTGCTGATCCATGCAGGCGTCGATGTCGAGCCCGCAGCGGCGGCCGCAGGTGTAGCCACAGTTGCAGCGGCATGCCTCTTTGGTAGAACTACAGCCGGTCATGTATCCTCCAGGACCCACAGCCAATAGACATTGGCCACGTCGGTCAGTTTGCTCTCCGGCGGGTAGACCTCGATGGCGGTCGCCTCCTCGCCGTAGAGCGCGTTCTTGATCCTCTGAAAGTCGTACCAGGAGTGAACGGCGCCGGCGTCGTTCCGACGGATGAACAGCTTGGTGGCCCTCCTCCCGAGGACCGTCTGCCCCTCGTGGACCTGGACGGTATAGTGGTTGTTCATCCAAACGCGGTCCGGCTGCTTCATCGTTGAGCCGGGGCTCAGCACGCGGTGCCTCTCCCGCTGCATCTCCGTGACGTCCTCGAGGACGTTCCACGGCAGGTTCTGCAGGCGCTCGCCGTTCCTCTGGCTGGCCCGACGCATGGCACGGGACATGGTCACGGCAGGTCTCCCTTCACGGCGTTTGTCAGTGGGTCACGGTCCTCGTAGCCGCCGTCTTCGTCTTTGGCGTCGCCACCCACACCGCCGTCGAGAGAGAGGAAAGCCTCGGTCAAGGCGCACCACGCCCGGAGGTCGTTGATGCGGCGCTGGTAGTTGCGCCTGAGATGGCGAGCTGCCGCCGCCACTTCCCCTAGCAGCACGTTGTCGGCCAAGAGCTTGGCCACACGGTCGAGATCGACTTCAGCGCGGAGCGCGGCGTTCTCCTTTTCCAGGGCCTCAATGCGGTCGCAGGCCCCCCACAGTCCGTGCTCGGACACCTCCGGGTACTCGTGGTAGTTGACGGCCCACTCGCGTGCCTTCTTCACATCAAACATCATGGCTCCTCCACCTTCGTTGTCCCGTCAGGGAAGATGAGCAGGATCGGCTTTCGCCGGTGCCTGGCAAAGCGCACCGTCGACCAGGTGCCGCTCCGCAGCGACTCCTCGCTGCCCTTAGGCATGGCCACTAGCTTGTCGGTGGCATCCACGATCGCCCGGTTCCTGACCAGGTACTCCTGCTCCGGCATCATCGTGTCCGCCCCAAGGCAGCAAGCCCGGTGCACGACGTTGCTCGGCGGGTGAATGATGATACGGGGCCAGCCCCGAAGTTCGCGCAGGGACAGCGCGATGTGGTGAGCCACCGAGTCGGCACCGGTAGCATCACCGTGATGTAGCTCCTCTGCCTCTGACATCTCCAGCAGCTTCGCCAAAGCCAGCCGCTGCGCCTCTGTCGGCCGCTCCCTCGTCCCCGTGAACCCTAGCTTCATCGCCCCTCCGCTGTTTCAACTGCTGCCGCCAATGTCGTCAGAAAGAGCTTCACCTGGTCAAGGCCCAGCGCGATGACGGCCGGGTCCTCTATCTGCCGGAGCTTGCCCACGTCCACATAGCCCGCCAGCCGGCGCAGCTGCGCCGGGTCGAGCATGGCGATGATGACGCGCATCTCGCTCGCCCGCCGGCCGCCGGTCGAGTCCCAGCGCAGCTCCCTCAACTCGTCTCTTAGGTCCATGCGTGGCCCTCCCGAAGGGCTTATACCCGGACACGTAAAGAAAAAGGCGCCGGTCAGTCGAGGTACTTGGCGCCATCAAAATCGCCCGGCGCGACGTTGGTCATCGAGTGGAAGGAGCCGACGCCCGGGGCGCTCTTCAGCTTCTCGTAGGCCTCGACCAGGCCGGTCGCGCGCACGAAGTACGGCACGATGTTGACGCCGCCGTTGCGCTCGTCACGAACGCAGGTCTCAGCGCGGAACAGCTTCATCTCTCTTTGGGTATCCATTGTGTACTCCTCACACCAGCGGGTTCAGTACCTCAAACAGCCTGAGCGTCAGGTCTGTTATGTCCTTCGGGGTCACGTTCCAGCAGTCGCCGAGGCCGTGGGCCTTGAACGTCACCACCTTCACTTCCCAGTCCAGGTATGGCTTGAAGATGTTGACCTTCACGTTGTCGGGTATCACACCGTGCATCGTCTTGGCGATGGCGTAGATGACCCGGTCCATCGTTACTTTCCACTGCCGGCGTGGCCCGGGCTCGATGTGCCAGACATAGTCCGACCCGTCGAAGCCGTGGTCGATGGCGACGCCGCCGCTGATTTGCCGGGTGAACACCGCCGCCTTGATGCTGTCCGTCTTGCCACTCGCCGCCTGCGCCGCCCAGCTCTTCCTGACCTTCTTGGCCCCCGACGAGACCGGGGTGCGCATCACCTCCGAGAAGTAGCGCACCTCCGGCTCGGGCTTCTTGAAGACGTCGTCGAGGATGTTCTTGACCTTCGGTTTCGACTTAGCCTCCAAAGCCCGCCCCCTTGTCCGGGTTGAACATGTAGTCCACCATCTCGGCCACGTCCCAGAAGTCGTAGAGGCGGATCTTGTGGTGGAACGTCCCCCAGTCCTGGAGCGACCAGTTGCCGCCCTCGGGAATCATGCAGGACGGGAAGACCTTGATCATCTTGGTGTCGTTCATGCCGACGACCCCGTAGGTCTTCGCCCCGGCGTTGTTCATCCCGCGCAGATACGTGATCTGCGGACCGGTGAACGGGTGCTTCAGCACCTTCGTCGCCCGGGCCGGCAGCGGCTTGGCGATGAACTTCGTCTCGAAGACGACGGCCTGGCCGCCGCGCACCAACTGGAAGTCGGCGACGCCGATGTGGAACTTCTCGGCCATCTTCAGGCAGTAGGTACCGCCGTCCGTCTGCTTCCGGATCTCTTTGCCGAGCTTGGCGTTGAAAGCGTCTTCATCCTTCATTCGAGGTGCTCCCTCAGGATCTGCTTCGCCCGCGAGATACGGACCCAGAGTGCCGTCTGCGTGTCGTAGAGCTGGGCGCCGGCGAGCTCCTCCTGGACGCTCTTCAGAATGTCCTCGGCCGAGGGCTTCCCGGCGACGAAGGCGTGCGCCGTGTTGTGGACCAGCTTCTGCGCCTCGGCGAAGGGGATCGCCGCGGGCTTGGTGCGCTGCCGCTTACCAGAGGGGGAGTGTCCAGTCATCGACGCCGCCTTCTTTGTTGAGTTTCGCCACCGGCTTGTGGGAGGCCACACCCCCCTCGATCCTGACAACCTTGTGGCGAGGGAGCGAGAGTTTGAAGGCCACCACCTCGAGAGCCACCTTCGACGTCTTGCCCGGCTCGAGGCTCCGCCCCGAAAAGACGGCGGCCGCCTCGTTCGCATCGAACACCGCCACTCCATCGCGCCCCCAGGTCTTCTGATATTTCTGATCGTAGCGCGGGACGAGGATTAGGTCGACCTTCTTCCCACCCAGGTCCAGCTTGAACTCCAGGCTCTTTGCTGAGAACTTGAACCAGCCTAGACCCTCGGTGTCGATGAGGCGGAGCAGGCTCTCGGCGTCTATCTGCCGGTAGTCCCAGAGGCTCTCAGCCACCATCTCCTCGAAGATGGAGACCATGGCGTACTGGTGCCTCGGCAGCCACTCGGCGTAGCCCTGCCGGTCGTCGACGGCCACGATGTCCCGAAGCCGGCCCATGGCCATCAGCAGGTAGTCGTAGGCCGTGGCGAAGGCCTCCGGCTTGGCCGTGACCTTCTGTTTCGCGTACTCGACGCAGCCCGGCAGCGACTCGACCTTGAGCTGCGCCCGGTAGAGCTGAAAATGCTCTGCGATATTCACGGTGTCCTCAAAGCTTGGTGTTGATTTCTCAATCACCCCGCGATGAGCCCCTCGAGGGTCTTCACCGCGGAGTCCTTGTCGCGGGAGCGCAGGACGATGTCGAGCGCCGCCTTCAGGGCCTCAGCGTGCACGACCTGGTCGTGGGTGTCGTCCTTATAGACGGCGAAGACGCGGACCTTCACGTGGTCCCCGTCCTCCAGCCGGTCCTGCCTGATGTAGCCGTCGATGTAGTAGCGGTTGCCCTTTTGGACCTTCTTGGCGGTGGTCTCCGCCGAGCGGCCGAGTGCCTCGATCCGGATGAAGTTGGCCTTCGTCCGCGTCTCGCCTTCGCGGTCGGTGAACACCTCGTTGACCTGGAGGGTGAAGTTGGTGAACGGCGTCGACCCAGACCCAGACGGCAGCTGGGTAAAGACCGGCTCGCTCACAGCCAGGCCTGAGATCCAGACCTTGTTGATGTCCATCACGTCTCCCCGGGGCGCTTCAGTATTACCCAAAGCTACCACGAGGAGACGGGAGGGGGCACCTAAAAACCCAGCTTAAGCTGCTGACCCTGCGGGCCAAAAAGCCTCGGACTCGACCCTCTCTGCGCCATCGCGCCGAGCTGGCCGTACCGCGCGGCCGCGGTGAACGTCGCCCCGCTGCCCGTGTTGAAGAGCGGGTGGTGGTGGCAGTCCGTATCCCGGCAGAGCTTCGTCCCGCACGTCACGATAGACGAGCGCGGAAAGTCCCCGTTCAGGCACCCCTCGCAGATAAAGACCGACGTGTCGCCGGCGACCGTCAGCTCGATGCACCACGCCTGGACGTGGCAGACGTGGCAGGCCTTCGGCGGCCGGGAGGTCTTCCGGTAGTACTGCGGCCCGATGATCGTCCCGTCGATCAGGATGCACTCGCCGTGCTCCAGGCACTCGTCGAAGACCATGATGTTCTCTCTCCGGTACTCCCTCCCGAGAGGCCCGGCCAGCCAGACGAACCCCGCCCACGCCGCCAGCTTGAAGTAGTTGAGGAACTTCTGCTGGTCGACCTTCTCCACCATGACCGAGTCCCGGCGCTGGGCCGACTCCGGGCAGTCGTAGTGCGGGCACCAGATGGACTGCTCGCCGCGGGCGACGTTGTCCTTGATGTTACTGTGCCCGGCGGCGCACACGAACAGGGTCTCCTCCACTGGCCCGAAGCACAGCGCCCGGAGCGCATGGTCCGTCTCCGCCGTGATCGCGTCGAACACCTCCTCGCCGTTGTGCTGGTTCTCGATGATCTCGTCGATGTGGTCGCCGACCTGACTCGGGATCGCCTGCAGCCCGGGGTGGGACATCATGTAATTGAACATCTTCTCACACTGCCCCGGCATGAAGGCGAAACTCTCCAGATTCTCGACGTCCGCCTCGGTCGCGGCATGCCGGCCGTCGTCCCACGGCAGGAGCTCATAGGCGTGCTTCCCCCAGTCGTCCGTCACGTCGACGTCGCTGGTCCCGGAGAAGAGGCCGTAGGGGTAGACCGAGTCGCAGACGTAGAAGGCGGCCGAGGCACCGGCGATCGCCACCTCGGCGACGCTCTCCGGGAAGGGCACGTTGAAGCGGGCGAACTGCTCGATCACGAAGTTGAAGCAGCCGTCGGGCAGGTCCCCGTAGCTGAAGCGCCAGATCCCTGTGCCGGTGTTACTGATCCAGTCCCAGAGCGTAGACTCTTGCTCGAATTCTTTGAGTGGGCGTGAGCTTTGAGTAGCAGGCATCGGCTTTTCTCCAGAAGGAGCCCACGTCGTAGGGCTTGAAGGTGAGTCCAATCACGACACCGTTTCTCGCAAAGGTCGGCTGCCACTTCGACGAGTAGAGGAAGACTGGGAGGGTCGGATTGTCCTTTGGGCAGCGGCAGACAAAGCGCAGCGGCAGCCGGCCCGGCCGCCCCCACTGGGTGAACTTGCAGCCCTTCGTCCTGATGTGGTCCCACCCCCAGATAAGCCACCGCACCGAGACGATCAGGTCGTCTCCTGGCTGCCGGTAGATGCGGATGTGAGGCCGGAGCTTTCGTGCCAAAGCGCGCAGGTTCATTCCTACCTCTAATAAGAGTTTGGTTGTTCTTCAGAAGGCTTATGCCAAGAATTGTGGCGGGGATTCGTGCCAAAAAAGAAAAGGCCCGGCTTTATCAGCCAGGCCCTCCGGTAGTCGCCGCATGGTGCACACGACGGAAACTTCCTCGCGGGGGCTAGCGTCGACGGTCGCCCCCACGTACGCTCACGCTAGCACGGCGTCACGTCGTCGTGAAGCTCACGATCTTCAGCTCGGGCATGCCCCAGGCGTCGAGACAGTCGACAAACTCGACCGCCCACTCGGCGGTGCGCGGCTGATGGGCGATGTCCTTCGCCCGATCCCGGAACCAGAACGACGCCGTGCCGGTAGCCTTGTAGCGGTTGTTCTCGTACTCCTTGCGGAGCTTGTCGCCTTCCTTCTGGTGGGTGAACGACGCCACTTTGATCTCGTTGGTCGTAACGGCGAAGTCATTGAACTGGTCGCAGGTCGCTGCCGCCAGCCGGACGGCCTCGGGCACCTTCGCCGCCGGAGTGAGCTGGACCACATCGCCACGGTTCTTCCCTGTCATGACGCCGGCGATTCTCATCTCGTTGCTCCTTCGCGGTTACGTTCAGGGGCGGCCTGCGCCTTCTCCTGCTTCTTGTCCTTCAGCATCTTCGTGACCGTGCCCTTCTGGGTGCGGTCCATCTTGGTCAGATCGTGCTGGATGAGCTGCTCGCCCTGGCCGGTCTTGAACAGGTGGTCCGCGTACTCCTTGGTGTAGGCTGGCTTCACAATGCCGGCCGACTCCAGGTAGTCGTACTTGGTCTTCGACATGTGGGTGATGGTCCCGTTGCCGCTCGATATGGCGTAGGCCTTCCGCCCGTTCTTCTCGTAGAGGACCTTGCCCATCAGGTTGGTCTTGCGGGGGAAGTGGCCGGCGTACTTCGACGGCTTGCCGCAGTTGCACTCCTGGTCGTCATAGCTGACGTCGGCGGGCAGGCTCTCGAAGATCTCGAGGTGGCCGTCCTCGCACTCAAACTTCAGGCGCATCGGTTCGTTCGCGTCGAGCCAGCTCATGCTTGTCCCCTTATCCAGACGTATCCAAAGTACCCCGCAAACGGCCCGGCCGTCACGAGGAGCTTGTAGCCGTAGCCCTGCTCGTACCTGGCGGCCGCCTCGGCGCGGTCCGGAGGGAAAAGTGGGATCTCGGCCTCGCCCTGCACATGCCGGGTGTGGACCGCGGCTGGCGTGAAGTCCGTCAGCGCCTCGGCGCGCATGTCGCCGACCGTCATCAGGGCCACCAGCGCCGCGTCCTTGACCTCGAACTCGCCCTCCTGGAGGTGGTAGACCTTCACCCGAGCCTCCGGTAGTAGCCGACGAGGCCCGCGCGCGGGCCGGTGCCGACCACCTTCACCTTATGGGCCAAGGGATAGCTCCCCCAAAGGCGGTCATGCATCTCCTCGCGCTCGGGCTCCAGGAAGAAGACGTCGAGTTTCAGGGGAAGGCCGGCGCTGCCCGTGACGTCGCCGCCCTCCTTCGTCAGGTACTGCCACGACGCCTCTGAGCACGCCCCCTCATACGAGAAGACGTCATGCCGGGAGGTTGGTCGCAGCTCGTCGGGCCGGATCTCGGCCACGGCCAGCTCCCACTTCCGCGTCGTCGTGGGCTTGTTCTTCTTCGTCGTGTAGGCCGGCTGGTTCACGCCTTCTTCCCCTCAAACTTGGTCTCGACCTCCGTTGGAAAGAGAGCAGTCAGCTCCTTCAGGAGCTCTTCGTTGGAGAGCTTCCACACCCCCGGAGAGAAGGTCTGGCTGAAGCCCATGAAGAGTTTTGGGTCGAGGTTGTACTTTTCAAATATCGCATAAGTCTGCGCCCGAAGCGACTTGTTCACGACGTCCCAGTTGACCTTTGGGTTGCCGGCCCAGAAGCCGTAGACCCTCCCCGGGATGGCGATGGGCGCCCCCGACTGCTGGACGTACTCCTTGAGCTCGGCCTTGAGGCGCTTCACCACCTCTTCCATGACGTTGATCAGGCCGGCCACCTCGACCGCCTTGCCTGTCTGCCCGAGGATGGAGAGGCTGCCGGGCCTGACCGACCAGGTGCCGGTGTGTTCGTCCCGCTGGATCAGGCTGGCCACCGCCGGGCACTCGCCGAGCAGCGGGCAGTACATGCAGCCCTTGTGCGGGGTTGCCTCCCAGGACTGGCGACCCTCGATGATCTGAACCCGGGTCATGATGTCATCCTCGATCGCGGCGAGGTCGTCCTTCGTCCAGACGAACGGCTCCGAGTAGCGGCCGTAGCGGGAGAAGTGCAGCACGGTCCGGATCTCGGAGAGGAACGGGTAGATCTTACTGATCACCCACGCATAAAAGCCCATCTGGAACGTGTCGGCGTCCTCGATGTTGGGCTGGGTCTTGTGGTCATAGACGATGGCCACCGTCGTGTCGTCGGAGATCACCAGGATGTCGGCGCGGCCGCGGAACCACGCCTCGGGGTCGTCGTAGTCGCACTGCTCGAAGACGCCGTCGACCATCTTGATGGCCAAGCGCAGCTCGATCCCCGCGTCCGACGTCAGCACCGCCGGCGGCCGCTGGACGTAGAGGAGCGCCATGTCGAGCAGCGCCTTCGCCTCGGCGTAGGCGCCGGGGAAGTGGCTGACCGCCGTTGCCACGACGCCCTGCAGCTCCGTCTTGGTGAACACCGCGTCGGGGTTCTCGCAAAGGCGCTTGGTGATGTGCTCGTGGATCTCGTGCATGGCTGAGCCGCGCTCGGCGGGCAGGCTGCTGATCCGGGGCCGGTCTTTGGACCCGGGACCGTACTGGTGTTGGAAGGAGAGGCCGCACGTCGCGGTCTCCAGCCGGCTAGGGCTGTAGGGGCCGTACTTCAGGTTCATTTGTGTCTTCCGTTGATGGTTACGGGGATCGCTTCTGGCTTTTCAGGATCCTGGCCATGCGCTGCTTCGCTTCTTTGTCGCGCTGCTTCTTCATCTTGAACTGGTGGTCGCTGTCGGCGGCGATGGTTGTGCGGCAGCGGCTCATACGGGCCATGATGTCGCCGAGCGCCGAGAAGGCGGGGACGGCGCAGGGCGGCGGGGCTTCCCTGAGGCCTTCCTGCCAGAACCCGATGCGGGCGGCGACACCCGCGGCAATGAACTCTACCTCGTCCTTCGTCAGGATGACCTGGGAGGCATCACCCCAGGTCTTGATGATCTCCACTGCGGTCTCCTGTATGTGGTGCGGTCTAGGCCATGTCCTCCCTGGTAATTCTCGGGAACAACTGTTCCACTTCCTCGTTCCTTATACCTCTCGTTCGCTTGCTCTTCAGGACCAGGATGATCTGGTTCTCCTGCACCAGATCGTGCAGCTTCTCACTCGGGATGAAGAGCGCGGCGCTCGGCGCCTGCCCCTCGATCGAGACACCCTTGAAGTGGTGCGTCACGGCGTCATAGATCTCCGGGCCCTCGAACGCCAGGCGGCGGTAAGGCTTCGGCACCGTGACCATGCCGGCGACGTCCGACTTCCGGATGAAGTCGCCTGCGAGGTAGGCAGCCAGGATGCTGTTGACGAACTCGCCGGCGTCCTCGCGCTCCGCCAGCGACTGGGTGTTTCCCTCGGAGAGCTCTACGTTCATCTCATCTTCCCAAACCAAAAGGAGGTGAATGATCCGTCGGTGTCGACGGCGAACTTCCCCTGTATCTTACGCTGGAATGGGCTCCTCGCACCCAGAGATGCATAGCTGTCGTGCGTCAGCGCCAGCACGACCGACGGCCCGCCGGCATAGCTGTCGAGCTCCAGCTGGTCCGGCACCTCGACGAGCAGCTCGTAGAAGCTGCAGACGTCCTCGGCGGCGAGCGGCAGCATATACATGTCGGCGACCAGGAAGCCCTGGTCCTCAACCAGCCGGAACGCTTGGCTGAGCTGGCGGCGCTGCTGGACTATCGGCTTTAGGATCAGCAGGCACTTCGTCAGGGACATCCGGCTCCTTTCGGTATTTCTCCTCCAGCCTCATGGCCTCGGCCCGGAGGCGTGAGAGCCTCGCCTCGAGATCGGGGATCATGTCTTGGGCCGCCTGGAAGTGGCCGCGCTCGAGCGTGCGCAGCAGGACGTCCAGCGGCCCCTCGACCTGGTCGTAGGCCCTATAAAGCTCGTCGTGCGCGGCGAGGGCCGCCTTCTGCTCATTCGTCATCGAAAAGGCTCCACTCGACTTCGGTGTCGTCATCAAACACGTCGGCGCCAAAGAGGTACTCGTGCGGGTCACCCGGCGCGGTCTTTACCCCCTGGTGCAGCGACGGTGTCCTCGGCTCGTAGGCCAGTAGATCCAAGGCCTCCGTCCCCACGAACGGTTGCAGAAAGTCCATCTACTTTTCTCCAATCAATCTCCTTACATTCTATCAGCATGGCCTGGGCGATCCTAGTGTTCTTCAGCACCATGAAGACCGCGTCCTCCCGGTGCCTGAGCGCGTAGCTGATGTGACCGGCCGGCGACTCGCGCCGGAAGACCTCCACCGTCTCCACCGGGTCCGGCATCCACATCATCGTGATGCCCATAAACCCCCGGTAATCGCTGTCGATCACCTCTTCCCCTCCAGCAGGTCTGCCGTGTTTCTAAGTGCCTCGACCACCAGCGCCTTCCGGTCGATCTTGAAAGCCACCTCGATCTGGCCGCGGTCGCCCTCCGGGTGGACCGTCTGCATCAGCGCCGCGTGGTTGATGGCGACGACGATCTCCTCGCGGACCCCGGCCGCCAGCCGCTTCCTCGTCTCGTCATGAATCGCTTTGAGGGATTCGCTGGAAGACATGCTTTGATTCTCCGTCGGTTAGCAGTAGGGGGGCGTTCGGGCCGCGGTACTGAAAGGTCACCGTCTCCGTCTCGAAGTTCTGCAGGGCCTGCAGGAAGAAGGTGCCGTTCAGCACGAACTCGCCGATGGCATCGCCCTCCACCGTGAGTGACTCCTCGCCGACCGAGCCGGTGGAGTTGGCGCACTTGAGGGCGACGGCCTGCTGCAGGAGCTTGACCGTCACCTGCGGGATGCCGCCCTCGTTCAGCACGACCATGATCCGGCGCAGGGCCGCGATGGTCTCCTTCCTCGGTAGCAGCTTCGCCGGCGCCGCGCCAACCGGCATCAGCGATCGGAAGTTTGGGAACTTCGCATCCTTGTCCTGGGCGAGACGGAGGGCGACGTAGTGGCCGGCGCACATCACCACCAGCTCCCGCTGCTCCTCGTCCGAGCCGACGCCGCCCTCTCCCGAGACGCCGGCGAAGAAGGCACTGATCCTGGCGCACGTATCGGCTGTCAGCAGCATGGATCCCGGGCACTTGAAGGACTTGTTCGGGACCACCGAGAGGCGCATGCCGTCGGTAGCCGCGAACGACCCGCCGTCCACCGAGATCAGCCTGTGGTACGGCTGCAGCCCTTCCTTGTTCGTGCAGAAGGCCACGTGCGAGAGGCCGGCGATCAGCGCCGGCACGTCGGCGGCGCCGTAGAGGCGGCCGGGCAGGTCACGGTCCGGGAAGATCTCCGGGTCCTCGATCAGCGCCAGCTTGAACGTGCTGGACGCGGACTTGAGCTCGGCCGTGGATCCCTTCACCTTGAACGACACCTCACCGTCCGGCAGCGCCTTGGCAACGGACGCGAACAGGTCGTAGCTGACCCCCACCTGGAAGGGCTCGGTCGGCGTCACCCAGTTGAGGACAATCTGCGCCTCCATCACCGGCGAGAAGGCGCTGAGCCGGATCGAATCCTTGTGGCCGTCGATCCGGATGAACTTGTCCTTCGGCACGTGGCGCGGGGTGGACTTGGCCTCGATCACCGAAACGAGGCGGCTGACGGCGGCGGCCAGGGCAGAGCCCGCGATCTTGAACTGCATTTGTGTCCTCCAAAAGTAAGTCTCTCCAAAAGCCTTATACCGCGCAATCACAGATCTCTCAGCATAGGTAAAAAAGAGGCCCGAAGGCCTCTACGAATTAGGCCGAGGCCTTCTCGTTCTTCGTTTTCCGGCCGTTGTTCCACCCGGTGACCAGATCCGCACCCTTGACGATGCCCTTGGCCAGGAGCTTGCTGCCGTAGTGCACGACCAGAACAGCCGCAGCCATCGCCGCGCCCGCCTTCGCCGCATCGGCCGGCTTGATGTTGATCCGGACGTCAGCGATGTGACCGGTGATCGGCATTTCGCCGCGGCTGGTGGTGACCGACGCGTAACCGTTGTTGGCAGGAGTTTTAACCGCTTGCATAGACACCTCCGAAGTTGTTTGGAGTAACCCTCTAAGTCTCTAGTAGGAGAGGGCAGGGCCCGAAGACCCTGCCCGATAAACCAGCAGCCCTATGCAGAGCGTGCCCATGCTTCTCTGGCGGAACCGATCGCTTTACCGGCGAGCCGATGCGCGTACTTGCAGCCGTGCCACACGATGTAGACCACTGCCGTCGCAACGGCCGCCTCACTCGTACTGATTTTCATAACACCTCCTGGTGTGCTGGTTGTGACTCTAAAGGCAACCAGAAAGGGGCGCGTCCTTGCGCCCCTGTATCGCACTGCTTACTTGGCGTCGGTCTTCGCGTCGGCCTTCTTGTCTTCGCCGCGCTTGGACCACCAGCCGCTGATCTTCTTGCCGGCCCAGAAGCCGCCCTTGACCGCGCCGTAGATCAGCACCGCACACGCCGCGCCTTCGACCCGGTTCGTCGCCACGGGATGGCGAGCGAAGAAGCCCGGTTGGGTGGCGCCGTTCTTGACACTGTGGAGATTCGGATTCGCGTTGGTTTGCATAGACACCTCTTGAGCCGTTAGTTAATCCCAAGACCCTGGCTCACTGCGGGTTCTTGGCTGTTTCTCTCTTAGACTCTGCATCTCTCGATATCAGGCTGCTGACTGTTACCACTGCTATCAAGAGGCCTGTGAAGACCTCTACCATCGGGTCACCCCCTTGCTGTCGCCTCACCCCCCATGTGGCGTTTGCGAATTGTGGCGATGAACGTCTCGCACCCACTAAGGCCAGACCTCACTGCCAGCTCCTGGTCCGTCCCGTCCCTGATGATCTTTCGCATTTCCTGAGCTGCCTGCTCAGGTCCGACGTCGGCCATAATCGCATCGGCCATCAGGACGCTGAGCCGCTGGATCTCGCTTAGATCCTCGCAGTTGTCCACAAAGGTCGCGATCTGGTCGAGGGCATGCTCGAAAGCCTGCCGCTCTTCGCCGGTCATCTCTTTCTGGAGGTCGAGGTGGCCTTTGTCGAACTTGCAGAGGTCTTCGTCCTGCGCGAAGTCCCTCGGTCTAGCTCGTTTCCAAGCCCAAACAATCCCAGCCGCAACGGCAGCAACGGCAACTCCACACAGCACATAGGCACCTCCTCGTTTCATCCCTTGAGTCCTCCCCTAAAAAAGAGCGACTTGTCCCCAAATGCGAAGAGGCAGCAATAGCTACCTCCTCTCTTCACCAACCTTATACCAAGAAAATGCCTTGTTTTTCAGGCTCTGGGGGCTACCTTAAAGGGTCTGGGGCGGGCGGCAGGGGGTGGAATAGGCCTCTTCCTATGTCTCTTATACCAAGATCAGGGGGCGTCTGCCTCGACCTCGGTGCCCTCTTCCTCCAGGCGGCGGATCGCCTCGCGCAGGGTGGAGGCCTCGACGGCATCGGCGCGGTAGACGTCGAGGTTGATTTGCTGGACGGTCAGGTATTTCCGGCCCTCGTGGTCGTGCTTCCAGGCGAACTCGGCTGTGCAGCCGTACTGGCGATGCCACATCTCCAGGCCGGCGTTGAAGCGCTCAACCCGCTCCTGTAGATCCATCGGCGCCTCCAGGCGCAGGTCTGGGATCGACAGCCTTCCCAGGTAGTCCGTATCCGGAGTCGAGGTGCTTTCTGACATAGGCTCTCCCCTTGGAAGTGAAGTAGTAGACCGCCCGGGCGCTGCCTTTGCCGCCGCCCTTGTTGACTTCGATCACGCGCTGCGTGATGAAGCCCCATTCGTCGAGCCGGCGCACCGCTCTTTTGTCGGCTTTGAACTCGTCGAGCAGCTCGGCGCGGGTAAGCGGCAGCGCCCGCTGCGGCATCGCCTTGATCTGCATGACCGCCGTGTAGATGATGGCCATGACGTCGTGGTGCTCCGACCGCCAAGCTATCGGGATCGGGGTATCGTCCTTGTAGACGTCGAGCGGCAGGTCGATGATCATCCCGTCTTTCTTCATCACCAGTACCTCACCGTCGATGGTGAAGCGCTTCATCACCTGCTGCATCGCCTTCAGCTTGTCGGCGATTTCGCGAGCGAGCGGATCTCCCGGGATCAGAACGTGGGGGGTCTTTTCCATGGGTCACCCAATTCTAAATGTGAACGTTCCCCTATTCTTGCCCTGCAAATAGGCATTGATCAAGGCATCAGCTTCGCTGTCCGCCGCCGGCGCCTCGTCGAAGTCGATCTTGAGGCCCGCCCAGGCGGCTCCCCGGAGCTCCTCCTGGGTCGGAAAGTGCACGTCGAGGCGGACGACATGGTCGCATTGCTGGAGGACACCGCAGCCCTTAAGCGTGACCGTGTCACCGGGCTTACTGCCGGCGCGCACCTTGACCCTCTTGACGCCGTACATGGTCTGGACATCGAGCTGCCCGCCCTTGACCATCAGGTCGAGTGGGATCTTCTCGTCGGAGCGGATGTCGCCCTGGCCGTCGAGCTTGAACTTCGGGTGTGGCTTGATCAGGAAGGCGACGTTGGCGTTACCTCTCGCGCCGTTGGAGAAGTGCCCCTCCCCCTGGATCTGCACCTCTGAGCCATCGAGCGCCCCCGGCGCCAGCTGCACCGCCTGCGAAAAGACGTCCAGCGGGGTCACATCCAGCAGGTCGAAGGTCGGCGAGAAGTGCTGGCGGTTGAAAGAGATGAGGCACGTGCGCCCAAAGAAGGCGTCGTCGAAGGTGACGGGCATGATGACCTTGATGTCGAGGTCGCCCCTGAGGTTCGGCGCCGTGGTCCGGCGGATCCGCTCCGTCTCCTTCGCCCGGTACTCGGCGTCGGTCAGCATCATGTAGGCGCGGGTGACCTTTCGGAACTCCTCGGGGCTACCGCCGAGGTCCGGGTGGCACTTCTTGCAGAGGTCCTTCCAGCGTTGCTTCAGCTGCGGCAAGGTCGCCGTCTCGCCCGGCCGGTAGCCGAGGGCGCGGTAGCACTGTTCGGGGGTCATGTCACTCTCCGGGGGTCTGCAGGTCGGCTTTGATCTCGTTGATGTCGTCCGCGATCTCGCCGACGGACTTGACCAGCTTCTCCAGAAGCAGAGCGATTCGCTCCTGGGCGAGGACGGACCGGGCGCGGGCCTGGTCCTCGTTCATGAACTCTACGGTCGTGAGGGTGACCGTGTCGCTGGGTCCGGTAATCTCGACCATCGGATCTCCGTTGATGTGGGCTAGCATGCTTGTCGCGGACAGCCCTTAAAAAAGAAGCGGGCCGAAGCCCGCCGCTTTCAGATGATGCCGTCCTCGTCGGGTTGAGGCGTGCTGGGGTTGGCCTGGACGGCCGGCTGTTGTGGTGGTGCGGCCTGCGGTTCCGCCTGGGGCTTGGCCGGCGGCGGCGTCGACGTCTTGGCGGTCTCCTTCGCCGCATGCTTGGCCTGGGCCTTCTTCTTGTGCTCGTCGATCCCCCTCGCGATCGACTCCAGCACGGCGGCCTTCAGGTCCGGCGAGCCCTCCTTCTTCCGGATGAGCAGCATCCGGTCCTTCTCGGAGAGCTGCTTGTTCATGACGACTTTGCCGTACTCCGCAAATGCCGACAGGATCTCGGGGTCGTTGGCGATGCCCTTGGCGTCGTTGACCTTCGTCTCGACGGTCGCCGCCAGCTCCGCCTCGCCGGCCTCGAGCATCGGGTAGTTGTCCTCCATGGTCGTCGCTTCGATCTCGTCCGGCGACGGCAGGAACTGCTGAGCGCTGCCCTTCAGCTGCTGCAGCGCCTTCTTGGTGTCGGCGCCGTAGAGGCGGTCGAACTCCTTCTCCCACACCTCCAGAGCGATGATCTGCTGGGTGCCCGGGACTGTCTCGCCGGTCCGCGGATCGACCGGGTTGACCGGGATCTCCTTCTTGTAGAGCCGGAACGGGATCCAGGCGAAGCCGCCACGGGGGCCATTCTGCATGAACACGAGCTGGTCGTGGATCTGCGGCATGGAGTTCCGTGATGTCGTGTCGATCTGGAAGACCCCGTCGAAGCTGACCCGCGGCAGGATGACAAAGAGCTGCATGCCCATGCGGCACTTGGGGTAGCCCTTCTCGTCCTTGGCGTCGACGCAGCGGTCGCCCCAGCAGACCCGCGAGCAGCGGCCGGCGACGGCGTCGATCGAGATGATCTCGTCCTCCGGCGGCTTTCTCGAGCGGTCGTACCAGGTAGCCACCCCAGGCTGAAAGGTTCCGTCCGGCAGCTCGAGGGCGCCGTTGCCTTGGCAGATGCGTTTGCCGCCGATCGGGTTGCCGCCTTTGTCCTTCCTCCCGGCGGAGAACCAGCGGAAAGCTGAAGGCGTCACGGCCTCCATGTCGTTGGTTGGAAAGACGATCTCGATCGACGCCGGCTTCTCGCCGTAGACCTCCGCAACGCCCGGCGCGTCGTCGAGCACGAAGTAGGGCACGTTGACCGGAAACTCCTTGCCGGCCTGGTTTTCCCGGCGCTCGCCGAGGCGGATCTTGCCGAGGATGGGGACGCGGCGGCGGGCCGCAAGAGACTGAAGCATCTGGATCTCCTTAGCGTGGGTCGTATCAGGAACCTTTTACCCGGATGCGTCCCGTTTTTTCGCCCGCGCCATGTCCAGCTCGGTGATCCGCGCCCTGACCGACTGCAGCCGGCCCTCGGTCGAGCGGTAGTCCTGCTCCTCGGCCGCCGTCTTCTCGCCCCCGCACATGTGGGCCTGGACCTTCTGCATGAGCTGGGCTTCCTCGTCGCGGAGGCCGAGCAGGAGGGAGTCGTCGTCCTGGCTGTACTTGTCCATGGTCATAGGGTCTTGCCCCCGCTGATTAGTGCTCTCATGCCGTCCACCACGTCCTTGTCGTTCTCGACGAGCTTGCCCTTGACGAAGATATCGCCGTTGGGGCAAAGGCGCAGCATCTCGCCGAACTGGTTATTGAACCGGATCTCTCCCTCTAGCAGCTGGTCATCCACGAGCGCTCTCCTTGTTGGTGTGTTCGGCCGCGGTCGCTCCCAGCAGCAGCCCTTGCTTCAGCCCGTCGTTCCACATCTGGATGCCGTAGGCGATGAGCTGCGCCTGGAAGAGCGCCCGGGTCGCCGGCGTCAGCCGCTCCCCCGCCATCATCTCGGTCAGCGTCTGCTGCCCGAGCGTCGCGCCCCGGAAGTGGTCCCGGAGCTCGGCGGTCGACTCGACGTAGGCGCCGCCGTCGGCGGTAAAGGTGTAGCCGCACGCCTTGCAGCCATAGACGGCGTTCCGCTCCGCCACGACCTTCATAGGCGTCATGAGCGGCGCAGCCCCCTTGCACTTCGGGCACTCCATCTGGCGGCCGGCCGTTGCCTGTTCCATTCCCATGAGAGGAGACCTCCGCTCAAAAACTATTGGATTCGCCCATCGCCGGGCTGACCTTGCCGGCGATCTTCATCTGCCGCCTGCGGCGGCCAGTCGACGGCGGCGGCTCCGGCAAGCGTGGCGCGGGCAGACCCGCGAAGTCGGCAAACGCCAGCTCCGGCCTGGTGGTCTCCTCGCCGCCCTGGATGGCCCGTCTCGGCGCAGCCTTCGCCGGCGGTGCCGAGGTGCCGAGCCCCAGCTCCCGGTCCAGCTCGGCCTCACTCAGACCGCCCTGGTCGGGAACCTGGGCCGAGGGATCCCGCTCGGCCTCGTCCGCCATGGGGTCGTCGTCGCCGAGGCCTTCCGAGATGCCGGACTCGTCGACATAGGCCGGCGGAGGACGGGACGAGATCGTCGTGGTCGTCCCCAGGACCGGCGGGGCGGCGCTCGGCGTGTCGTAGGTGCGCACGTGGCCCTGGTAGGAGACCGCCATCGGCTCGCCGTCGGTGGCCTCGCTGATCAGCGCGTTGCTCACGACCTGGGTGATCTGCTCCGCCAGGAACGATGGCAGGTCATGAGGGCGACCCTGCAGCATGTTCAGGGCCCGGATCTTTTTGATGGTCCGCTCGTCGAGGTCGATCTCGATCTTCATCGCTGCTCCTCAAGCCTGGCATGTGTTTTGACAGGTCTACCCTAGCTCTCAACCGGGGGTAGATCAACAGGTGTCTGGGCTTCCATGTAGGCGATGAAGCTCTTCAGCGCCTCCTCCGCGTCCACCCCGGGGGGCGGCGGGTTCACCTCAAAACGCATCCACAGCACGATGAAGCGCCCGTCGGCCAGCCGCTCCACTTCAACAGGCCGGCCGGCCATCGCCGCGGCCTTGGCCATAAGCTCTTCGTTCAAAGCGGGTCTCCTCCAATAAGGCTGCGGTATTCAGCCGCGGACGTGAACAGTTCGGGGAATGGATAGGTAAGGGTGTTGGCCAGCTCGGCCTCCTCCAAGAGGTCCCGGCCGTGCCGGGCCTCGGTGATCAGCATGGCCACGTCGCGGAAGCTGAGCGGATCGCCGGCGTAGCCTACCGCCAGCTTTCTCTCGATGACGTCGAGGTCCTGCCAGTCCTGCTCGCGCTGCCTGGACAGGTAGCTCTTCCGCTCGGCGTAGCGCTCTTGCCGCTTCTTCTTCGAGAAGTACCACTTGGCCCAGCCCGAGGCGATGGCCCAGGCGGCGACGATCATGACGAAGCCGATCGGGACGTGGATCACGGCGCCGCCTCCGCCGCCTGATCCTCGGCCATCAGCTGGTTGGTCAGCCCGTCCAGCAGCTCGTCCACCTTGGCATGCATCTCGGCGCGCAGCTCCTTGATGTGACCGATCGACATCACCTCCTGGGTCAGGACCGGGAAGGCCACACGCTTCTGCCGGTCGCCGCCGGAGATCGTCGCCTTGACGGCCGCGCAGTAGGCGCCGGAGCCCAGACGCATGACGTCCACATCCTGGAAGGATGTGACCTTCGCCGGGGTCGCCGTCAGCGAGTAAATGATCGTGCCTCTGACCTCATCCATTATCGGCCCTCGCTTTCTGCTTTAGGTCGTTAGCCATATCGTCGAGAGTGAACGCCATCGCCATCTGCGCGGAACGAGCGTACCTCCCGTACTTGCGTTCGTAGTCAGGCCCGAAGACCAAGGAGCAGTAGTAGAACCCCGGCTCCGAGCTCTCTGTCGGGGGAATGATCGACAGGTGGAATGACATGTAGGTCATGGCGTGATCTTCTCCTTCCTCGCCAGTACCGGGCAGTCCGGGTGACAGCTCCAGACCTGGCTGTTCTTTGGGTGAGGCCGGCCGCCGCCGGGGTCAGTCCACGACACCAGCGTCGTACACTTCTCGTGGTGGTTGCCCATCTCGGCGGCGATGGCGCGGGCTTTGGCGGCGACCTCGGGCGACATGTGGAGGGCAGCCTCGTTCAGCTCGGCCGGGGTGGTGATAGGGATGGCGCGCGCGCCGATCGCCTCCATCGCCGTCTTGGCCTCGATGAATAGGTCGGCGTTCTCGCTGCCGTCCGGCCCCTGAAAGGTGGCCAGTAGCGTCTTCCCGTCCTTCACCTCGACCAGCCCCATGCTGGCGAGCACCTTCTTCGTCAGGATCACCGCGGCCTCGCCAGCTCGGCGGACGCCGCCCGGTTCAGCAGGATGATCTCGGCGCGCACCATCTTGGCCTCGTCGCGGTACTGCTGGGCGTGGTCGAGAAACGGCTGCGCGTCGCCGGGGCTGCTGGCCAGCGCCGCGTCCTCGAACTTCTCAGCCCGGCTCTGGAGGTACGTCAGGCTCTCCGACAGCGCCTTCAGCGGGGTCTCCGGTGCCCGGGTCTTTTTGGGCGAGGCTTCTTCCGACGGCGATGACGGTGTCGACGAGGTCGTCTTTCCTTGCTCGGCCATGCTCGCACTCCTCTGCTGTTGGGGCGTCAGGCCGCGGAAGAGCGACCAGCACCTTTTCCAGGTTTTCCGATACGGTGATGTCCATCATATTCTTAACAAGATCCGGGCCGGAGATATAGCTGAACTGTTGCCCCGTAAGGATCCTGAGCCAGTCGTCCATGGTCCGGGGAGGCGCCTTCCGGGAGAGCGGCCCGAGGCTTTGGAGCTGTTTTGCCAGCTCGTAGAGGCTCGCCGCCGCGCGCACGTAGAACTCCATGTCATCGCGGATTGGCATGCCGCCGTTGAACTTCACCTGCCGCCCCCAGAGGAACATGGCGACCTGCTGGCAGAGGCCCTTTTCGGCGTCGGAGTACACCTCATCGTAGCGGCCAAGCACGCTGGAGTCCTGGCGGTGCTCAGACATCGGCGCCCTCCGCCCGCCTCGACGCCAGGATGTGTTCCCTGGTCCTCTCAAAGGCCTCGCTGGCGATGACCGCCTGCCACACCGGCAACTTGCCGGGGTCCTTCTTGCCTCTCTGCAAGAGCTCGTATGCCAGGTGATTGAAGACCTGAAACATTTCAGTGAGCGGGATCTCCTCCCCGGTCGTGCCGTCTTTAGTCAGGAAGAGAAAACTCTTGCCGCCACCGCCGCCGAAGGCGCCCGTCTCGTTGAGGCGCAGGATCGAGCAGATGAGCATCGCGTCGCTGCCGCCCTTGCCGCTGACCTCGAGCTGCTCTGCGGTCATACCTTCCGGGTTGGCGTCCACCTGGTAGGTGAGTTTGTAGACTTTGTCAGCCACAGTCGTCTCCTAGGGCCGCGTAGGCCCGCTCAAATGCTTCCTGCCCGAGCAGGTCGATGGTCTTCGGCGAGAGTCTGTCAGTGATGTCCTCGCCGCCTTCCAGCAGCTTGACTGCCAGCTCCTCGACGCTGGACGGATCCGGGCCGCCGGGACCGATCGTCACCTGAGCGGTGACGTTGACCTCGACGTCACCGCTCTCAAGAGAAATGGTGGTAAAGAAGTCGACGTTGCTCATCGCGGCCTCTCCCCTGCGGCCGGCCGCGGCGCGCGCGGCACTGGTTTCAGCAGCCCAGCCGCCTCAAGCCGCACGTCCTGGCATTTCACGCAGCCGCCGTTGAGGTAGCTGTTGTGCTCGGTCACCCCGTGCTCACTGCACTTGGCCCACCACCAGGCGTTGCGGGAGCCGGGCGGGGACGGGTTGTCGCTCACGGCACCCTCCTAGTCTTGATGGCGTGGAATTCTTCCCACTCCGACCCGGTCTGCTCCCCCTCGTCGCCTCGGGAGTAGCGAACCAGGGCCTTCGTCTCAGCCTCCTCCGTGTCTTTGGCCTCGACCATGTAGGTCAGGGCTCCGCGGATGTTGACGGTGACTTCGTACTGGGGCACGGGTCTTCCTTTCTGGACTGGGTGAGCACGCGGTCTTTCCCGCCCACCGTCAGCCTGGTTTGTTGCCAGTTGCCGCATCTAGGACAGTGCTGGTCGACGATCGTCCCACTCTCCACCTCGCCGACCTTCTTCCCGTCGTGCCAGAGGGAGGTCGTGCACTTGTGGATCTCCTTGTCCACCCACCTGTGCGGGCATCTAAACAGTCGGAAAACGCGGTATAGCCACTTCATGGCGCACCAACCTTTTCGCGCGCAGCGCCCGCCAGAACTTGTTCAAGTCGTTGATGTTGTCGCCCAAGACCTCGTTCGGCGCGCCCCACTGGATCCAGGTGTTCTCGCACTCGCCGACCTTGATCAGGTAGGGGCCGCCACGCCCCGTGCGGACGAAGACGGCGATCGCCCCCTGGTCGGGCTCGGGGAGGTGGCGGATCTCCTTCAGTTGAGTTCCTCTTTCCTGGGTAAGTCGCGGGGCTCGCCCGCGCTGTCCCTGCCGAGCAAAGCCCGGTAAATGGCGTAGTCGAATAGGATCTCCTTGATCTTGATATGGGCCAGGTCAGGCCGGCCCTTGCGTGCTGCTGCTAGTCTGTTCAATGTCTCTTCTCTCAGAACCGTGTCCAAGGTGTCTCCATAGTTTTGTCGCAATAGAGGAGCGCTCGCCGACCCCGGGCTCGCCGGCGCGCTCGTCCAGATTCATCGCGGCGGAGGCCAGGAACTCTGCCATCGGCACGACTTCCGCCTGTATATTCCCGGCCATAGGCGAGCGGCTGTCGCACCGCTCCGCCGGTGTCGAGACGTTCCAGTTGCGGCACGATGACGGCCGGTCGGCGTAGACCTGGCAGACCCCGTCTTTACCGAGCAGCGCACACCGCGCCTGGTCGTAGGGGAGCGCCTCATAGCCGTCCTGGGTGAGGCCGTTCTGGATGCGCAGCATCTCAAGGTCCACCTCCACCTTGTCCCGCTCGATCACCTCGGCGAGTAGCAGGGCCTCATCGTCGGTGCACGTCGCGAAGATGTGGCAGCAGTGGGAGCAGCCCTTCCGGCAGGTGACCTTCTCGGCCACGTCCTTCGGGGTGCTCCTCCGCATCTGGTCGATCACCGTGTGGACCGCGCGGGCGCGCGGGGCGCCGGCCGCCAGCCTGCCGATGTCCCGGCTCATGTGGAGGACGACGGCCAGGCGGCGCTGGGCCTCGTCGGGCGGGTACTGCTCGCGCAGGATCTTGCCGAGGCTGGAGGTGATGCGGACCACGACGTTCTCCTCACTCACTGTCTTCCTCCTTTACGACGTCCGGCGGCGGCCGGCCGGTGCGGTCCTCGTCCTCCTCGGCCAGCAGCTCCATCAGCCGCGCCGGCTCGATGTCCAGGTCCTCCACCCGCTGGATGATCTGGTCGTTGTCGAGGGCGCTCGTCTGCACGCCCTCCAGGACGTCGACGATGCAGAGGTCCGTGTCGCAGTTCAGGAAGGCCTGCCGCGCCGCCTCGTGGGCGGTGGCCCCGTAGTGTACGTCGCTGTAGGGCTGGCTGTTGTCGGCGTAGTAGCCGATCACCGTCCACTGCTGATCGTCCTTCCGCATCTCCACCCGTAGCTCGGGCGCCAGCTTCTTCGCCTGGTCGTCGCTGAAGACCATCTTGGTAAAGCGGTACTGGTCCTTCCACTTGTTGCCGCAGTCCATGCACTCCACCTCCTGCTCGATCACCCCGTGGTCGTAGTGCTGGTCGTCGTAGTAGAGTTGGTCGCTTTCGCAGTGCGGGCACGCGCCGCCGCAGTTCGCTTCGTAGGCTTTGATGCGGTCGAGCGTGATCGTGGACTGGCGCAGGACGGGCTGTTCTTCAGACACAGGGCCTCCTCGACCTCTTCTTCAAGCAGGTCTCTAAAGTTTGATTCGAGCATATCGGGGATCGACACGAGGCACTCGCCCCGGGTCACCGGCATCCTCAGCACCTTCGGCACCTCGCCGGCCATCAGCGCCAAGTCGCTGTCTGTCAGGTTACAGACGGCGCCGTCGATGAGGTCCTCAAAGGGACCGTTCTTGTCGTGGCGCGCCAGCGTGATGATCAGATCCTTCAACTCGGCGTAGCTCATGTAGTCGCTCATGCTCCCAGCTCCTTCGCACAGAAGTTAGCGATCTCGCACGCCTTGGCCCACCCAAGGAACGTCTTGCCGGCGAACATCGGCCAGCGTGTCGTGCCGTCGTTGAGGATCAGATCGACGTGAATGTAGTGGCCTTCGCTGCCGCCCGTCACCGGATAACAGGCGACCCAGCGGAAGTCGGCGGGGATGAAGACCGGCGAGAGGAGGAGGGTGCCGTCCTCGCGCTCAAAGCTGCGTTTGAAGTAGTCCATGGCGCCGCCGTGCGCGCTAGCCGTGAGGCGGGCGCGCAGCTCTTCGTAAACGTCGAGGAGCATTTTCGGTACCGACTTCTGGTAGGTTGTGCCATCCTTCACGTAAGGCTCATAGTTGCAAAGCTCAATCCAGGGTTCACTCATAGGTGTCCTCATGTCTTGTTGTAAAAGCAAAGCCGGCTCGGGACTTCCGTCCATCCCGCGCCAGCTTAAAGATGTGGCCATCGCCATGGCCGACTCGCTCGCCCACTTCGCCGTGACGGGCAAGCTGGCGGCCGATCGGGCGGTTATCACCAACCGAATCGCCGCCTGCGAAGCCTGCGAGCAGTTTACGGGGACGCGGTGTCGGGAGTGCGGCTGCTACGTGCACGCGAAGGCGGCTTTGGCGGCGTCGGTTTGTCCACTGGGTCGATGGTGAAGACCCGCGGCAGCTGGTCCTCATTCGGGTCTAGGCCGCAGGCCTCCAGGTAGGCGCAGGCTTTCGCGGGGGTCAGCTGCTTCTCTTTCTTGACGCGCACCTCCGGGATGTAGTGGTCGGTGATCGCCTCGTAGAAGTTGCGCGTCAGCTCCTCGGCGACCGGGCCGCCCGAGAGGACGGTGATCCTGAACGTGGTGAGGTAGTACGGTTTCTTCATGCTTTCTTCTTTCCCGTGAGGGGTCTCAGACCCAAAAAGGCTTCGATGGATCCTCTGGTGTACTTGATGCCGAGGCGCTGCGTCGTCAGCTTAAAGGCCCGGCCAACGTGGTGGTAGCCCCCGGTCACCAAGGCTGCCCGGATGCTGGTCGCCACCCGCGGCACCTCCTCTACCGGCCAGCCGTACTCCTTCGGGTAGGCCGTCACCACCTCGGCCAGTGCCGGCTCATAGACGGCCATGAATTCGTCCAACTTCGTTGTATTCATAAAGTCCTCCACTTACCTTATGCCAAGTTTGGCCCTGAGATCCTTGCAGCGCGACAGAAGAAGCCAGTTCACCATGATGGAGGTGAACAGCAGCACGAAGAGCGCCGGTATGAGGACCTGATCCTTGGCGCTCTGCTCCCTGAGCACTACGAAAGCGGTGTGCTCTCTTCTGCAGATGCCGAGGTCGTCGAGGGCCGTCTCCTTCCAGAAGCGCAAGTCGCGGAGCTCCTTCTCATTCGGGTCGGGCGGCGCCCGGTAGGTCTGCCAGGTGTCGAAGGCATCAGACATGCGTCACCTCCACGCGGTCGAGCTTCAGGTCGACGTGCGCTATGAACAGCTGGTGGTTCTCGATCCCCGCGATCAGCCCGGGGATGTCGTCGATGAGGTCGGCGTCGTCCAGGAACAGGGCACCGACCGGCCGCCGGAGCAAGCTGTCCAGTTTCAGCGACAGGTGGATATCCGCCATGTAGCGCTGGCCCGTCGACATCAGGTGGTAGGGGAAGCCGTCCTCCCTGGAGATGCTTACCCTTTCTCCGGTTTCGATGCGGTATCCGGACATTCTGAGAGCGTCGGCCTGACGTGCAAGTTCTTCAGCCGGAAGCCTTCGAAGAGCGTCTTCCACTCGCTCGAGCCGTGCAACAGCTTCTCCGAGAGATGAGATTTCTCGTACAAGGCGGTCGCTGGTGGCCCGGGCTTCTTCTCGTCGGTTGTGGGCCTCTCGCCAGGCTCCGAACTTGGCGTTGTGCTCGTCCCACTCGCGCTTGAGGGCGGCTTCTTCTTCCTCACTGTAAGCCTCCGCGGGTTGATGGGGTTCGGGCGGGACGTCGGGGAGCGGCAGCGGCGCCAGCGAGGCGAGTTTTGTCTGGAGTGCCATCTGCGCGCTCTTCACGGCGTCAAGAGCCCGCTGCTCGTTGGTACACCGCTGCTCGTCCTTACGGTAGGCATCCTGCAGCGCGATCACCTTCGCCCGGATGACGGCGTTGTGCGCCTCGACCTTCGAGACCTCCTCGGCGTAGGCGGCCGCCGCTTTGGCGTTCTCCGCCGCCACGTGCTCCCGGTGCTTGGAGCCGACCACCTGGCCGCAGGAGGGGCACCGGTCGGCCCCCGGTATGTTCTGCACCCCCGGCCGCGCCGGCAGCTCCTGCACCTGGTCGAGCCAGGTCCGGATCTCCTCGTCGACGCGCGTTGCCGGCCGCACCGCCGGGAAGTGTAGACCGGCGAGCTCGGCCTGGATCGCCAGTGCTTCGGCGTGCCGTTCGGCGTTCACGTGCGCCACCTGGTCCCGCTGGATTCCGGCCTTGGTCATCGCCGCGCGGCGGTGGCCGTAGTCCTGCCAGGCGGTCTTCAGCGCCTGCACGACCTTGAGTCTGGCGATGCTCGCCGGCGCTATGGGCTCGGTCAGCACCTGTTCGGCGAGTTCCTGCACGGCCGCCAGGCGCCCTTCCGCGTGGTCGAGCCGGCTCCGCTGCGCCCGCCGCTCTGCCGTGACCTTCGTCCCGGAGAGGTCCGCCCGCTTGGTGAGGTCCACCAGCTTCCAGATGAAGTCGTCCGGCGGCAGCGCCATCCCGCACAGCTCCACGAGCAGGGCCCGGCGGTCGATCACCGGCATGACTTCGGTGAGGACGGCCAGCTGGCGGGGGGCGGGCAATCCCATGAAAAAGCCTGGCACGAAAACCGACAAGAATACGTCCTGGCTCGATCCGAGCTTCTTGGACAGCTCTGCCTGGGAAAGGGAGGTGCGGGCGCCCTGGACGGAGAGTGTGCAGCTCTGGGACCCCTTCTGGGTCAGGGTGCGGGTCAGCTCGCAGGCTGTGCCCGCTTTGTTGACGGTCCCCATCTCAAGGCGCAACCCTTCGGAACCGTTGGAAATGAGGTGGGTGGGGGAGCGGACTCCGTTGGCGTCGGTACCGTTAAAACCGTAGCATATACCGTGTTTTATGGTAGACTTGCCGGAGCCGTTCCTCCCCCTGAGCAGGTTCACCCTGCCGAATTGGTAAGTGATAGTCTGGCCGCAGACGCCGTCGAGGGTAAGTGATGTGATCATTTTCTACTCATGCTGTCTGTTTTGGTAAGTTGTCACCACAGCCGTCACCGCAAAATCTCAATTTTGTCACCTCTTTGGTGACGGATTTTTCTTAGAGCCGCATGGGTTTGCTGTCGGCGTCACCGTTGTCACCGCAAAATAAAGTTAAAGCACGGCTATATGACGCGAGAGATGAAACAGGCATTTTATTTTTTTAAGTCCATATGCGTCCCATTGGTAATAGAGTGGTGACAGTGGTGACATACACATAGTATATATATAAGGGGCGGATACGGATGAGCTTTTCGGACTCGATTTGTCACCGCATGAAAAGCCGTTTCGGGGACATTTGAAATACGAGCGGTGACAAACTCTGTAAAGGTGCGGTTTGACTCGTTAAACAACCACCTGCACCGCGGAGTACAAGTGGTGACAAACTCGGGAGAGAGCTTTTTCACCAGCTAGTCCAGCGGCTTGCCCTTCTCCAGCCCCTCTCTAAGAGCCGCCACCGCCTCACCAACCTCCTCCTCGGTAAAGCCCGTGTCTACTTTCTGGGCAACCAGGTCGACCGCCCGCGCGTGCCGGCCGCCGAGGAGCAGCTCTGTGTCCTTCGCCGAGACACGTCTCTCATAGATGCCGGCCAGCGCGACCATGAGCTCAGCCTCGTCTCTCATCTTTACCGCGGCCGCGAGCGGGATCTTCAGCATGTCGGCGACCGCCCGGGTGAACGCCTGCGCCAGATGCTCCACCCGCATCAGCGTTGCCTGCGCTGCCACCCGGGGGTCCTGCGCGTCGACGACCAGTGTGTTCCCGAGCTCCGCCGCCCGCTCGACGCCGAGCCTGTGCGCCTCCGCCATGAGGGTGCGCTCCGCCTTCTCGTCCATGTCTCCTCCTGTGGTGGTTTTCCACAAGGCTTATACCAACTAGCTCCGGCACACACTGAGGATCACCAGCCAGAGCAGCATCGCGAGGATAATGCCACTGCCGGCGTTGACGATCATGTGCTCTTCCCGCAGGAAGAGGTTGTGCTCCGTCTCGATCTGCACGGTGAGCTTCTCCTCGAGCATCCGCTCGGAGAGGTGCGACGCGCTGACGGCGTCGATGGCCAGCTGTTCCACCTCGGCGCGGGTCAGTGGCTCGGCTGGGATCACCGTCTGCGGTGGCCCGATGAACTCACGCTCCGTGATCAACGGCCGCCTCCCACGTCTCTTTGAGGTGCTTCCGGTAGGCCGGCATCGTCATCGAGAGGGACCCGCCCGGGTCCTGCTTCCGCGTCGGCGCGACCTCGTCGTGGCCGAGCACCAGGTTGAAGTCGAACACCGTCGGGTTGCAGCGCTTCATCCAGAAGAGGACGCGGGTGAGCGTCACTTCCTGGGCCGCGGTGTACGTGTGATAGAGGCCCTTCTTCTGGTTGTCGTGGTCGCAGACGATCAGGCGCGTCTCCTCCCGCGGCACGTGGTTGCCGTACCAGGTCAGGATGGTGTCGCCCTTATCCGTCAGGAGGCCGGCCGCCTCGAGCTCGATCCCGACGAGATGCTGGGAGACGCCGGCGCCGAGCCCCGGCCACTCGCTCGGCCCGGCGTGGTAGCCCCAGCGCGTCAGCGGGTGCGCCTGGAAGAGCTGCCCCTCTCTGGTGATCAGCATGTAGGCGTAGCCCATCTTCCGGCCGTAGGCGATCTCGTCGGAGCCCGAAGCGGATGCCGTGTAGTGGACGACGGCGCCAAGCGGGTAGAGCTGGCGGTACGGCCCCTGCGTCGGCATCGGCGGCTCGACGATCTTGGCGAACGGGCACCAGGCGGCCGGCGCCGGATCGGCCTTCCCTGGCCGGGGGATCTCGGCGCGCTTCGACTGGAAGTGCATGGGTTTCTCCGCAGATGGTTCAGACGCCAACATAGCCTAGAACCTATGCCTAGCATAGCTAAAGAAAGAGGCCCCGGCATGTGCCGAGACCTCTTTTTTCTTTAAACCAACGTCTCGCTCGGCTCCAAAGATCCGCCGACCACCAGCCCGATCTTCCCGATCGCCATGATCAGGTAGACCGGCCAGAAGAAGAGGATCAGCATGGCCAACGCGCCGGCGAGGAACAGCTTCACCCCAGCCGGCGGCGGTGGTGCCTTTCTCGGCGGCTGCCACTTTCGGTTCCGGATGGAGGTCCGTAGGTCGAACAGGAAGCCGAGCAGCGCCCTCTCCCAGAACGCCCAGTAGATAACGCACAGGAACCCGAGAGCAAAATACTCTTCCACATCACGCCCCCCTCGTTAGATTGAAAATGACCTTGAGAGTCCTGACCTTCTCCGCGTCGGTCAGCTCGTCGCTCACCAGCACCCGCTCTGCCGCCGTCATGCCGGCCGGCGTTGACCGATCATCCATGGCTGCCTTGATCCTGGAGACGGTCAGGACCAGGTTCGGCGCCGACCAACGCCGGCCGGTCACCGTCCTGATCCCCACCGAGTTGAGGCAGTCAGCCACGTCCTTGGCCGACGCCCCCTTCGCCGTCATCTCGTCGTAGATGTCGACCACCCGGCTCTTGTGGTCGACCTTGTCCAAGCCCTGCACCAGCTTCTCCGTCATGCCGTTACCTCACGCACGTGTAGCCCATCAGGGCCGAATTGGTCTTCAGATAGAAGGACGACGTGCCTACACCCAGATTCACCATGAACGAGTACGTGCTGTTGGACGACACCGTCGTCCGCGACCACATCGGACCGGCCGCCAGAACAGCCGGCGCCGCCCGCGACCAACCATTCACGTAGGCCGACATCAGCTCTTTCTGCGAGGGGAGACGCCAGCCCGACAGCCCGTTGTAGGAGAGTGCGCTGCAGCCCGCATCAGCCGTAGCCCACGTCACGTACGCCGAGAAGGGCACGCCCCACGTCAGCCCGGAGATCGGGTCCTTCATCATGCAGTGGGCAGGATCGTTGGTACAGGTGGTGCCTGGGGTCAGGTCAACCCAGTCTGAGCCGTCACAGCTGTTGTCCGCGGTCGAGCCGGTGACCAGCTGGGTCAGTGAGCTGAAGAAACCGCCGTTGGTGTCGTCGACCCCGGTGGCCCCCGACGTGTGGACGGTGTCGTTCATGTTCCGGCAGTTCACCTTCAACGTGCCTGTCACCGCCCCGGCCGTCACGCCGACTCGGAGATCCTGCGCGCTAATGGTCGGCACCGAGACAGAGCCCGCTACCCCGAAGATCGTCTTGCCGCTCTTCACGTTGCCGGCCAGGAGGTTGGCGTCGCCGCTGCCCGTGTATCTCGTGCCGTCGGCCCCGAAGTACTCGAACACCGTGCCGCTGTCAGCCAGGCGGGCGTTGAAGGTTGCCGAGGTGAGCGCCGCCCCGGACGAGCCGGTGAGAGGCGAGCTGACCGAAGGGAAGCTACCGGTCACGCCCGCGATGGTCACGCCGCTCTTCAGGTTGCCGGCCGTCAGCGCCGTCAGGTCAGGAGACGGCACGACCACGCCGGCGACGCCGGCAATCGTGACGCCCTGCTTGACGTTGCTCGCGACCAGCGCCGTCAGATCGGGGCTTGGGACCAGGGTGCCCGCCACGCCGTTGATCGTGACACCCGACTTGATGTTGCCGGCGACCAGCAGCGTCAGGTTCGGGCCCGCCGGGGGGACGTAGGTGCCGGTGCCCACGGTGTCGTCGCAGAGCGTGAACGTCACGCCGGCAGCGACTTTGGTGAGGTCCGGGTCGACGCACGCGGAGTCAGTAAGCTTTGCCACTGCGCCAACTTGAGCCACACCAGTTCCCGTCTCTGTGCTCGTTGTTCCACTTCCTGCTCCGGAGTCAGAGGCGACTGACCCCACCGAGGCCGTAGCGCCCACTCCAGCTCCGATATCCGTTGACGTGCTGCTTCCTGTGCTGCTTTGGGTGACAGCTTGCGTGGTTTGCGCGCTGGTTTGGGTCGGCTCACTGGTCACCTCCTGTTTGGCGGTCGTGGTTGAAGTTGCGGTCGCCGCACTGCTGCCTCCTTGCTGATTGCTACACGCCACGAGGGCGAGCACGAAAATGATGCGTTTCATGAGTCACCTCTTTTTTGGTTTGCTGACTTGTTTCAAAATCTCTGGCCAAGTTTCTGTTGGGTTGACGGACATCGCGGCGAGCGCCCCGGCCGGGAAGCACGGCGGCGCCACCATACGGTCCGTCCTGGCTATGAGCTTCTTCCCCGCGATGGCCCGGGCTCCTCTGCCGGCTAACCAGCGCTCCACTCCGCCCACCGGACTCCCCGTCGCTACTCCACCGGCAACCAGAAGTTGCCCGCTCTGGTCGGTCATTCCTGAAACACTCAGCAAATCCAGGACGGAGCCGCTTATACGGTGGGCTTCGCAGTAAGCAATACCGACCAGGACGACCGGCAGCAGCTGGTCCGGGGTGCGAGACATCGCGTATAGCCGCAGAAAGTGCACCTTCGACGGGATGGTCTCGCCTCTGCTGCACCAGTTGTATACGGCCGATTTGGCTATGCCGAAAGCCAGCGAGATGACCTGCACCGTCACCCCCTTGGCCAGCAGATCCCGGATGAAGGCTCTGGACATGACTACGATCCTGTCTCTGTTTTCTACTTCTTTACCCAAAGGTCACCTCCCTCCTAAAGAAAAACTGTGCGCACCTCCCGGCACCACGCCGGGAAGCACAAAGACGAAGACCCTGCCCGGTTGCCCGAGCAGGGTCGTGTAAACTCTGTCTACCCTGCTTATACCAAGAAACTAGGGCTTCATGAACCTGCCGTACACGATGATGGAAACCTCCCACGCGCCACGGGCGGCGGAGATTCGCTCAATGAGCGTCTCGACGAGAGCGAGCCCTGCCTTCTCGTCGGCAACCGGGACCGCGAACACCTCGGTCCCCACGGACACGTCGACGCTGGATGTCCGTTTGAGGTAGACGACGGCCGTGACCTTCGTCGTGTCCACCCACTCGCCCTTGTTGATCTCGATGAACGGCGTCTTCAACTCGGTCATAACGGCACCCCCTGGTTGTATTTGCGTTCGTGTTCGTCGATCCAGATCAGTCTGACTTCACTCTTGACGGGGCCGCACGGCTGCCACCGGAAGTGGCCGGCGACCGTCGTCCCGTCGATGTGGTAGCGCCGGCCGTGAAAGGAGTAGCCGACGTTGATCACCTCATACGGGCTATGGTCCTCCCAGTGGTGGCGGATCTTCTTCGGCTTCTTGGAGAGGCAGGGCACCACGGGCTCGGGCTTCAGGTCCGGTTCCGCCGAGTTGATGTAGAGGAGCGTCTTGGCAATGAGCGCGAGGAAGTCCTTGTCCATGCTGAGCTGTGAGCCCTTCTTGATCTCGCCGGCCGCCAGCATCTCGCCGAGCGTGAAGCCGTCCATGAGCGAAATCTCAAGAAGACTGTAGAGCCCCGACCACGTCCCGTCAGGGGGGAGGTCGTCGGCGGCGAGGACGCTCAGCCTGCGCTCGCGCACCTCGACGAAGGCGCTGGAGTGCAGGGCGCCGAGCCGGTTCTTGAAGGTGAACGGCAGGTCGATCAAGGTGACATCGACCGTGTCCTTCAGCAGTGCGCAAGGGACGTCGAGCTTGGTCTTCAGCAGGTGCTCCCCGAAGGTCTTCGCCAAGCGGTAGACCGGGCGCGTCGATTCCTTCGGGTCGAAGTGCGCGAGCACCATGAGCATCTTGTGGACCTCGGTCGCATCCGCACCCGTGCTGTCTGGCTTGAGCAGGTCGATCTGCACTTTGCACCACCTGAAGGCCACGTTGTAGAAGACCGTCAGCTGGTCAGCGAACGGTCGATCCAGACAGTCCGGCCGGTCCCTGAACCAGTACGGCAGCATCTTTTCGAGATGCCCTTTCACCCGAGCCATAGACACCTCCTATTTTTTTTTGAACGAGTCTTTGTGCTCCTCCCTTAGCTTCTTCTTGCGCTTGTCCCTCTCGGAGTCGGCGCGGCTGTCGGCGGCGAGCTGCTTCCAGTTCCTGACGGCAATGGCGAGGAGCAGCGGCCAGAAGAGGGCGACCGCGGCCAGCATGAGCCGGAAGGCATCGTCGCCGTCCATGCCCATGCTGCGACCGAGGCCGTCCTTCTTCTCGCGGCGCACCTTCTCGTCTATGTTGTAGGCCAGGTAGAAGACGCCGAGCACCAGGAGGGCGCCGACGGCGAGCCAGAACGTGGCGACGATGGACCAGGGACTCATAAAGACCTCACTTCGAATTGTGTCTGTTTGCTTTCTGCGCACCAGTGAACGCCGCCAGCAGCGCGTCGGCCGTCGCCTCATCGCAGCCGAACAGGGCCCGGAAGCCCGACGCCCCGAGGGCATACGTTACGTCCAGCATGGCCGGGCTTAGCATCACACCAAACGCCTCGGCCGCTAGGTACCACGCCTTGACCCCGTTCAGCGCCAGTTTGTCCTTCACCCCGGTGCGGTTTTCTTCTGGGACCAGGAGCAGCAGTCGGATCACCGATGCGTACTTCGGCAGCATTCGGCGCCCGATTGACCACCCACTCAGCGTCGACATCGCGATACCAAACCGCTCGGCCCACCACGCGTGCGTGCCGCCGTACGCAGCAACGAGGGCTTTCAACAGCGCCGCGTCGCCGTCTTCCAGCAGAGGGGAGAGTTCCACAGGTCACCTCACTTCGAGTTGTAGAGGATGCGCACCGTCTTGTCCGAGATCGTCGTACTGTAGGGCTGCGCCAGGCGGTAGGAGAGCTTCCGCTCGCAGTCCTCGCGCAGCGGCTTGATCGTCTGCTCCATCTGCTCGAGGGCAGCCTGGAACTTCCGCTCAGCCTTGAGGCGTTCGTCCAGGAACTCTTTCGTGACCACCTGCAGCGACCCGTCCTCTGCGAGCCCCATCTCTTCCTTCACCTTGACGATCGGCTTCAGCCCGTCCACTGAAGGGATAGGAGCAACCTCGCCGCTCCCACCGAGGCCCGGATCGGCCAGAGACTCCCGGCATGAATGCAGGTGGAACGCTTCGTCCCGCACGCGCTCGGCGATGGCGTAGTTGGCCATCTCCTGGGAGCGCAGCTCGACTTCGGCACTCTTACGCACTTGCACAACCGCTTGGCCGTCGTCGTTGATTCCGATTTCACCGTAGGTGCTCCTGCCTTGGGGTTGAAGGGTGGTTTCGACGCTCTGAACGCTGTGCGCGGTGGTGCAGCCGGTCAGGTTGATGAACGCGAGGGCGATCAGCGAGAGGACGATGAACGTGATGGCGACGTGTTTGTTGGACCAGATCATGGACGTATCTCCTTCCAGAGTTTGGCGATGTGAAGCGCCACCGATCCCAGACCCGGGATCGGCAGCTGGTCGAGGTTGTCGAGGGCCAGTTGGATAGCCTGGGCGTTGCCCTGATCCTCAGCGACGTTGCCGGTCGTGGCACAGCCGGTGATGAGCAGGGCGAGGATCAGCAGCTTCGCCGCGGACTTCGCCTCCCGGCCTCTGCGTCGCTCCCGGCAGTAGAGGATCAACGTGATGACGATGCTCAGCGCCAGAAGCGCTGGTCCGAGATAGTCGAGAAACACAGCTCCTCCTTAAAGAAAAGTGGTGTGGCTTTCCGTCGGCACGCGGCCGGCAGTAGCAAAAAGGAGAGGCCACTCGGTTTCCCGAGTGGCCCCATGACAATCTATACCAGGGCACTTATACCAAGAAAATCACTCGTCCTTGACCCATTGCCGCTTCAGCGCCGACTTCCGCGGGTAGCTCCGCCCACGCGGCGCTTCCACCCGGCCGTCGAGGAAGTACTTGGTCCCGTCGGCGCCGTAGCCAGAGAACGTGCAGGTGCGACAGTAGATCCTGTCGTCGCGGCACTCCAGCTGGACGTAGCCCGTGTCCTTGGAACCGCACTCCGGGCAGCGGACGACCTGCTCAAGCACCAGGTCCTGGCCGAGACGCGGGGTGAGGTTCATTTGAAGAACCGCTTCAGGATCGCGGAGCCGAGGTCGACCGCCGCCTGGGCCTGGGCCTCGTCCTTCTTGCGCTGGCGGAAGTTCCGGACGCAGGTGTCGTGGACCAGGTGGCCGTCGACGTGGGCGGCCTGATCGCCCGGGACCTGGGTGCAGCAGAAGGCGCAGGCGCCGGTCGTCGGGGCCGAGGTGGACTTCGGCGCGTTGAAGCCCGGGTGCTCAGCCTTGAACTTGGCCAGGCACTTCTTGTGGAGGGTGATTTCGCCGAAGCGGCACTGGTCAAAGGTCCAGACGTCTTCGCCGCAGTGGGCGCAGCTCGGGTGATGGAAGCCCATAAAAAACCTCTTCGGGTTGTGGTTGTGGTTGATCGGACTAGACGCAGACGATCTTGATCTCGCGGATCTGCACTTCGACGAAGGCCTTCGACTTAACGTCCCAGACGAACTGCCGCTTACCGTTGAACATTTGGTCCTTGATGAAGCTGTCCGAGCAGTGCGCATGAAGGATGCGGCCTTCCACCATGTCGCGCTCGGGCACCTTGACCTCTGACCGGCAGAGGGCGCAGAACTCTTTCACGTGTCACCTCCTGGTTTTTTGTCCTTCTGATCGAGCCATACCTTCCGGTTGCGCGCCTCGAGCCATACCTTCCAGTTGCGCGCCTCCTCGGCCTCGCCGCGGCCTACGCCCTTGTGGTACCGCGGCAGCTTCTGCTCGATGGCCGACTGCTCGGCCTCGACCTGCTCGAAGTAGATGCGCGCCGGCGGCCAGCGGCCCGGGTCGCTGTGCCAGAAGCTCACGCGCCAGAGCCAGTGGCTCGACGACGCCTCGTAGATCGTCGTCAGCGCCAGCCCATTCCGGTCGCGGGAGAAGACCAGCAGCACGTCGTAGATCTCGGAGTAGACGTAGGTCGAGTTCGGGTACTTGTTCTTCACCCGCTCGCCGTAGCGGTGGGGCACCATGCGCGCCGTCTGCAGCGCGTCGGTGAGCCAGTCCATGAGCGGCATGCCTAGGACGAGGGTGCCCGTGTCCGTCCTGGTGACGGTGTTCGGGAAGCGCTCCGTCAGGCGGCGCTCGAAGTGGGAGGTCACCCGGATGAGGAACGAGACCTCGGCGCCGTCGGGGTAGACCAGGTGGATCTTGGGGATCATAAACGTTCCTTCTGGTAGGGTTTATTTTCAGAGCCGTCCTCCAGGCCCCGCGGGCGGGCCACTCGATCACGTCTTCCATTTGCCGCACAGGCCGACGAACCACCCCGACCGCCACTTCCAATCCCGGAACTCGATGTGGATCCGCACCCAGCGGGTGACCAGCTCGGGGCCGTGCTCTTTGCCGTACAGCCAGGCCTTCTCTTCTCCCATGCTGGCGACCCGCTCCTTGGCGATGATCAGAGCCACCTCGAGCTGGGCGTTTTCCAGCGCGTCGCGGACGTGCTCCCCTTCCCGGAGCTCCCGCACCTCGTTGACCTCCCGGAAACCACCACACTCACGAAAACGCATAGATCCTCCGCCATTGTTAGGGGACCGTGATCAGGACAGCTGACTGAACTTGCTGTAGTAGGCCCGCAGCCGCTGCTTCAGCTCGCACGCGGTCAGGCACTCCAGATTCGACTCGATCGTCTTCTGCACGCCCGCCATCTTGGCGAGGTACTCTTTCGCAGCCACCTCACCGAACATATAGGCCATGAACGCAGCGGTCGCCGGCTGGAGGTCCTGCTGGGCCTTGAAGCCGAGGCGGATGCCCTGGACCATGCCGTCGACCATCGCCGACACGGCCTCTTCCGGCATCTCGATCTCTGGCATGCCAGCCGCGCGCAGCGCCTTGGCGGAGGCCTCGGTGACGCCGAACATCGTCGCTTCGTAGAAGGAGCGCACCTGGGCATCGAGGCCCTGAAGGAGGACGTCGGCCACGATCATGTTGAGGACCTGGAGTTGGTTGAGCATAGGACACCTCTCGTTGTTGGTTGAGACACGTCTCTAGGGCCCCTTACGGGGGCCAGTCGGCTAGGCTTCGTAGTCCGTCCAGGCTTTCACTCCCCTCGCACGGAGCCACTCACAGGCGTTGTTTTTCAGTCTCAGCTTGTCGTAGTAGTCATCGAAGCGGGAGATGAACAGAGCCACCTCCCCCTCGGTCTTCGCGGCCTCGCCGGCGCTCAGCAGACGGAGCAGAAAGCTCTCCCAGTCCATGTGGTAGCCCTGCTGGTCGCAGACGTCCCGTCGCAGCGCCGGGCTATTGAACAGCGCCAGGTCTCTGAGGAGTTGGCCGGCGGTTCTTCCGTGGAAGTCCGCAGTTCTTCTCAGCATTTCAATGCGCCAGACCAGATCGAGATCGAGATCGAGATCCATGGGCACCTCAGTGGTTGTTGGTGACTTGATTGACCAGACGCTTCCAGACGACTTCCTGCTCCGTCATCCAGGCCAGGTAGGCGGCCGCCACGACCCGGAGCATGAACGCCTCCATGGCGGCCCGCTGCTTCTCCGTCAGGTCGTACTTCAGCAGCCGACCCGTGCCTTTGTAGTAGGCAAAGCACAGCGGCTGGACGTGGGTAAACGTCTCGCTGCAGATGCAGTCGATGACACTGCGGTAGAGCTCCATCCGCTTCCGGGGGATGGCGGCCGCGACGGCCTTCTGGAAGTCCGTGCTGCTGTTCAGCAGCTTCTCGAGAGCCGGGAAGATCGTCTGGCAGGCCCCGTCGTTGACGGAGAGCTTGAGGCGGCACTCGTAGCCATAGGACAAGGACATGCTGAGCTGCATGCTCATAGGCTCTCCTCTCGTTTTGTCGTGGGGTAAAGAAAATGGCGAAGGCCAGCGAAGAGCCGTAGCGCATGGCTACGATTCTCTTCACTAGCCTTATACCAAGAAAAGGGGTGTTTTACCGGGTTCGGGCGGCCTCGGTCAGAGCGGTGTCGAGGTCTTTCACCGCCCGCTCGCACAGCAACTCGCACCCGGGCCTACCCCGGCAGATGGCCGCGATCGCCGCCCTGGTGAGCTCGTAGACCGCATAGCTGTCGTCGGCCGGCTTCGCCAGCTTGACCACCGCGTTGGCAGCCTTCCGGATCAAGTCGTGGATGTCCGCCGCCGCCTGCTTCGCGGCCGCCTCTTCCGCGAGCTCGCGCATTTCGTTGACGCAGTCGTGTGCCAAGCCCATACCCCCCTCAAAAAAGAAAGCCTGCTACCAGGATAGCAGGCTCTGCCTAAACCTCGCACGCCTTCAGAAGATCCCCTCGTCGTCCATCTTCAGTTCTTCCCCTGGCTTGAACGGAAGTGGGTCGCTGCCCCCCACGACGCGAAGCTTCACCTCGGACCCAAAGCCGAGCTTGTCCATGTTCACGACCCACACCCGGTGCCGCTCATCTCCGTCCCGCATCTGGACTGTGCACCGATTCTTGTTGCCCTCCTCGATGACTCCAAGCTCGATCAGCTGCTTGGAGATCGACCGCGGCGAGCCCGAGATCGAAATGTTGCGCGAGTAGTCCATCACCGCCTTCCATGTCGGCTCAGGGTGGAGATAGATCCTCCCGGGCTGGGCGTCCTTCTGCGGCGCGTAGCCGATCACCGGCTTCCTCTCATGCTGGTAGCCGTCGAGGTTCTTGATCGACACCTCGCCGGTATCCAGCAGCTGCTTCAAGACCCGGCTGAAGATCACGCCCCCTTGCTCCTCCTCGCAGCGGTTCGCCATCGAGAGCGCCAGCTCCTTCAGGTAGCCCGCATGCTCGGCCAGGTACTGCTCCTTCTCCTTGTGGGTGATCACTTCGTTGTGCAGCATGAACTCGACCCACAGCGCCCAAGAGAGATGGTTCAGCGCCAGGTTGAAGCTGAGCCGCGCGGCGTTCTGCCTGGTGGCAATCTGGCCGAGGATCATCTTCTTCGTGTCGTAGAAGATCTGTTTCAGATCGCCCTGGTTGTTGTTCAGGAACCAGTGGGTGTAGCGCGCGGTCACCCCCGAGTAGTTCTTCCGCATGGCTTCACACCGCTGGTGGAGCTCCCCCGTCGCCCTGGTGTCGTGCTTGTCCACCTCGATCAGGATGCAGCGCGCCACCATGGAGGCCTCCGACGTCACGAAATGCTCTCCGGATGCCATCAGGACCGCCCGGCTGCCCTTCGGCTTGTGCTGGGTGAGGTCCCGCCGCATCTTGATCGCCGCATTGCCGTCGTAGGCGTACTGGATGACGAGCCGCACGGCCTGGATCTGATGCTGGTCGATGCCCTTGAAGTCGTCGACGACCAGGAGGGCGTCTTTGAAGTCGTGGCCAACGTCCATGATCCCCTTGCCGGTCGACGCCAGGTTCAGCAGCTGCGGGAAGTCCCCCCAGAAATACTGGAACATGTGCGTCAGCTCGGTCTTGCCGCTGCCAGTCAGGCCCTCGTAGAAGAGCGTCGGCTTCTGCTTCAGGTGCAGGTGGTTGACCAGCACCGGCAGCATGGCGTGCGCCATCCCGACCGTCGTCCACGGCCTCGGCCAGCAGTTGAGCAGCTCCGCCTTGATGTGGAGCAGCGTCTCCTTGAACTCGTCGTCGGCCAGCAGCTTGAAGTCGAGGTTCTTGGCGTACTCCTTGTAAGAGAGGTCCACCCGCTGCTCGGTGTTCGGCTTCACCCCCTCCCGGTCGACGACGACCGACGGCATGAGGTAGCTGTCCTTGTACCAGCCCTGGGTGACCAGGAACTGGCTGCGGATCATCTCGCCGGCGCGCAGCGAGAACGCCATCACCGCCTGCCTGATCAGGTCGACATCCTGCTTGATGACGTTGAAGCCCGTGTCCAGCAGGCGACTGAAGTACTTCATGAACTCCGTGTTGTCGCTCCACTTGTCGCTGTCGATCTCGAAGCGCAGCTCGGCGCCGGGTGCGGCCGCCTTGCCGATGTAGACCTTCCGGGCGACCGAGTCGTCATCGACGTAGCTCCGGATCTCGTTGATCCAGAGGTCGGCGCTGCAGAACGGCGTCACCAACGTCTTGGACCGGACCGCCTTCACGTAACCGTACCCATACGGGTAGAGCTTCCGGTACATGTTCTTGTCGACCGTTGCGACGTCCGCCCCCTGAGTGATCGCCTCCTTCAGCTCGTCGTTGCTCTTGTCGGCCGCCTCGTTGAAGATCGTCGAGAGCTGGCCGGCCTTGATGATCTTGGTCCCGTGCCCGTCCTTCAGCCCCCTGATGAAGGTCTTCAGCTCCTTCTGCTGCTCGGCGTCGAAGACCTGCGCCCGGTAGGCGATGGCCTTCAGCATCTCGACGCGTTTCTCGGGGTCCATGGTGCCGCGGAGAGCGTCGGCTTCGCCGGTGAGCTTTTGCAAGAAGTCCTCGCCCGACGAGAACGCGTATCTGATCGGGCTCGGCTCCGGCCACTCACTCTCGGGGATGTCGACCCGCAGCACTTGCTGGCCTTCAACCGTGTCGATGGGCGGCCGCTTCTTAAAGCAGACCGTCCCCTGCTTGCAGAGCCCTTTCTCCTGCATGAGGCGGCAGGTGGGCGGCGAGTAGTTCTTGTTCAGGCTGTACTCTAACTGCTTGATATCTTTGTCTGTCTTACCCCAGCCCGGTATCTTCCCCTTCCTGAAGTAGTCGATGCCGTCACTGGTGTGCATGGCCGCGTGGAAAGCCAGGAAGCCCTCGTCGTGAGTCGGGATCTGCCCGGCGTCACACCGATCCCTGAGCCTTCTAAGCGCGCCGCACCCCTCGAGTAGCTTGTCAAAGCTCCCGTTCAGCGCCGGCTGCCACCCGCCGCGCCGGCGGCCGCCCTTGAGCATGCCTCCATACGCGCCCGAGGTCCCGTTGCCCCTCGCCACCGTGTCCTCGTAGACCGTCAGCCCCTCCCGGGCGATGATCTCATCGAGCTGCTGCGGCGTCGCGGCCGGCACCGACGCGAAGTAGGCCCACTGCGCCTCGACCGCCGCATCCAGAGGGAGCCCGGCGCCGATCATCTCTCCGTTCTCATCGACGAAGCAGTTCCTGCCAACAGAAATGCCTGGAGAGAGGATGAGCGGCGTCTTGATGCCGTTGCCGATGCCCGAGTTGGAGGTGTAGCTCTGCTTCGGGAAGCTCTCGGGGATGGCAATCTCCCCGAGTCTGTACCGCTCCATGGCACCGCACCGCTCCAGGATCTCAAACAGGATCGCCCTGATCTTGTTCGCCGGATACGGCTCCGTCACAAACAGATACGTGTGGTGACCTAAGCTCGTCGAGCGGGCATTTGCGGCAGTCAGTCCCCAGCCGGCCATGATGTCAGCAGCCGCTTTTACCGTAGGCCACTCAATGCCCCTCGCCTCCTTACCCACCTTTTTATCCCAGTCTAGAGCCGCATAACGCACTGTTCCGTCTGGAAAAAGCATATACTGGATCTGTTCGTTCTCGCCCCGTATGTGACGAAGGACCGTCTCTTCCGATACCTGCTCGTACTGTTTGATCTCACAGGTGTCGCAGCGGAAGGCGCCCGTCTTCAGGCCACAGCCGTCCGACCAGAGCTTGAGGCAGCGCGGAGAGTACTGTGAGACCGTCGTCCCGTCCGCGCGCACGGAGGACCACTTAACCCCGTAGACATCGTGACGGGCGGCGAACCGCTCGAGATACAGCCGCGCTTTCTCTTGGTCATTCATGGTCGCTCCGATGGGGGAAAGATGGTTTAGCGAGGGCCGTCCGTGGCTTGCTACTGCCGTCGCCATGTCTTTTGAGTCAATGCGTCTTCGTCAGACCACCCGAGCCGCAGCCTGGCGTAGATTCGATCCGGGGGTATGCTGAGCTCCTTAGCCCAGTCGTGCAGATGCTGTGTCCTGCCGCCGAGCGTCAAGAGCCTCGCCTTCCGCGTATTGCGCGCCTGCTGCGACCGCGAGGCCCATCTACAATTCCCGGGCTTGTAGTTCCCGTTGGGGTCTTCCCTGTCAAGAGTAGGCCCCCGCGGTTTGTGCCCCATATCAGACAGGAAAGCGGCAAAGTCCTTCCAGCGGGCGCACACCTCTATTCCGCGCCCGCCGTAGTCCTTGTAGCCCACGTTGTTGGGGTTGGTGCACCTCGCCCACATGCTGGCCCAAGTGCGGTACTCCGCGCTCTCACGACCGCCGGAGGGGCCGGCGTGCCCGTGACGAAACCTTCTTTCGGCAGCGCCCTCCCGTTGCAGGCAGCCGCACGACTGCGCGCCGCCCCTGAGGAGGACTAAGGCCCTTACGGGCTTTTCCGTTTTGTCGTGGCAGCTGCACCTGCACATCCAGATAACAGCCCCACTCTTGGGGCAAAGACCGAGAAGCCTGATGGCAGTCAGGCGCCCGAACTGCCTGCCGCGCAGGTCTACGGGCTTCCGTCCGCTGCCGTCAGGCCTGCCCCGCTGGGGCCTCAATTTCGACACGTCTAGCACGGGCTTTCCGCCTCCTTGAGCGCCTCTCCCTCAGAGCCTGCCCTAACTTCTTCCATACGACCTCCCGCGCGTCAGTGATGTCCCCGTCAATCAGCTGCGCCTGCTGTTCCGCTTTCTGGCGCACACAGTCCAGCATAATTTCATCTATGCTGTGCTCTGCCACGAGGTAGTAGACCAGCATATCTCTGGTCTGACTGGCCCGTTCGATCCGTTTCTCCGCCTGGTAGTTTTTCTCGTGCGAGTAGTCGAAGCTGTAAAAGATGGCGTATCTCGATCGTGTCAGCGTGATCCCGTGCGCCCCTGACTGCGGGTGGATCACGATAATCCTCGGGCCATCTGGCCGCATGAACGCTTCGATGTTGTCGAGGTTCTGCTTGCTGGTGTTGCCGCCGTAAAGGGTGACACAGTCCTTATTCCAAAGAGCGGCAATCGATTCTATTTCGTGGCGGTACTCCGCGAAGACGATCACGGCTTCGTCGGCAGCGATCTCTTCGTCTATAAGAGCTCTCAACATCTCGATCTTCGGGTTGTCCGGGATGACGTGCGGGACTTCGTTCTGGTCAATCAGGGCACCACCAGAAATCTGACGCAGCTTCTGGATCAACGCTAGTTGCACCGAGACGGTAACATGCTCCTCGTCGATCATCGTGGATAGAGTGTCTTCCATCTCTTCGTAATGCTTGAGCTGATCCTTGCCCATCGGCAGGGACCTGGTCATCACCGTCTTCGGCGGAAGATCCTTGATCACGTCGCGCAGTCGTACTCTAAATGCCATCGGCTCGATGATGTCCCTGACCGCGGCCGTACCGGCTTTGGTCATCACCCACTGGCTCATCGTGTCGGGGTTTTTCGGGTCGCCGAAGAACACCTCTTTCTGGAACTCTTGGCAGAAATCCTTCCAGGACGACTCCAGAAGGAAGCCGTGCGGCTCTAGGAACTTTGTCATACCCCACAAGTCGCTTGCGTCGTTTGGTGAAGGCGTACCGCTCATCACGACGCGGCGCTTTGCGCTACGCGACACGTCCAGCAGTGCTTTACCGAACGCCCCTGTCCTTGCGCGCGGCCCTCGGAATCCTTTAAGGATCGTTGCTTCATCTACCGCCACGAGTTGAAACTGCTCGGCTTCCAGCGCGTCTTTGAGAACACGAACGCCGTCGTGGTTGACTAATCTCACGTCCGCCGGCTCCGCCAGGGCCGCCAGCAGTTTCTCCTTTCGCTTGTAGCCAGAGTCTGTCCAGAGTGGCACAACTTTGAGGCCCGTGAATGCCGCGTTGTCCTTCAGCCAGCCTCTGAGCGTTGCGAGTTTGATACAGATCAAGATTTTTCCCGGGTCGACCAGGCCATAGCGAATCAGACGCTCGATCGCCACTAAACAAGAAAAACTTTTCCCTGTTCCACAATCGGCGAACAGCGCTGCTCTTTTGACATTGGTCAGGTACACTACCATCCGATGTTGGTACTCGGCCAGAGGAGGTACCTTGTAGTCGTAGGCCGGCAGTGTCGGCCTCGTCCTTATGAGGCGAGCCTTCCGCATATCCTCCTTGAACTCCGCGTACTCGATCTTCAGCTGATCAATCCGGTGCTGCCCCGTAGCCACCCGTATCTGCCCGAACTGGGCATGGATCCTCTTCAGGTTCTGCACGCTGAACGACAGGAAGAAGCACCGCTGCTTCTCGTTCCAGCTGGCGTGGCCGTGGATGTGCGGCAGGACATGGGTAAGATCGCCCACGTCCTTCAGCTTCTCCCGGATGGGCACGCCCGGGGCGGGTACCGCCACCTTCCGGTCCTGGCCGCCGAGGTCCATCTCTACTTGGAAGTACTCGGGCTTGTAATACTGGGCGAGCTGCTCCTCAGACACACCGGGCGGCAGGGAGCCGTCCCATCTCAGCGCGATTGCGTCGCGCCAGACGTCTAGGTAGAACACGACGAATCCTCCATATCTGGCTTGTGTCTTCCGGTCTACCTAGAGGCGTACACGCGTCTCAGCGCACGTGCGGGGTGATGGCCGCAGGAGGTGACTGTGCAGCTTTCGCAGATGCTCAGGTTGCCCTCGTCTCTGATCCGGGGGCTTTCGCTGTGCGAAATGCAGTAGTTGCAGAGGCTCTTCAGCCGATCGTCGTGTGGGTCACGCACGTTTTTGAGACAGGAAGTTAGGATACCGCAGGATGAACACTCGCTGCGATCTTTTTCAGAAACCCGCAATCCGACTGGGGGAATAAAACGACCACTTACCACAAGCCCCTGGAGCATCCACACGTCCTCTGGCCTCGGCTGGTCCTCGACGCACCCCCTCTCATCGACCAGGTAATAGGTCTTGTCATCGGCCCCGCGAAATGCTTGGAGCTGGAGAAGGGCCAGCGCGTGGGCGGCGCCGGCCGGTGTCGTGGTGAGCCACTTCTGGTAAGCCGCCACGTACGCCTCGAGACAGGTGTTGTCGATGGTCTCCGGCGGCATCCCGGCCTCAACTAGGGTTTGCCTGACCCCTGTTATCGTCTCCGGTGAGGGCCTGAACTCGTCTAGGTGTTGTGACATTGGGAGCTCCTCCGCTTGCAAAGAAAGTCTCGATGGACTTGGACAGGTCGCCGATGCTTTTGCCGATGGCCGTGATGGCCGAGAACATCCCTTGAGTGGTGGGGTCGGACATGTCGCTATGCAGCATCCAGGAGAGCAGGTGGTGTGCATCCTTCATGGCCGCCAGGCGGTCGCCGGGCGGCGCGTCTCTTCCCCACTCGCGGTAGGCCGCCTCGATGCTCTTCCTTGCTTCCATCTGCGCCGGGGTGATCTGCTTCTCGCCGCCCTCGAACTCGCCGAGCTTGTCGCCGAGCTGGTAGTGGAGGTAGTCGGGGCTGTCGAAGAACGGGTTCGACGGCTTGGCGATGGTGTGCGCGCACTGGGGGCAGACAGGTGGGATTGGGCTTGGTAGCTCTACGTGACAGCTCGGACAAAGGGCGACAGCATTAGCGTTTGCCACTGGGTATCTCCTCGTTTAAGATTGCGCCATAAGGCTTATACCCAATCGGAGACTCAATCTATGAAGCTTCCCCAGCCGGCTGCCCGGGATGGCGGCGCGCGCGGATCTTTCGGCATTCCTGAAGAGATCCACCCCGACACACTCAAGCGGAAGCGCGAGGGGGGAGAGCAGGCGCAGGGAGATGATGAGCCGGGTCCGCGCCCTTCCGAGGAGACGGAGGACGCCGAGGGGCAGGAAGAGCCGTCGTCGGCCCCTGAGGACAAGAGCCAGGCTGCTGTCGACGAACTGGCGCCGCTGAAGGTGCTGGCGAAGCTGGGGATCGACCTCACCGCCGAGGACTTCAGCAAGCTCGTCTACAAGGGCTACATCGAGAAGGTCGTGCCCATCTCGTACAACCCCGCGACGAGGTCGCCGATCACGGCGACGTTCCGCACACTCACCCCACTCGAGTACGACGAGATCGACGAGTGCCTGGCTGCCGAGGTGAAAGACCTGGCCATCACCCGCGAGGGGATGGAGCAGCGGCGTGCCAGCTGGACCTTGGCTTTTTGCATGCTCGGCATCGACGAGCGGCTGTTTGTCAAGGCCGAGACAAAAAAACAAGACGGGGCCGAGGTGGTGGACTTCAAGGCTACCGCTATCAAGCGGAAGCGCTTCATCGGCTCGCTCAACACCCAGCTGGTCAACCGGGCCCTGAGTATCTTCCAGACCTTCACCCTGAACCTTGACCTCGTAGTCAGAGACCCCGAAGTCTCTTTTTTCGGAAAGCCCTAGCCTCCTCGGTGGGGGTGTCCCGCAGCGAGTTTCTGATCCGCGGCTTGGACATCCCCTTCGGCAGCGCTAGGGAGCAGCTTGCCCACCGGGCGCTGGAACGGCAGCGGCACGTCGAGTATTTGAAGACCCTGACAATCTTCAATGCTATCATTCGTGTAGGCAATTCAATCTGCGCCACCCTCAGCCAGTCTCCGCAGTCCAGCGGCAAGGACTCGGCGGGCGAGTCTCTTGAGCTCCTCAAGGGTCTGCTCCTTCCGGGCGAAACAGAGCGAATGGCTGAGAAGACCGCGAAGATCAAGAGGCTCCTGCAGGAGGAGAATCGCAAGGGCCCCATCTTGGTCAAGGCGATGGACGACGTGGGCAGGACGAATAAGGCGCGACGACGGAGGCGGTAGGGCATGGCAGGTCCGGACGACTTCGACTCCTACGGCGACACCGGCATGCCGGGCATGGGGGGCGGCTACGGCGACGGCGCCGCCTACCAGACGGATCTGCGCGCGGGCTACGGCAACAGCCCGCTCTTCGCCATGGGCGGCGGGCTGCAGACGGTGTCCGGCCAGTCCTACAACGGCCAGCAGAACATGTTCTCGGCGATTGGCGGCCACATTCGGCCACTCGCCTATACACCGCCGGCGTTCGTCGTCACCGGCTACTCCGGCCGCCATATCCAGCAGCAGGGTGTTTGGAACAGCCTCCGGAACATGGTCGGCATCGGCCCCATGATCCGCGGCGCCCGCGACTACGACATCAGCCAGAACGCGGCCTCGGACCTGGGCGAGCGCGGCGGCCTGATGGCGACCGGCGTCGGCATGTCGGCCTTCGAGTCGGGCGTCGGCGCGATCGGCGCCATGGGCGGGATGATGGCGGGCTTCGGCGCCTATGCCCTGGCCGGCAAGGCGACCGGCATGGTGCGCGAGGCCGTGCAGCAGCGGCGTGAGATCGAGCAGTACCTCGACATGAGCAGCGACCGCTACGTCAGCGCCGGCTCGGCGCCAGGCATGGTCGACCAGCGCCGCGGCCAAGGCTTCTCCACCAGCGCGAGGCGCGAGGTGGCCGAGTTCATCCGCGGGATGGACATCAAAGACCCGCTGCTCAACACCCAGGAGCTGACCGGCATCCTGAAGGGCGCGACGGAGGCCGGGATGTTCACCGGCACCCGCGACATGGACGACTTCAAGAAAAAGTTCAAGGACATCGTCGAGAACGTGAAGGCCGTGACCACGACCCTGCACCAGACGCTCGACGAAGGCCTGAAGACCATGAAGGATCTGCGCGGCATCGGCGTCGATCCGAGCCAAGTCCGCGACGTGGCGCTCCGGGCGGAGGCCTTCGGGCGCGCCTCGGGGCGCACCGCCGGCGAGATGATGAACCTCGGCATGCAGGGCGCCGAGCTCTACCGCGGCACCGGCGTCGACATGAAGATCGGCTTCGAGGCCAACCTCATGAACGCCGCGGCCATCCGCTCATCCCGCGACGCCGGGCTGCTCTCTCAGGAGGCGATCGCCCAGGCCGGCGGCGAGGAGGCGCTGGCGCAGCGCATGACTGCGGGCTCGCTCGGCTACGCCCAGAGCTCCATGGGCCGCGGCATGGCGGGGGCAGTCTTCAGCCCCGGCGCCGGCGGCGGCACGGGCTTCGACATGGCGGCCTATCTGAAGTTCGTCAGCGGTAACCAGACGATGGGCCAGGTCGGGCAGACCGCCGCCCACAACCTCGGCTCGCCGGCTGCCATGATCGCCTTCCAGGCGCACCAGGCGGAGATGTTCAGCGCCATGGGCAAGGTCGGCGGCGGCGCCGGCATCGGTCTTTTCCAGGATGCGTCGGCGATGCTGATGGCGCAGCAGATCGCCAAGGCCACCGGCGGCTCGACGGAGGACTCGCTGAAGGCAGTCTTCATCCAGCAGATGGGGAAGAGCGAGAGCGAGGCCGACGCCGAGATCGCCAGGATCAAGAACGCCGACAAGGGGTTCAGGGCGGCGCAGCGCGGGACCGAGCAGACCCGCAGCGAGCAGATGATCCAGGAGGCGAGCCAGAACTTCTTCCTCTCCCGGCTGGGCTCCGAGATCGGCGACAAGGTCAAGACGGTCGTCGACCTGGCGGCCAGCCCGCTCAACCGTTTCGTCGACACCTCCAGCGACGCGATGAAGAACTTCACCGACAGGAGTCTCTACGGCATCGAGCGGGTGACCATCAACGAGTCTGGCCGCGACGACTTCGTGGGCTCCGGTGTTGCCTCCGACATCCTGGACCGCGGGGCGGATCTAGACGAAGGCGGCCTCTTCGCGGCCACCCCGGGCAACGACCTTCGCGACATGATCCGACGCAACGGCGACCGCCGCGGCGCCTTCAGCATGCGGCACAAGCGCGTCAAGCCTTACCGGGTGGACGGCGAGGCGCCCGACGACCCAGGCATGAACGTGCATGTGTCCGACAACTTCTACACCTCCGCCAGCGAGATCCGACGCGTCGCCGCCGCCGGCCGCGCCATGAGCCGGACCGTGATGGAGGCGCAGGCCGCGGAGGCCGCCGACAAGACCGGGGCCTTCAAAGACGCACGAGCGAAGGTCGCCGCCAACCTCATGAAGATCAACCGGTCCAACCGCCCGGTGGCGGACGGCGACATCGACGATCTGGTCTTCCGGGCTACCGGCGAGACCGCCGGCGACCTGAAGCCGGGCAGCCTCATGTATGACGCGCTTCTGCTCGAGACGCAGAACATGGGCGAGTACACCTCGACCCTCGACAGCACCAGGAGGGACGCCGCCGTCGCGCTGGGGGCCGAGGGGCGGCTGCTCTCCAACAGCACCAAAAGGGCGGTCGAGGCGGGCGAGGCGGCCGGGGAACGGCTCAACAGCTCGCTCGTGCGCGGCACCGCCTTTGGCGCCGGCCCGACGCTCAGTGGTGCCATGCTCAACCGGCTGGCGAAGGTCAACGAGCTGTCCGGCGGGCGCGGCGGGGATGCCTCAGCCGGCATGGCCGAAGCGAAGGACGCCGTCCGGAAGATGGCGCAAGGCCTCGCCGGCGACGATGGCGTGGCGGTACGCCGTCAGATCGAGTCCATCATCACCAACGCCGAGATGGCGCCGGCCGGCGACTTCAAGGCCTGGTCGGCGGTGAACCGCGAGCTCTCCGCGAGGCAGCAGGCCCGCGGCTTCCAGGTGCTCTCGTCGGCGCTCGACAAGGACCTCGCCGTCACGGCCGACGTCAGCGCCGAGAACCGCCAGCGCATCTACGGAGTCATGGACCGGATCGTGGCGACCGGCGCCCAGGCCGTGCTCGAGCTGAAGACCCCGGCCTTCAAGAAGGACTTTGACGCCCTGGCCAGCGTGCCGACGGGCGTGGCCATCCAGCACGAGGCCGAGCTGCTGCAGAAGGTCAGCTCCATGGGTGAGGGCCGGTCGCGCGACTCGGTCGTCTCCGAAATGCGCAGCGTACCCGGTGTCGGCGCGGCGATGGCGCTCACCATTGGCGACGCCTACGAGGCGCACGGCACCGCCGGCGCCGTCCAGGCGGTCCACGGCGCCACCCAGGAAAACCTGGCCAGCGCCACCATCACCTCGGCTGCCGGCGCCTCCGCCGGCGTGGGCACGGCGGCCGGCACGGCGGCGGACCAGTACTCGCTCCAGACCAGCCAGAACCTCGCCGTCCTTGCCATCCTCCAGGGCCTCGCCGCCAAGCTCGGGGTGTACTGATGGCGGACCTGCGCCTTGGCCCGACAGCGACCGGCGCCGGCTATGAGCGGCTGCGCACGGCGCTCGAGCGGGCCGAGGCCAGCAACGACCCGGGCGCCATCCAGCGCCACACCAAGGCGGTGGGCTTCTACCAGTTCATCCCGCGCTGGTGGAACAAGTGGGTCAAGAAGAACACCGGGCGGGAACTGTCCTCCTTCCTGCCGAAAGACGACTCGCCGGCGGAGCGCGCCCGGGCGGCCAAGGAGCAGCGGGAGGTACTCTTCCCGGCCTACTACGAGAAGGAGATGGCGCCGTGGATGGCGGACATGCGGAAGAAGGGCCTCGGCAAGGGCCTCTCCGACATCCAGCTCGCTTCCACCTTCCACAAGCTGGGCTCCAAGCACGGCACGGCCTATTTGAAGACGGGCTGGGACTCGTCGGCTGGCACGGTCGACAACAGCCCGATCGCCGACTACAACGCCCAGGTCGACCGCTACGCCAGCGATAATCGGCTGACACCCAACACGGTCGGCCCGCCGCTCCCGCGCCACGACGATGTCCGCGGGCCGCCGCGGCCGGCGACCAGGACGGAGCGCGAGCCGCCAAAGCTCGTCGTCCAAGCCGCCGCCGGCCAGCAGCGGGCGCCCATCGCGCTCCTGCCGGATGCGGCCGCCAACGACAATGCCCGCATCCTGGCGGAGCTCAACATCCTGCAGCAGCGGCTCGGGCTGAGTGTCGCGCAAGACGCGGCCCTGGACCGGGTCAGAGCGGAAGGGAGAGGCGCATGAGTGCGGTAGTCGGCACGAAGACTTACGTTTTCCACACGGACCTCGGGCCGGTGGTGACCCAGATCAACACGGTCAGCCGCTACGACGTCGAAGACATCACCCACAACCGGGCCATCTCCCAGGCGTCCCGCGTCCAGTTCATCAACCTCGGTAGGAGCGTCGGGGCAAACGGGCCCAAGGCCACGCGCACGATCGCGTCGACCTTCACCTCTGTCAACGAGAGGCTGTCCTCCTAATGGGCCAGATCAAGATCGACGGCGGGGTCGTCACGACCTCGGGCTTCCAGAACAACAAGGCGGCGGCCGAGTACGTCAAGGCCAACGGCACGTCGCCGGCGGCGCTGGCGGCCGCGTCCAACGTTGGCGACACCACGGCGCCGCCCTTCGTCAAGAGCCCGGGCGCTGTTGGCGGGGTCCAGGTGCCGGCCCAGGTGGGCATCTCCAACCCGCCGGTCGTGGCCGAGTCGCTCGCCGCCGCGCCCACGCCGCCGGCGGCGCCCGTCTCGAGCGGCGGCACAGACCCGGGCAGCGCCTATGCCATCGACCCGACGTCCAAGGGTGAACAGAAGGCCGCGAACGACGGCGACACCACGGTCGATGTCGCCGGCACCTTCCCGACGGTCGGCTTCATCTCGCCGCAGATCCAGGAGTCGCTCGACCGCCTCATGGCGGACTTCTACCGCGAGGGCAAGTACAAGACCGAGGCGGGCGGGCTCGTCACGCAGGAGATCCTGCCGAAGTCGATCGACCCCTGGGATGGTGTCACTGCCTCCATCCGGGTGTTCGGCTTCAAGCCCAAGGGCGGCCAGGCCGGCACGGTCAACGCCGGCAAGGACGTGGATCACGAGCTGGTCCCGGCCTACACCAAGTTCATCCTCGAGAGCGTGACGGAGCAGCACAACGAGAGGAGCCAGATCGTCGAGACATTCGGCGACTTCTACGTCTTCCTCTTCGGCGAGCGGCCGCCGATGTACCAGTTCCAAGGCACGCTGATCAACACCCGGAACGTCAACTGGGTCTCGGACTTCAAGTTCTACTACGACAACTATCTGCGCGGCACCAAGTGCGTCGAGAACAGCGCCCGCCTGCTGCTGACCTATGGCGGCCGGCAGATCGAGGGCTTCATGCTCGGCATGACCACCGCGACGGACGCTGGCCTCGAGGCAGGCGTTAAGGTATCCTTCCCGGTAGTCGTTACAAGAAAGACATTCCTCGGTTTCTCCGATGATTTCGGTTCGTTGGTCGTCGGCGGGAACGTGATGAAGGACACCACCTTCACAGCTCTCCTCGACAAGATCGCGGGGAAGACGGGCAAGGGCTCCTCTGACCCGGGGGCCAGCAACGCCGCAGGGGCAGCTCTCTCGGCGGTGACCGGTGGCAGCTCGGTGAGTCCGGTTTCCAAGTTCCAGTAACAGGATGACACATGGCGCTGGGCAGACCACTTGGGGCAAAGCTTTTCCTTGAGGGGAAAGAGGTGCCGCTCATCGGGGCGACGATCACCTGCTCGGTGAACCAGGCGTCCATAGCCTACATCGACGTCGTCCCGCACAACGCCATCAACGACATCAAGGCGCGGACGCACGTCTCGCTCGCGGTGCGCGACTACAACGACCAGGCCGGCAATTACCCCTACGTCTCGGCGTGGGAGGGGGAGGTCTTCGGCTTCTCGTTCGGGAAGCAGGTCGGCGGGCGCAGCTTCTCCATCTCGGCGATCGATACGTCGAGCTACTGGGACAACGTGCTGTGCTACTTCATGAACACGCAGCAGACCCTCGGCTCCGGCTCTCTCGACATGCTCCACGTCGGCATGGACCAGGACACGGCAAAGGCGCTGGACTTGCGCGTCACGGCTACCTTCGGCTCGGCGGCGTCGTACTTCAACACGCTGATCGAAGGGATCATGGCCGACAGCTCCAAGGACTTCCTCGACGCCTTCCTGGAGGTGTACCGGAACATCTCCGACGTCAACGATTTCTATAACTTCGCGGAGAAGAAGCTGCGCATCCGGGACCGCATGGTCCTAAAGTCGAGCCAGCAGCTGAACGATCTCCTTAAGGGGTCGGCGGCGCTCGACTGGTTCAAGGGCATCATCAACAAGTCGGGCGGATTCCAGACGCTGCGCGGCGTGGTGCAGGACCTCCTGAGCATCATCTTCCACGACTTCACGCCGATCCCGTTTCCCGGCCGCGTCGAGAGGAGCTCGCTCGAAGGCAAGAAGCTGGCGTCGACCGACAACAAGAGCCGGACGATCGGCAACTATGTCTTCAAGCCGAACCTCTACATGATTGTGCCGCCGGTCTGTAACGTCTTCTTCCCCGACGAGTACTCGTCCTTCCAGTACCAGCGGAACTTCTTCAAGGAACCGACGCGCCTCATCTATAAGCCGGAGCTGCCATTCTTCAACAGCGGCCAGGCGCTGGCGCTGCCTTATACGTTCGAGCCCGACTCGTTCGAAAACTACATGCTCGGGAAGCAGCCATGGGTGGCCTTCCACAACAAGGGAGCGCTCGGCGTCACCGGCGACCCCGGCCTTTACGGCGACCCAGACACCTCGCAGTACTCGAAGAGCGACCTGAAGCGCAAACGCGAAGCGCAGTTCCTGACCGACGAGGAGCGCATCAAAGGCATCTGGCTGGCGCAGGAGCAGATGATGCCGGCGTCGACCGAGTTCCAGACCAACATCGCCGACCCCTCGCGCCGGGACTTCTGCAAGAAAGTCTCCCGCTACCTCTTCTATAAGAAGCGCTTCGAGAACCGGGCGCTGCAGATCACGAGCCACCTGAAGCTGAGCGTCGTTCCGGGCTTCAACGTCCTGCTGCTGGACGACAGCGAGGCCCAGCAGAACGTCGTCGCCTACTGCTCGTCGGTGACGCACCGGATCTATGCCACGGAGGGCGGCTACACCAACGTCACGCTCTCCTACGCACGGAGCGTCGACGAGCAGCAGCAGACGTCGACCAATGCCGGCGAGCCGCTGATCCCGCCGTGGTTCTCGAAGGAGATCTTCGGGGAGCCCAGCAAGCAGCCGGTCTCGCTCGCCCTCGACATCAAGTCGCTCGGCGACCTGATCGTCACCCCCGAGAAGAAGCTCTCGGCCTTCTATGCCACGCTGCTCGGCGACAAGGGCTCGAAGGCCGTCACCGACTACGTCGCCAAGGAGCGGACGCTGGTGGGCGCGGTCGAGGCGCTGCTGAAGGAGTACCGCGTCCGGCGCAGCAACGGCTCGGAGGACCTCCAGGCGTACATTTCAGAGATCACGTCCAGGGACTACGTCAAGCTGCGCGACGCCATGGACTTCATCGGCTCTACGACCACCGCGGAGAAAGACCTGCAGGAGGCGGTGTTCGCCGAGTTCAACGACGGCGCCTTCAGTACGTCCGACCCGGACTTCGGCGGCGCCAACACCGAGCGCCTGGTGCCCATCACGCTTTACCGGGACGCGCTGAAAACCTTGAGGGGATTCCGTGGCTGAAGTCGCTGTAGACCAAAAAGCAAACGAGGTCCACCTCTTCAACCAGTGGCGGGCGACGGAGCACCCGAAGTACTTCCAGGAGCTCTACACGTCGATGAAGCCGCTGCTCTACGACGCGGCGAAGAAAGCCTCCTACGGCTCCAACATCCCGGAGAGTGCGCACCGGATCTACGCGGCGCAGAACTTCCTCGACGCGCTCAGGACGTTCAACCCCGAGAAGGGGTCGCTGCAGACCCACGTCTACGGCGCCGTCCACAACAAGGCCAAGCGCCTCAACTACATGTTCCAGAACCTGGCCCACATCCCCGAGCCGCGGGCGATGCAGATCGGCCTCTACCAGAGCGAGCACTCCAACCTGAAGGACGAGCTCGGTCGCGACCCGTCGCACTCGGAGCTGGCGAACCGGCTCGGCTGGCCGGTCAAGGACGTCATGCACATCCAGAAGGAGGTGCATAAGGACCTGGCCATGGCCGAGGGGACGGAGGAGACGCCGTTCTTCGAGAGCTCGGTCGACGAGGAGGTGGTGGACCACCTCTACTACGAGCTGACCCCGGAGGAGAAGGTCGTCTATGACCTGGTGCTCGGGAAACACGGCAAGCCCCGTATGCAGAAGCCCAACGGCAAGATCGACTATGCAAAGATCGGCGCGGCCGCGGGCTACTCCGCCTCCAAGGCACGCACGGTCTGGGGGCGGGTGCGAACCAAGTATGAAAGGGCGGTGAAGCGGTGAGCCTCGCCGAGTTCTTCCAGAAGCAGTGCACCGACAAGCTCGAGGAGAACGTCGTCCTGGCGCTGTCGAAGCTGTCCGACCCGATGAGCATGGTCTCGGGCGGCGGCGCTGGCGTGCTGAAGGACGCGGCCTCGGGAAACATGGGTGGTCTGGCGGCGTTCGCCGAAGACTACCTGCTGGCAAACTCGGACGCCATCGCCTTGGCGGCGCTAAAGGCGACGGGCCAGGAGAACACGGTCCTCGACGCGCTGAACCTCTTCTACAGCATCCTCGCCCAGATCATGGCCGCCTACAACGACCTGATCCTGATGTTCCTGAAGAAGCAGGCGCAGACCTGCCAGAAGAACCTCGACAAGAAGATCGCGCTGAACACGGCGATGAAGGCAGCGCTGACGCAGCTGGTCAACGGCCTGAACGCGCTCTCCGCCGGCGATCCGGTCTACGACGCCTACCTGGCGAAGCTCCGGGCAGCGCTCGCCCTGCTGGACCAGGGGCGGCGCGACATCAAGTTTGTGCGCAACAACATCGCGGCGACGGGCGGCTTCCTCCCGAAGGTCTACCGCAAGGGCAGGAACGAGGTCCGGGACGCGGCGAAGCAGATCAAGCCGCCGACCGACAGCGAGAAGATCATCGTCCCGAAGGTGTCCGACCCGCTGCTCGCGGTGAACGCCGTGCAGCATGACGGGGTGGTCTATCGCGCCGAGCCGAACGTCCTCTACTCCAGCGAGGTGCCGACGGACAGTACCTTCGACCTGGTGCGCCTCGGCGACAAGGTGACCATCCTGGCGTCGACCGGCGGCACCCACATCATCCCCGGCGTCTACACCGTCATCAAGAAGTTCAACGACGCCTCGATCCAGCTCGACAAGCCGATTTTCAAAGTCCTGCCGGCGGACAACATCAGCAAGATCGGCGGCATCGGCATCCCGACAGGCGTCAACTACTACATCAAGACGATCGTACAGGGCACGGCGCTGGCGATCAGCAGCTCGGTCATCAAGGACATCGGCATCCCCACCGAAGCCCAGCAGATCGAGAACATCATGGGCGTGCCGAAGCTGGTGAAGGACTGCATCCTGATCGCCAAGGACTACATTGGCGCCGCCAGTGCGACGAACGCGCTGCTCGTCTTCTACTTCCTGGGGCTGGACGCGCTGCAGACCGGCATGCCGGACATCATGAAGAAGTACGTGCTGAGCCTGTTCGACAACTCGCTGCTCAACATCAACAAGCTGGTCGCCGACATGGAGGTGACGGTCAACGGGGCGCAGGGCTTCACCAACGCCCCGTCGCCCGGCTTCCGGCCCAAGCCGCTCAATGTCGCGACCCATGCCTTCAAGTGGTCGATGGACGCCTGGCTGATCGTCGAGTCGCTGAAGCTGATCCCGGCCTCGGTGGAGATTACCCACCCGACGCTTGATGGCTCCGGCCAGTTCTCAGACCCGAGCTTCCTCTTCGCCGGCGAGAGCAACGCGCCGTCGTTCTTCACGAAGGTGAAGGTCGGCGACTACGTGGCGATCGTCAGCGGGTTCAACGTCATCCCCGGCGACTACACGGTGATGAAGAAGATCCTGGACAACGTGCTGGTCCTCGACCGGGCCTTCATCACGAACGACGACCCGACGACGCTGCCGAGCTTCGTGTTCTTCGTCGAGTCCGACGGCCCGCTCGGGGAGTTCGCCCTCTCCCAGGGGCCGGTGAACGCTTACCTCTCGACTGTGGCCCAGATCAAGGCGCTCGGCACGATCCAGAACGGCCAGGCGGCGCTGCTGGCGTTTGAGGGGCAGGAGTCATTCACCACATACGAGGGGCTACTCCTCGCCTTCCTCCTCGAGTCGGCCGGCGCCACCATTGCGCCGTCGGTGCGGCCGGCGGTGATCAGCCTCGGCCACTCCCTGATCAACCGCTGCGACCTGGCCATCCAGCGGGACACCCAGATCAAGAACATCCTCCAGAGCTTCATCGACACCCCGATCCCGCTGGAGGACACCCTCACCGCGCTGATGGCGAGCCTAAAGGCGCTGCTGGCCGGACTTGGGCTCGACAAGGCGGCGGATCTCTTACAGAATGGCGACTACGCCAAGCTCTTCGGCCTGAACGGCAAGAACGCGACCTATCTCGGTGCCGCGCTCGAGGCCATCGCCTTCCTGAAGAGCTGCTTCGACAACGATGCGGACAAGTCGAAGCTCGAGGAGGTCGAGGACAGCATGAAGGGACAGAAGGACCTCTTGAGCCTGAACATCTCCATCAACTTCGACTTCGCCATCCTGAAGAACCTCCAGGACTGCCTCGACCTGACCAAGGTCGCCAAGCTGTTCCTGAGCAAGGAGTTCCTCTGCCAGAAGGTGCAGC
>Ga0315284_10000445_pt1 | contig 56577 bp, 53 predicted proteins | sample YL17G09_16_MG_FD_203696 | JGI IMG/M metagenome (GOLD analysis project Ga0315284, IMG submission 203696) | Sediment microbial communities from Yellowstone Lake, YNP, Wyoming, USA - YL17G09_16 | ecosystem: Environmental > Aquatic > Freshwater > Lake > Sediment | place: USA: Wyoming | collected...
CCGCCGAAAATATTCACAGCGCGCACCGGCAGCTTTTTCATCCCGGACCCAGTCCCTTTTTTCGGCATTACGGATACGGAGAACGTCATATCGCCTGCCTTTATGTCGCCGCGTGAACCATCATCCCACATCCTGACATTACTTTCCAGGCCGATGCTTGTCAAGTCTACGGTGGCCTCCCTGAGGTCCTCCTGCCTTCCCGGATTTTCGACCCTTGCGGTAAGCAGCACTTCCGTGACGCCGTCGGCACGGACCGAAGAGGGAACAGCTTTCCCGTCGGAGATCACCGGATTCGATTGCACCTCCACGTTCGTCCTGCCTATGGCGACCCACCCGGATTTATTGGCGACGGCCACCGGGATGTCCTTTGCTCCGCTTTGAACGCCGTAGCCAACACTTGTTTGAAGAGTAAAGACACCGTCACTCGATTTGATGTCCCCCCACAACCCGGTATCCACGAGCATCATGTTTGGAAGTTTGTCTATCGCGCTAAGATCGGCCCTTACGCCCCTTATATTGTCCAGGCCGCTCGGATCGCTTACTTTTGCCGTAAGCGTGATAATGGTCCTGTCATCGGGCGGAGCTTTCGGCGGGAGGACCCTGATCCAGCTTATCGTGGGGGCAAGGTTCGTCCTGTTTATCTTTGTAATGTCATAGCCGACGCTCCAGCTCAGGAGGTCGCCTATCTTTTTCTTGAAAAAGTCGGCCGTTGATATTTTATCTATGACCTCCGCGCGGGTCAATGTCTTATCTTTGTCTGCTTCCGCAAAAGCGCAGTTAAAACACGCCGAAAAAATCGCAAATAATATTATGTACTTTTTCATTTAACTATACCGAACGCCTTGAAAAATGCCTGGCCTTCCTCTTCCTTCACCGGATCGTCCGGTCTGAACTTGCCATCGGTCCCTACTGTCAGGTATCCGGCATCAAGAGCGGCTTTAATGTACGGGGCATACTTATGGTTTTTGGGTACGTCGATAAGAACGGCTTCTTCCACCTTAGGGATGGCCAATCCAGTGGCCTTGACCAGCCAGGATATCATTTCACCTCTTTTTATCAGGGCTTCTATCTCGAACTTAGTATCAGGGGAGACCTCTATGACCCCGAGGGTTACAAGGTTCTCTACTTTCACTTTTCTCTCCTCGAACTTCTTCTTCTCTTCTAAGATCTTTTCTTTTTTATCCAGATAATTTATTTTTTCTTCAATTAAGGCTTTTTCCTTTTGGACAATGTTGACCCCTTTTGCTTTATCAGCTTTAATTTCCTCTTCCTTCTTTTTTATTTCCGCTTCCTTGCTTAAAACATCTTGAGTAAACTTTTTTTCGATCCCCGCCTCTTCCTCTATGATCACCTTTGCTTTTCTAAGGACTTTTCTGAGGATGGTTCTTGTTTCATATCTGGGGATTGTCTCTTCTTTGTATTTATATTTGACACTTGCGCTTATTTCTATTAAATTCTTTCCGGGATTCAGGGGCTGTATGGCACTAAATTTCCCGTCATCTCCGACATATGCAGATACTCCATTAATAAAGACGTTTGCTTTGGGTCTTGTCTGTCCTGATATAGGAACACTTTCGCCATAAGTGACATAATCTTCATCTGGAAAAAACACATTAAGGAGCTCTTTTAGAGGTTGCAATGGTTTTTCTTCCGGTGTTTCCACTGATATTTTTTCCGGTGCTTCTGCTACCGGCTTCTTTACTTCAGGCGGCCTGAAAAGCATGAATTTGAGGGGTGAATATGATAATGACAAGTACGAGATCTGCATCTCTGTTATCGGGTCCTTAAGTCCGACCAGATCTATTTCTGAGTCCTCATATTTAAGCCCGATCCCGAAAGAAGAGCTGTAAACATTGCTGTCTATCTTGAATACTGAACTTCCGCCGAACCTGATGAACAGCCAGTTATTATATGAACTTTCCAGTCCGTAAAAACTGTTCTGTTTAATATTGTCGCCTACATCTCCCGTTTCGGCGTCATACGCGGCCTTCAGGCCGAATGCTTCGCTTGAAAATATTGAATTGCTGCCGAGCAGATCGAGCATCAAACCCGCCCTCGTTGATCTCGGGAAAACCTCTTTGCTAGAACCCAACGTGAATGTTCCGCTTGAAACATTACGGGCCATCAACCCAACCGAAACAAAATTGAACGGTCTCCACAGAATGCCGGCATCATAGTCACTTCCTGTATTCGAGGACACATCTGGCAGCCCGGCAATAGAAATCCTTTGCAACAATACGCTTTTTATTGTAAATCCTACTGAAAGCCAGTCGGGTCCATAGCCATAACCCAGTAAAGCAAGGCCGTTCTCATATTTTGTTTTTACGGGAATTCCCGCGATCTCTTCGTAGCTCCTGAAAACAGCGCCTACCCCGAAATTCCCCATTCCTGTTTCATACGCGACGCCAAGAGAATAATTCTTTATGTCTTTTGCTGTAACTATAATGCCTTTTGAATGCGCAAGAGAAGCTGGATTATAAAATAGACAATTTGTGTCATTGGAGGCCCCCGTAAATGCCCCGCCAAGCCCCAGAGGTTTTGAGCCGGAGGTCTGGTCAAGAGGATCGAGCCCGTTGTCCGACACCAGTGCGTAAGAGCATGCCGAGAACATTAAGAACAACAGAACCAACAATATCTTTTTCATTGTTTTTCCTTAATGACCGTTATTTTAACAGATTTTTCGGATCTTAACCCGCTTTTATCCAGCGCCTTTACCGTTATGTTCTTTTCGCCTGGTACAGTTTCTGTCGTCATTATGAACGTTATTTCATAGAAACCGCTTGCCATAAGGTTCATTTTTGCGTTGTTCGGCCCGCCCAGTGATGTGATGTCCGTCCATACCTGCGATATGTCGGCCTTTCCCTGGGCATCCGTGACATCGGCTGATAATTTCAATGGTGTTTTTCCGTCGGCGGCGATCTTGCTGGGTTCCGCTGCTACCTTGTTGATTTCCGGCTTCGTGCTTATTTTGCTGAATTGAAATACCGTGTAACCCTTTTCAAAATCATACAGAGCTGTTTTCAGGTTTATTATGTTCGTCAGCCTGGAAAGTAGCACGGCTATCTCTCCCCTTGTCATGTCCTTTTCGGGTTCGAAACTCCTTACTTTTCCAGGATAACCGATGACCCAGCCTTTATTGTACGCCGAAAAAATATAAGCTGAATCAGGCAGATCCGGCGGGACGTCTGAAAAAGGGCTCCTGTTCAGTCTTGTGGGGATAAGTTTGCTTGCCTTTGCTATCGCGACTACGGCATCCTTGCGGTTGATGTTACGGTTAATTTCGAATATTTCACCGGTCACCGCGCTCATGTAACCCTCGTCCACCACTGCCTTGATGAACGGCGCTCTCCAGTGCTCCTTTGGAACATCGAAGAAAACATCCTCCTCCAGCTTCGGCTTTTTTAATTGCTTTGCCCTGGCCAGCCATGTGGCGAACTCTCCCCTCGACAGAGACCTTCCGGGCAGGAACATATTGTCCGGATACCCTTCTATTATTCCGAGCGTCAAAAGGGTCAACACCTGCTGTTTGGCCCAGTGCTGCCTTCCCTTGAACAGCTTTTCAACATCATCGCAAGTGACTATCCTGAGCACCCTGATCTTTTTTGTAAGTTTTTCCTCTCCAGGATATTTTGCGGTGATCAAAACAACGTTCTTCCCTGGTCTCAATAGGGCGACTGCGTATAACCTGCTGCCCTTTTCCAGTTTGATCTTTGTTCCGTTTATATCCACTGCCTGCGCTCCCGCTGCCGTTCCGTCTATGGTAACCCTTGTCGACAATGTTCTGACCTTGTCCCGTGGGGAGATGATTTCAAACTTCGCAATAGAAATGGCAATAGATGACAGGAAAATTATTGAGATGACAATCAATAATGCCGGCTTTATTTTGATCACGGCAAAATTATATTATACATTGAACCTAATGTAAACCAAATCGCCGTCCTTGATGATACAATCCTTGCCTTCAAGGTGGATAAGGCCTTTTTCCCTTGCTTTTGCGTGCGATTCCGCCTTGTCAATATCCGCGAAGTGTATGACTTCCGCGGAAATAAAGCCCCTCTGCATGTCCGTATGCACTTTGCCGGCCGCTTCGGGCGCCTTGGACCCCCTTTTGACCGTCCATGCGCGGCATTCCTTCTCGTTCGCCGTAAAGAAAGTTATCAGGTCCAGCAGGTGGGAGCCTTCCTTTATGAGCTTGCCAAGCCCAAGCTCCGCAAGACCTATGTCCTTTTCATATTCTTTTGCTTCTTCCTCCGATAGCTCCTCGATGTCCATCTCAAGTTTCGCGCATATGGCGACGAACCTGGCTTTTTCTTTTGTAGCGGCCTCACGGACCGCATTTACTTCCGGATCATCCGGATCTGCAAGCTGTTTTTCATCTATGTTCGCTATGTAGATCATCGGTTTATTGGTCAAAAGGTGAAGTTCCCTTATCTCGTGTTTCTCTTCTTCCGAGAGTTCCAATATCCTCAGGGGATTCCCCTCCTCAAGGTGTTTTTTGATCTTTTCAACCGCCTCAAGTTCTTTTTGAATATCCTTGCTCCCTGTCTTTGACGTGCTTTTAAGGGATTGCCATCTTTTTTCAACCACGGCCATGTCTGCCAGGATAAGCTCGATGTTTATTGTTTCGATGTCGCGCTTCGGGTCGATACTTCCTTCAACATGAGTGATGTTCGGGTCCGGGAAACACCTGACAACATGGGCTACGGCGTCAACATCCCTTATGTATGAAAGGAATTGGTTCCCGAGCCCCTCTCCTTTATGGGCGTTCTTTACCAGGCCGGCGATATCGACGAATTCAATGACCGTGGGTATCGCTTTTGCGGACCTCATGAACGCCTTTATCTTTAAAAGCCTGTCATCCGGCACCGGGACGACGCCAAGGTTCTTGCTTTTTGTGCAGAATGGATAGTTGGATACTTCGGCGCCTGCATGTGAAAGCGCGTTGAAAAGGGTCGATTTGCCCACGTTAGGAAGGCCTGCTATCCCGAGTGAAAATCCCATTTCAGGCGACCTTGAGGTTCATATCGAGCGCCGGGGCCGAATGGGTAAGCGCTCCAATGGAAATATAATCGATGCCTGTTCCGGCAATATTGCGGATATTGCTGAGTGTGACCCCGCCGGAGACCTCGACTTCGATGTTTCTTTTTGAAGCCCTTATCAATTTAATCGATCTCTTTATGTCCGCAATGCTCATGTTGTCGAGCATTATCCTTGAAGCGCCGGAGCCGACGGCATCCCTGACCTGTCCCGGCGTTTTAGCTTCGATCTCTACCCAGCTGTATTTTTTCTTCGCAAGGTCAACCGCGGTTTTTATCCCGCCCGCAATGGAAACATGATTGCTTTTGATAAGAACAGCGTCATAGAGGCCAAGCCTGTGGTTGAATCCCCCGCCCATCTTTACGGCGTATTTTTCGAGATAGCGCAGCCCCGGGGTCGTTTTTCTGGTATCAAGTATTTTGATCCCCTTTCCCGCAGCCTTGACGAATTTATTTGTCATGGTGGATATTCCCGAAAGCCTTTGAAGGAAGTTAAGCGCTGTCCGCTCCGCCGTCAATATTCCCCTGGCAGGGCCTTTAACGATGGCGACAACGGCTCCCTTTTTCACGTACTTTCCATCTTTTGCTTTATCCGTGAATTCGATGGTATTGTCCACGGACAGGAAGACCAGCTTGGCTATTAAAAGCCCGCAGATGATCCCTGCTTCCTTTGCGATTATATTTGCGCTTATCTTCATATCAGCGGGGACAATTGCATCGGTGGTAATATCGCCGCTGCCTATATCCTCCCTTAACGCAAGGATGACACAGTCCAATATCAGCATTTTCATGTCTTTGTTGTAGTTCATGGCACGAACCAGGATATGTAATAATACATTATTGGGGCCGTTAGGATAAAGCTGTCCATCCTGTCAAGGAATCCCCCGTGGCCGGGGATGATGCTGCTTGAATCCTTGACGTCTGCATCCCTTTTTATCAGGGATTCGACCAGGTCGCTTACCTGCCCGACTATTCCGATGATGAATCCAAGGATAACGACATGCATCATGCTCATGCCGATGAGTTTCCCAAATATCGAGGCCGCTACTATGCCTATTAAGAGGCCTACTGCCGCTCCTTCAACTGTCTTTTTGGGGCTAATATAAGGGCTTAATTTGATTTTTCCGAAATACGTTCCCACAAGGTATGCCGCGGTATCACATGCCCATATCGATATTATGAGGAAAAAAAGATATGCCCCATGATCTTTCCAGAAGTGAGCTTCTGGAGGATTCATTTCTCTTATCAATGTCAGATAACTGAACATCCAGCCGACATAAAGAATGCCAAGCAGAGTTATTGAAGCATTAATAGTGGAATCTTGCGCTTTTTTAAGGAATATGCCGCCCGCGAATGTAATGATGATAGCTGTCGTCAATATGCCGGTGGCATACGGTTCCCAATGCGGATGCCTGACGGTATATGCGGTGAACCACATGAAGAATAATGTGACAAGGAAGCCGATTATGTATGAAGGAGAATACCCCTTTTTGTTCATAAGGGAGTAAAATTCGTTCAGTGAAAATAATGCGAGCGTAGTAACTAATATGAAAAAGCTCCACCCGCCGTAATAAGTACAGGCTATTATTATCGGCAAGGACGCTATCCCTATGATTATTCTTTCAAGCATCAAAGCCCCCCACTCGGAACCTGAGAGTAAAACTCCCTGCCTGACGGCAGGCAGGTCGGTTCCATTTCTTAAGGAACCGTGACTTTCAGTCGCAGGTTCCTTAAACCTAAAGCCCCCCGAATTTCCTTATCCTGCGGCTGTAATCGCTTATCGCTTCAACCAGGTGCTTTTTCCTGAAATCGGGCCACAGGACATCTGTGACCCATATCTCCGAGTAAGCTATCTGCCACAGCATGAAGTTGCTCACTCTCATCTCACCCGCCGTCCTTATGAGCAGGTCCGGATCCGGCATTCCTGCCGTATATAAGGAACGCGATATAAGGTCTTCGTCAATTCTATCACTTTTAACATTATTTTTTACTACGGATCTTAAGGCATCTATTAATTCCGCCCTTCCGCCGTAGCTGAGCATTATGTTCAGGTTAAGTTTATTGTTTTTCTTGGTCTTATCCTCCGCCGACCTGATCTTTTTTTGGAGTTTTTCGGGAAGCAGCGATATCCTCCCAAGGAACCTTACTTTTACATTGTTCCTGTCAAGCTCATCAATTTCCCTGTCAATGGTCAATGAAAGGAGCCTCATTAAAAAACTGACTTCCTCTTTTGGCCTTTTCCAATTTTCCGTTGAAAATGCGTAAACGGTCAGATATTTTACCCCGAATTCCCTGCATGCTTTCACGGCTTCTTTGAGGGATGTCGCTCCACGCCTGTGCCCTTCGATACGCGGAAGTCTTCTTTTCTGCGCCCATCGGCCGTTTCCGTCCATGATAATGGCTATGTGCTTTGGAATTTGTGATTTGGTCATTGGGTTTTATCTAAATGGACAATATTTCGGATTCTTTTAAGACTAAAAGCTTGTCGATCTCCGCGATGTATTTGTTGGTGAGGTTCTGTATCTCCTCTTCTTCTTTTTTCTTCCTGTCCTCCGACCATTTTTCGGATTCGAACCTGGTCTTAACTTCCGTGATCGAATCTTTCCTTATGTTCCTTAAGGCGACCTTCGAATTCTCCGCTTCCTTTTTCACTATCTTTACCAGCTCGTTCCTTCTTTCCTGCGTGGGTTGCGGCATGTTCAATCTGATGACGCCGCCTTCCGAATTTGGGTTCAATCCCAGGTCGGACTTTTGTATCGCTTTTTCTATGTCCTTGGTCGAGTTCTTGTCATACGGCTGGACCACCAGCTGCCTTGGCTCCGGAACAGAGATGTTCGCAAGCTGCTTTAGGGGAACGGTGGTCCCGTAGTATTCGACGTTTATGTGGTCAAGCAGGGAAGGAGATGCCCTTCCTGTCCTTATGGAAGCGAAATCCTTTTTGAGGGCTTCCAGCGATTTTTTCATTTTTTCTTCGGTCGCTCTTGTTATCTCGTCCATTTTATTCCTTTGATACTATCGTTCCCACAGGCTTTCCTAATATGACCTTTTCGATATTTCCGCGCTTGGCAACGTCAAAAACAACTATCGGGATATTATTGTCCATGCAGAGCGATGCAGCGGTGGTATCCATTACTTTTAATCCCTTGTTCAGGACATCCATGTAGGTCAGTTGTTTGAATTTTTTCGCGTTCGGATAACGTACCGGGTCTTTGTCGTAGACCCCGTCAACCTTGGTGGCCTTAAGGATAACGTTCGCATCAAGTTCGGCCGCCCTGAGTGCTGCCGCCGTATCAGTCGTGAAATAAGGGTTTCCTGTGCCTGCTGCGAGGATGACGACGCGGCCTTTCTGCATGTGCCGCATTGCTCTTCTCCTGATGAACGGCTCAGCTATGGATTTCATCTCGATCGCGGTCTGGACGCGGCTGTCCACGCCTTTTTTTTCCAGCGCGTCCTGGAGCGCGAGCGCATTTATAACCGTGGCAAGCATCCCCATGTAATCCCCTGTGGCCCTGTCCATTCCCCTGGCGCTTCCGGCTATGCCCCTGAAGATATTTCCTCCGCCCGCTACAATAGCAACGTCTATTTTGTGCTTCTTGATCGTCTTTATTTCTTCCGCGATGACATCCAGTACTTGTGGATCGATCCCGTATTTTTGGACGCCGCCGAAAACCTCACCGGAGAGCTTAAGAAGTATCCTCTGGTATTTGACTGTCATTGCTGTGGATTATACTCCCGGCCTCTTATAAACTCAATAATCTTTTGGGCGGTCTTTTTAAGGCTGCCAGCCTGGCCCAAAATGGACCTGACCTCTTCATAGCCGGCCTTTGCCTTTTCCGGGTCATCAAGGACCTTGATGGATTCGCTGTAAATATTATCTGCAGTCGCCTGCCACATAACGTATTCCGGGATGATCATCCTGCCGGCAAGGATATTGGGCATGCTGTAATACTTGAGTTTAATGCCCAGCAGATATTTGCCGATAAAATAAGTGATCGGCGACAGCTTGTAGAACATTATTACCGGAGTTTTAAGGCATACGCTCTCCAGCACTATCGTTCCTGACTTTGCAATGACAAGGTCCGAATAGGCAAGCACATCGTAATTGTGCCCTTCGATGACCTTTATGTTCAATGCGGATTTTGATATTTCCGCTTCGATCCTTTGCTTGAATTTTGATGAAGAGATGGGAAGAACGAACTGCGCCTCTTTTATCCTGCCCGCGACCTCCATGAGCACCGGCAGAAGGCTTTTTATTTCGTGGCTCCTGCTTCCGGGGCACAATGCGACGACCTTCTGCCCGGGGATGAGCGAGAATTTCCTGAAAAAGCCGTCCCTTGTCATGCTCGGCTTGGCCGCGTCAAGCAGGGGGTGACCGTAATACACGGAGTTGCCGCCCGCAGCCTTGTAAGTATCATGCTCTTTCTTGAAAATGGAGATTATAAGGTCGATGGTTTTCGCCACTTTCTCAACGCCTTTTTTCGTCCCCCAGAGCCATTCCTGCGGTGCTATGAAATAGACGGTCTTTATGCCTAAACTTTTAGCATATGAAGCAAGCGGCATGTTGAAGCCCTGCGCGTCCACAAGTATCAGCGCGTCTGGCTTTTCTTCTTTCAGCATGTTTTTAAGCGCCTTTAGGGTGGAAAGATGTGAAGGGATGTGCTTGAGGGCCTCGATTATGCCGACGGAACTTTTTTCGGTTATATCTATTCTTATGTCCACTCCGGCCGAGCGCATATTTTCTCCGCCCATGCCGAACAGGCAGCAGTCTTTAAGCTCTCTGGCCAGGCAGCTCGCCAGATGGTCCGCGGAAACCTCCGCTGCGGACATCATTATTCTAGGCCGCATATTAGATGCCGATCTCTGGAATATCCGGGAACAGAAGTTCCTTTTCCATCTCGGTTTCCTCGATCACCGCTTCCGCCCCTTCCCTCTTCTTGCTTATACCCCTGACGCTTTCCGCCTCGAGGAAATTGACGAGCTGCTCGACTTCATCGGATACTTTGATCTTATTCCTTATCTCATCAACCGCGGCTTTGGTGTTCGCCCTTGAACCATAAAGCATCTTGAAGCATTTCTTTATCTCCGCTATGGCATCTTCGGATATCCCGCGTCTTTGCATGCCGATCAAATTCAAGCCCCTTACGTATCCGGGATTGCCGTCAAAAAGCATGAACGGGGGTATGTCCTGTACCACTTTTGAGGAGGAGCCTATCATTGAGAGGCGTCCCATCCTTGTTCCCTGATGTATACCCGCAAGCCCGCCTATAACGACCTGGTCCTCAACGACGGTATGCCCGCCAAGCCCCACATATCCGCCGATAACCGCCTGGTTCCCTACCCTGCAGTTGTGCGGGATATGGGCATAGACCATTATGAAGTTATCGTTCCCTATCACGGTCTGATTGCCTTCCCCTGAAGGAAGGTGGATCGTCGCAAATTCCCTTATATTGTTCCTATCGCCGATCACTATCTCGTTCTTTTCGCCTTTGTATTTATAATCCTGCGGGGGAAGCCCGATCGAAACGTTGTGGTGGATGATGTTGTCGTTTCCAATGGTTGTCCATTTCCTGATTATTGTATGAGAGCCTATTTTTGTATTATCGCCGATCTTAACTTCAGGCCCGATCAAGACATAAGGCCCTACATCAACATTCTTCCCGAACTGTACGGACGGGTGGACGGACGCCGTAGAATGGATCTTTGGCTCGTCGCTTAACCTCTCGTTCAATGAGAAAAGTATCTCGCCTTCCGCCACGACATCCCCGTCAACTTTTGCCGTGCATTTCAGCTTGCCGATGGTGCCCTTCATCTTCAACGCTTCGACTTCTATCCTGAGCTGATCGCCGGGCACCACAGGCTTCCTGAACCTTACCGCGTCAATTCCCGCGAAATACACAAGTTTTCCTTCATTTTCCGGCATCTTTAACGCTATGACGGCCCCGACCTGCGCCATTGCTTCAAGGATCAATACGCCGGGCATTATCGGCAGCCCGGGAAAATGCCCCTGAAAGTATGGTTCGTTGACCGTGACGTTCTTTATGCCGACCGCGCGCTTTGCCTCTTCCAGCTCGATTATCTTGTCTACAAGCAGGAACGGATACCTGTGCGGAAGCGTCCGCAGGATATCCCCGATGCTCATTTGCCCTTTTTTGCCGCCCAATATATTTATGATTTTAACCGACCTCCTCTAATTTTTTCGCGAACTTGATGTTCAGGCCGTGGCCTGATCTTATTCCGATTATGTGCGCTTTTATTTCCGCTCCAAGAAGCGAAAGGTCGCCGATCAAGTCCAGTATCTTATGCCTTACCAGCTCATCCTTGAACCTTAATTTCGTAAGATAGCTGTCCTTGCCTATCGCGACCGCGTTATTTTCATCGGCGCCCAGGGCCAGCCCCTGTTTTTTTAGGGCTTCGACTTCATTGATGAAACCGTAAGTCCTTGCCGGAGCGATATCCTTTATATATTTCCTGCTGTTAAGCTCGAATTTATAAAATTGCGTTCCGATAAAACCGAGCGGATAGTTTATCATAAAACTTACCCTAAATCTATCGGAAGGGACGGCAATAAGGCATTTCCCGTTTTCTGCGATAAAGACGGGTTCGTTCACTGTAATGCATTTTAATTCCGATGCCTGATCAACGATGCCCGCCCTGGCGATAAGTTCGATGTATTGCTTTGAGCTTCCGTCAAGTGCCGGAGGCTCGGGACCGTCGATCTCAACATACAAATTTGTTATCGACAGCGCATATAATGCGGAAAGGATGTGTTCGATCGTATGTATGCCGCCTATATTAGTGCCCCTGACGGTGCTTGATATGTTGTTCAGTTCCGCTTTGGTCATAGGACGTCCGGGAAGGTCTGTCCTGATGAATGCTATGCCGGAATCAACCCCGGCAGGCTTTAACTTGATATTAACGTTCCTGCCGGTATGCATTCCGATGCCGGAAACAGCTATTTCTTTTCTTATTGTATGTTGCAACATATTAATTTAGGCTTGAAGGCAGGCTGTTTTACAAAGGATTCAGCCAGGAAAACCCTATCAGGAACGTCTTCGGGTCCTTGTCTTTCGCCTTGTCCTCCGGATTCCTGTTATCGTTTGCAAGGACGTTCAACCCGCTAAGGTTCATGGCAAATGTTTCGGAGATGTACCACCTGAATCCAAGGTTCAATTCATACAAGGATTCGCCGGCTATCATGTCCGTAAGGAAATACAGCTTTTCCGTAAAGAACGGCGTATCAAAACCGAACGCGCCAAGCGGCCTAAATCTATTGTTAGTCAGCCCCGGGAAATCACCCAGGAACCCGAAATGCAGGCGGGTGCTGTTCGGAAAATATTTTGTCGCCATCATGTAAACATCGCAGCGGGTGAATGATGCCAGGTTCTCCACCCCTATAGCCAGAAGGGTCGGATAAGGGGAGTTGTCCGCGGTAAGGGCGTATTTCATGTTTATGAACACGCCTTCCTGCATGGCGCCCCTCCTGTCGTCCATCCCGACGCATCCAAGCTCCATCCCCTGGAACGTTCCGATGGCGAATTTGTAAAGCATTGAGAATTTGTCATCGGCGGTGTTGCTGCCTGTATCAATACCAAAATTAATATTCTTGTACGGTATCACGTCGGCGGAAGGTATCCTGACAACGCCGGTGCTGCCGATAACGTTCGGCGTAGGCTGGGGCACAAAAGCAAAGACCTGGGCATTAAGAAAGAAAAGAACAAAAAAAAGTGCAGGGAACTTTTTTAAATGCGTCATTAAGCGGATTATATCACATTTCTATAAATCAATTCAATTTTCCTGGCAAATACTTCCTTTGAATAATCTGTCCTTGCTGTATCCTTTGAAGCCTTTGACATGGTCGTCCAGAGGTCGCGGTCCCCGAGCAGTCCCAATATTTTTTTAGAAAATTCCTCGATCGATAGCGGCGTTAAAAACCCCGTGATCTTGTCTTTTACGACATCTGAGACGCCTTCCGCGTCAACAGCCACCTGGGGGATGCCCGATGCCATGGCCTCGGCAAGGACAAGGCCCTGCGTTTCCGAAAGTGATGAAAATACGAAGATGTCGCTTGCGGCGTAATAATCCAGGACCTTTGGATAGCTTATCTCTCCGGCAAATATCACGTTCTTCGGCGCAGCTACCTTAAGCTCCGCCTCCATAGGCCCCCTCGCGGCAAGGATAAGGTAAACATTATTATTAAGCGATCGGACGACCTCGAAAGCTTTAAGCAGAAATGCAAGGTTCTTTTCCTTTGCAAGGCGCCCCACGAATATGAGCAGTTTCGCTCCGTCCGGAATTCCGTATTTTTCCCTTATTCCCGAGGGGTTTGCGGAAGCTATAAGCGACAGGTCGACCCCTGTCGGGATGATCTCTATTTTTGACGATATCCCGATGGAAGAAAGCTGCTGTTTGACCTTTTTGGTCGGGACTATCACCCGATCACACCTGTTGCAAAAGCCTTTAATATACCTGGAAGAGATGAGGTCTAAAAGCTTGTCGGGGATAAAAGGGACGTAATGCATGTACTTGCCGAGCATGGTATGCATTGTGAAAACGAACGGTATTTTCAACTTTCTTGCATAATTCATTGAAAGCAGCCCGAGCTGGTACGGGGAATGGGAATGGATGATGTCGGTCTTTGCTGCCTTTAGCATATCATAATATTTTCCGGGGATCGGGATGGTCAATCTGTAGCCGGGATATGGAGCCGGCAGAGAGGGGAACCGATAAACATTTGGCATTTGTTTTGCGCCCGGATAGCCCGGCGAAAACACCATTACTTTATGGCCGAGACCTTCCAGGCCTATCTTCAATGTTTCAATGGAGTTCGTGACGCCGCTAAGGTACGGCTTGTATGACTCGGAGAAAAAGGCGATGTTCATTGCTTCTTGAGGAGTTTCTCGATCTCGGATACCGTTTCTATTAATTTCGGGAGCCTTCTTAACGCCGCCCGCTCCTCAAGTTCCTTTTTGTGGTCCTGCGCCGGAAAGCCCGACACGACCGAATTCGGCGGCGTATATTTTGTCACTCCGGACCTTCCCATGACCACGGTGTTATCGCCGATCTTTACATGGTCAACAACGCCGGAAGTGCCTCCGATGGAAACATGCCTGCCCAGCTCGCAGCTGCCCGCGATGGCCGTGACGGCCGTGATCGCGCAGTCCTCCCCTATCTTGCAGTTATGGGCTATGTGGACCAGGTTATCGATCTTTGTCCCTTTTTTGATGATGGTGGATCCCAGCGTGGACCTGGATACACAGGAGTTCGCGCATATTTCAACGTCGTCCCCGATGACCACGTTGCCTATCTGCGGGATCTTTTCATATTTCCCGTTGACCGGGGCATATCCGAACCCGTCAACTCCAATAACAACTCCGGCGTGCATGATGCACCTGTCCCCGATAATTGTATCGTAATAGAGAACTACATTCGGGTGAAGGATCGATCCCTTGCCGATCTTGCAGTTATCCCCTATATAACATCCGGGGTAAATAATGACCTTGTCCCCGATCGAAGAATTGTCGCCGATCGAGACATTGGCCATTACAGAACAGCCGGACCCTATTTTTGCGCTTTTAGAGATGACTGCGGACTTGTGGATGCCCGGCTTAAGGTCTGGTTTATGTTCAAAGACGCTGAGGACCTTTGCCATGGCAAGCCGCATGTCGTGGACCCTTATGTGGTCCTTTGACGGGAATTTTTTCAACCGCATGGGAACAATGGCGGCAGACGCCTTTGACCTGTCAAATTCAGCCGCAGATCTGTCATCAACAGCGAAAGTGATATCCCCGTCTTTCGCGTCCTCCAGATTTGCTGCGTTTTTGATTACAAGCTTGGTGTTGCCGCTCAGCTCACCGGAGACAAGCAAGGCAAGTTCCTTCAGAGTTATTTTCATTAATCTCGGGAACTATTTTTTCTCGTTAAGCTTGTTTGTGACCATTTCCGTCAGGTCAACGCCACCGGTTATGATGACCTGCTTATCGAAAACTATGTCAATCCCGACCTTCTTCGCAACTTCCTTTGTCGCGGAAAGTATGTCGGCTTGAAGTTTTGTGGTCAGCTTTTCGTTCAAGGTGATCAAGGACTGTCTTTTGGGCATTAACTTGTCCTCGAGGTCCTTTCTCAGCTTTTCAAGCTCTTCCTTCTTCATGTTCTTCTTTTCGGCATCGGATAGCTGTTTTTGAGAGGCTTCAAACTCTTTCTTGAAGGTCTCTTCTTCCTTCGCTACCTGCTCCTGGGCCTTGGCTGTTTCTTTGTATTCCTTGAAGACCTTCTGGACTTCAATATAGCCAATGCTCGTGGCCGCTTGGGCAATAGTGCTGCCGAAAACGAACATCACGAACGATACCATTACCAGCAAACTAACTGTTCTCTTCATTTTTTTCCCTCCTTTTCTACGAAAGTGGATTATACCACAGGGGCCGATTCCTGCAACTACTTTTTTGCTCCCGCCTTCAGGTGTATGAGGAGCACAGATACATCTGCCGGATTGACGCCTGCTATGCGCGAGGCCTGGCCGATGGAGGACGGCTTTACCTTATCAAGTTTGTGCCGGGATTCCTTTGAGAGCCCGTTCAGCGCCTGATAATCGATGCCGGCCGGTATCTGCATGTCCTCCATTCCCTTCATCCTTTCGACCTGGTCTATCTGCCTTTTGATATATCCTTCGTACTTAAGGAATATCTCCACCTGCCTTGATACGCTGTCCGGAATGTTATTGCTCTCCCCGAGCGCCGACGCAAGGCCAATATAGTTCACCTGCGGGAATTTCATTATGTCCGCCAGGGTATATACATTGTTAAGGGCGATGCCGAGCTTTTCAAGTTTCCTGTTGTTCTCGTTCGTTGGATTTACTTTCCTGGACCTGTAGTCACTTATCTTCTCTTCTATCATCTCTTTCTTTTTCTTGAATGTCTTATATCTTGCATCCGTTATCAATCCAACCTTGCGCCCTTTCTCCGTAAGCCTTAAGTCAGCATTGTCCTGCCGCAGGAGCAGGCGGTATTCCGAGCGGGACGTCATCATCCTATACGGCTCTTCGATCTCCTTTGTTATAAGGTCGTCTATTAATGTCCCGATGTAGCTGTCGTCCCTTCTTAATATGAACGGCTCGCGCTTATTCACTTTCATTGCCGCGTTTATGCCGGCGACTATCCCCTGGGCCGCCGCTTCCTCGTATCCCGACGTCCCGTTGATCTGCCCGGCAAGGAAGAGGCCGGATATTTCTTTTGTTTCGAGCGTCCTTTTAAGCTGCGAGGGATAAACAAAATCATATTCGATCGCATAGCCGGGCCTTATTATTTCGACCTTTTCAAGCCCCGCCATTGTCCGAAGCATCCTTCTCTGCACGTCTTCGGGAAGGGAGGTGTTCATCCCCTGTGTGTACATTTCAAGCGTCGTGCGGCCTTCCGGCTCGATAAAAACCTGGTGGCGCTCCTTATCCTTGAACCTTACCACTTTGTCCTCGATGGACGGGCAGTACCTGGGGCCGACGCCTTTGATCTTCCCCTGGTAGAGCGGCGACCTGTCAAGGTTTGACAGTATCAGCTCGTGCGTATGCCGGTTAGTATATGTAAGGTGGCAGGGCACCTGCGGAAGCGCTGCCTGAGGATTGGCGGGGACCTTCATGCCCAGTCCCGCATATTCCCAGATGAAAGAAAAGAATTTCGGCGGCTCGTCCCCCGGCTGTATGCTCATTTTTGAAAAATCTATGGTCCTTCTGTCCAGCCTCGGAGTCGTTCCTGTCTTTAGCCTGCCGAGCTTGAATCCGATATTCCTGAGGCTGTCCGACAGGCCCTTTGCCGGGAATTCCCCCGCCCTTCCGGCCTCCATTGTTTTAAGGCCTATATGGATAACACCGTTCAAAAATGTTCCCGTGCATATGACCACGCTTTTCGCCCTGTAAACAACGTCAAGCCTTGTCTTCACCCCCTCGACCTGGTTCTCTGAATTGACCAATATCTCTTCGACAAGGTCCTGTTTAAGGAAAAGGTTTTCCTGCTCTTCCACGGTCTGTTTCATGGTCATGTTGTAAAGTTTTTTGTCCGATTGAGCCCTTAATGACTGGACCGCCGGCCCTTTCGCGGTATTGAGCATCTTCATCTGGAGATAAGTCTTGTCCGTGCAGACGCCCATCTCGCCGCCAAGCGCGTCTATTTCCGATACCAGCTGGCTCTTTGCGGGGCCTCCTACGGCAGGATTGCAGGACATGAGCGCGATGGTGTCGCAATTCATGGTTAACAGGAGGGTTTGGCAGCCGATCCTTGAGGCGGCAAGCGCCGCCTCGCAGCCGGCGTGGCCGGCGCCCACAACAATGACATCATATTCCTTAGGATATCTCATGCGTTTTTCCACAAGGGGAAAATATTAGCATAAGAGTGAAATTAAAGCAAAATATAGACGATAACTACCTGAGGATACCATATGGAAACAGCGGCTATGGAACAAATAAAGGACGTCGCTTCGCCGATAAAGGACGTTACCTCGCCGAAGAACGTAAGCGGGGCAAAGGTGAAGAACGCGAAAAAGGCGGCTTACGCCGTGAAGATGTGCGCCATTTTCAAGGACATGGAATGCCGCATCCCTGTCTGCGACCTTAAGGCCTGCGGGCAATGCAACGACGGATATGTTTACTGCACAAGGGTAAATTTCATAAAAAACATGCTCCAGAAAGTACTCCTCTTCTTCGTGGCCATTATTATCATTTCCGAATTATAAATATGGCCCCGCCCCTGTATTGACAAAACAAACTCAAATGCTATAGTAAACTGCAATGTCTAGGATAAATATTATTGCTAGGCCGCTCATCAAAGCACTCTTCATTCTTGCAATAGTGTCCGCTGTATCTTCTCAAGCTTTCCCGTTCGTTTATGTTAATTATACGGACCCTCTGGATGTGGGCGTTTCTCCAAGGGCGCTCGGCATGGGAAGGGCGTATACCGCCGCGGCCGATGACGTCGACTCCATATTCATGAATCCCGCCGGGCTTTCATACGCAAGGAACTGGGGGGTGACCGCAGGGTTCACCTCTGTAAGGAATGATACTGCCAACGCGATATTCGGCGCGTATTTCTCAACAAGCAATGAGGGATTTGGCATTGGCCTTGTGAGCTCGACGTCATGGAATCCGATGACGGCCCTCCCGTTAAGGATCCCCGCGACAGGAAGGATCATTACAGAAGAAGTTGAATTTGGCCCCGATAGTTTCATAAGTTCTGTTGCGATGCTTTCTTACGGCGTAAAGCTGGGAAAGTATATTGATATTCCGGTCATAAACGACACTTCATTCGGCATAAGCTTTAAAGGCTTCTCCCAGCAGCTTGAATCCACGGTGGAGGTCGTCCCGGCTAACGGATTTGACATCGATTTAGGCCTGATATACAAGGCCAACAGCTGGTTTAAGTTCGGTCTCTTCGGGCAGGATTGCCTTGGAAAAGCGTCCGGCGGAAAGATCTCCTGGCTGGACGGGTATGAAGAGCCTATCCCCGCCAGCATTAAGGCAGGGATCAGCACCATGGTCCTCGGAAAAGGAGGGCTCGTGGAATCGGACCAGGCTCTTTTCCTGAACTATGATGCCGAGAAGAGCTATTACGGCACGGATGCCCCCACTTTGAACCACGGCGGATTTGAATGGTGGCCGGTAAACTACGCTGCGATAAGGTTCGGGCTTGACCAGTCGCTCATCATATCGCCCAAGGGCGAGACGGTAACGGAAGATAATTATACCGGCGGAATTGGCCTTAAATACGGCGATATCGGATTTGATTACGCTTATCACAGGTACGGCGAGGTAGTTGAAAATTTCATGCATTATGCTTCAATATCTTACTCTTTCTCCGGGGCTCCCGAAGAACAAAAAGCGGAAAAACCGGCGGCGACGGAAGAGGTAAAAGAGGCCGTAAAAATAGAACATCCGCCGGCATCCTTCACGGAGGAATGCCTGGTCATAAACAGTCCCGCGGACAAGTCGACCATATACAAGGATACCGTGATCGTCAGCTTTGAAGTGGTGAGCAACAAGGTAACAAAGCTTGACATGAACGGAAGTGTGTTCGAAATATCCCCTGAAGCCGGAAAACTGGTGAACGCTTCCGTTAAAGTCCCGACTCAAGGGAAATTTGTGTTAAAAATAAAATGCATGGACTCGATCGGCTCATTGCTGCGTGAGTACAAGATAAGGCTTGTAAGGCTCCCTGTTTTCAAGGACGTACCGGATACTTTCTGGGCGAAGGACAAGATATCCTTGATGTCCGCCCTGAACCTGTTCGGCGGGTATCCCGACGGCACTTTCAAGCCCAATAAGAACATAACAAGGGCGGAGCTCATGAGCATCCTTGTAAAAGCGGCAGGATATACGACCACCGAAGCCGTTAAATCGTCGTTCAACGATATTAAGGACAACAACTGGGCAGCTTTCTATATAATGAAGGGCGTGGAGCTTAAATACGCCTCGGGTTATTCCGATGACAATTTCAAGCCTTCAAAGCCCGTGACAAGGGCTGAAGGAGTGTCCATTATATCCAGGTTTGCGCAGCTTGAGCCGCCGGAGGAACTGGAAGAATCGCCTTTCGATGACGTGCCGGTAAATCACTGGGCCGTGGAGAGCATTGCTTCCGCAAAAGCCGCCGGCCTTCTTGATTACCTGAAGGACAAGCCGTTCAACCCGAACAAGGCAATGACAAGGGCCGAGGTAGCGGCAATCCTGTATCAGACGAAGTTCGCGCTGAAAAAAGAAGCCGAGCTGGTCAACTGGGAAGTTGGATTCTGACCTTCTCTATGTCATTCTGAGGGAGCACAGCGACCGAAGAATCTGCCTTTATGAAAAAATACTACATTTACATAATGAACAGCAAGTCAAAAACCCTCTATATAGGAATAACAAGTAATCTCACAAGAAGAGTCAGGGAACATAAATCAGGATTAACTACTGGTTTCACATGGAAATATAATATAAATAGGTTGGCGTATTATGAAGAATTTAATAATCCGAGGGATGCTATCATTAGAGAGAAACAGTTAAAGGGATGGTTGAGAAAAAAGAAGATCGATCTTATCGAATCCGTTAATCCTAAGTGGGAGGATTTGAGCGAGAATCTTTAGTGTGTCATTCTGAGGGAGCACAGCGACCGAAGAATCTCTTTTAGAAACCAACACAGGTCCTTCGTTTCACTCAGGACGACACGCTTTTGTCATTCTGAGGGAGCGCAGCGACCGAAGAATCTCATTTCAAAACAGACCCTTCGCGGAGTTTACCCTGAGGCAGAAAGAAAACAGACACTTCGCTACGCTCAGTGTGACACATGCCGAAGGGCTCAGAGTGACACATTCCTTACCTTCTAAATATCCTGAAGATATCGTTCACCGTCACGACCGCCATTAATCCAAGCAGAATAGTCAATCCTATCGAATGAATTTTGTTCTCCAGTTTTATGTCGATGGCTTTCTTTCTTATCCACTCGATGATTATAAAAACCAGTCTTCCCCCGTCAAGCGCGGGTATCGGTAAAAGATTGGCAAGGCCGAGGTTAATGCTTAAGAACGCGGTGAACGATAGTAACGGCACAAGCCCCTCCCCCGCCACCTGGCCCGTGAACTGGGCGATGCCGACCGGTCCCGCAAGGTCCAATATCGATACCTTGCCGATCACAAGGAGCCCGAGCGTATAGAGTATCACCATTGATACGGCAACAACTTGTTTTAAACTATCAACTAATGCCGTTATCGGGTTTGTCCTGGCATATATGGGTTTCAGCGAGAACCCGATAAGGCCGATCTTGAGCTTCTTGTTGAGCTCAGGTCTCGCGCTGATCTTCAATGTCGTCCCTTTTCTGTCGATAGTAAGAAGTAATGTTTTACCGGCGCTCTTGTGGATGAGGTCCACGGCATCCATCATCTTGACTATTTTCTTTCCCGAAATAGCGATGATCTTGTCGCCCGGCATGATGCCGACCCTTGCAGCCACGGACCCCGGCTGTATCGTCGCTATCTCGTTCGATATATCTTTTGGCACTCCCGTGAAGACGAACATCACGTAGAAGATAATGAAAGCAAGGATGATGTTGAACAGCGGCCCGCCGAATACCGACATGAATTTCTGAGAAGGCCTCTTTTTCTGGTAGCTTTCTTCCTCCGAGTATTTGTCGTCCTTTGTCTCTCCCTCCGGCTCTATCCCCGCGATGCGGATGAAACCGCCCAGGGGAAAAAGGTTAAGAGTGTAAAGTGTTGAGTTCTTTAAGAATCCGAACAATCTGGGCCCGAAACCGATGCCGAGTTCAAGTATCTTGATCCCCGCCCGGCGGGAGAAATAATAATGGCCGAATTCGTGCGCCAATATCACCGCGCTGAAAACTACTATGAAGGATATTATCTTTATTATCATGATCTTAATGCCGCCTCTTCTATCTTGCTCGCTATCTCAAGCGCTGCCAGCCCGTCTTCTCCTGTCACTGATGGTTTGCGTCCCTTAATTATCGCACTAATAAAATCTTTTAACTCATACTGTAATTGGTCAAAAGAGTTTACTCTGATTTCCTCCGCTTTTCCTCCGGCCATTTTCTTCAATTTCTTGTTAAGAAGGTCGGCTTCAAATACTTCTTTATTGCTTGCTGCAGTCAACATCCTTACTTTTTCCGTATGGGTCCTATTCGCTTCGATATTCGCGACGACGCCGTTCTTGAAAACAAGGACCGCAGTTGCCTGGTCCAATCTTTCTGTCCTGACCTTCTTTCCGGTCGCTTTTATGTATTTTATCTCCGACTTGGCAAGATTTCTCGCGAGGTCTATGTCGTGGATCATAACATCCATTACCACGGAAACATCAAATATCCTCGCGGGGAACGGCGAGAGCCGCCTTATATCGATAAGGTCCGGGACATCCTTTCCTAATTGGTCTGCAAGCGCCATATACGCGGGGCTGAACCTTTCAATATGTCCGACGGCAAGGACTAATTTTTTTGATCTTGCCTTCTCAATAAGTTTTTTTCCCTGGTCGGCCGTCACAGATATCGGTTTCTCTATCAAAACGTGGCAGCCCGCAGAAAGCGCGGCCATCCCCACATCATAATGAGTCGATGTCGGCGTCGTTATTGATACTACTTCAGCGACCTTGAGCAAATCCTTGTAATCATTGAAGAATTTGACGTTCTGCGGAGCCCTGGAGGGATCTATGTCCGAGACGCCGACTATTTCTGCTTCGGGGATATTTCCATATTGTTTGAGATGGAATCCCCCCATTACCCCACACCCTATTACCCCGACTCTGACTCTCTTCATTTCTTACCTTGCCTGCCGGCAGGCAGGAAGAATTCCTTAATAGCTGATGCTGTTTCTTGTATTTGGGCTTCATTCAGTTCTGGGAATATCGGAAGGGAGAGGACTTCGTCCTGCACTTTTTCACAATGCGGCATGCTTCCTTTTTTGTAGCCCAGATGTTCATAAACTTTTTGCAGGTGGAGCGCCAGCGGATAATATACCATCGCACCGATGCCTTTTGATTTGAGGAATTCCTGGAGTTTGTCCCTATCCTTGGTCTTGATCGTGTATTGATTGTAAACGTGCCTTACATTCGGGGATTCCTTCGGTATTTCGACAACGCCTGCAAGGAGCTGATTGTATAGCGCGGCATTCATCCTTCTCGCCTCCATGTAACCCTCAAGATGTTTTAGTTTTACCCTTAATACCGCCGCCTGGATCTCATCGAGTCGGCTGTTATATCCCACCATGTCGTAATGGTAAGTGATCCTGCTCCCGTGGCCCCTAAGGACCTTTACGGTGTTGTAGATCTCTTCGTCGTTCGTGATGACCATCCCGCCGTCGCCGAAGCCCCCGAGATTTTTAGTTGGGAAGAAGGATACGCATCCCGCGTCGCCGATGGTGGATACGTGTTTCCCTCCGTATTTCGCGCCTATCGCCTGGCAGGAATCCTCTATCACCTTAAGGCCGTTATCTTTTGCGATCGCCATTATCTTGTCCATGTCAGAAGGCTGGCCGTAAAGGTGGACCGGAATTATCGCTTTTGTCTTTTCGTTCACGTGTTTTTTAATCGCTTCAGGATCGATGTTGAAAGTGCCGGGGTCGATGTCAACGAAGACGGGTTTAGCGCCGATATATGAGATGACTTCTGCGGTAGCGACAAAGGTGAACGGTGTTGTAATGACCTCATCGCCTTCTTTTATCCCGGCTGCTTTAAGTGCAAGGTGTATGGCGTCTGTGCCTGACGCGACGCCGACGGCGTATTTGGCTCCGTGGTACGCGGCGGTTTCTTTTTCAAGCTCCGCGACGTTGCTTCCGAGTATAAAATGGGCGCTGTCCACGACAGCGGATATCGCAGCATCGATCTCTTTGCGGATCTTTGAATTTTGCAGTTTAAGGTCGAAAAAAGGTACTGACATAATAGAGGGGAAGTATATCAAAAAAGGGGGAAAGGGACAAGGGAAAAGGGGCAAGGGAAAGGGACAAGGGAAAAGGGGCAAGGGAAAAGGGGCAAGGGATTGGGGGCTGGGGTCAAAGATGTTGTCAGTTATGAGTGATCAGCCGCTTATTGATCTATCAATAAATTACGATAAAATATGACATATATATCATACCTTGTTAAGCAATATATGACATATAAGTCATACGCTTGTCCATTGTCACTTCCCTTTTTACCCTGGGAGAAATGAATATTAAATCTTGAGGTGCCAAATTGGCATTTCAAGTTACGGCGCACGACTAATATATTTAGTCATATGACTAATATTATTAGTCTTGACTAAACACTGTCCGCGCTTAATTTCTTTTTAACTGAGGATATTATCGTTTCCGCGAATTTCAGATAGCTTTTGCTGTCCTTTTCTGTCATCTCGATACCGCCGGAATAAAGATCGGTATTTCGCTTCATGCGCATAGCATTGCCGATGTCTTCTATGGCATTGTTCTTAAGTATCTCTGCCATCATTTCGATCACCTTAACATGATGTCCCGGCACGCTTTTTACCTTTACCCCGGAATCTGCAAGCAGAGCGATGCCTGATTTGAGAAATGCGGAATAAGCGTAAGTGAACCTGACTTCGGGTATATCAATTTTCGCGGCGATATTTATGTCTTTTAATGCGTTATCCAGATATTGTTTTATCTGATCTGCCGTAAAGTTATGTTTTGAAAAATATTGTCCTTCAAATTTCATATTAATCTGATCTTCCTGTTTTTTTTCACGTCCATAATAAAAGCGTCCTTCTTTTTAATTCGTCCTTCGTATTCTGGAACGCTCATATTCACCACATTTATCTCCCTGCCAAGCTCTTTCTGGAGTTTTGCAACCTTCCTACCGGTTTCTATCACCGAATGATCGCCTATTGCGAGGACATCAATATCGCTATGCGGATCCATTTCCCCTCGCGCATAAGAGCCATAAACATAAGCCTCTTTCATCCCCGGGATACAGGTAAACGCCGATCTGAAAATGTTTTCAATGCCGTATGTTTTCATGAATATTTCCTTATACTGTTTAAGAAGCGGGAAATTCGCTGACAGGCGATAATACCTCTGTTTTCCTTTGAATTCGCTTTCGAACAATCCTTCTCTCTCAAGTTCCATTAATTTCCTGTAAAGGTTCTTCGGGTCCACATGCAGGATCTTTGCCAGTTCATTAATATACTGGCTTGCCTTTGGATTAACAAAGAAGTAATTGAGCAGTTTTTGCGTTATCTTTGATCTTAAAGATACCATAGTTATGGTAATTATTGACCATGACCATGGTATTGTCAATCGGTATTTTCTCCCCTCTCCTTTCTCCCCTGTCCCTTGACCCTTGTCATTCCCCCTTACCCCTTATCCCTTACTCTCCTACTTTGCTATGGGAAGGGGGCAAGGAAAGAGAAGGTGAATCAGAAGATAATAGAATAATTAAAAAGAGCAATAGAAAAGCAGTATCTCCCCCCTAAGTTGAATAATGGCGGATAAACCGAATTAATTTTTTAAACGTATTTTCGGGAGAATTGTTTAACTTGCACTCCCAGATTGTCAATGTGTGCCACCCCAGCTTTTTTAACACTTTTTCGTTTTTCTTGTCTCTAATTTTATTGGCTGTTAGTTTGTCGGCCCAGAATGTTTTATTGGTTTTTGGCATAACAGAATATCGGCATCCATGTTTATGCCAGAAACATCCGTGAATAAATATTGCAATTCTGCGTTTGGGAAATGCTATGTCCGGTTTGCCCTTTATTCTGTAATTAATTCTGTAGCGCAGCCCCTTATCGGACAAATATTTTCTGACAAATAATTCAGGTTTTGTATTGGCCGATTTGATCTGGGACATGTTCCAGCTTCTTTTTGCGGGGGATATTTTATCCATTAGAAACTAAATGCGAAACGATTTGTTTTGCAATGGAATGGACGACAGGGACTACAACCGAATTCCCGAATTGTTTATACGCCTGTGTATCAGAAACCGGAATGCGGAACGAACGATCAAAGCCCATCAGCCTTGCGCATTCCTTCGGGGTAAGTCGTCTCGGATTTTTACCCTTCTGTTTAATCAATATTTCTGAGCCATCTTTATAATATCGTGCACTTAATGTTCTTGTTTTGTTTTGTTTTGCTGGATCGACAAGGCCATAACCAAACCCATTGCCATTGCTTTTATGCTTTTTCGCATAAGCCTGCAAGTATTTCCACAACCTGTCTGTAAGGGTGTATTTCGAATCAACCTTCCTGCTTAGTATTGAGGAAAGCTTTGCCCTTTTTCGGGGAGGGATCGGGAAAGAAAAGTTAATTCGGGGAAATCTCTTTTTGTCAAAGCCGACAATAAAGATGCGTTCTCTGTGCTGTGGAACATATTTGGCAGCATCAATAACTTCGGCGAAAATATGATATCCCAACGAATTTAACTCTCTTAAAATCACTTTATAAGTATTTCCGTTATCATGGCTTCTGAGATTCTTAACATTTTCCAGTAAAAATGCCTTGGGTCTCGGTTGTTGTGCTTTTAATATTTTAACAATTTCAAAAAAAAGATTTCCCTGTTTCTCATCTTGAAAGCCGTGTTTCCTGCCCAGACTTATCTTTTTTGATACCCCTGCTATAGAAAATGGCTGACAGGGAAACCCTGCAACAAGCACATCATGCGTCGGAATTCCGTTTTTTTTGTCTATAAGTGTTATATCGCCCGCCGGTTGTTCTTTGAAATTTTCTTTATAGGTTTGCTGGCAATATTTATCCCATTCGGAAGTAAACACACATCTACCCCCTGCTTGGGTAAAAGCGAGCCTTGTGCCACCTATTCCGGCAAATAAATCAATGAATGTAAACTTTGCCTGCTTTTTCTTTGATTTCATGTCTTTAAGTAGTATTATACAACATATTTGACGATGCTGGAATCACAAGGAGATTCAATGGCAATTGATAACTTGGAAAAACTTAAATCATATTTTCTCAAACATGGATGCACATCTCTTTACATAAAACCCCTTGCCGAAAATGATAATTCAAAAAATCAGATCTACTTTGGGTCAGATTTTACTGCGATTAACATATTTCCGAATCTAAAATTGTCTGCTGAAAAAGACATAATCAAAGCTGCCCTGGGTTTTGAATGGCTTACCGAATCGGGTTCTATTTTTACGGCGCCCAATACACAACTTATTTTCTATCCTCAATATCCGGAGGTCAGATTATCCGGATTTTTGAGGGGGTGCACAAATGCCCCATCGTCATTGCTAGCCGACAGGCAAAAGGGAAGGATTTTATTCCTCGGCATTAAACCGGACGGGAAAATAATCGGCTATGTTATCAAGCATTCCAATCCGATTGTTCGGCAACTGCCCGATCCAAGGACCCTTATACAAACAGGAGTCTTTTTGCTGCTTCCGCTATCGGGAAAGAAGGATTCCAGGACACTTCTTCTGAATGCATTAAAACAAATAAGTGATAAAGGATGGATAAATTCGGTTCGGCTCATCCCTGGTGGAGGGATTGTTCCTTGTAACGCGCCACAATGTGGGGGATATACATTGGAGGCTCAGCTAGGAATTGTCCCGAATGGAATATCTGCTCCGGACTATCTAGGGTGGGAAATTAAGGCTCATGATAAAAGACAGCATATTATTACATTAATGACTCCGGAACCGGATGGCGGGTATTACCATACATCCGGTGTAATCGCATTTGTGAAAAGATATGGTTATAATGATTTATCCGGTATCCCTGACAGAATGAATTTTGGCGGTCTTCATAAAGTCAATGAACGTAATACAAGGACCGGACTAAAACTAAAGCTCCAGGGATATAATGCTACAAATAACACATTCAGAAATTCCGGATCTTTAAACCTAATTTCCTCCGGAAATAATCGGACAGCTTCATGGTCTTTTATTCATTTGATGGAAATATGGAATAGAAAACACGCATTAGCTGCCTATATTCAGTCTGAATGCAGAGAAACCCCAAGAAGAAAATACAAATACTCAAACGAAATAAAATTGTGTTACGGTACGGATTTTACGAAATTATTACAGGCTCTAGCTGCAAAAAGCATCTATTACGATCCCGGAATAAAAGTAGAGCATGTTTCGACCTCTCCTGTTGCAAAAAATCGCAGCCAATTCAGGATTCATACATCTAATATTGATTCGATTTATTTTCGCACAGAAACGGTTTCTCTGTAAAATAATGTTGGCGATATAAAGTGATTCTTCACTTAATATTTCTATTCTTCAAAGTAATCATTGTTAATTTTTGATATCTTATAATTTTTTTGTGTTTCTATTCCAATGCCATATTCAATCATCATATTTGCAAGTAACTTCCCATCAATTAGTATAATTCGAGGTTCAATAGATTGAACGTATTCATATGCACTCGCCGGGAACTGAGAAGTTGAGATGAAAATACCCTTTCGCGCTTTTTTTGATAACAATGCCCCTGCAAAATCTCTAATTTCTTTAATTGGAATTGCGTTTTCCCATCTTTTTGCTTGAAGATAAATTGCATCTAAGCCTAGACGATCTTCTTTAATAATTCCATCTATTCCGCCATCGCCGCTTCTTCCGACGGCCTTTCCTGCATCTTGGCGAGAGCCTCCATATCCCATTGCAACAATTAAATCAACAACAAGTTTTTCAAAGAAATCCGGCGAACATGATTTAATTTTTTCAAGCAAATCATCAATTAGATCGTTGTTGATTGATAAGAACTTTTCTTCAATTATTTCTTCGGGTGTTTCGATTGTTTGTTCAGTGGTTTGCGTTTTAATTCCTGGTTTAGTTAAAGATTTTTGGCTTTTAAACGCAATAAATTCAGGGAATTGCTCAAGAAAATCAACATTAATTTGTTTTGGGCCTTTCTTTAACACATCGAGCCCTCTTGTTGTTATTTTTTGTGTGCCTATTTTATCCGATTCAACAAGCCCTGCTTTTTTTAAATAAGTGCGCGCCCATCCCACACGATTATCAAATACATGCTGTTGCCCGCTAGGAAGAAGTTCTTTCCTTTCAGAATCGTTAAGTTTAAATACATCAGACATTTTTTCTATGAGGTCTCTTGTTGTATAAGTTTGCCCATCCGACAGAAGTTGTAATAAAGGTAACATTATTGATTGATAGTCAGGTACTGACATCGATTAATCCCTCCTAACAATAAAATCCTTGCTTTTTAAATTATACGCCCGGAGAGGAGGGTTGGGAAGGGGCAAGGGGTAAGGTATATGGTAAAAGGTACAAGGTAAAAGGGGTAAGTAGCCCCCCACTCCGACATTCCCCGCCGGACCGCCTAGTTTCGGCTGTCCAGACTACATTTGTTGAGCCGATTAACACGATTCCTATAGAATAAAATAGTTATTTTGTTATATGGACTGATGGTTATTAAGGCAACTTCATTATAACTTCAGAAATATTTTATTATATAGGAAATACTAATCTTAGGATAAGCAATTGAACCCAAACAGGCTTTAATATAAGATAGTTGCAAAATAGGTCCGATCGGGGAGCTTACTATTTGTGGAATGGCAAAATCAAACGAGCAAATGACAAATGAATCTGATCAATGAAACGATAATTAATGTCAAAATATACTATATTTAAATATTCAAGAAAAAAAGTTAACGAAGCAGGGGCAACACTGATAAATCCATTAGCTAGCCTTGCTGATATGGACGAGGCATATAAAATTGCAAATAATTGGCGGTCATCTCACAGCTGGCCAATGAATGTTCTTTATATGATAGTTAAGAGAGCTGCTGCTATATTTGGCACTAATATTCCTGTTGTTCAACGACTTAAGCGTATGCATTCTATCCAGAGAAAATTAACTTTATTAAAACGGAAGAACCTTACACTTTCTAAAATGCAGGATATTGCTGGATGTAGAGCTATTGCTAAGGACGTTAAAGCTGTTTATGACTTAGTACAGCGAATAAAAAGCAGTCATATCAAACATCGTTTTGAATGGTGTGATGATTACATAGCAAGCCCTAAAGTTAAAAGTGGGTATCGGGGTGTTCATTTGATTTACAGTTATTTTAGCGATAAGAACAAATATTATAATGGGCATAGGATAGAGATTCAGTTGCGCACTCCGCTTCAGCATGCCTGGGCAACAGCAGTGGAAACGGTTGACACCTTTACTAATCAAGTTTTAAAATCAAACCAAGGGACAAAACCTTGGAAGAAATTCTTTAAACTTATGTCCACAGTAATTGCTCTCCATGAAAAAACTAAGCCTGCTCCCGACACCCCAGCGGACATAAGTAAGATAAAAATAATATTATTAAACTATCCTGAACAGATTAAGACGATAAGATCAATTAACCAATCTGGCCATATTCTTCCTCACCTATTGGAGCAAGATAAAGAATCTTACTATTTTCTGTTAATTTTAAATTCGACTCAAAGAACAGCTACCGTAAGAGGTTTTAGCAAGGCGGATAATAAAATCGCAACAGAGCAATATTTACAAGCTGAACGAGATAATGCGAGCCGTCCAAACATAGATGTAGTTCTGGTCTCAACAGAAACAATTAAAATACTTCAAAGCACATATACAAATTATTTTTTAGATATTCGTGAATTTGCCAAAATCTTGGAGAAAACACTGGAAGGGTAGCTATTTATAGGATTAGTCCAATCGAGGGAGCTTTCTCCCATCAAATATTTATCTAATACTCTTAAACGATTAGTTTTGATGCCATGGCCTAATTATACTATTGTTTCATCAGTTTAATACAGACTTGACGAGATAGACGGGACGGAGACGGGACCAGAAAGAATACTTGTTCCTTATAAATTACTATCAGAAAAATCATGATTGGATTTGTGTTGGGTTTTCATATAGCAGGCATATGTCTCATCATCAAAGCCGAGCTTAAACTTTAAGAATTCTTCAATAGAAACGTATCTCGGATATTTCTCTTTTGGCATTTTCACCAAACACAATTTATCATGCATTTGAAACTCTGCTTCAATATAATTCTCGATAAAAGCGTCAAAGAAATGATTTATGGTGTTTACTTCGAGTTTATCCTCCGGGGAATCGGCAATCCGAATTTGGGGCCTTGTTATATGTGCAATAGCATTACGATACTTGTCATTTAAGCTCTTCCCAAGAGTCTTTGGATTAAGTTTTAATCTCAGTATGGCATTCCCTGGCCCACAATATCTCTGATAATACTTGTAAAGTATATCATTCTTATCCTTACAGCTCTTGGCACGCATTTCGAGAATTTTCCAAAAGCAAAAGAATTTATAGAAAGGATTGAAGGAGGATCGCACTTCTCTGTAAATAGACAATGCAACTGACTGGTCTCTTGTTGAGATTTTTGGAATGCATTTATATCGCATATTGCTATACACAGGAACAATAAGACGATCTGCGGCATAAAAACGCCGACTTATCGGGAAGGTTGGTGATGATGACTTTCCAAAACCACACTCTCCACTTTCTATAACAAGGCATTTATTTGTATAGCTTATGCAGGATAAGTATTGATAATATGTTGATAATGCCTTTTCAGTTGATTCGGAATCATTTTTGCTCAGGAAATTTATCCAATCTGTTTCTGTGTTGGTTCCACTATTAAACTGCATCAACATCGAATTATAAGTAAAAACCAGAGGGGGTGACTTAAATTTCACTCGATAGTTCGTATCGAAAGCACAGCAATATAAAGTGAACATACACTTGCCTCCACCATCTTATCCTTATACACCCTGGTCAGATATTTCTTAATTTCTCCAATATCTCCACCATCGCCATCGTATCCTGAGCGCAGTATTTTTCAAGGTCCTTAAGTATCTGCACTTTCTCCTTCTCGCCCACTTTATTAAATATAATATCAAAATATTTCTTCATCGCGTCCCCGCCCTCAGCTATTCCCAGCCCCTCATAAGCATCCTTCCCCGTCAGCGCCGGATAGACGGCCTTTAGGGAAGTGCTTTCCTCCTGCTTCGGATCATAGTAATAGAACTTATCGAACGGCTCTTCCAGGTCGAGCATCCTATCTTTTATATTATTATTGAACCAGTCCTCGTTCTCCGCATCGCCTAAACAGGCCTCTTCGATCCTCCCCCTCTCAAATGCCACATTGTACGCGATTATAGAGCCCTTCCCGCCAAGCAGCTTCTTTAACCGCAAAATTATCTCCGGCCTCGGGTCGGCCTCCCCCGGCGCTATATAGCTAAAATGCTCCGGAGGCGCATCTTTTTCCTTTACAACATGCAGGGAGAACATGAACGGTATCTGCTGGTATGTATGGGTATTTGCGTAAATAGGCACGGCAGGAGCGATCGTCTCAAAATCAAGGAAATATGCCGGGTACTTTACCTTTTTCAGGAACCCTGCGAGCAGCTTTTTCTTCATCACCGGCCGGCCCTGCTTTGTCGCCTCTATCTGCGTCCGCTTCGGGTCCTTTATCTTTGCGGTCAATTCGATATCCCCCATCTTATAGATCTTTTGCTCAAGCATCTCGAACCTTAATCCGTCCCTGTCGTACCTAAGGCGCATAACATTGCCCTTCTCCGGCAGGCCGAATTCCTTTTCGCACTCCCTCTCGAATATACAGCCCTTGCAGTACCGGCCTATCTTAACTTCCGGCGGCGTCTTTTGCGCAAGCATCTTCAATAGGCGGTCGATATTTTCTTCAACATAAGGGATATGCGCTTCTATCCCCGCCCGAATACTTCCGATGATCTCGCTGTCCAGCTCCTCATCCGGCTTTATAAGCTCGCTTATAAGAAGCTTCTTCCCGTCATAGATGTAATTCTTGTTCAGGTGCATCAGGCTCGACTTCCTCAGCTTTATCCCGGCGCCTTTATATACATACTTCTGGAAAGCGACGTCCGCGTAATAATAATTGATGTTCCCGCTAAGGACGGTATGTACTGTTTTTGTGTCGATCGATGTGGATGCTTTGACTTCGTAGAGGTCCCACTCGTCTCTCCCGACCGGAAGAAGGATATCAGCGAGGGCATATCCGCATTTATGGATGAAACCTGCTTCGAAAAGCGGCTTGCGCAGCTTCAATGCCTCCATTGACCTTTCATGCATGACGCCCGGGTCCAGCGCTCTTTCCAGCCTTATTCCGTCAGGGAAAAGCTCCCTTGCTTTCTGCCCCACAAGTTGGCCGTCAGACTTCCTGAGCTTATCGATAGAAGTCTCCGGCGGCAGTTTGGAGGGTTCGTGGACTTTGTCCCACAGGTACTTGGGGCACAGTATACCGTCGATGTAGGAGGTTTTAGTGATGTATTGAGGCATTAACATGTTTGAATTCTACGCTCGCTTTATCCCCAATACAAGCTAAGTAATATTTTCGTGTTATAAGAGGTGCGAGATGTGAGATGAGAGATGCGAGAAGGAGATCAGTTGATCAGTAGATCAGGGCGAGGGTATCGGTTTATCAGTCCTGATATACTTGAACTCGCCCGGGGAGAACCGGGGACAAGGGATAAGGGGGGAACGGGATCAATCGCTTGAACTTACACTACATATCTGATAATATGCTTAATTGTAGTGTAAGGAGGGGTGAAAATGATGGTTTTAAAGGGCGTTTTAAAGGAAAGCCGTGATTATTATCGGCAGATTGAGAGCGAGATAAATGGCCGTCTTCGTCGCCTGCCAAAAGGCAGCATTAAAAGACGCCGTATTAACAGGAATTTCTATTATTATCTCCAGTCAAGGAAAGGGCCTAAAGTTGTGCATAAATACCTGGGAAAGCAAGATCCTAAAGAGCTGCAAAAACAGCTTAAAGAAAGACGCCAGCTTGAAAATGAACTTAAGAAAATACATGAATCCCTCCATTTATTGAACAAGATGAAGAAGCATAAAAGGAACAAATGATCAACCTGATCAATAAGATATTGAAGGTTTTTGATGATAACCATCTGTGGAATGATGGGGTGGAACTTATTGGGAGCTGGTGCTTTCTGCTTTACCAGAAGCATTTTGACGTTAAAAAATATCCTTTCCGAACCATGGATATTGATTTTTTAATCCCTTATCCTTTTAAAACAACAAAGAAAATCGATCTGGCAGGACTTCTTGAAGAGCTGGGGTTTAAGGTCTCGTTTAATTCGGACGGTTCAATTTTCCTGTGGAATTCAGAATTAAAGATAGAATTTATTACCGCCCAAAAAGGACGCGAACAGGAAAAAGCAATAGAGATCAAGGGCCTTTCTTTAAAGGCTATTCCTTTGAGATATACGGATATTTTACTTGAAAATCCTGTTAAGGTAATTGAGGATGGCATCACGGTCTTGATCCCTAATCCCGCGGCTTTTGCGCTTCATAAACTCTTGATATCCGAAAAGCGTAAAAATAACGAGAAGAGGTCCAAGGATATCGAACAGGCTTTGTTTGTTCTTGAGGCGATCAAATTGAATGATGCTCTAAAGATATATCGGGCTTTCCCGAAGCCCTGGAAGAAAAGCATATTGAAAACCCTGGAAAAGAGCGAAAAACAATTTTTCCTGCATAAGCATATAATTCAAAAGGTATTATCTACACTACAATCCTCATAATAAGTAATTATGTAGTGTAAACTCTAACTTGGGGACTCTTTCCTCTTGTCCCTTGTCCCCATCCTCTCAAAGCCATTTAATGCGATTTGATATATAATCCTTCCTGAGAACATATGAAGCACGAACAGATCGACCTCAATGACCCCTATTTCAATTCCCAGCTTATAACCTACATCGGCAATAAGAGGCGCCTCCTCCCCTTCCTGAACCGGGGCTTTCAATATGTAAAGGAAAGGCTCGGCAGGAGCAACCTGAACATCCTGGATGGCTTCTCCGGCAGCGGTGCGGCCGCGCGGCTCCTCAAGTGCTATGCCAAAAACCTCTATGTCAACGACCTGGAGAACTACTGCTTCACCATCAATAAGTGCTTCCTTGCCAACAGGTCAGATGTCGATACTGATAAGGTCGAAGAATATATTGGTCGGCTCAATGAACACAAGCTTTCGAGGAGCAAGCCCGGGTTTATCGAGCTCAACTATGCCCCGAAGGACGACGACCGCATCCGCCCCGGCGAGCGCGTATTTTACACGAACCGCAACGCGAAGATAATCGACAATATAAGGCGCCTGATCGACGCCAAAGTTCCCGATAAATACAAGGCCTTCTGCCTTGCTCCTCTATTGGTTGCGGCATCGGTCCATACAAATACATCCGGCGTGTTCAAGGGATTCCACAAAAAGCGGGGCGTGGGCCACTTCGGGGGAAGCGGCGAGAACGCCCTCTCGCGTATAAAAAGCGAGATAACGCTCAAGGCCCCCATTCTTTCCGAAAGCGAATGTGATGTCAGGATTTACAAGGAAGACATCAATAAGCTTGTGAAGAGCCCTAAATTACCTGAGTTGGACATGGCTTATTTCGACCCGCCCTATAACCAGCATCCTTACGGGTCTAATTACTTCATGTTGAATCTTATCAATGATTATAAGAAGTTCGATATCCAGGGGGGCGTCAGCGGGATAGCGAAGGATTGGAACAGGTCCGCGTATAATAAGAGAAAAGCGGCCCTTGATGCTCTCGATGATCTGTTGGAAAACACCGAAGCGAAGTACATATTGATGTCCTATAACAATGAGGGATTGATACCTATCGACCGCCTCAGGCCCATGCTAAAAAGCCACGGCAAGCTTCATCTTATGGTGAAGGACTACAACACATACCGCGGTTCGAGGAATCTCCGGAATAGGAGCATTAAAGTTAAGGAACATCTATGGATAATGGAAAAGAGGGGTTAGAGGAGCTAGGTGAAGGGAAAAGAGGTATTAGAGGAGCTAGATGTAAAAGAGGAGAAAGAGGTTGGAAAGGTTGGAGATGTTGAAAAGATAAATAGTTACTTATTCTTATTGCCCCTCTCTTCTCTCACTTCTCACGCTTCTTCTACTTCTAGCTCCTCTAGCTCTTCTTGTTTTTCATCTCCCTCTCATCTCTGGTCTCCGATCTCTGATCTCTTGCATTTGGTTTGCTTGTATAGTAATATTACTATATGGGCTATCCTACAAAGATGCAGGCGATAAAGAGAGGCAAAAGCTTCCAGTGGTTCATTAATTTCCCCGCGGCTATAGCAGCAGCAATGGACTTCGAGAAATCGGAAATTGTTGAGTGGGAGATTATTGATAAGAACACGCTGAGGTTGAAAAGAAAAGTTTCGAAAAGCATTTTAAGAAACTTATTGGGAGATCGGGGTATCAGGTGATCAGGGCGTGGTTATCAGGGAATCGGGACATCAGGATTTGTTTTGCTTTTTCTGATCTTCTGATATCCTGATCTCCTCGCCCCGACTGCCTGATTCCCTGATATCCTAAACCGTCACACCTTGATCGTTGAAGCAGCTTTGATCGTATTCTTTAACAACATCGCTATCGTCATCGGCCCCACGCCACCCGGAACCGGAGTGATGAACCCGGCAACATCTTTTGCTTTTTCGAAATCAACGTCGCCTGACAATCCGGTCGGAGTTCTTACAGTTCCGACATCGATGACAACGGCGCCCGGTTTGATCATGTCGGCGGTGATCATTTTTGGCTTGCCTGTCGCCGCTATTAATATATCTGCCTGCCTTGTCACAAATCCCAGGTCGACAGTTCGCGAATGGCATTGAGTCACCGTCGCGTGTTCCCTAAGCAACAATATTGCTGCCGGTTTCCCGACAAGGTTGCTTCTCCCGACGACAACGGCATGCTTCCCTTTTATCTCGATGCCTGTCGAATGTATCAGGTCCATGACGCCCTGCGGCGTGCATGGGATCAACGGGTCGCCCTCCCCTTTTATAAGAAGTCCCATATTGCTGATGCTGAGCCCGTCGACATCCTTTGACGGCAATATCGAGTTGATGACGTTCTCTTCGACTATGTGATCCGGCATCGGCAGCTGGACCAGTATCCCGTGGACTGTTTTGTCCTTGTTGAGTTTATCGACAAGCTTCATCAGGTCTGATTCTTTGGTGTTCGCCGGAAGTTTATGGACATCTGATATTATGCCTACTTCGGCGCAGGCCTTTTCTTTGTTCGAAACATAGATATGGGATGCGGGATCGTCGCCCACAAGCACTACCGATAACTTGGGGTTAATGCCCTTTGACTTGAGGGCTAAAACCTCTTTTTTAAGGGTTTCCCGTATCTCTTTAGCTCTCGCTTTACCGTCTATTATCTTTGACATTGGTTATCCACACCTCTTATCCACCTGTGCATATGTACAAATACCGTCCTTTTTGACCCAAAATGTTTCACGTGAAACATTTAAGCTGCCCCTACAGTTTTTCACGTGCCTGCCCGCCTCTGGCGGGAAACATTGGCGTAGGAGGATGAAACATTGTCTATTTTCCGACACAGAACTCCTCGAATATCCTGTCGATGACCTCGTCGCTTACCACCTCTCCGGTGACTTCCCCCAGGGCCGCTATCGCCCCCTTCAGGTCTATCGACACAAAATCCGCCTGCATCTTCTTCTCCGCCGACTCGATCGCCTTTTGGATGCATTCCCTTGCCCTCATAAGGGCTTCCTTCTGCCTTAAGTTTACCATTACTTCGGTATTCTCCGCCACTACTTTGTTGGATATTACAGAGTCGAATATTGCTTTCTCAAGGTCCCCTACCCCGTCGCCCATTAATGCGGATACTTCGACTGCCCGGATGGTACCCGTTTTTGATGTTATTTCCTTTGGTTTTAGTTTGTGCGCCAGGTCTGCCTTGTTAAGGACTACTATCCGCCTGCTGTCCGTTGTCCTGTATATCAGTTCGATGTCCTCCGAAGTCAACGGCTGGGAGATATCAAAAAGCAGCAGGACTATGTCGGCCTGTTCGATGGCCTTGATCGCCCTATCAATGCCCATTTTCTCGGTCTTGCTCTCGGAATGCCTTATTCCGGCGGTATCAAGGACCCTGGCTGGAATACCCTTTATATTGATGGTCTCCTCGATAATGTCCCTTGTTGTACCCGGCTCGTCGGTCACTATTGCCCTGTCTTCCCTTACCAGGGCGTTGAGGAGGCTGGACTTCCCCACGTTCGGCTTCCCAACAATGGCTATCGATATCCCTTCTCTGTATATCTTTCCCATGTGGGCGGTATCTATAAGCTTATTAACGGTATTTAAAGCCCCCTCCAGGGTCCTTTTTGCCTTCTTGGTGTCCATGTCGGGGATCTCATCCGGGAAGTCTATTGAGGCATCTATTTCGGCTAATAGGAGCATGAGGGAGTCCCTGGCTTCCTTTATCCTTGATGACAGCGACCCCTTTAATTGTGAGGCAGCAACTAATGACCCTTCCTTTGTCTTTGCCCTGATTAGCTCTATGACCGCTTCCGCCTGGGCCAGGTCCAGCTTCCCGTTCAGGAAAGCCCTCTTTGTGAACTCTCCCCTCCCGGCAAGGCGCGCTCCCGTCTTTATGGCCAGTTCCAGGACGGACTTAAGTACAAATCCCCCTCCATGGCAGCTTATTTCAATTACATCCTCCCCTGTATAGCTCCTTGGGTTGGCCATGTATGAGACCATTACTTCGTCTATCTCCTTGGAGTTATCCGTTATCCAGCCGTGATGTATTCGATGGCTTACGAGGTCTTCATTTGAGTTTGTTTTGAATATTGCCCTTATGATCCTGAGGGAATCCGGGCCGCTTATCCTTACTACCCCTATCCCGCCTTCTCCCCCCATGGGTGTGGCGATGGCGGCTATCGTATCGATAAGCATCTGGGTCTCCTTGGCCTACGCTTTTGGCTCTGAGCCCTTAAGCGTTATTACCAGCTGCCTTCCCTGTCCTTCTCCCCTGCTAAATGAGGCCAGATTTGGGAATTTTTCCTCAATGTACAGGTGGATAATACGCCTGTCGGCTGCGGACATTGGCGGCATAGGTCTTTCATTGCCTGTCTTTTCGACTTCCTTGGCTACCGCGTCTGCATCCTGGGTCACCATTTTCTGCCTTTTCTCCCTGTAACCCTCGGCATCAACAAGAACCCTTACCCTTTTGGCGTGCTTTCTGCTTAATATGATGGTGGCCAGGTACTGTAGCGAATCTATGGAGGACCCTGCCCTTCCTATTATCCTTCCCATGTCCTCGCCTTTGATATCAAGGCTGACGGTATCCTCTTCCTCCGATTTGACCGATACCAGCGTCAGGAACCCCATCTTGTCCAGGATCTCCTGTACAAGGGCCTTTGCCTGCTCGCCAAGAGCCGTCTTGGATGAAACCTCGACCTCCGCCTCTTTCCCCCCGAATACCCCCAGAACGCCCCCCTCCGCCTCGCTTAATACCTTTACGTCGACTTCTTCCCTTGTCTTGCCTAATACCTGCAATGCCATTGTAATGGCTTCTTCTACCGTCTTCCCTTTCATTTTAACGCTTCCTGCCATATTTAACCCTCCTTGATGACTTTGTCACACTGAGCCAATTTGTGTCACTCTGAGTGTAGCGAAGAGTCTCTTAAAGGCAGATTCTTCACTTCGTTCAGAATGACCCGAAACGGAGTTCACCCTGAGTGAAACGAAGGGTTCAGGGTGACGCAATAGCGTCATTTCCTTAAGATATACAATTGCTGAGCCACTGTCAGCAGGTTTTGAACTACCCAGTAGAGCTGGACCCCTGCCGGGAATGAAACGCTTATGAACGCTATGAATGCCGGCATGAAGTAAAGCATGCTCTTTTGCTGCTTTGCCGCTCCAGGCATCGTCAATGATGACCAATATGTTGAAAGGGCGATCAGAACGACCAGTATATACGTGGGATCAGGCAGCGCCAGGTTCTGGATCCACAGTATTTGAGCTTTTGTTCCTGCCGCCCCCAGGACAAGAGCGAACTCCTTGCTTGTAAGGGCGAAAAACAGGGCTAAAAAGACGGGGATTTGAAGGAGCATCGGCAGGCAGCCCCCGAGCGGGTTCACGCCCTCGTTCTTATATAGCACCATGGTTTCCTTCTGAAGCTTATCAGGCTGGTCCTTTAGTTTCTTCTGTAGGGCTTCAATTTTAGGTTGAAGCTTCTGCATTGCTTCCATTTGCTTGGTTGATTGGAGGGTCAGGGGATAAAGCGCCACTTTTGCCGCTACCGTGAGGAGGATTATGGCAAATCCCCAGTTCCCGCTTAAGGCGAAAAAGAATTTCAGGGCTTCCATCATCCATAGCGACAAAGTGTGTATTATGTTCATAATTGTTTCACGTGAAACATTTTCTTACTTAACAGGATCAAAGCCCCCCTTAAAGAACTGGTTGCATCTTAAAACGCGCAAGACGGCAATTCCAAGGCCCTTTAAGGGGCCGTATTTCTCGATCGCACCCGCCGAATAGTCCGAACAGCTAGGGTGGTACCTGCAGGAGCATCCCAATAGGGGAGAGACCAGCTTTTTATATGCCGAAATGGCGGTTAATATCGTTCTTTTTAACAAACCCCAACTCCAAGTCCTGCTTTGTGAATGATGCTGTTTAATTCCGTTAGCATTTCCTGCGTTTTTGCTTTTTTGGCCTTTTCCCTCGGCATTACCACGAGATCCATGCCGGATAACTCTTTCGCAATTGTTCTGAACGCCCCGCGGATGATCCTTTTGATCCTGTTCCGGGCTACCGCGCCGCCGTACTTGTGGCTGACTATGATGCCGAGCTTCGCCGGCCCTGATGCCTTTGCGAGCACCGCGGTCAGCAGCTCACCGTGATACCTTTTCCCTTTATCAAAAACCCTGTCGAATCCCTGTTTGTTTTTTATACTTTCAGGCCGCATTTACGGCACCAATCTTTTTCTTCCCTTGCGCATCCTTCTTTGCAGTGTCCTCTTCAACCTGGACCTGTAACCGTGGCCTCTGTTCTTTCTTATGTTGCTCGGTTGAAATGTTCTTTTCGTCATTCGTTATTCCTCCAATCAAACGTTTTGCGATTATATTGCATGTAATAAAAAAAGTCAACGCTCAAAGATGAGATGCGAAGTGCGAGATGCGATAAAATACAAGAATGTGGGGTGGGGGAGGAGAATTTCGTTTTTCTCATCTCCCACCTCTCGTCTCGCATCTCCTGTCTCCCATCTCCCGTCTCGCATCTCCCATCTCGATTTTCCCCATTGCTTTTATCCACAGGTTCTGATAAAATCGTTATCGACAAGGCGGATTGATCTAGTGTCTTCACTTTTTTGATGAGTGTGCACTTAAAATACTTATCCACAAAATTTTCTTTCTGTGGACAACTCGTCGGTGGCCTTGTTTTTGTTGTTGCATCAACAAATATTCGATGGTTTTCTGGCTGGGTGATGATTGCTTTGTGTATAAGTTGTGGAAAGGATGATTTCCGGGCCTATGGATCTTAACACTTTATGGAATGACCTTCTTCTGTCGGTCGGAAAAAGCGTGAGCAAGCCAATATACGGCGCGCTTCTTTCGTCGGCAAAGCCTCTTTCGTTCGTTGATGGCAAGGTAACCGTTGCTGTCCCGAATGAGGTTTTAAGGGATTGGCTTTCTGAAAGCGCGTCAAAGTCCATACAAACCATCCTGAGCAAAAGCGGCGTCTCCGAAGTTTCTTTTGTTGTCGGGCCAAAGGAGTTGTTCGTAACTCCGCCCCTTGAGAACTCCGGCTACCAGATAGCGCTTCCCCCCGTCCCCCCCGTTAACACCGGAAATATTTATCTTAATCCTAAATATACTTTCGATACTTTCGTCGTCGGCCACGGAAACAGGTTCGCGCACGCGGCTTCTCTTGCCGTTGCAGAAGCCCCGGCAAAAGCATACAATCCTCTTTTCATATACGGGGGCGTGGGGCTAGGCAAGACGCACTTAATGCAGGCCGTCGCACACTTTGTTTACAGGAACACCCGCGCGGCGAAGGTCATCTACGTCACGTCTGAAAAATTCACGAACGACCTCATCAATTCCATTTCAAGCAACTCCATGGAGTCGTTCCGCAATAAATACAGGTCTGCCGATCTTCTGATGATCGACGACATCCAGTTCCTTGCAGGCAAGGACAGGACGAAAGAGGAGTTCTTTCACACGTTCAACACCCTTCACGAGGCGAGCAAGCAGATCGTCATCTCCAGCGACCGCCCTCCCAAAGAGATCCCGACCCTTGAAGAGCGGCTCTGGTCGCGCTTCGAGTGGGGGTTGATCGCCGACATCCAGCCGCCGGACCTTGAAACAAGGATCGCCATCCTTAAAAAGAAGTCCGAGACGGAAGAGCTCGCCCTTCCCCAGGAGGTCTTGACGCTTATCGCCACAAAGATGGTCTCAAACATTAGGGAGCTCGAGGGCGCCCTGATTAAAGTCATCGCTTATTCATCCCTTACCAGCGAAGCTATCACCCTGTCCCTGGCGGAAAGCATCCTGAAAGACATAATGGCTCCGTCGAAGGACCGCTCTAATGTGGACATTGCCCTCATTAAAAAGGTCACCGCGGAATATTACAGCTTAAAAATCGACGATATGACGTCAAAAACCAGGACAAGGGAAATCGCCACCGCAAGGCAGGTGGCCATGTACCTGGCAAGGACGCTGACAAATTCTTCGCTGCCCAAGATCGGGGATGAATTCGGCGGCAGAGACCACACTACCGTCATGCACGCCAATGACAAGATAACCGAAGAGCTTAAGTCCAACCCGGAAATAGAGGAGGCCGTCAAGGCCATATCGCAGAACATTAAAAGGTATCTTCCCGGCGGCGGATGATCTGTTGACAACCTGTTGAAAGCTTGATCGATCTGGCTTCGAATGTTTTCAACAAAGATTTTAACAGACAACTGGGGAGAAATTTGGTAAAATTCTAACTGTTGGGCGGGGGTTTTAAGTCCTTTTCAACATGTTAGAGCCCTCTATTACTACTGTATTTATACATATATAATACAGTAACACTAGTAAGGTATTAGATGTGTGTGTGGAAAAGAAACGGGGGAGTAAAAAATGGAATTTAAATGTGATAGGGAAAGTCTTTACCAGGGGGTCCAGTGCGTTGAAAGGATAGTGTCCACAAGAAGCACCTTGCCGATAATAGGCAACATACTTCTGGAAGCAAGTAAGACAAAATTGAAAATATCCGCGAATAACCTGGAAATAGGAATGGAAGTATTCGTAAAAGCGAACATAGAGGAGGAGGGCGCGGTCCTTGTGCCTGCAAAAATATTCTCAGGCATAGTGTCAAAACTGCCCGATTCGGAGATAATAGTGAAAACGCTCGAAAAAGGAATAGTCAAGATCTCATACAAACAGTCCAATTTCAACATTAATGGGCTGTCGCCGGACGAATTCCCCATGCTCCCGAAGGTAAAAGAGGGGAAGAATATTTCGATAAATGCGAAACTGTTCTCCGAAATGATAGACCAGTCCGTATTTTCAGTTTCAATGAGCGAAGACAAGTATGTTTTAAGCGGAGTGCTGATGGAATTCGGAAAATCACAGGTATCGGGCGACGCGTCGAACATGAGGATGGTATCCACCGACGGATACAGGCTCTCAAAAAGAGCGAGCAAGATCCAAGCGGCCCCCGCATTTGAATCATGCGTGATCGTTCCGGCAAAGGCGCTGTCAGAGGTAGGCAGGGTGATACAGGCAGACCCGTCAGGAGAAGTTGAAATAACGCTGGGCGGGGACCACATAGCGTTCAAGTATAAAGACACGCTTATAGTGTCAAGGATCATACAAGGGCAATTCCCGGATTACAGGCAGGTAATACCAAAAGGGAGCGAAACAAAGATAAGCATGAACAACAAGACGCTGCTTTCCGCCGTAGAGAGGGCTGCGGTTATCGCGTCGAGCAGTGCGAACATAATAAAGCTGGAAGTGAAGGCCGGGAAGCTGCACGTTATCGCAAGCGCCCCGGACGTGGGCAATGTTAACGAGGCCATAGAAGCGGAGATAAAAGGCGGGGAAAGAGCCCTGGTGGCGTTCAACGTGAGATTGATAATAGACGCGCTTAAAGTAATAAAGGAAGAAAAGATAGTGCTGGAGCTTTCCGGCCCCCTAAGCCCCGGGCTGATGAGGCCGGTAGGCGGGGATGATTATACTTACATAATCATGCCGATAAGGGTGGCGGAGACGTCGGCATAGAGAGAATGCGAATAAAGAAACTAAAACTCAATAATTTCAGGAATTTCGCAGAAGGCGAATTGTCCATAGGGGACGGGACAACGGTCCTTTACGGAGGGGTAGGGGAAGGAAAAACAAACATAATAGAAGCCATCTTCCTTCTTTCTGTGGGCAGGTCGTACAGGACATCGGAAACACAACAGGTCATAAGCTGGGGCAAGAGCGAGGCGGTGGTTTGGGGCGAAGGGGCCGACGCAGCAGGCGGCACCTCGGTCGCCGTAAAGGTGACAAAGAACGGCAAGAAGATAGAGCTTAACGGAGAGAACAACAAGAAATCGATCGATCTTATAGGAGGCTTAAGGTCCGTCCTTTTCCACTCCGAGGACATAGCCATTGTCGGGGGCGCGCCCCAGGAAAGGCGCAGGTATCTGGACCTGGCAATATCACAATCAAGCAAGAACTACGCTTACAACCTGCGGGATTATTATAAGATATTGAAGCAAAGGAACAACGCGCTCTTGAAATACGCGAATTCGGACATAACAGCATGGGACGAACAGCTTTCTAAAGTCGGGGCGTGGATAACCCAGGTCAGGGGGAACGTGATCAAAGAAATTGCCGGGACAGCAGACCAGATCATAAAATCGCTGGCAGGAGAGACCCAGAAGCTGGAAATAAAGTATGCCCCATCAGGCGAAGACGACCCGGAAAGGTTCAAAGGCAGGCTCTCAAGGGCCCTGAACAACGACATGGCAAGAGGAATGACGACAATAGGCCCGCACAGGGACGACTTTAAGATCCTTCTTTCCGGGATGGATGCGAGGTATTACGCATCATCGGGAGAGAAAAAGACGATAGTAATGGCACTTAAGCTCGCGGAGGTGGAATTCATAAGGGCTGTGACCGGGGAAAAGCCGATGCTGCTGCTAGACGACGTATTCTCAACACTGGACACAAAGAGAAGCAAGTCGCTTATAAGCGTTACGGGAGACGGGTCTCAGTGCGTGGTTACGCTGACCGACCTTAATTTGATAAGGAACGAATTCAAGTCGGGCGCGAACTTGTACGAGATACAAGAAGGAAGAGTAAAGCAGGCATTATAATGATAGTTCAGATCAAGGACATACTGGGCAAAATAATTGACGGAAACGCTGAAATGCCAAGGGTTTCGTGGGAATTCAAGATATCGAACGCGTGGGGAAAAGTGAATCCGGCGAATGTAAAAGAGAACGCATCTCCGGACAAGCTGGTGGGGGGGATACTTTACGTGAACGCAAAGAACTCCACCTGGGCACAGCAGATAAATATATTAAAGTCCGACATAATTCTTAAGCTTAACGCTTTTTTAGGGGAGAGCGTGATAAAGGATATAAGGCTTAAAACGGGATTCAAGGCCGAAGCGGCCGTCAAGGCAAAGGAAATGCCGAAAAAGGTGTGCGGCGGCTGCGGCGTCGAATATTTCGGGGGTGACGGCATGTGTCCGTCGTGCTCAAGGAAGACCGGGCAGGAGAAAGAAGTAAGGCTTATCAAGCTGGTCCAGGAAAATCCAAGGATAAACCTGGAGGAGGCAAGGAGATTCATTCCGAACGCATCCGAGATAGAGTTGCACAGGACCAAAAGGGATGTCCTGGCAAGAAAAGCGGACAAGGAATACAGGGCCAGGAGGAAACATGGCAGGTAAAAAACCGACCAAACAAAACACGCACAAGTCGAGCGCTTCGGACTACGACGCATCCAAGATAAAGATCCTCGGGGGCATCGAAGCCGTAAGGAAAAGGCCGAGCATGTATATCGGCTCAACGGGCAAGCCGGGACTACACCACCTGGTCTACGAGGTGGTGGACAACAGTATCGATGAAGCACTTGCGGGATACTGCAATACGATAAGCGTGACTATCCGCAAGGATAATTCGGTAACAGTTGAAGACAACGGTCGAGGCATTCCCATAGATATGCACAAGGAAGCAAAAAAACCAGCCGCAGAGGTGGTCTTGACAACTCTGCACGCCGGTGGAAAATTCGGCACCGGGTCCTACAAGGTCTCGGGCGGATTGCACGGCGTCGGAGTTTCTGTAGTAAACGCGCTTTCAGAGTGGATGGAGGTAGAGATAAGGCGCGACAACAAGATCTATACTCAGCGGTTCGAAAGAGGGAAGGCAAAGACGCCAAAAGTAATAACCGCGAAAACCCCGGCGGGGCAAACAGGCACCATGGTCACATTCAAGGCCGACAAGGAGATATTTGATGACGTTGATTATGATTACGCCACCATAAAGCACAGGCTGCAGGAAGTGGCTTACCTGAACAAGGGGACAAAGATAATCCTTAAGGACGAGAGGGATAAAAAGGAAGAAACGTTCAAGTATGATGGCGGGATAGTATCTTATGTGGAACACCTCAACAAGGGAAAGGCCGCGCTTTATGCCCCCCCCATCTACATGTCGCAGGAAAAAGAAGGCTTGTTCGTCGAAATAGCAATGCAGCACTGCAAGGAATATTACGACGAGAACATCTTCTCTTTCGTGAACTGCATAAACACAAAAGAGGGCGGGACCCACATGGTCGGATTTAAGACCGCCCTTACAAGGTCCCTTAATAATTACGCGAGGAAGAATGAGATCCTCAAGGCAGAAGAGTCTCTCTCCGGCGATGACGTGCGCGAGGGGCTTACCGCGGTACTTAACCTAAGGATCTCGGACCCCCAATTCGAAGGCCAGACAAAAACAAAACTGGGGAACAGCGAGGTTAAAGGCATAGTTGATTCAATAGTAGACACCGAAATGGAAAGGTACCTGGACAAGAACCCGTCGATAGCAAGGGCGACAATAGAAAAATCGCTCATCGCTTACAGGGTAAGGGCGGCCGCGCGAAAGGCGCAGGAGATAGAAAGAAAGAAATCGGCCTTGGACACCGCCACCCTCCCGGGAAAACTGGCCGACTGCAGCGAAAGGGACCCGGCAAAAAGCGAACTATTCATAGTGGAGGGCGATTCGGCGGGAGGATCCGCAAAACAGGGAAGGAACAGGGAGTTCCAGGCGATACTCCCGCTAAAGGGAAAAATCCTTAACGTCGAAAAAGCCCGGCTCGACAAGATCCTAACGAATGAAGAAATAAGGACAATGATAACGGCGATAGGGCCGGGTGTTATATCCGGGATGAAGGGGGACGGGGACGGCGGAGGAAAGGACGAAGAACTTTCTGCGGAAGAGATAGCGAAAAAGCTGAGGTACCACAAGATAATAATAATGACCGACGCTGACGTTGACGGTGCGCACATAAGGACCCTGCTTTTGACATTTTTTTTCAGGTACGCGAGGGATATAATCGAGAACGGGAATGTATATATCGCCCAGCCGCCGCTTTACCTGGTCAGCAAAGGGAAGGCACAGCACTGGATATACAACGAAGCAGAGCTCGAAAAAACCCTCAAACAGATCGGCAGGGATGGAATACATATCCAGAGGTACAAAGGTCTCGGAGAAATGAACCCGACACAACTCTGGGAAACAACAATGGACCCGGAAAGAAGGACGCTGTTAAAGATAGAGATAGAGGATGCGGAGGAAGCGGATGACACATTCAAGGTCCTGATGGGAAGCGAAGTCGAGCCGAGGCGTGATTTCATAGTTGAATACGCAAAGAAAGTGAGATGGCTTGACATATAGGCCGGTCAGGGGATCAGGATATCAAAGGATCAGGAAAGGAATATAAGTGACAGACCCGGAACAGGAAGAATTGAAATTTAAAAGGAAGAAGAAGGAAATGCCCAAAAAGGAAAAGAAAAGCAAAAAATCAGCTGCCCATAAAGCTCCGGCAGGAAAGCCGGAGAAGCCCGAAAAGCCCGCGGTGCCGCCGGTAAAAGGGCCAAAAGTCGTTCCCGCAATAATCGAGAACGAAATGAAGGCCTCTTACATCGATTATGCTATGAGCGTTATCGTCGGCAGGGCGCTGCCGGACATAAGGGACGGATTAAAGCCGGTCCACAGAAGAATACTCTATGCGATGGACGAACTGGGGCTGCGACCCGGAAAGCCCCACAAGAAATCCGCCAGGATAGTCGGAGAGGTCCTTGGCAAATACCACCCTCACGGCGACATTGCGGTTTACGATTCAATGGTCAGGATGGCGCAGGACTTCTCATTAAGATACCTTCTTATTGACGGGCAGGGAAACTTCGGCTCGGTAGACGGCGATTCTCCCGCCGCAATGAGATATACGGAGGCGCGACTTGCGCATCCGGCGGCAGAAATGCTCGCAGACATAGAAAAAGAAACGGTCAATTTTGTTCCCAACTTTGACGAGTCGCTTAAAGAACCGTCAGTCCTGCCGTCAAAGCTCCCCAACTTAATGATCAACGGCTCCTCCGGCATAGCAGTAGGAATGGCAACCAACATACCTCCGCATAACCTTGCGGAAGTCGTGGACGGGACCATAGCTTACATCGACAATCCGGAGATAAGCATAAAAGAGCTGAACGGGCTGATAAAAGGCCCGGACTTCCCGACGGGCGGAATAATCTGCGGACATTCCGGCATCACGGACGCCTACTCAACAGGAAGGGGGCTTCTGACCGTAAGGGCCCGGACGGAAGCGGAAGAGACCAGGACGGGCAAAGAAGTCATTATCCTTAAAGAGCTCCCTTACATGGTGAACAAGGCCAAGCTCGTAGAAAAAATAGCGGACTGCGTGAAGGAAAAACAGATAATAGGCATAACAGATCTAAGGGACGAGTCCGATCGCGAAGGAATGAGAGTGTACATTGAGCTAAAGCACGGAGCGAACAAGGACGTTGTGCTTAACCAGCTTTTCAAACACACAGACATGCAGACAACTTTTGGGGTTAACCTTCTTGCGCTTGTGGGGGGCGAACCCAAGGTCCTTACCATAAAGGACATGCTGGTCGAATATGTAAAGCACAGGGAAGAGATAGTAACAAGAAGGACCAAATATGACCTTAAGATAGCGGAAGAGCAGGCCCACATACTTGAGGGTTTGAGGATAGCCCTTAAGAACTTGGATGCCGTAATAGCGCTTATCAAGAGGGCAAAAACGGTTGACGAGGCCCGCGAAGGCCTGATGACGAGGTTCAAGCTGACAAAGATACAGGCCCAGGCAATTCTCGATATGAAACTCCAGAGGCTGACCGGGCTTGAAAGAGAAAAGATAGAGGAAGAATACCAGAAACTGAAGAAGTTGATCGCGGAACTAAAGGAACTTCTTGCGAGCAGGAAAAAGATACGGGGGATCATTAAAAGGGAACTTCTCGAGATGAAGGAGAAATATGGCGACGCGAGGCGAACAACTCTGGCTGCCGCCGCCGAAGAGATAGAAGAGGAAGCACTCGTCCCTGACATTGAAGTAGCGATACTGATAACCAGGGACGGCTATATAAAGAGGATGCCTGTTTCCGCGTTCAGGGCCCAGTTAAGGGGAGGGAAGGGCGTTACCGGCATGGCGACAAGGGAAGAAGATGAGATAGACAAAATAATAGTTGCATCAACGCTTAACTACCTTCTCTTCTTCACCAACAAGGGCAAGGTTTACAAAACGAGAGTTTATGAAATCCCTGAAGCAAGCCGCGCCGCAAAAGGGCAGTCCATAGAGAACTTCCTTGAAGTGGGGAAAGAAGAGCACGTTACCGTGGCAATACCCGTAAAAACATTTGAAAAGAACAAATATCTTGTAATGGCAACGAAGGATGGGAAGGTAAAGAAAACCTCCCTTGATGATTTCGAGAACATCAGAAGGACGGGCATAATAGCGATAGGATTGAAGGATGGCGACGAGCTCGGATGGGTTAAAGAGACGGACGGGAAACAGGAAGTTATACTTTCAACAAAGAACGGCCTGCTGATCCGTTTTAAGGAAAAGGACGTAAGGCCCATGGGAAGGACGGCGGCCGGCGTAAAAGGCATAACACTGAGGAAGGGCGACAGCGTTGTTTCCATGGATATCGTTATTGAAAAACTGGACCTCCTTGAAGTGAGCAAGGGCGGCTACGGCAAGAGGATGAAAATAAAGGAATTCAGGGTCCAGAGGCGCGGAGGCAGGGGATTAACGGCAATGAAGGTGAGGAAGGGCGACGAGGTCGCCAGGGCCCGACTTATAGAAGAGGATGACGAACTGTTATTCGTCTCCGCGAAGGGCACGATAAGCAGGCAAACGGCGAAGGGCATATCGACGCAGGGGCGCTACGCCATGGGAGTAAGGATACAGCGGCTCGACAAGGATGATTATGTCGTGGACGTTGCAAGAGTTGTAAAGAGCGAGGAGAAACTGGAATGAAGAACATTAAATTGATATTTTTTGTGATCTTGCTGGCCGGCCTTTGCGGCTGCTCGGTACCTAACAAGGGCGTTAAGGTGTATTATTTCCAGGCGGGCAAGCTTGTAGCTGTCGAAAGAGAGCTTCCGACGATAGAAAATCCGGTCGTCGTAGCCATAGACCAGCTTCTCCGCGGACCGAACGAACAGGAAGCTGCGAACGGAGTCACGACAAAAATACCGGCAGGCACCCGCTCAAGAAATGTGGACGTCGAGGGGCACACGGCAATAGTCGACCTAAACAGCACGCTCCTTGAATACCAGGGAGGCAGCGATGAGGCAAAAGGGATAGTTGCGCAGATAGTTTACACCGCGACAAGCGTAAGGGGAATAAAGGAAGTAATGCTCAAGCTGCAGGGAAGCGACCAGTTCATCCTAGGACCGGGCTACGCGATAGACCACCCGCTAACCAGGGATGAAATCAAAGATTAAATACTGGATACCGGCCATATTATACATGGCCTTCTTGTTTTACCTTTCATCAAGGCCGGCGCCGGAAGAACTTAAGTGGATCCCGACAATAGCGGAACTAAAGCTCGTTCACATTATCGAATACGGCATCCTATATTTTCTCGTATGGTATGCGGTCATAAAGACCACTTCATATAATAAACTCGAAGCATTTACCCTTGCTTTAATGGTCACGATATTATACGGCTTAACTGACGAATTCCATCAGATATTCGTGGTAGGCAGGACGGCAAGGCTCGAAGATGTTGCAGCGGACGTGGTAGGGTGCATATTGACTCAAGCAGGGATCTCAATTTCAAATAATTACAGACACTAATCTATCGATATCTTCTTTCTTGACCATTTCTGTTACCGCTATAAGCATGTGGCCCTTTAATTCCGGGTAGAACCTGCCAAGGTCAAGTCCGCCGATGATCTTGTTCTCAAGCAGCTTCTGGTTTATTTGATCGATCGGCTTTACCGTCCTGATCACAAATTCCTTGAAAGATGGCGACCCGAAAATAACAAGCTTTGATAATTTTTTCTTTGCATAATTAGCTTTCTGCAAACATTGACCCGCCACTTCTCTTAAACCCGACTTGCCCATTGTAGCCAAATAAACAGTTGCCGCCAGTGCGCAAAGGGCTTCGTTCGAACAGATATTCGAAAAAGCCTTTCCCCTTCTTATATGCTGCTCCCTTGCCTGCAGCGTAAGGACATATCCTCGCCTGCCTTTTGCATCCACGGTCTCACCGACTATGCGGCCTGGCATTAGCCTAAGATGATCCTTTTTAACCGCGAAGATGCCCAGATAAGGACCGCCGAAGCTTTGAGGAAGGCCGAGGGATTGCCCTTCTCCCGTCACAATATCAACCCCGATGTCGCCGGGCCTCTTTAAAATGCCGAGAGATATCGGATCTATGGAAGCGATCGATAAAGCGCCTTTGGATTTGGCAAGGGCAGAGAACTTCTCAATGTCTTCGATGCACCCGAAGAAGTTGGGATTGGCCAGAATAACACAGGCCGTCCCATTGGATATCTTTTTAGAAGCATCACCAAAATCAGATATGCCAAGGCTTTGCTGATATCCAAATTCAACGACTTTCCATCCGGCCCCCTCAGCGTAAGTATTAAGGACCTTCCTGTAATTCGGATTAACCGCTTTAGCGATAAGGATCTCGTTCTTTCCCGTGAAATGTACAGCGGATGATGCCGCCTCCGCAAGGGCAGTCGCCCCGTCATACATTGAGGCATTCGCCGCGTCCATCCCCGTCAGGTCGCAGATCAAAGATTGATATTCGAATATCGACTGAAGCATTCCCTGGCTGATCTCGGGCTGATATGGCGTGTAAGCGGTATAAAATTCGGATCTTCTTATTATGTGGCTGACGGTACTTGGAATAAAATGGTTATATGCGCCGCCGCCCAGGAAAGAAACGAATTCTTTTGTGTTCTTGTTCTTTTTGCTTAAATTATCCAGAGCTTCCTTGAGTTCAAGTTCGGAAATACCGGAAGGAGGCACTTCATTGACCGAGTCGATCTTTACTTTTCCAGGAATTGCCTTGAACAATTCATCGACGTTCTTTATGCCTATTTGCGAAATCATCTGACACTGGTCGGTATTTGTGTGCGGGATATATCGCATTGGGGCTACTTTTTCAGGAGAGCTTCATACTCTTTTGAGGAAAGAAGCTTATCTACTTCAGAAGGGGTGGACATCTTGATTTTTATCATCCATCCTTGGCCGTAAGGGTCCGTGTTAACGACCTCAGGCTTTGATGAAAGGATTGAATTGATCTCGGCCACTTCTCCGGATACGGGGGAATAAAGGGTCGAGACCGTCTTTACGGATTCAACAACGCCAAATTCCTTCATGGCGACAAATTTCACTCCCACTTTCGGGAGTTCTACGTAAACAATGTCGCCGAGCTCGCTTTGAGCGTGGGACGTTATTCCGACAGTTGCGATGCCGCTGTCGACTTTTACCCACTCGTGTTCCTTGCTGTATTTTAAATCACCGGGGTACAATCTAGATCTCTTTTCCTTCCAATTCCCTGATGCGGAATCCGGCGTAAGCAAATATTATACCGGCAACTATTATCCTCGCAACACTGTCGCCTATCCTGTCAAAAGCCATCCTGCCTTGATAATACTCATCAAAGAAAGGTTCAGCAGCGCCGCCTTTTCCCTCAGCGCCGGACTGAGAGCCGGAGGGGGCCTCAAGGCTGACAGAAGGCGACTTGAAGATAGTTATGCTTAAAATCGAACTGATCACATCAACTGTCCCCCACATCAGGACAAAAAGGGTCACCGCGCAAACCACATAATAATAAACCTTTTTAACGGTCAATCTTTCAAATGCCATGTTTATACCTCCCGTTCATTTATTTGATGCAATTTTACACTTCGGCATTTATCAAGTCAAACGTTTGTAGAAAGGGAGTTTAACTACCTCCGCTTTTATGTGTCTTCCCCTTATCTCCACATCGAACGCGGACCCGACATCGGAATATTCCGTTCTCACATAACCCATACCGATCGGGACTTTCAGGGTTGGGGACATCGTGCCGCTGGTGATATAGCCGATTATCTTCCCGTCCTTGAATATTTTATGCCCCTGCCTCGGAACGCCGATTTCCTTCAACTTAATGCCCACAAGCCGTTTTGAAAAGCCCTCTTTTTTATGAACCGCTAGACTGTCCCTGCCGATGAAATCTCCTTTATCAAGCTTTACCGCGAATGAAAAGCCGGTTTCAAGGGGGGTTATCCCTTCGTTATATTCATGTCCGTATAAAGGCATTCCTGCCTCAATCCTTAATGTGTCCCTTGCCCCAAGGCCGCACGGGGCTGCGCCAAGCTCAATAAGTTTATTCCAGATATTTTCGGCCTTGGAATGGTCAAAGAAAATCTCGAATCCGTCCTCACCGGTATAGCCGGTACGCGAGATGAGAGATGGGAGACGGGAGATGCGAGACGATATTATTTTGTGATGACCCAAAGTATTGAGGTCGGCATCACAGATCTTTTGGAGGATCTGCTGGGATTTAGGGCCCTGAAGAGCAAGAAGCGTCATCTCACGCTTAAGATCTTTTATCTCAACATCATCCGACAGATTATTTTTAAGCCATTCAATGTCCTTTTTGGTGTTCGAGGCGTTCAATATCAGCATGTAATGGTCGGACAGCCTGTAAATGAATATATCGTCGATCACCCCGCCGGACTCGTTCAATATTATCGAATATTGGGACGACCCGACCTCAAGCTTTGAAACATCATTGGACAGGACCTTCTGTAGATATTGAAGTGCATTATGGCCCGAAACCTTCACGGCTCCCATGTGGCCTATGTCAAAGATCCCGGCCGATATCCGAACAGCTTTGTGTTCGGCCATAATACTGGAATAGTAAACAGGCATTTCCCATCCGGCAAAAGGCACCATTTTTGCTTTTAGCTTAAGGTGGGCTTCGTAAAGGGGCGTGCGCCTCACTTTTTTATTACCTCGGCAAGCGCATCGACGAATTTCTTATTCTGTTCCGGAGATCCTATGGTAACCCTTATGGCCCCGGGCATTCCGAAGGACGTAAGCGGGCGCACTATTACACCGCGCCTCATAAGCTCCATAAAAGCCATGTCCGCGTCATTGTTAAGATTAATGAATATAAAATTAGCCTCGGTCCTCAAAAAAGAGACACCGAGCTTTTCCAGTTCTTTATACAGGTATGATTTGCCTTCGGAGTTGTTCTTTTTGCTCTTTTCGACATGAGCGGCATCCGATAAACTTGCTGCAGCGGCGATCTGGCCGAGCCGGTTCACGGAAAAAGGAAGCCTTACCAAATTAAGGTATTTAATTATTTCGGGGCGAGCGATGGCATATCCGATCCGCAGTCCGGCAAGGCCGTAGATCTTTGAAAATGTCCTGAGAACAATAACGTTCTTCTTTTTCTTGACGTATTCCAGGGAATCAGGATAATCCGCGGACTCGACGTATTCGCAATAGGCTTCATCAATAACAACAATGGTGTTTTGAGGGATGTTTGACAGAAGATCGTCCATGTCTTTTTTGGTGTTCATCGTACCCGTCGGATTGTTCGGATTGCAGACAAAGATCAGCTTTGTCTTGGGACTCGCCACTTTTGACATCTGGCCAAGGTCGTATGTATAATTCTTCAGGTTTATTCGTGTAATTGATGCTTCCATGAGGCGAGAGACCATTTCATAGGTCGAGAAAGTATTGAGCGATATTATCGCTTCATCACCCGCGGAAATGTATGCAAGGGCTATCAAAAGCATCAATTCGTCCGAGCCGTTACCGATAGCTATGCTGTCGGGCGGCATTTCAAGCTTTTCCGCCAAAAGCCGGTTAAGCTCATAGCAAGTCTGGTCGGGATAAAGAGATATGTCCTTTGAATATTTATTAACGGCTTCAATCGCCTTTGGGGACGGACCAAGGGGATTCTCGTTCGAGGCGAGCTTGATCACCCCGGAGATCCTTAATTCTCTTTCGGCTTCCTCAATAGGCTTTCCGGGGACATAAGGCTTTATATTCCCAATATTAGGCCTAATGGGTTCTTTCGGCATGTTAATCACCGGGGAAGATTATAACATATTTATTCAGGCTCTGGCCGAACTATCTTCACATTTTCCTTGTCGCCGGTCATCTTGTAATAGCTTCTTACCGCCTTTTCCGTAGAGTAGCCGCCTTCTTCAAGGACCACTTTTACATATGTGGAGTATGGCTTGCCGGAAAGAAGCGCCTCATTTATCTTCAACTTGGCTTCTTCCGTCATAACATTATAAGGCTTGAACTTTTCATCCTCAAAAAATATCATCGGCCTTGAAAAGCTCACCTTTCTGCCCGTCGGCGTCCCGTATAGCTTAAAGGTCAATTTTTTGTCGGTCGCGACGCCACTTATCAATATCGGATGGTTCGTGTTATTGGCGATCCTCATGTCCCTTGTCCCGGTGTAAATGGAGGCATCGCGGCCGAGAGGATATATCGTGAAATATATCCCGTGGTTATGACGTTCGATTATGTCGAGTCCCGCAAGCATTGCCGCATTGTACAAGGTCGTCGCTATCTGGCACGAACCTCCGCCGTACTGGGGATCCAGCTCACCGTTATATAGCACAAAAGCTTCCCTAAAGCCCCTTGCCATAGTGAAATCGCCGAGGGTATCAAGGAGCGAAAAAGTTTCACCGGAAACGATCACGTAGTTGTTTAGCCTTCCCGTGGCGACCTTTATGTTATGCAAGCGGTTCGGCGAATCATGGGAGCCGTAATATGTGGCGTATTCGGAAAGCAGGTGCTTCGGAGGATGCTTTACAAGGGGACTCGCATACACACGGGGGTAAAGCACGGAAACTTCCATTATTGCCAGCCTCTCGTTCCTGCTGAAAGCTTTCGCCAGGTTGGCGATGGACTTTTTTATGTCGAGGCGTTTTCCTGTCTTTTCCTTTGTTATTTTATACCTTCCGTCCTCGAAGAGGTTAAAAGTCGCTTCTTTGGAGGGAGCATCCACATTATTCGCCAGCCCCTCGAGGACCGCCTTGAAAGTATCCCTATCCACATCCAGGGAAAGAGGGATTACCTGCTTTTTGTAGGAGCCGAGCATCCTGTGGGAAAAGTCAACAATGTAATTGCTGCGGTATGCCAGAGATGTCGAGTTGTTTATGGTCCTGCGCGGCGAAATGAAAATGCCGATATCCGAGGGCTTGTACTCGAGGATCTGGTCTTCAAGTTTGAGTAAAATGGGGTCGTCAATGACATTATCGATATCGGCGGATTTCAGCCTGTTCAGGGCCTCAAGATTGGAAAGCCCCGAAACATCGATCTTCTCTATGTAGCAGTTTGGGGGGAACCTACCGGTCCAAAACAGAAAATCCCATGTGACCAGGCATACAAGGATGCAAAGAAGCGTTAACGCAAAGTATTTTTTTATACCATGCAAGAGTAGGTTACTCTAATACTTTAACTACTGCTCCGGCTCCCACGGTATGTCCGCCTTCCCTTATGGCCAGCCTCATGCCTTCCTCTATCGCCACGTCATCCACAAGGGTGACCTCCATCTTTATGTTGTCCCCAGGCATGACCATCTCAACGCCTGCCGGAAGCTTTGTCTCCCCAGTGACGTCGGTCGTTCTTACGAAGAACTGCGGCTTGTAGCCGGTGAAGAACGGCGTATGTCGGCCGCCCTCTTCCTTCGTCAAAACATAGACCTGGGCCTCGAATTTCTTGTGCGGCTTTGTCGTGCCGGGCTTTGCGAGGACCATTCCGCGCTTCAATTCTTCTTTTTCTATGCCCCTAAGCAGCACGCCGAC